>Ga0210400_10001821_pt1 | contig 20749 bp, 24 predicted proteins | sample IncBWH26MmetaG_FD_155456 | JGI IMG/M metagenome (GOLD analysis project Ga0210400, IMG submission 155456) | Forest soil microbial communities from Barre Woods Harvard Forest LTER site, Petersham, Massachusetts, United States - Inc-BW-H-26-M | ecosystem: Environmental > Terrestrial > Soil >...
GCCCGTCGGACCTGACTGAGTTCTGCTGTCGCAAGCGCAAGTGCTCCGCGACGTGGTCGAAAAAGCGGTTCTCACCGACGGCCTCGGCATCGACTTCATCGGCATCGAAGAACATCATCGCGCCGACTTGGCGATTTCCGCGCCCGAGGTTCTGTTGGCCGCGATTCGCGTCACGCATCAAACCGCTTTACATCGGCAAAACGGTGCCCACGCGCTCGCCGACCAAAAACTGCGCGATGGCGCGTCCGATGCCGTTGCCCGCGCCGGCTACCAATGCCGCCTCGCGCACGGGATCGAATGGTGGATTCAGCAAACTCACGTCGGACGGAAATCCCGGGTGAACTTCAATGATACAGTTGCTGCTGCGCCGGCCGCCGCTCAGTTTGACAAACTATTGTTGGCCGATTGCGATGGCTTGCAAGCCGATCTGGGAAAGTTAATCCGCTTCCAAGCCAAAACCCGGCACAACACGCTGAGTTTATCAGCGGGTGCACGTTCGCGCGATCCGTTGGCTATTGTGCCCTTCTCGCTTGTAGTATCCACAGGGGTCGCGAGATCACTAAAGCGGTTTAGATTTTGTCGGCCCCCCCCGGGCCATGGAGCAGATTTCCAAATGGCAGCACCTCTCGAGTTAGGCATCGATACGTTCGGCGACGTCACCGCCGGGCCTGACGGAGCCCTGCTGTCGCAGGCGCAGGTACTCCGCGATGTGGTCGAGGAAGCGGTGCTCGCCGACGGCATCGGCATCGACTTCATCGGTGTCGGAGAACATCATCGCGCCGACTTCGCGATTTCTGCGCCCGAAGTTCTGCTGGCCGCAATCGCGTCACGCACCAAACGCATCCGGCTGGGGTCTGCGGTGACCGTGCTGAGTTCGGACGATCCGATCCGGGTATTTCAACGCTTCGCCACGCTCGACGCCGTCTCCAACGGAAGAGCCGAGGTCATTCTCGGCCGCGGATCGTTCACGGAATCGTTTCCGCTGTTCGGCTATGAACTGCGCGACTATGAAAGGCTGTTCGAGGAGAAGCTCGATTTGTTTGCGGCGCTGCTTTCGCAATCAGCCATAAGCTGGAGCGGGACCACGCGTGCTGCACTTTCCAACCAGCACGTTTTTCCCAAGATCGAACATGGCTCGCTCAAAACCTGGATCGGTGTCGGGGGCAGTCCTGAATCCGTGGTTCGCGCCGCCAAATACGATCTGCCGCTAATGCTCGCCATCATCGGCGGCGATCCGACACGGTTCGCGCCCTATGCGGACCTGTATCGCCGGGCGTTCGCGCAGTTAGGCCGGCCCGTCCGCCCCATCGGCGTCCACTCGCCCGGCTATGTCGCCGAGACCGACCAGCAAGCGCGTGAAGAACTTTGGCCCGACTACAAGGTCATGCGTGACCGGATCGGCAAGGAACGCGGCTGGCCGCCAATGGAGCGGAAAGAATTCGATCAGGAAGCCAGCTTCGGATCGCTCTATGTGGGGTCGCCCGAAACCGTCGCGCGCAAGATCGCGGCGACCGCAAAGGCCCTCGACCTATCGCGTTTCGACATGAAATACAGTGCCGGCGCGCTGCGCCACGACAAGCTCATGCGCTGCATCGAACTCTATGGCAGCAAGGTAATTCCGCTTGTACGCGAGTTGCTGTCCTGAATGTTATCCCGAAAAAGGCCTGCGCCAGGCCGATCCAACCGCGATGTATGAAATTCGGCCTGGCTTGCTCTTTTGCCCGGCACGCCATTCCCGCTGACTGAACACGCACAGCCTGCGTTACTGCTGCCGTCGTTGCCTGCGACAAACGCGAAGCGTTTGCGCAAGGGAGCCAAGGTGGCGCGCCACGCGCCGGTTATGATGCCCTGCCCGCTAAGGTAATACCCCAATTGCACACAGTCGCTCTCCCCTGTAGAACGACCTCGATCCGCTGCGGCTGTGGCGTTCATCGATGCTGGCAGAGGGGCAGATGCGGCGTTTTTATCAAGTAGTGGTTGCGTGCGGCCTGCTTCTGTTGCTCGGGGCCTGCGCCAAGACAACCGCCCTTGAACCCCAGGACCAGCTGCTCGACATGAGTCAGGCGCGCATCTACTTTTTCCGGCAGACCCGCAGTCCGACGGATATGGGCGGGTTCACGGCCGCCGATATCCGGATTGACGGCAAGCCGATCGGCTCGCTCGCGCCGGGCACCGGCGTCTACATCGTCGCCGATCGTCCGGAGGGAACCCACAAGATCAGCGTCGGCCGCGGCGACGCCGCCGGTTTCGACGCGGATATCCAGATCGAGGCCGCAACATCCTACTATTTTGAAATCGGGCCGGCGGTTGAAATGAATGTCGCTCAGGCCAGGCTCGACGCGTTGGAGATCAAGGGCCGCCCCGTCGCCGGCCGCTCTACCGCGAGTTCGCCCTTCATGGTCTTTTCGCTCGACGCCATCGCCGGCGCCGGGATGATCACCAAATTGAAGGCACAGCAACCGCAACAGCCCGTCGGGGTCACTTCCTGCGAAACTCCGGCGTCGGCCCTGCCCCCGGGCTTTCCCAACTGTTAAGCAAAGTCCGCGCGGGAAACCGCCATGGCAAAAAATTGTCACAATCCTTTTCGAAATGAATTTTGTTTCGAGAAGGAGAACCTCACATGCGGATCGCACGCTTGATCTTCACGGGTTCGATCGCCGCCCTCGCCGTGCTGACGGCGCCCGCGCTGGCGAAGAATTCCAATACCCAGAAGGCCGACGATACATCGGCTTCATCAGCTTCACCCACGTGCCGCGCCTACCAGCAGGCGCCCGACGGATCGTGGACCTCGCTACCCTGTCAGGAAAACGGAAGCGCGTCGCAAGCGCAGACGCAGCACAAGTCCGCGGCACGAGGCCCGGCGGACGAAGACGCGCGCTGAGAGCCGCGGGCGAGGCATTTCACCTCTCCCGTTGCGAGAGGTCGAATTGCGAGGCAATTCGGGTGAGCGGTTAAGCGCTATCGATAGATCCCGCCCCCTCACCCAACCCTCCAAGAGCGCGAGCTTCGCGCGTTTTGAATTACGCTTGCGCGGACCGGTACGCGCTGATTTCAGATAACAGTAATGAATTTTTAAGGATGATCCCTTTCCGCCGCCCGGTCAGGGATCGGACAACCTTTTTAATACTGTTGCGACGATATGGTTTCCGCCAACACCGTGCCTCTCCCCCGGAGTCAAACTTCGATGGTCTCTAAACGGGCATCAGGATGGACGATGCGCGATTACCCTGCCGTCGAAACTCCGGACCTATTGCTCGCAGCGTTCGAGCAGGCGAACGATGCCGTGGTGATCATCGACGGCGATCTTCACGTGAGCCATTCTAATGCGGCGGCCGAACTCATCTGGGGACTGGATCGCGCAGAAATACTCGGTTGCCATGTAAGCCGTCTGGGGCTCGGGGATCTGCCACAGCATGCCATTGCGACGCCGGCCCCAGGTCGGGTCATCGGCGGCGACGCCATCGAGGGATACAACTCCGAGATCGTGATCCAGCGCAAGGACGGCAGCCGGATCCTTGCCGCGCTGTCGCTTTCGCGAGCCGAGGTCGGCGGTCGAAGCCACACCATCGCCTTCGTTCGCGACATCACCACCGAGGTCGCCCGACGAGAACGGTTGGCGCTGCTCACAAGGGTCGCCGACGAGACCAACCGCGCCGCTGTCGTCACCGATCAGAATCTAAGCATCGTCTATACCAACGCCGCGTTTACAGCGATGTTCGGATACTCGCCCGAAGAGGCGAAGGGGCGGCTGGTAAACGAACTACTCGTGGGTCGGCATACCGACCGCAAGACACTGGTAAGGTTGAGACGCGCGATTGGCGAGGAAAGCGGCGGCGAGGAGGAAATCCTCGCCTATGACAAAAACGGCGACGAAATCTGGATCTCGGCTAACGCCAGGGCGTTCCGCAATCGGCGCGGACGGGTCAAGTACATGTTCGCCCTGCTGACCGATATTACCGAGACCAAGCAGTTGCGATCGCTGCAGCAGTTGGTCATGAGCGCGTTGGCCGATGAACTCCCGATTACGGATATCGCCGAGCAGCTTTGCAGGCGCGTTGAGGAGATCGCGCCCGATGTCGTTTCCTCGCTGCTCCACATTGACGCCGGCGGACTGGTTCGCCCGTTGGGCGGCCCCAGCCTGCCCGAAGACTATTCCCGGGCGCTGGACGGCGTCGCGATTGGTCCGGATGTCGGCTCCTGCGGATCCGCCGCATTTTACGGGACGCCAGTGCTGGCGACAGATATTGACACCGATCCACGCTGGCAGCAGTTCAAGACCCGGCCGATCCAGGCTGGTCTGCGCGCCTGCTGGTCCACGCCGATCATGGCCAAGGATGGCCGCGTCATCGGAACCTTCGCCTTCTATTTCAGGGAATGTCGCCCGCCGAGTCGCTGGCATCAGCGCATTGTCGACGCCTGCGTCCATCTCGGGGCCCTGGCGATCGAGCGCCAGGAATCCCAAGCCCAGATCGCGCGGCTCGCCTACTACGATCTGTTGACTGGCCTGCCGAACCGCGCGCGCCTGCGGCATCTGATCTCCGAAGCTATCGAGGCCTGTCCCGCCGGAAAATACGTCGCGCTGGCGTTTCTCGATGTCGATAATTTCAAGGACGTCAACGATACGCTCGGACACTCGGCCGGCGACGAATTGCTGGTCCATTTTGCCCAGCGTCTGCGCGCGCAGATTCAGCCGGACGACATGCTGGGGCGCCTTGGTGGCGACGAATTCGTGATTGTGCTGCCCAACTGCGATGCCGACGAAGCTTCGGCGGTCGCTTCGCGGATTACCGAGGCTTTGGCCGTGCCGCAGCAGATCGGAACCAAACAGGTGCCGATGTCAGCCAGTATGGGCATCAGTATCTATCCGGACAACGCGACCGACATTGATACTCTGGTACAGCAGGCCGATGCGGCCATGTACAAGGCCAAGGGAGCGGGCCGTTCCACATATCGGTTCTTCAGTGCCGACTTGAACAGGCTGGCCGAACAACGGCTGGCCTACAGCGCCGCGCTACGCAACGCGATCGCCAATGATGGCCTGAAATTGCATTATCAGCCACAGATCCGGACGATCGACGGCGCCATCCACGGCGTCGAGGCGCTGGCGCGTTGGCACGACCCGGAGTTCGGCGAAGTTTCGCCGGCGAAATTCATTCCGCTCGCCGAAGAGTGCGGACTGATCGAGCAGATCGGGCTGTGGTCGGTACGTGAGGCCTGCGGGCAAATGGCGGCGTGGCGTCAAGCCGGACTGGATATCCCCTGCGTGTCGGTCAATCTGTCTCCGATCAATTTCCAGAACGATAAGCTGGCAGCGGCAGTCAGCGAGATCCTCGCAGACTATGGTCTGCCGCCGGAAGTGCTGATGCTCGAGATTACCGAAGGGGTGATCCTGAACGAACGCTCGATCGCGATCGGGACGATGAATGCAATTCGCGAGCTGGGAGTCGGGCTCTCGTTGGACGATTTCGGAACCGGTTATTCGAGCCTCAGCCGCCTGGCGCATCTGCCCATTCGCGAATTGAAGATCGATCGCAGCTTCATGCGTGATGTCGAGAGCGACCCGGGTACGCGGGCGATCGTGACCACCGTGGTTCGCGTCGGCCAGAGCTTGCAACTCACCGTCGTCGCCGAAGGCGTGGAAACCGACGGGCAAAGAAAATTGCTGACGGATCTTGGATGCGACGTTATTCAGGGATTTCTCTGCGCCCCCGCGCTGTCACCTCCCGCATTCGGGCGTTGGTTACTCGACTACAGCGCCGGCCGGGCGAGTGAGATGCTCAGGCGTATTGGTCGGTCCCTGTCCGGGCCGCCGGGCGAGCCCGTCTTTTCGGAAACGCGGCTGGGTAGCGTCGAACGCTCGTAACCGCCAATTCAAAAGCTGTTTCTCCCCCGGGAGGGATTCATCTCGACGGCCGCGGGAAAAGCAATTTCAGGATGCGCGCCGCCGCCAGAAATCCCGTCACTGTCAGCGCGTCCTGCCGGATCAGCCTGTTCGGAAGTCCCCACTGATAGTGCGCGATGTCGTCCGCCGTAAAACGTCGCTAATGACCCGAGGCGGTCATTGGTGATTGGGGACGTCTTAATTCGGCGCCCCCACAAGATCGTTGGCTTCGGAATGGTCTACTTATAATAACCGACGCCGCAACCCAGATCGCCGGCCTTTGTTACAAAGCTCTCTTTCGGCACTGGCTTTGGGTCCGCCCCCGGCTTTGAAAACGTGTAGCTGACTTCAGTGAATTGGCCCTCCGGCTTCTGCCCCCCGGCGTAGAGTTCCGGGCCATACACCTTGCCGGTGCTATCCTTCAGGTTTCTTGCGTCCGAGCCAAGCAATTGCTTTGCATTAGGGTTGCCGAGGGCAACGATCTTGCCGTCTGAGGTGTTAAAGCAAAAGACGTAGAGGTCGCGATCCAGGAATCCACCCTCCCCTTTGTTGAACATATCGAGCGCTTTGGTCTTGTCTGCTTTCACAGCGGCAACCGCCTTCACGAGCATAGCCTTGGCTTGGTCGGCCGTGCCGAACTGGGCTGACTGCTGTGCCAAAGCCGCTGACGAGAGCGTAAGAACTGCGAACGACGCCGCAGCCATCATGAACGTACGCATCATGGATTTCCTCCCTGTTAGAACAGCGCGTGCCGGCGAAATGCGCCGGTAGTGCGGATGACATCTACAAAACGGATGCCGGTTGATCTTTAGAATACTCGCCCGCCGACGGCAGCAACGTTGTCGCTGAAAACAGGACTTCGGCGCATCCTGCCGTTTCAGGTGGCGCGTCCGATAAAACCACGGATTCCAAGGCTGGGAAACTGTTATGGGCGGCGGACTCGCGTCGTTGTGGCCCTTCACATCCGAGTATCGAAGCTGCGCGATGTCCGACTTAAGTCCGGAATGCGCTTCAAAGCGGACTAGCCGGCTGACAAGCACGTCACCTCCAAAGGTGCGATGCGTTGACGACGAGATCATCGGATGGCTGAAGCGCCTTGAGCAATGCAGTTGAGCGCTTGATTTTTCCACAAGAGCGCGTCGCTTGGTGATATGCTCAAAACGTCAGGGGGGCGACAGGCGGCCTCTATCGAGGTTCAGGCCGATCACACGGAGCGGGTTGATAACGCTGATTGCCGACTCCGGTCGGCGGAAAACCCAAGGGAGGATCATATGAAGCTTTTTGCAGCCACATTCGCGATATTGATGTTGGCGATTCCCCCCGCGCAGGCGCTCAACTATGGCAATCACCACCAGCAGGGCCATTACCACCGCAGTCATCATCACTCCGGCGGGCACCCTCACGGAGCGCCTAACGCAAACGGACAGCAACGTTAGCGCCTGACCGTCTGCGCGGACCGACCTTATCGTCGAACGCCATGTCACGCGTGAGATGGAACACGCCTTTAAATGTACCGGGCTATTCGTTTCACAGTGCGCGTCGATAATTTGGTTTCAGTACCACCTTTGGAACGTCGTTGCGGTCATTCGGTTAAAATCGCGAAACATCCCCACGACTTGCACGTAACACGTGTGCTTATCTAGCGCAGGCTATCGTAATTGTTTGGAGCGTCTTTCATTGGGTGCCGACCGTAGTTGGGCACTTTTCGGAATTGACTGCTCGGGCTGACGATGTCTGTTCATTGGGTAGAGGAGACTCTCCGCGAATGTCTCTCCACTTCCGAGTTTCGACCCATCTCGGACATACATAGGTTAACCGACGCGCCGGCGACGATACGGCAGCACCCCTCACTTGATTTCTGAGTACACGTGTCATTGTAATTGGTTTGTCGGGCCATGCCCTAAGTCTCAGCAAAATGCATATGGCTTCGGTAGGAACGAGTTGCATGCACAGAAGCGAGTCCAGTTGGTTGGCTGTCGTGATCTCAATGGGCAAAACCAAAAGCCCCCGGGTTGCTTTCTCTTGGGAACGAGAGTCACGGCTTCAATATTAGGGAGGAGACGATGCTGCGCCGATTGATTCTTTTGACTTTCGTGTTGGCTGGTGCGAGCACGGCTTTGGCCGAAGATATGAAGATGCCGACTAACTCTGGCGATCTCAAATGGGGTCCTGCACCGCCGGCCCTACCGAAAGGGGCAGAATTCACAGTTCTGTCGGGCGATCCTTCCAAAGACGGACTTTACGTTGTCCGCTTGAAAGTGCCGGACGGCTACAAGGTCCCCGCGCACAATCATCCGACAACAGAGTACGTAACTGTTATATCCGGTAATTTTCATCTCGGAATGGGCGACAAGCTTGATGACAAAAACGGTATCGCACTAACGGCAGGTGGTTTTGGCGAAGCCCCTGCGAAAATGAATCACTATGCTTGGGCAAGCAGTCCATCTGTTGTCCAAATACACGGCCAAGGGCCGTTCGCGATTACATATGTTAATCCCGCTGATGATCCGAGTAAGCGGTAACATTCGGACTCAACCCCACTTGCCGGTTTTGAATTGAGGGCGTCCTCCGTACGGTTTTTGTGGCTGAGCCATGCCCTTTCGACCATGTCCGCCATTGGGGCACATTTGAGACATGCCGGTCGACCCTGACGATGTCCGTTCCTCGGGATAATCCGGAAGTGGCGTTTCGCGGCCGTTAGGACCGTTTTTTAATCCCATTTCGGAGATCAGCGCGGTTGCTCCGAAACGGCGGCCCGACGCGGCCAGGCTCCTGCCCGAACCGACCGCGTCGGGTGTTATGGATCAGGTCTCGCCGCCAGCGAAGATATCCTTCTTGATGACCGCGTGAACGCCCCAATTACCGTCAACCACCTGCGTGATTCCGAAGTCGACGCCAATCGTAATTAGGGAGATGGCCTCATCTTCGGTGAGCTTCTTGGTCGTCATCAGGAATTTGCGCATCTTGCGGAACGCATCGCGCAAGGCGAGGTCAACCGACGATTTCGAGTAGATCTCCGACTGCGCCTTGTCCCCAAGTTCGCTGAGATAGTTGGCGAAGCTGAAGCCGTGTACCAGCCACTCGTCCTTGGTTTCCAGCATCGGATAGTCGAGAGCCTCGAGAGCCGTACCGGCGAGGTCGGCTTTCTTGTGCAGGATGATCTGGAAGGTGCCGTTCAGCGAGCATTCAATTGCGGTACCGCACAGTTCGGAATCTCCCTGCGTCGCGTGCGAGTCGCCAACCGATAACAGGCCGCCTTCGACCGCAACCGGATAATACATCGTGGCGCCCTTGCCGATCCGCCAATTATCGATGTTGCCGCCGGTATAGCTCGGCGGAATCGAGTCGACGATATCGGCCTCCTTGGGCGCGAGGCCGATGACGCCGAAATGCGGGCGTATCGGAATGCGCACGTTCTTCAGAATGCCGTGGTTCTCCTTGATCGTGGAGTGGTCGACCGGAACACCGGGGTAGTCGATGGTTTTGTGCAGGACGCCGAATGGGTCGGTCTGCGGCGTCCATCTGAAATTGTAAACGGCTTTCGCCCAGTTGCGTTCACCGGTGGTGTCGACCTCGTAGATCGTCACCACTTCGCGCGGCTTGGGCTCGGTGAGCAGGTCCTTGTACTGGAACCCCCACCATGCAGCCGCATTGCTGCCGAAAGCCTTTCCGGGATAATTCGGATTGGCGGAAGGCCGGAATGCGACGTCGATAATGCGCAGTTCGATCACGTCGCCCTCCTGGGCGCCGCGCACATAGACCGGGCCGGTGCAGATGTGCACGCCCATGCCCTCGCCGGCGCCACGCCCGAACAGCGAGGCATCCATCGGTCCGGCGCCGCGCCGGTTGACGCCCTTCTTTTCCTTGGTCCACAGGAACACGCTTTCGGCGCCAGGATCGCCCTTCACCATGCGCTCGGCATCGTCATTGGCATGGTGGGTCAGTGCCTCAATGGTGATGAAGTCGCCGGAATCGATTTCGACTTGCGGTTTCAGCTGCTTGCTGAAGTAGCCCCAATGTACCGTGTCGGCATTCGCGGGCAGATGGTGATAGGACCGCTTGGCCGGTTGGTTCTTCTCGGCGGCAGCCGCCATCTGCGGCGTTACCAAGGAAATGCCGCCCGCGGTCATCGCCGCCGCGCCGCCAGCCGCGGCGAAGCTGGATTTCAGAAACGACCGGCGTTCGAGATCGAGCAGTTCTTTCAGTTTTCGGTGGTGCAATTCGTATTCCGGACACGTTTTGTCGTCACCTGTGCACATTTTTATCTCTCTCCCTGGATTTTACAGACATTGAGCGACCTGAGACCGCCGTCGGTTGACAGTTTTCAGCAACGAGCAGGGATGTACAATAGTTTGATCCGCGGCTTTTTCATGTTGGGGCGCGACAGCCCTTGTTGCTTACGACAAGGACGTTTGGCGACGGCCGATGATGCGTTCAACGCCAGTCCGATACAGCCTGATGTCGAGCGCTTGGGAGACAGCGTTTACGAGAGGATCTGGGTATGGTGCATTCCCGCTTAGGCAAACAATCCGTCTTGGCGCGTTCGGTGGAGTTGGAGCGATCCACTTCGGGCGCAGGCGAGATGTTGCCGGACACTGTAACGATCTGATTCCGGGCCGGGCGAGGATTTACCACGACTGGCGCAGAGCCGGCCCGATCAGCGCGAGATGACGCGCGATCCGGAAGGCCATTGGCGTTGACCTCCCACCGGGCTCGCTCCGATTTCCCATCCGGCGCCGCTCCAGACCGTGTCTACCGCCCCAAGCTCGCCGGCGGCGTCGCGAACAAAAAATATGTTTGGTACAGCGTTGGTCTGCAACGCGCCGTCTCCACCGTTCGCCTGGAGTTTTAGGAAGCACCAAACGTCGGCGAGTCGAGTCTCATGGCGATCATGAAGTTCGGCGATGATTTGGCTATCGCTTGATGCTCTGTTCAAGGCATGAATTTGAAGTGCCACGTCATTTGTATCGTCTTCGATCTTGATGGCGAAACGGCGCATGAACGTCGCGCCCAGCCAGGAAATCCCGACTTCCGCCGCGGGTGACGTGTTTTCCCTGAATCGTTGGCTGGCAATGAACTTGTGAGAAATCGCAGCCGTTACCGAAGGATCCGCCGGTTCCACCGGAGGTGCCGGCCGAGAACAGCTAACGTTGGTGCCCGGACCTAAGGTGGCGGAGTTGGCAGCCGCCGGTTCGTTCTCTATCGCGGCAAGGTGGGTGTTTCCGGCGGTGAGCAAGAGCAAAGTTGAGCAAAGGACCAGACCTAGCCAACGACGCATTTTGGTTTCTCCGAGTTCGATGAGACAAGGTAAACCGAACATCGACTGTGTAAACGACGAAATTAACCTTTGGTTAAGGATACACAATACATAAAATAATAAACAAATTTATAATTAATACTTTGATAGAAAGAATCTATATTTGTATAGTAGCCGAAATTACCTTGGTCGCGTTCTAGCGGTCGGTATCAAGCTTCGGATTCGCCCCCTGGCTTACTGAGAAATTTTCCGCTTCGTCGATGTCCGACGAAGCGGTTCGCTATTCATACCGGTCGCGCCGACAAGCTTAGCCCTTGGCCCATTGCGCCGCGGCGGCTTCGGCGAAGGCGCGGTAGCTGCGGGGCGCACGGCCGAGCACAGCAGTGGTCTCAGCGAGTTCGGCCGGGCTCGCGGTGGCACCTCTCCTGGTAACCGCGCATCATCAAACGAATGTCTCGGGCAAACCAGCCCGGACCGCTGTCCGCAACGGTGGATAGTCTGCGGGTGTGGGCAGAAACCGATATCGACAAGGTGCTAAAAGCGCAGAAGCAATACGCCACCGGCGTGCGGTGGAAGGCCGCGTGAGCCCAAGCCCAGGTTTGTTGCGTCCAAGTCGTCAATGTCAAAATCGTCAGGAGAGTACGTGACGTCAGCGCATAAAGTGAATCTCGTCAGCCACCCGCTGGTTCAGCACAAGCTCACGCTGATGCGCGAACGCGACCGCTCCACCAAGGGCTTTCGCGAGTTGCTGAACGAAATCGGTGCCCTTCTGTGCTATGAGGTTACCAGTGACTTGCCACTCGAGATGGTCGACATCGAGACGCCGCTCACGCCGATGAAGGCGCCGATGATTGCCGGCAAGAAATTGACCTTCGCGCCGATCCTGCGCGCCGGCGTCGGCTTTCTCGACGGCATGCTGGCTCTCGTTCCGTCGGCCCGCGTCGCGCATATCGGCCTCTACCGCGATCCAGAGACACTGCAAGCGGTCGAATATTTCTTCAAGGCGCCGCATGATCTGTCTGACCGCACCGTGATCCTGATGGACCCGATGCTGGCCACGGGCAATTCCGCCTGCGCCGCAGCCTCACTTTTGAAGACGCGCGGCGCCCGCGACATCCGCTTTGTCTGCCTGCTCGCGGCGCCCGAAGGCATCGCGCACTTCCAGCGCGAACACCCCGATGTCCCGATCTGGACCGCCGCGATCGACGAGCGGCTGAACGATCACGGCTACATTCTGCCGGGTCTCGGCGACGCCGGCGACAGAATGTTCGGCACGAAATAATCGGCTCGCGTTTCGCCGCTACTAATGCCGCTTGAAATATTGCACCGCGCGTTCGTGTTTTTCGGCGGCCGCGCGCGATTTGAAAGTGCCGAGATAGCGGCGTTTGCCGGTTTTTGGATTCACCTTACGGGAGTAGAGCCGGTACTCGCCTGATTGCAATTTGCGGATCATGGACATTGCCCTCGCCTGACAAAATTCCCCACATCAACCGCAATCGCCGGAATCTTGTTCCATCCGGGCATGCTGTCGTCATCCGCGAAAAGGGGCGCGCCGATAACCGTGGACGTCGTTACGTGTCCTCGATCAAGGCTCCAGCCCGGACTCGCGCAACGCCGGCGCGGCTTCCGGCGAAGCAAGAAATTTCAGCAGCCGATCGGCTTGAGCTGCGTTTTTCGATGTCACGAGGCGCCCCGCGGAAAACACCGCGGGGCTTTGCAAATGAAGCGGGATCGGTCCGACGATTTCTATCCCCGCGACCAGTTTCAACTCGCTGATCTGCTGCACCGCCAGGTCGGCCTCGCCGGCCACCAGCCGTTCCGCGGTAAAGCCCTGGGGAATGATCCGGGCACGGGCGTTGATCTCGGATGCAATCCCCATCCGTTCGATCAGCTGCGCGAAGTAGATGCCGCTGGCGCCGAGGCCCGAATACGCCACCGAACGGGCAGCGAGCAGCGTGGCGCGCAGCGCGGCCTCGGTCGAAATATCGGGATGATCGGCGCCGGCCTTGACCGCGAGGCCGACAAAGGAACGCGCGAGGTCGACACAACTCGCCGCCACAACGCTTCCGTTGGCCTTGAGACCGTCGAGCCCCTCGCTGGTCAAAATCACGACGTCAGCGGCTTCGCCACCGCGCAGGCGATCCAGCAGTCCCACCGTCGGCGCGAAGTCCGCGTCGATGCGCGTGCCCGCTTCCGCTTCATATCGCCCCGCAAGGCTGTGGAGCGCCCCTTTCAAGGCGAGTGTCGAGAGCAGTCGAACAGTATTCTGCATTCACCAGTCCTTTGGCGCGGCATAGCCAGCACCTTCCACGCGACCGTCAGACGAAGGCCACGCTCGATCACGACCGGGCTGGTTTCTAGCACGGGAATAATGCACCTTAAACGCAATGATCCGCCAAAGCTCGCGCTTTGGCGGATCAGGTCGCAACCGAACGCCCCTTGGGGGGCCGGTCTACATGTCGTACGCGTTAGGCCGCAGCCGACTTGGCAGCACCCGGAACCGACGCGATCGTCTTGAGGATCTGGGAAGCGATCTGGTAGGGATCGCCTTGGGAGTTCGGGCGGCGATCTTCCAGATAGCCCTTGTAGCCGTTATTGATGAAGCTGTGGGGCACGCGGATCGAAGCGCCGCGGTCCGCGATGCCGTAGCTGAACTGATGGATCGAAGCGGTTTCGTGCTTGCCAGTCAGCCGCAGATGGTTGTCCGGACCGTAGACCGCGATGTGCTCTTCACGGTTGGCTTCGAACGCCTTCATCAGCTTCTCGAAATATTCCTTGCCACCGACTTCGCGCATATAGGTGGTGGAAAAGTTGGCGTGCATGCCCGAACCGTTCCAGTCGGTGTCGCCGAGCGGCTTGCAGTGATATTCGATGTCGATGCCGTATTTCTCGGTCAGACGCTGCATCAAATAGCGGGCCATCCACATTTCGTCAGCGGCCTTCTTGGAGCCTTTGCCGAAGATCTGGAATTCCCACTGGCCCTTCGCGACTTCGGCGTTGATGCCTTCGTGGTTGATGCCGGCGGCGAGGCACAGATCAAGATGCTTCTCGACGATCTCGCGGGCAACCGAACCGACGTTCGAGTAGCCGACGCCGGTGTAGTACGGGCCCTGCGGCGCCGGATAACCGGCGGTGGGGAAGCCGAGCGGGCGGCCGTCCTTGTAGAAGAAATATTCCTGCTCGAAGCCGAACCATGCGCCCTCGTCGTCGAGGATGGTGGCGCGCTTGTTCGAGGCATGCGGCGTCTTGCCGTCGGGCATCATGACTTCGCACATCACCAGTGCACCATTGGTGCGCGCCGCATCGGGATAAACCGCGACCGGCTTCAGCACGCAATCAGAACTGTGACCTTCGGCCTGCAGCGTCGAACTTCCGTCAAAGCCCCACAGCGGAAGCTGCTCCAGCGTCGGAAACGCATCAAATTCCTTGATCTGCGTTTTGCCGCGCAGATTCGGCGTCGGAGTGTATCCGTCGAGCCAGATATACTCGAGCTTATACTTTGTCATTGAGCCTCTCATAAGTTGATGATGCGAAAGGTGGGAAACCGAAGCCTGAAATCGAAGCCCTAAAATCGAAGCCTATTCTTCAAGTCAATTGGTCACCACACGCGTACCCGGCCACCATCGGCCACACGATGCCAAGCAATTAAAGTGCCAATCGCTGCATTGCGGGATAGCGGTCAGGAGGGAGCTGATCCTGTTGGCGCACGGGCGCTTTATCACATTTCACGCTGCGGCAAAGCAGCGCGCTCAGCGTTCTCGGCGAAGGCGGATAACCCTTAGGAAAGGCCCAAATCACGCCTGGTTCCGCAGCAATCGGCGGCCGGGCCCATTGGAGCGATTAAAGCAGCGTCAATCGCCGGCAACATTCCCAGAGAAAGCGAGGCGCCGCCGCAACCTTGCCGAAGGCCTAAGCGTTAGCCAGTCGTCGGCTGCTCTTCAACGAGCAAAACCAGAAATGCCTACATTTTATACAGAGAATGATTTCTCTTTGGTCAGGTTGCACCACCGGAGTGCAGGGACGATATCGATTTCGGTAACCAGTCGAGAATGAGCCGGGCGCAGCATGAGTTCAAAGCATCACGGCAATCAGGAGATGCAGATGAATACGAGTTTGAATCACGGGTCCGCAAAGATCTACCAATTCCCCGCCGGGGGTCGTGCGGCCTTCGGCGGACGTCGCATCGAGGAGACCAAGGCAGCCGCCGATCCCGCCTCATTGCGCGTCAGCGAAGTAGCGTGCGGTGACGCGTGGTATCACGAGGCTGCCATCCTGGAAGCCAACAAGCCGGTGCGTGAGGATTGATGCCAGCCGCGGGCGCGCTACCGATGCACCGCAATCGTTGGTGCGATATCAAATACAAAAGGGTCGAAACGAAAAGTTTCGGCCCATTTTACGTCAGCTCACACGCCGTCGCAGGTCGCCTGGCGTACCTGACCGTCACGCGGCCCTTTGTGAACAGCAAGGTCACGCCACCGCCCGAATAGCGCGAGCCGGACAAGGCCACACGCCTTGCCAGCGTCACTGCCTTGCCACCGATCTGCAGATGTGCGCGTGAATCGTACTTGAAAAAACCGACGATAAAATGGGTGCCGTCGGCGCAATGATAATTCTCAAACGTCTGTGCCAGCGCCGACGATGAGCCGGCCGCCATGCCCGCAACAACAAATGCCGCACCAAAAATGGCGGTTTTGTACCTGTTCATGTGCGCCCCCCGCGATTACCCTGCGTATCTAGTCCGAGGGCGCGTTACGCAATACCCGCGCGAGGGCCGAGTGTATAGACCGGATCGGAACAAACGATATGCCGCGTAAAGCGAGCTGATACGCCTACGCGGCCGCTTCCATTTCCATTTCCGCATCAAGGTCGGCAATGACGTCCTCAAAGGCGGAGATCGCCTGCTGAATCGCGGCAATCTGCATCAATTCCCAGCCACTGACCGGGCCGTTACGATTTTGCAGAGCGACAACCAAATCCCGCCGCTGCTCCTTGAGCTGCACAAGCGGCAAACCGTGGTCAGGCAGAGATCTCATCATGACGCTTTCCAACCCTTGTATATTGAACGACATGGAGATATAGCCCGACGATTCTGCATTCCGCTTACGAAACTCGCGAAAATTTTAGCGATCGGCACCGGATCGTATCTATACGGGCCTGGCCGGAGGCGCCTTGGTAATCGCGTCGCACAGCGCTTTCGAGACCCCAAGGGTGCTCCAGTCGCTCTGATGGAGCCTGTCCTGGCTGTCGGTCGGATCGAACAATTGATCGAGACCGACATTGTTTTGCACGTGCCAGTGCCGCATCAGCGCCCAGCGCCGGAACAAGTTGACTTCCGCTCTGTTGGCGGCGTCCGCTATCAGTGACACCATGTGTTCGGAGGCATCGGCCTTGTCGTCGACCAGCATCGCCGGCGTATATTGCGGGTCAATCAGCACGACATCCATGGGCTTGCCACGCAGCCGGTCCAAACCCTCATTGATCTTTGCCGCGACATCGTCGAGGTTATACCTGTCCTTGTGAAAGACCGCGTTGGTGCCGACTTGCCAAATCACAAGCGATGGCTTCTCGGCGAATATATCGGCATCGAACCGCAGAAGCTCCTCAACCGCTTCTTGATCGCCTACCCCTCTGTTGAGCACGTCGATTTTCAGATTGGGGTATCGTTCGATCCCATACTGAACTCTCAGATGCATTTCCAGCCGGTGCGGATAAGGCACAACGTCCCCTCTGCCAGCTGTCGACGACGATCCCATCGCGACGATCCTGATCGGCGCCTCGCCGGCCAATGCCTTCGCGAGGTGCGGAAGAGGATATTTGAAACTGACAAATTCGTCGGGAACATCTACCTCGGGAGGAGCGTCAGGCATTTGAACCGTCCATGTGCGAGAAGCTTCTAAAGCCAGGGTGACATTTGGGCGCAAGATTTCGGCGCATTGCAAATGAATTTCGCCTGAAGATGGTGTAGCCTTTCCCCTTGGCCCGGAGATCAATCATGGACGGAAAAGTCGTTATCGTCACCGGCGCCTCGGGCGCACTCGGCAAAGTCGTTGCGGAGGTGGCGCTGGTACGGGGCGCACTCGTCGCCAGCATCGATCATTCACCGGCGCAGATCGCAGCCACGGGCAATCGGATCGACATCGGCGGTGTCGACCTGACCGATGCCACTCAAGCCGGCAAGGCCATCGACGCCGCCGCGTCGCATTTCGGCAGGATCGATGCGCTGATCAATATCGCCGGCGGTTTTGCGTTCGAGGCGATCGCCGAGGGTGACCCCAAAACCTGGCAGCGCATGTATGCGCTCAACGTGCTCACCGCGCTAAACGCGTCCCGATCGGCGATCCCGTATCTGTCCACTTCCGGCAGCGGCCGGATTGTCAATGTCGGCGCAATCGGCGCGCTACAGGCCGCCGGCGGCATGGGCGCTTACGCCGCGTCGAAAGCAGGTGTGCATCGCCTCACCGAGGCGCTCGCCGCCGAATGGAAGGGCAAGATCACCGTCAATGCCGTCCTGCCATCGATCATCGACACGCCGGCCAACCGCGCCAGTATGCCGAAAGCTGACTTCGCAAAATGGGTAACCCCGGAAGAGCTTGCCAACGTGATCCTGTTTCTCGCCGGCGATGCGGCCAGTGCGATCACCGGCGCGTTGATTCCCGTAAGCGGCCGGGTCTAGGGGTCAGGCCTCCGGCGTTCGCCTTCAATCTGCGGCGCCCACATCGTTCAATTCAGTCTGGAACGAGCAGCCGTAGCCTGGATTTAAATCGGATGCTTTGTTTGCCGGCGAGCGCCGTACCGTCGGTTTCGGCGGAATCGTCGCTATAGGTTCCGGTAAAGCCGATGGTCACCACCTTGCGCTCCCAAACCGGCCGCTCCCCAAATGTTGGGGAATGCTCCTGGTTGGTCACTTCGCCCTTCCATTTGCCGTTCGCTGCCGTGTAGGTCCCGAACGCATAAAAGAACGAGTCGCCGCCGCGCAAGGTACCGTCACGGACCACCATGACGCCCTAATTCCCGCCCTGGATGCCGTCAAGCATCTCCACGGTGATGTGGTAGAGACCGTTTCTCATCATCGAATTTCTCGCGCCCGCGATCTGGTTCCAGCTTAGCCGCTCCGGCACGGCTTTATCAAATCATGGGGCATGCGCGGAGGCGATCCGGGCTAAACTAGCACATCGAGTCGCAGGCCCGACACTGGGAGCCCCCTTGGAAACCGCGCTTTATCTGCCCGTCAAACATTTCCTCGAAAAGCTCGGCTTCACGGTCAAGGGCGAAATCGGCGGCTGCGACCTCGTCGCGCTGAGCGGTGACGACCCCCCTATCGTGGTCATTGGTGAATTGAAGCTTTCATTCAATCTCGAATTGATTTTGCAGGCGGTCGATCGCGCTGCCGCCTGTGACGAAGTCTGGCTCGCCGCCAAATTGTCCGCACGCGGCAAGGGACGCGAGAGCGATGCGCGCTATCGTAACCTCTGCCGGCGGCTGGGTTTTGGCATGTTGGCGGTCACCAATACCGGCGATGTCGAGGTGATCGTGAAGCCGCCCACGACCAATCCGCGCCGCAATCCGAAGAAACGCTCACGCCTTGTCGCCGAGCACCAGCGGCGCAAAGGCGACCCGGTGCTGGGCGGCAGCACGCGCGCGCCGATCATGACGGCCTATCGCCAGCAGGCATTGGCGTGCGCATCGGCGCTCGCGCAGGGGCCGCGGCGGGTGCGAGACCTCAAGCTCGAAATTCCCGATGCTGCGAAAATTCTGCTGCATAATGTTTATGGCTGGTTCGATCGCGCCGAGCGCGGCATCTATGTGCTGACCGATGACGGACATGCCGCGCTGAAGCGCTGGCCGCAGCAGGCGATAGACTTTGCCGGCGTTGGTGATTCGATTCCTTAAGACCACGCCGGTGATCAAAACGGCCGGAGGGCGAGATGATCGTGGTGACCGGAAGCGTGACGGCGCGTGAAGATTCCCTTCGTGAAGTCAGCAGATTAAGTCTGGAGCATGTGCGTCGCTCGCGCGCAGAAAACGGATGCATCTCTCACGCCGTGCACATCGATTGCGAAAATCCGCTCCGGCTGGTGTTTATCGAACAGTGGGCGGATCGGGCCGCGCTGATGGCGCATTTCGCGGTGCCCGCCTCGCGCGATTTCGTCCGCGCGCTGCAGCCGCTCGCCGCCGACAGCCCGACGCTCGAGATTTATGACGCCTCAAGACTTGACCGCCTTTGAATCGACGAGCGCATGGCTGGATTGCCACACCAATTTCATATTGCAATGCACCATATGGACGCTTAGGTATTCCTCATCATTCGAGAGGCCCCCATGAGCGAAGACTGGAATACCAAATATGGACCGCGGCGCGTCCGGCGCGATCCGCCGACTCTGGAAGAAGCTATTTTTGCCGCGGTCGGCATCACCGACGATCAGAATGAGCAGGCTGAGATCGCCGCGTCGCTGATGGGGCTGCCAATCGAAACCGTCACCGCCGAAGTCAAGAAGGCCAGCCGCACAGCGGCGCGCTCTTCGACGCGCGTCATCGCAGGCGAACAAGGCGCGCAACGCTCGGTTGTGGTCGAACGCAGGGTTATCCGGAAATTTGGCAACGACAAGCGGACCGGCACTTAGACCTCTTTGTTTGATCATGATCTCCGGGCAAACGCTTTGCGTTTGTCCCGAGGGGAAACCCTAGTCCCGCTTTTCCGGATCATGCTCAAGGCGCGCGACCGTTCGGGGCAATTCGTTGATCAGAAATCAGCGAATTGCCGCAGCCAGGCGGCGCCGGTCAGGCCATCCGTCCCCAGCCGTACATCCGCAGAAGCCACTTCCAGTACGCGCGGTTGAGGTTGAGCATCGCGCGCCCGGCCTCGAATGACGTAGCTATCGCAGGCCGCGCAAGTTCCGGCTGCGCTTGCTGTTTCAGATCGATCTTGCCGGTGGACTCGCCGTGGCGGAACGTCAGATGCGCGCCGAACTTGTTGGCGAGCGCACGCATCGCCTGGTTTTGCGCGCCCGTGGTGATGCGCAGGGAATCGTAGCCCCTCGACCGTGCTTCCGCGATCAGCTTTCGAAACAGGATGCTGCCGACGCCCTGCCGCCGTACGCGCGCCTCGACGCTGAAAGCAATCTCCGGCACGGCATTGGTGAACTGATCGGGCGGATGCAACTCGGCAGCTCCTCGAACCACGCCGTCTTCGATATAGGCGATGATGACCGTGCCATCATCGGCACATTTCCCGGCATAACGCTCGATGAATCTGTCATCGAGGAATCCGTTGAAGCGGTCTCGACGGCTGTCCGCGTCAAGCCGCAACAGATGATCGCGAAGTAACGCTAGTTCTTCCTGCTGATGCAGGATCAGAACCGTGCCCCTCGCGAGGGCCGGCCGGATATCGTCTTGGTGGTTCACGTCAAAGCTCCTCGTGGATGGCCCTCGAGGAGGCGTCGAATCCCTAGACTCCAGATGTTGTGCATCGCAGCATGAAATTCAAGGCCACTTCCCGCCTCAAATAACGGCAAACAACTTCTTGAAAAATTAACGTCGCACGCGGCTCGCCTTTGTTTAAATTTGCCCTACCTCTGCCGCAGGCGACTGCGGTGTTCGGTTTTGACCCAGAC
>Ga0210400_10001822_pt1 | contig 20736 bp, 20 predicted proteins | sample IncBWH26MmetaG_FD_155456 | JGI IMG/M metagenome (GOLD analysis project Ga0210400, IMG submission 155456) | Forest soil microbial communities from Barre Woods Harvard Forest LTER site, Petersham, Massachusetts, United States - Inc-BW-H-26-M | ecosystem: Environmental > Terrestrial > Soil >...
GCCGACATGTCGACGCGCCTCTCCCAAAATCCCTTTGCTTCACAATCGGACGCCACCGGTTCGGTGCCGGCCGCCACGGCCGAGCGTCGCGAACTTCCGCAATACGCCCGTCCGCAACCGCAGTACCAGTCGCAGGCCTTGCCGCCGCCGATCTCGGCCCCGCAGTCCTATCCAGCGGCGAGCACCGGGGTGTCCGGAGGAGGCCGCGGAGTAGCCTCCTATGAACCGCCCGCCAGCCCGAGGATCGAGGCCACCGGCAGCGTTCCGCCGCGCTCGGTCGCTGCGACCCACGCCCCGGTACAGGGTACCACGATCATCGTCGGTACCAGCGATACGCTGGAGACCCTGTCGCGCCGCTATAATGTTTCAGCCGCCGCAATCCTGCAGGCCAACGGCTACAAGGGGCCGCGCACGCTGTCCCCCGGTCAGCAACTGATCATTCCGCATCCGACCGCGGCCGTTGCCGCGCCTGCGCTGGCGGCGCCTTCGAGCAAGCCCGTGGCTGTTGCAAGCGCGGCGCCGTCGGTTCATGTCGTCAATCACGGCGATACCTTGCTTAGCATTGCACGCCGCAATCACGTTTCGGTGGCCGAACTCGCCAGAGCCAACGGCATCGGACCCTCCGCAAAACTCAAGCTCGGCATGAAGCTCACGGTGCCCGCCGCGAAGGCTGCCGCAGCAGTGCCGGTTGCGCAGCCGGCTGTCGTGGCTGCGGCGCAACCCGCCGCACCGCTCGCGCCGCCCGCGACCAAATTCGCCGTCGTGACACCCGACCCCCAGCAAAAAGCCCGGCTGGCGCAGGCCGCCCCGATGGCCGAGGACACTGTGGCTGAAAACCCGGCGAAGGCCGCCGAGGCAACGGGTGCGCTGCCGACCTTCCGCTGGCCTGTGCGCGGCAAGGTGATCACAAGCTACGGCGCCAAGACTAACGGCAAGGCGAATGACGGCATTAACCTCGCGGTGCCCGAAGGCACGCCGGTGAAGGCGGCCGAAGATGGTGTCGTGGCCTATTCCGGAAACGAGCTCAAGGGCTACGGCAATCTGGTTCTGGTCCGCCATTCCAATGGCTACGTCACGGCCTACGCCCATGCCAGCGAGTTGCTCGTGAAGCGCGGCGACACCATCAAGCGCGGCCAGGTCATTGCCAAATCCGGCCAGTCCGGCGAAGTGGGTTCGCCGCAACTTCACTTCGAGATCCGCAAGGGATCGTCTCCGGTCGACCCGCTTCAGTTCCTGAATGGGGCGTGAGTAAGCCGGTTTGATGGATCGTCATTGCCGGGCTTAACGACCCGGCAATCCGTCATGTTCGGACAATGACTTTGTGAAGATGGATACGCGGGCTCGCGTATGACGATTTAGGCGTTTAACTTCACGCCCAACCGTCCCGCCAGTTCCTGCGTGAACTGCCAGGCGACCCGTCCGGAGCGTGAACCGCGCGTGGTCGACCATTCCAGGGCCTCGCGTCCAAGCTGTTCTTCCGCGAGATTGATGCCGAAATGGTCGCAATAGCCCCTGACCATCGCGAGGTATTCGTCCTGGCTACAGCGGTGAAAGCCGAGCCATAATCCGAACCGGTCCGAAAGCGACACTTTTTCCTCGACCGCCTCGCCGGGATTGATCGCGGTCGAGCGCTCGTTCTCGATCATCTCTCGCGCCAGAAGATGGCGGCGATTGGAGGTCGCGTACAGGATCACGTTTTCGGGGCGGCCCTCGATGCCGCCCTCCAGCACCGCTTTGAGTGATTTGTAGGAGGCGTCGTTGCCATCGAACGACAGGTCGTCGCAGAACACGATGAAATGGAAATGCGAACTGCGCACGAGATCCATCAGAACCGGCAGGCTCTCGATATCCTCGCGGTGAATCTCGATCAGCTTCAATCGATTGGCCGGCCTGCGGTTGGCGTTGATGCTGGCATGCGCTGCCTTCACCAGCGACGATTTTCCCATGCCGCGGGCGCCCCACAACAGCGCGTTGTTGGCGGGAAGCCCGTCGGCGAAGCGTTCGGTGTTCTCGATCAGGATGTCGCGCATCCGATCGATGCCCTTGAGCAGGCCGATATCGACGCGGCTGACACGGGGCACCGGCGCCAGCCGTCCGTCCGGATGCCAGACGAAGGCGTCGGCACTGCCGAGTGAATCGGCCGCGGAGGATTTTGGCGACGCGGCGGAAAGGTGCGACGCAATGGATTCGAGCGCGCGTGCAATCCGCTCGGCGGTGTCGCCTTCGGTAGACGCCGTGGGATGTTTTGCCGCCGCGCCGGTCGATTTGCGTTGACCTGCCCTCGAGGCGGCACGAGAGGCTGTTTTACTGGGTTTTTTTGACATCTTTGGCCTTCCTGACCACGCACCCTTAACGGGCCTTGCAGAGGGCCGCAAGCGGCCCAAATGAGGGGTCTGGCAGCGTTGCAATTGGGACCGCGGCCGCTATAGTCCGCGCGAATTTGCCCGGACCGGCTTGACGCTCACGCGTTTGCCGGTTCATTCCCGTTCTACGAGGATTCTCCGAATGCTGATTACCCCTGCGTTTGCCCAGGCCGCGGGCGGCGGCGATACCAACAGCATGTTGATGTCATTGCTGCCGTTCGCGCTGATCTTCGTGATCATGTATTTCCTGATTTTGCGGCCGCAGCAGAAGAAGGTGAAAGACCACGCGGAACTGGTGAAGAACATCCGCCGCGGCGACACCGTGGTGACGACAGGCGGCCTTGTCGGCAAGGTCACCAAGGTCGTCGATGACGACCAGATCGAATTCGAAATCTCCGACGGCGTCCGCGTGCGGCAGATGCGGCAGATGATCTCCGGCGTGCGCGCCAAGGGCGAGCCGGCGAAGGAAAAAGCTGATACCGCCAAGGAAGACAACTCGGCGAGTTAGCGCGTTTTCCGATCGCGCATATTGCAGAATTTAACAGGGCAACTCGATGTTGTATTTCACGCGGTGGAAGGCGCTGGCGATCATTCTGACCGCGCTGGTGGTGTGCCTTTGCGCCGTCCCGAACTTCTTTCCCGAGGCACAGGTGAAAACCTGGCCGCTTTGGGCGCAACGGCATCTGGTGCTCGGCCTCGATTTGCAGGGCGGGTCCTATCTTTTGCTCGAAGTCGATTCCAATTACGTCAAGAAAGAGAAACTCGATCAGGTCCGCGACGATGCGCGCCGTGCGCTACGCGAAGCGAAGATCGGCTATACCGGCCTCGCTTCGCGTCCCGATAGCGTCGAGGTCCGTGTCAAGGACACCGATCTGCAAAACGCACTTGCGAAACTGCGTGAACTGTCCCAACCGCTCGGCGGATTGCTCGGCTCCAGCGGCCAGCGCAGCCTGGAAGTCAACGACGCCGGCGGTGGCCTGATCCGCCTGACGGTTCCGCAAGCGGCCATCACGGACCGCGTACGGCAGACCATCGAGCAATCGATCCAGATCGTCGAGCGTCGTGTCAACCAGCTGGGCACCGTCGAGCCGGTGATCCAGCGCCAGGGCACCGATCGTATCCTGGTGCAGGTACCGGGTCTGCAAGACCCGACCCGGCTGAAGGAGTTGCTGGGCAAGACCGCCAAGATGGAATTCCGCATGGTGGATACCACCGTGCCGCCGGATCAGGCCTTGCAGGGCAGGGCGCCGCCTGATTCCGAGGTGCTGATGAGCTCAACGTCGCCCAAGACACCTTATGTCGTCAAAAAGCAGGTGCTGGTATCCGGCGGCGATTTGACGGACGCACAGCCCGGGTTCGACCAGCGCTCGGGCGAGCCGATCGTCAGCTTCCGCTTCAACACGTCGGGCTCGCGCAAATTCGCGCAGGCTACCTCCGAGAATGTCGGGCAACCCTTTGCGATCGTGCTCGACAACGAGGTGATTTCCGCGCCCGTGATCCGCGAACCAATCACCGGCGGCTCTGGCCAGATTTCCGGAAGCTTCACGGTGCAAGCGGCGAACGATCTGGCAATTCTGCTGCGCGCAGGCGCCTTGCCTGCGCCGCTGACGGTGATCGAAGAGCGTACCGTCGGTCCGGGGCTCGGCCAGGATTCGATCGAAAAGGGTGAACTCGCCGCTTATGTCGGCTCGATCATGGTCATCGTGTTCATGCTCTTGACCTACCGTCTGTTCGGGCTGTTCGCCAACATCGCGGTCGCGATCAACGTCGCGATGATCTTCGGCGTGCTGTCGCTGCTGAATGCCACGCTCACGCTGCCTGGCATCGCCGGCGTTGTGCTGACGGTAGGCATCGCGGTGGATTCCAACGTGCTGATCTACGAGCGTATCCGCGAGGAAATTCGCGGCGGGCGCAATGCGATTTCCGCGATCGACGCCGGATTCAAGCGCGCGCTGTCGACGATCCTGGATTCCAACATCACCACCTTCATCGCTGCCGCGGTGTTGTTCTATATCGGCACCGGACCGGTACGCGGTTTTGCCGTAACCCTCGGCATCGGCATCATCACCACGGTTTTCACCGCGTTTACCCTGACCCGCCTGATAGTGGCGGCCTGGGTACGGTGGAAGCGGCCGCAAAGCGTGCCGATTTGAAAATGCGGAGCCGGCTGTGACACATTTGGTTCTCATCGGGCTGGGCACGCTCGTGGTCGTGCTGACGGTGGTCAGCGCCCTTGGTCTGTTGCCGTCGCTGCGGATCGTTCCCGACAATACGCATTTCGATTTCACGCGCTTTCGCCGCATCAGCTTTCCGATCTCGGCACTGCTCTCGATTGTCGCGATCACGCTGTTCTTTACCCACGGGCTGAATTTCGGCATTGATTTCAAGGGCGGCACCCTGTTGGAAATCCGGGCCAAGTCGGGTACCGCAGACATCGCCTCGATGCGTGCGACCTTGAGCGGTCTCGGCCTCGGCGATGTCCAGTTGCAGCAGTTCGGCGGCCCCGACGAGGTGCTGATCCGGGTGGCCGAGCAGCCTGGGGGCGACGCCGCACAACAGCAGGCGGTGCAGAAGGTCCGCGGCGCGCTCGGTGATGCCGTCGATTATCGCCGTGTCGAAGTAGTGGGCCCGCGCGTCTCCGGAGAATTGCTGGCTTACGGCATGTTGGGGTTGATGCTCGCGATCGTCGCGATCCTGATCTATCTCTGGTTCCGGTTCGAATGGCAGTTTGCGCTCGGCGCGATGATCGCGAACGTCCACGATATCGTGCTGACGATCGGCTTCATGTCAATCTCACAGGTCGATTTCGATCTCACCAGTATTGCGGCGCTGTTGACGATTCTGGGTTATTCGCTGAACGACACCGTCGTGATCTACGACCGGATCCGCGAAATGCTGCGGCGTTACAAAAAAATGCCGATGCCGGAACTGCTCAACGAATCCATCAATTCGACATTGTCGCGATCGATCATCACCCACGTGACGGTGACCCTCGCGCTGCTGGCACTGCTGCTGTTCGGCGGCAACGCCATCCACAGCTTTACCGCCGTGATGATGTTCGGCGTGGTGCTCGTCGGCACCTACACCTCGATCTTCATTGCGGCACCGATCCTGATCTATCTGGGTGTCGGCACCCATCGTGAGGCGCCGGACAAACCAACCAAGAAATGACGATGCCAGTTCCCTCGGACGCTCCGCATCTTCCGAGGTCGGCGCCGATCGAGGCCTACGGCAAGGGTGGCTTCGCCTTCGCCGACATGTCGCATCGCGGCTCGCTGCTGTGCCTGCCGGATGCGATCTGGGCCTGGCCTGTCGTCAAACCTGAGGAAATCGATCAGGTCTCGCTGGCCCGCGTATTCGCCGCGGCCAACGTCATCGATACGCTGATTATCGGCACCGGCACGGATGTCTGGTTGCCGCCGCAGGCGCTTCGTGAGGCGCTGCGCAAGGTCGGCGTCGTGCTCGACGCGATGCAGACCGGCCCCGCGATCCGCACCTACAACATCATGATCGGTGAGCGGCGCCGGGTCGCCGCCGGCTTGATTGCGGTTCCATGAGCAACGACGCAGGCAGGGAAGCCGCCGGTTTCTGCGCCGAACTGGTCCGGACCCACGATTTTACCCGCTACGTATCCACGCTGTTTATGCCGGCCGAGCAGCGCCGTGCCCTGGTGGCGCTGTACGCCTTCAACGTTGAAATCTCGCGCGTGCATGAGCAGGTGAGCCAGCCGCTGCCGGGCGAGATGCGCCTGCAATGGTGGACCGATATGTTAGCCGGCGCCGGTCACGGCGGTGTCGAGGGCAATCCGGTGGCGGCCGAACTCATGCTGGCGATCCGGCATTGGCGCCTGCCGGTCGAGCGGTTGTCGCGCCTGATCGATGAGCATCAGTTCGATCTCTACAACGACCCGATGCCGACCATGGCAGCCCTGGAAGGCTATATCAACGACACCTCGTCGGCATTGTTTTCACTGGGGGCGGGGATCAGCGCGCGCCCTTCCGAAGAAGTCGAGCATCTCGCGCGTCACGCTGGATTGGCCCAGGGCATGGCGCAGGTGATAGCGGCATTGCCTCTGGACGCTTCGCGGCGTCAATTGTTCGTGCCGCAGCAACTATTGGAGAGCCACGGTTGCGCGATCGAGGAGGTCTTCGCGGGCAAGCAAACCCCAAGGCTGCGCGCCGTGCTGGATCAGTTGCTGGGTGATGCGCGGGGGCATCTAAAAACGGCCCTTGAGCTGCTGGCAGATGTGCCGCCACAGGCGAGGCCGGTTTTCCTGCCGCTGGCGCAGGTCGACCGCGATCTGCGGCGGATGTCGCGCGCCGACAACGATCCGTTCATGCTCCAGCCTACGTCAAGGTTTCGGACGCTGTGGGCGTTGTGGCGGGCGTCGCGGTCACGGATGTTTCGACGATGACGGTGGCGGCGCCAAATCGGCCGTCTCGAAATTAAACCGGTCCCGCAAATTTTTGCGCTGCTCCAGGATGTCTTTCAGGAACGCGCGATCCGTTACGCTCGTCATCATCGGTTCGATCAGATCGAGCTGGTTAGTCGCGACCAGTTGCAGGACCTCGGTGCGAGGCTTACCGTTTGCATCGCGCGGAAGGGCCTGTACCACCTGGATATGCTCCGGCGGTTTCGGTCCCTTCGCCGCTGTCAGGTCACTCCGTAGCTGGGCTTCGAGGGTGGTCTGGTCCGCCTCGACGAAAGCATAAAGCCCGACGCCGGTGCGCCGGTCGGCGAATGCGACGATGGCGGCATCGCGCACGGCGGGGTTTTTTCGGATCAGATCGATCAGTACCGGCGCGTCATTGACGAGTCGTCGGCCGCCGCCCTCGCGATCGGTGAAATTGAACAGGCCGCGGGTGACGGCACGGTAGACTTTCTTGCCGGTCGCGAGCCAGATGCTGGCGACCAGCGATTTGCGCGCAAGAATTTTGCGTTCTTTCGGCGTCAGCGCGTCCGGCGCGTAGCTGCGCTTGTGCTTCAGCAGATGGCGGATATCCTCATAGGCGGCGATCCGGAACAGGCGGCCGCGGGTTCGAAAACAGGCCGCGAGCTGGAAGTCGGTGAGATAGGCGCGGCCGTCGTGGCCCACGAGCCAGTTCTGCTCCTTGGCAAGGTCATTATGGCAGATGCCGGCGCGATGCAGTTTATGCAACGCCAGCTTGGCGGAACGGAAATAGGCGACATCGCCAACCGGCTTTGCCAGATGCAGCGCCACCCCGCTGATGAACCCGCGCACCAGCGCTTCTCTGCCGGCCCAAAGCAGTTCAGGCCCGACGCGCAGGTCGCGCGCCAGTGCAAGCGCGCGCCGTTCGCGGCCAAACAGGTGGCGCGCCGCGACATAGGACCACCATGGCACCTGATCGAGCCGGCGCAACACCGCGTCCACGTCACCGGCATCGCAGCGAAAGCGGCCGCGTTCGATCGTCGAGAACACGTCGCGCTTCAACAGCACGCCTTCGGTCCATCGCGCCGCCAGAACAGCGGCATCTTCTCTGGGCAGACTCATGGAAGCTTCACGCCGCTGCGGCAACGTGCAGGTTGTCGGCGATCCAGCGATCGAGATCCGACAATGCCCGTGCGCTCATCGCCTGCTTCTTCGCCACGGTCTTTTCGTTGCCGCGCAGGCGGGTGCCGTCGGGGTTTCTGGTAGGGGGCGCGGCGAGCGGTGGAAACAGCCCGAAGTTGATGTTCATCGGTTGGAACGAGCGCGGTCCGGTATCGATGGTTTCAAGATGACCACCGGTGATGTGGCCGAGCAGCGATCCCAGCGCCGTCGTCGACGGCGGCGGCGCCAGCGATTGGGAACGCGCATCGGCGGCGGCGTAAAGACCCGCAATCAGCCCGATGCTTGCGGATTCCACATAGCCTTCGCAGCCGGTCATCTGTCCCGCGAAACGCAGCCGCGGTTGCGCCCGCAACCGCAATTGCGCATCGAGAAGTTTCGGCGAATTGAGGAAGGTGTTGCGATGCAGTCCCCCGAGCCGGGCAAATTCGGCGTTCTCAAGCCCGGGGATGGTGCGGAAGACACGCTGCTGCGCGCCGTGCTTCAGCTTGGTCTGGAAGCCCACCATGTTGTAGAGCGTGCCGAGCTTGTTGTCCTGGCGCAATTGCACGATCGCGTAAGCCTTCACGGACGGATCGTGCGGGTTGGTCAATCCCACCGGCTTCATTGGGCCGTGACGTAGCGTTTCGCGACCGCGCTCGGCCATCACTTCGATCGGCAGGCAGCCATCGAAATAGGGCGTATTGGTTTCCCACTCCTTGAAGTCGGTCTTTTCGCCGCTGATGAGAGCATCGACGAAGGCGTCGTACTGCTCTTTGGTCATGGGGCAGTTGATGTAATCGGCGCCGGTACCGCCAGGCCCTACCTTGTCGTAGCGCGACTGCAACCACGCCGCGGACATGTCGATGGAATCCCGGTGCACGATCGGAGCGATGGCGTCGAAGAACGCCAGCGCGGCCTCGTCCGTAACTTCGCGGATGGCCTCTGCGAGCGGCGCGGAGGTCAGCGGTCCGGTCGCGACAATAACATTGCGCCAGTCTGCCGGCGGCAGGCCGTCGATTTCAGCTCGCCGAATTTCGATCAGGGGATGGTCGTGGAGGGCCTTGGTGACGGCGGCGGAAAATCCGTCACGGTCCACTGCCAACGCGCCGCCGGCCGGAACCTGGTTGGCATCGGCGGCGTGCATGATCAGCGAGCCCAGCCGGCGCATTTCGGCGTGCAGCAATCCCACAGCGTTGTTGGCGGCATCGTCCGAACGAAACGAATTGGAGCACACGAGTTCAGCGAGGCCATCGGTGCGATGGGCCTCGGTCATTCGGTTGGGGCGCATTTCGTGCAGAACAACCCGAATTCCGGCGTTTGCGACCTGCCAGGCCGCTTCCGAGCCGGCGAGACCGGCGCCGACGATGTGCACGGGTTCAAAGATGGATTGGGTGCCTGTCATGGGCACTGAAGTAGCGCGTTTCCGGGAGAAGTGAAATGCACGAGGCAACTAGATACGACAACGCCCGCTATTCAGCGGGCGTTGTCCGTCTCAACAATCGGCTGAAGGTTGTTCAGCCGTTATGGTTGCCGGCTGCAACGCGCGGAATGTCCGAGCGATCAAGGCCGATATCGGCCAGTTCGCGATCGCTGAGCTGGGACAGTTCGCTGACATTGCGCTGATAGTCCCGGAATGCCTGGATCATGCGGATGAGCGAGAGCAACATGGTAATCTCCTTGTATCAACGATTCAGCTCTTGGAGGTCAGCCTCATCGTTGAAGTGAACATAAGGGGGTATGTTGCGTTGCGGAAGTTCCTATGTTGCGATGCAGCTAAGCATAAAATGCATGGCGCAAGTAAGGAATGATTAATCGTTCGGCGTGGGTGCCCGAGGCATCAGCTGATACCCATATCTCCCGATTTCCTCGCAATATCCTTCTGGAAAGAGGTGCATCCCGCTTTTTAGCTGATGACGTGCTCCGCCGCGCGGAGAAGCAACCTAAACAATAGGATCAAAGCTCTTCTTTTCGAGTGGCCTAGGCCGAACAATCATGCACGATTCGCATGCAATAGAAATGAACAAAAAATCATTATTAGGTAAGTGATATCAGGGAGCGTGGGCAAGCTGGGTGGCAAAGTATCCGATTGTCTTCGCATACACCTCGCTCTTGTTCCATTCCTGGAGAACCTTGAAATTCGCGCTGCCCGGCTCCCAGTCCTTGCCCCGCTGCCAGCCATAACTGGCCAGGAAGTTCGCGGTCGAGGCCAGCACGTCCGGCGCACTGCGCAAGAGGTCGCGGCGGCCGTTGCTGTCGAAATCGACGGCGAATTTGATGTAGGACGACGGCATGAACTGGGTCTGGCCGATCTCGCCGGCCCAGGCGCCGCGCATTTCCGAAGGTGCGAGGTCGCCGCGCTCCACGATGCGCAACGCATCCATCAGCTCGGCCTTGAACATGTCCGAGCGGCGGCAATCATAGGCCAGCGTCGCCAGCGAACGCATCGTCGGAAATTTTCCAATGTTGACGCCGAAGTCCGTCTCCAGTCCCCAGATCGCGACCAGCACCTCGCCGGGTACGCCATAGCTTTGCTCGATACGTCCCAGCACCGAACCATATTGTTTCAACAGGTTGGCGCCGCGCGTGAGGCGGGGAGGGACCATGCGGCCGGAAAACTCCTCAAAACTCTGGCTGAACACCTTTTGCGATCGATCCCGCGACAGCACGCCTTGATCCAGCGTCACGCCATTCAGACCGGATGTGATGGCTGCTTGCGAGATTCCCTTGGTGGCCGCTTCGGCTTTGAAATCGTTGAGCCAGTCCTGAAAGTTGCCGGTGCCGCAGGGTGCCGCCAGCGCGGATGCCCCCGATATCATCACGATAGCGCTCACGGCGGCGCTAAAAATGCAACGGAAGGCCGATGAATTTCGCACGGAATTGATTCGCTTTTTGGAGGGAGATACCAAGCGGCGCGGAATGTCGGAGGGAACCACGGCCAAAACAAGGCTTTTGGCGAACGCCGGGGTCAACAATCGACCAGCGGTCCGACGGTAATCACTCCTTCGCCGGCGCCGGCCTGTCGGTCGAGCATCAGCGGAAACACACTACGCTGGTGCACAGCGCGACGACGGCGAACAGGAAACCGACGCTGCAACCCGCGATGATCAGCCACCATCCCCGCGGCGTCGTCAGCACGCGCTGTGCGAATCCGGGAATTCGGGCGGCGGCTTCGTAACCGAATGCCGCGACGTAAATCGCTTGCGCCGTGGCTACCCAACGCCCGGCTACACAAGCAGGTGATGGCCAAACTGGCTGCCAACGGCGGCAAGCTGCCATCCGACGCAAAATGGTGAGCGATCGCCGCACGTCAATCCGGAAGGCCCACCCTCGCGCGGGCCTTTTGCTTTGTCGCAACTCCGTCTTGCCCGGCGCGGGATGCGCGGCTAGACAGGCGCTCCAACAAGAGCAAGACAGGGAATATACCCATGAAAACCGTCGATCGCAGGACCATCCTCGCCTCAAGCGCACTGGCGCTGGCGGGTGCCGCGACACAAACCGTTCCCGCCGAGGCCCAATCGGGTCCGAAGCCCATCTTCGCGGTGCCGGCGACGACGATCCCGATCGCGGGCGAGACCGGCGTGTTTCCGGTACGCCGCATCTATTGCATCGGCCGCAACTATGCCGCGCATGCGCTCGAGCGCGGCTCCGACCCGACCCGCGAACCGCCGTTCTTCTTCCAGAAACCGACCGATGCGATCCAGAACGTCGGGGTAGGCGAGGTCGCAGATCATCCCTATCCCTCGCTCACCAAGAACTATCACCATGAGGTCGAGCTGGTGGCGGCGCTGAAGTCGGGCGGCACCAATATTGCGCCGGAGCAGGCGCTTCAGCACGTTTATGGCTATGCGCTCGGCCTCGACATGACCCGGCGCGATCTGCAGAACGGCATGTCGGCCGAAAAGAAGCCGTGGGAAATCGGCAAGAGCTTCGACCACGGCGCCGTGATCGGCCCGATTTACCCGGTGTCGAAGTCCGGGCATTTCACCAAGGGCGCGATCTCGCTGGCTGTCAACGGCACGGTGCGCCAGTCCTCCGATCTCCAAAAGATGATCTGGAGCGTCGCCGAGCAGATCGCCAAACTGTCCGAAGCGTTCGAGCTGAAGGCCGGCGATATCATCTACTCCGGTACGCCCGAGAATGTCGGCCCCGTGGTCAAGGGCGACGTGCTCCTGTGCAAGCTGGAAGGCTTGCCGGATATGTCGATAAGGATTGTGTGAGGGTTTGTAGCCGGTCGTCGTCCCCGCGAACGCGCGCGTTCGCGGAGACTGCCTGCGTGGGCAGTTGTAGCGCCTCATCCCACCAGATCCGAAAATTCCGGATGCTTCTGCAAATAGTCCACCACGAAGCCGCAGCCGGCGACCACCTTTAATCCGTCGGCGCGGATCAGTTGCAGCGCGCCCTGGACCAGTTCAGAGGCGATGCCGCGGCCGCGCAATGTGGGCGGAGTCTCGGTGTGGGTGATGATGACCCTCGACGGGGCGAGGCGATAATTCGCAAATGCGACGGCGCCCTCGGCGTCGAGTTCGAAGCGGCTGAGCGCCTTGTTGTCGCGTACCTTGTTCATGTCGGTCTCATTCAAGCGGATTGCGCGAGCAAATCCTGATACGCCCCGTTCTTGCCGATAAAAGCCTTCACGAACGGGCACTGCGGGATCACCTTCAATCCGTCTGACCGGACCTGATCGAGCGCGCCCCTGATCAGTTTCGATCCGATGCCCTTGCCGCCGAGTTCCGGCGGCACCTCGGTGTGGATGAAGGTGATGACGCCGCCCTCGATCGCGTAGTAGGTCGCGGCGATATGGCCGTCGACCGTGAGTTCGTAGCGGTGTTTTGATGTGTTGTTGACGACTTCGCCCGTCTTGTCTGCTTCCGGCATTGTCAGGCCAATTCCTTCAGGGATTCCTTGAGAATATCGCGGATCGACCAGGCTTCACCGTCGATGGTGCCGCTGATGTCGTCGATCTTCCATTTGCCGTCGTCGCGGACGAAGTTGTAGCGGACGATGTCGTCGGAGGGTTTGGCCCGTGCGGTTCGGCCGGTGATGGTCACGGCGATCACGGCCTTGTCGGCGTCGCGCTGCTCCGCGACTGCCTTGAACGATTTGACATCCGGCTCCTGCGAGTTGGTGACGGGATCAAAGTCAATGGGGCCGACATCGCCCTTCGGCGTATTGGCATCGGCCTTCGCCCACAAATCGACCAGGGATTTTGACAGGTACTTTGCCTTGGCGGCCTTGTTCTCGATCACGAACGCGCCGCCGCCGTCACCCTTGCCCTTGGCCGCCCGCGTATAGATCGCGTTGACGATCGCAACCGGATCGTTTTGCGAGGTCTGCGCGGCATCGGCGCGAGGAGCCATGGCGCCGGCCACCAGGCCGGTCAGAATGAATTTGCGTCGGGTAATCATGATGGTCCTCAGATTGAATAGGCCTTGCTTATGACCGAGAATGCGGCCTTCGTGGGCGTGCGCGAACATCCTCGCCGGGAGGTTATCATGGCCAATGAAAAAGGTCCCAACATCAAGAAGAAGCAGAAGTGCAAGAACTGCGAAGGCAAGGGCCTGCTCAAGAAGGGCGACAAGGTGGTGAAATGCCAGCGCTGCGGCGGGACAGGGTTGCGGTAGGATTGTCGCGTGATCTTCCGCGTCGTTCCGGGGCGCGAGTGAAACGAGCGATTCCCCGATGTGCAATTGCACATCTGAGGTCTGGTCCTTCGGACCATCCCGGAATGACGCGCAGCGATGCCGGTGTCATGAAAGATCGAATGATGTCGATTAACAAGCACCCTTGAATCTGGTTCAAGTTCACTGCGGCCGATCCTCCGAACTTCGGCCCGTAACTTGTCTGTCCATCTCAAGAGGATCATCCATGAAGCTCATTCTCAGCCTGCTTGGCGTTGTTCTGCTCGTTATTGCCGCCGTCTATTTCCTGATGCCGGCGGGTCAGCTGCCGAGCTTCCTTCCCGGATACGAGGCCGGCGTGACGCACGTACACACCAGGCACGGGATTGTCGCAGGCGTGGCGGGATTGGTACTGCTGGGGGCGGGGATGTGGATGGGGCGCAGGTGAGGGAGACGCCCTCGGCGCAGGCAGCGGTCGTGGATTGGTTCGCGGAGCCTGTCATCGGGCGCGCAATGACGCCGCTCTGATTCATGCACGCCTTCGCATTCCCGCGGCGCGAAACGCCCGAGTTGTGCCAAAAACATCCGCCCCGAATTGAGGGCGTGGGGAATGCCGGGTGCTCGGCGCACCTGCAGCCTCGTGTGCAAAGGTAGAAAGCACACCGAGTTAGTCACCACGGTCGCGCCGGATCACCCGGCATTCCCGCACGCAATGGTTTTAACGGTTTCCTTCGCGCTCTCCTCGGTGACCGGGCTTTTTTGCCACCGTCGCCTCGCGGACACCTCCGCGAAACTTGACGCCAGCGTCGGGGCGTCAGGACCACACGACTTCGCCGTCCGCAAGCCTGCGCATTCGTCAAAGCGCCGCCCACGTCCACCGCATCCCGCCCCGCGTTCGTGACGATCGCGAGCCGCCCCTCTGTGGGACGGGACGGCGATGGATATGCAAGTGATTTGGGTAACGGACGAAGCGGAATATTTTTGCCAAAGGGGCTGGACAGCGAAATGAAAAAGCAGCCCGCCGGGCAAATCAGTGGCGATTTGTCGTCTTAGCGAGGCCGTGAGAACGTCATTGCGAGCCAACGGGTCGCGCGCATGCGCGCCCGATGAGGGGCTCCGCGAAGTAGTCCATTTCGTCGCGTAGCGAGCGCGCAGTTCTGGCTCAACCTGCAGGGCCCGTATGAAATCGGCGTGGTCGAGTGCGAGAAGGGCGCCGAGATCGCCAGACGCGCCAGGCCCGCGGACGCGGCATGCCTGTTCAACACGACCGCGGTCCGGATCACTCGACCGCGGCGTTTGTTTCGCTTTGCCACTCGGCGAGCCACTCAGGGATGCGGGGCGCGGCTGTAGTTCCAGGCTCCCTGGTCCAGGCCGCGATAACCTGCCCTTCCTCGGAGAACATGAATACACCGTCCATGCCCTTCGCGCGGCGCAGGGTATCAAGCGCCTGCGTTGGGGTTTGCGCGATCGGGCCCCCGACGTTGAACGATGTGTTCACAGCAACCTCAACGCCGATTCGCCTTCCAAGCGCCTTCAAATAAGCGTGCGTTACGGGGTCGGTATGCTCGCGCACGATCTGCAGCCGCGCAGTTCCGTCGACGTGAATCACGGCGGGAACCTGGGCGCGCGCCTGAGGCTTGGCTCTCGCTGTGAGGACCATGTAGTTATAGGCATTGTATTCATCGTCCGAGGCGCCCTCGGACAAGTCAAACAAAGCCGTTGCCGCCGAAAGCGTCGCCATAGGCGCGAGCGGCCGGATCGCTTCGCGATATTTGACGCGCGCGTTCAGCAGTTCGCGCGTGTGCGGGTTGCAAGGGTTGGCCAGGATCGATCTGTGACCCAGCGCCCGCGGTCCCGTCTCGGCCGGTCCCTGGAAGATCGCAATAATCCCGTCTCGCGCGGTGATGAACGCCATGAGGTCGGCGATGGCCTCTATTCCGGATCTGTGCGACGCATCGCCGACGCCGATCCACGCCACATCGGCGGCCCCCTCGAGAACGACGAGGATATCGGCAATGCGGGGCGCGCGACCGCAATAGAAAGCGTGCTGGAGAGACGGCCCGCGACCCACCCCGGCGGCGGCGGCGAATGCGTAAGCTGCTCCCATGGTTACGCCGGCGTCGTTCGGCACAGGCGGCGTCCATAAATGAAGCCGCGTCGATCGCTTGAGGACGCGGCCATAGTAGCCTGCGTCGAAATGCTCCAGCACGCGCATGTTCGCAACTGCATTGAGCGCCGCGCCTCCGGTCAGCACCAGCCGGTCGCTGCCGGTGATGCGGATCAGACGGTCAATGATGTGGACGAGACCATCCTCGAAAACCATCTGGGTGGCCGCCGCCTTGTCGAGCCTTTCCTGCGTATTCGGCCGGTGATGGATGTCTTCGACACGCAGCACCGCGTCGGGGTTCCACATCTGCTCAGGCGCGATCGGCGGCCCCAGGATATCGATGAGATCCCGGGTATAGGGCTGACGAAGCATGCGCCGGGGCCAATTCGCCAGCGACCGGTTGAGATAGACGTCGCCGTCCGCGCGAAGATCGAAGATGGTTCGCAGCTGCCGATAGAAAGCGTTGGTCGAACGGTCCATGTCGCCATAGGCCGCGGCGCCCATGTAGCGGCCTTCGCTGCTGAGCTCTGTCCAGCCGCCCTGCGTCGAACTGATCATGCCGTAAAACATTCCGAGCGAGTCGAACATGCTGGCGTTGCTCCGGATTTGCCGGACGACGCCGTTCTCGCCGAGATAGAGCGTGGTCGAGGCGAAGTCGCCCGAACCATCGACAACGACGATCATCGTCGGTTGCGGCTGTCTGGCGAAGGGCGAGGCCAAATATGAGAACCATGCGTGATTGTCGTGGTGCGCCATGCCGATGATTGGCACGCCGCAATCGAGGCCGAAAAGCTGACCCAACCGGGCTGGGGTTTTGAATCCCTCCTTCAATTGGTCGCCGTCGAACGCCGGAGCGTTACCCTGAAACGCCAGGCGCAGGCTTGCGGGGAATTCCTCCAGAACGGACCGAAGCCCTGCGGCCATCAGCAGAGCGTAATCGTAGGTCGCGAGCCAAGCGACGATCCGCTCGGGGCCAATGCCCAGACCCTTCATCATTTCAGTCAGCGCTTCGAGCGATGCGCGAGGATAGGCGTTGGTATGCTTCCGGCCCGAGAAGCGCTCTTCCTCATTGTTGCAGATGATGCGGGGACCGCCGGCAGGAGTTACCTCGACGAGCGCAACTCCCGTGTTGTGGAATCCGCCGATGCTTATGCCAGCGAGGTAGGCCGTTTCGCCGCGCGCCCGTCTTGCGACCAAATCCGCGACCGCTCGCCAGCGAATGGGCTGTTCGGACGATGAATGTCTTTGTAGCGGAAGAACCGTTCTGCGAGCGGTAGGGCGGCCCTGAACCCCGCTGCCGCGAGTCGCGGGTGGAGCGGCGTGAAGCGCCCGGCTCGACTTGCATTTCGCACAGCGAAACTCCTTGGGCAGATGTGAAGCCGTCCGGGCACCGCCGAACCATGCCACAATAAACCCTGCGGGCGATCTCGTTCCGCCCGATCCGATGGCGCGGCGCGCCGTCATGGCCAGGATATGTCTTCCCAATCAAAAATGTTCCTGATACGTTCCGACGGGCTTAGATGGCTTTTGGGGGGCAGGCATGAGTTCACGGCGAAATCGCACCATCAACATGCCTGCGCCGTATCTGACACGGGTCTGGCTCGATCCGTCGCGCATCGCCGACCGCAAGGCCTATCCATTTTGCCTGCCGTTTCTCCAGGACGACTTTGAGCTGAGCCTCGATCGTCCCATCACCATCATTGCCGGCGAAAACGGCACCGGCAAATCCACCTTGCTTGAGGGGATCGCGGTGCTGGCGGGGTATGACGAAGCCGGCGGCGGCAAGGGCTATCGGCCGGTCGATCATTCCGATGCGGTCGAGGTCACGGGCGGTCAGCTTTCCGACGTGCTGCGCGCCAGTTGGCTGCCGAAGATCACCAACGGCTGGTTCTTCCGGGCCGAGAGTTTTTTCTCCGTCGCGCGATATCTCGACGCGGCCGGCAGCCGGACCGCGGACTTCCTCTCCCATTCGCACGGTGAAGGCTTTATGCGTTTCTTTGAAGAGCGCTGCCAGCGGCAAGGCATCTTCATCTTCGACGAACCGGAATCGGCGCTGTCGCCGGCGCGCCAGATGGAATTCCTGAAACTGATGCGGCGGATGGAGGAGTCCACGATTTGCCAGATCGTGATGGCCACGCATTCGCCGATGTTGATGGCCTATCCGAACGCACGCCTGCTGCGGCTGTCGAAGTACGGGCTGGATCTCGTGACCGTCGAGCAGACCGATCACTACAAGGTCCTGCGCGAGTTCTGCGATGATCCGGTGGGGTTTGTTGAGGCGGTGATGGCGGAATAATTACGCGGTCGTTGAAGTCAGAATAAACGCTCCCTTGCGAAAAAATTAGAAGTTGTGAAACAATTTCTCTACACTTGCGTGAAAGATGGAGCCGTGGAATAAAATTTGCGAAGCGAAAAATTCCGCGGTGACGGTTCCTAAGAAAGCGACAAGATCAATGGTGGAGGAATTTCGTGCTTTCTTATCATACGCTCATCATGACAAGATCACCGACCCCGAATTGATGAATGCGCTGACAACCGAACTAGAGAATCGAGTTAATGGTAAGTTGCTAAACGCCCATTTTTCAATCTGGCGTGATAGCCGCTTACAAATCGGAGAAAATTGGAACGGAAAAATAGACGATGAAATTCGACGCTCCGATATTTTCATTCTTCTGTTTTCACCGCAATGGTTGCAATCAGATTGGTGTAGGCGCGAGTACTCCGTATTCGAGCAAGAGGAAAAGAACCGTTCCGTATCTGGATATATTCCGGAATACGTTGCGCCAATTGTTATACGATCAATCGAAGGACGCGAAGCGCGTATGGCGCCCCAGCAGGCTGAGGTCTTTGAGCGGATAAAAGCCCGGCAATATGTTCGTGCCTCTGCTGTCGATTTTCTTACGTCTGAGGATACGCGACGGAGAGCGATCATCGATACGATTGCAGACGATATTGAAGGCATGATCGAACGGCGCCGAGTCTTAAAGGATGAACTTATCAGTGCGGCACCGTCATCTGATAGAAACGGTTCGACAAAAAAGTGTTCGAAAATAAAGCATTCGACTACGAAAAGGTCGATTTTATCACCTCTGCCGAACTTCTCATTGATCCACCAAGCCCAGGGAATTCGCGTAGAATTTACGCCCAGGTAGATTTTATCGAACGTCTGTACGTCCAAGCGACAAATGCGCAAATCGATTTCGGGGTACGCCGCGCGTTCCTGTCTATCTATAATGCAGGCGGAGGCAATATTTCACGCTTAGACGGCTTCCGCAGTGAGAAATCGAGTACCGGCTACGTTATCCTTCACGAGCATCCTAATGCAATTAGCGTCGTGATGCATCCGGACAATGCTAAGTCGACGCTAGCTGATCTTCGCGGTTTTAATTTTTCACGAGCTAACCTGATGGGGGTAGACTTCCGACGCGCGGATATTAGAGGGGTTAATTTCGAGGGAGCTATGTTAACCGGCGCAATCGGGCTTGATGGCAGACATATCTACGATGAGAAAGATGTGGAACTGCAGCCACCTGATTTTGATATTAAGAAAGTGAAGGGGTTGATCTTGGAAGGCAAATCAATTCCGGAAAACTGGATACCTTTTATAGTTGAGCTAAATTTCAGCTACGAGCCTCTGCGCAATTTGGAGCCACTTGCGCCTTTGCTAAATCTTCAACGTTTGGATTTGACAAAGACATTAATAGAAGACGTCGCCCCCTTGGGCGGCCTGGTTCAACTACGTGAGCTTGGGCTTGGCGATACGAATGTAAACGATATTTCCGCGCTCCAGAATCTTAGACAACTTCAAACGCCGGACCTGACGAGCACTAATGTAGAGAAGCTAGATGCCTTAACGAGCATGCGTCAGCTTAAGCTGCTTTTTTTACTCAATTCTTCCGTGAATGAAATCGCTTCGGTATCGGTTATTGCAGGATTATGCATCGTGGGCGGCTCGGCGCTGCTACAGAGTACCGTCAGCCACGCTCAAGCAAAAAACTACTCCGCTGCCTGATCCGTTCTGCGCTTCTTCGGATTCTCCGCCTTCGCCAGCACGGGGCCCAAAAACTTGCCCGTATAGCTGCGCGGCGCCTTGACGATGTCTTCCGGCGGGCCCCAGGCAACGATTTCGCCGCCGCCGTCGCCGCCTTCGGGGCCGAGGTCGATTACCCAGTCGGCGGTTTTTATCACCTCGAGATTGTGTTCGATCACCACGACCGTGTTGCCCTGCGACACTAGCTCGTGCAGCACTTCCAACAGTTTCTTGACGTCGTGGAAATGTAGGCCGGTGGTCGGCTCGTCCAGGATGTAAAGCGTGCGGCCGGTGGCGCGCTTGGACAATTCCTTGGCCAGCTTGACGCGCTGGGCTTCGCCGCCGGAGAGGGTGGTGGCCTGCTGGCCGACATGGATGTAATCCAGGCCGACGCGATGCAGGGTCTTGAAGGTCTCGCGCACCCGCGGCACCGCCTTGAAGAATTCGGCGGCTTCCTCGACGGTCATGTCCAAGACGTCGGCGATCGACTTGCCCTTGAACAGCACCTCCAGCGTCTCGCGGTTGTAGCGCTTGCCCTTGCAGACATCGCAGGTGACGTAGACATCGGGCAGGAAGTGCATCTCGATCTTGATGACGCCGTCGCCCTCGCAGGCCTCGCAGCGGCCGCCCTTGACGTTGAAGGAAAACCGCCCGGGCTCGTAGCCGCGCGCCTTGGCTTCGGGCAGGCCGGCGAACCATTCGCGGATCGGCGTGAACGCGCCAGTATAGGTCGCCGGATTGGAGCGGGGCGTGCGGCCGATCGGCGACTGGTCGATGTCGATGATCTTGTCGATATGCTCGAGGCCCTCGATGCGGTCATGCGGCGCCGCGCCCTCGCTGGCATTGTTGAGCTTGCGCGCGATCGCCTTGTAGAGCGTGTCGATCAGGAGCGTCGACTTGCCGCCGCCGGACACGCCGGTGACGCAGGTGAACAGCCCCAGCGGAATTTCCGCCGAGACGTTCTTGAGGTTGTTGCCGCGGGCGTTGATGACCTTGATGGTGCGGCGATGGTTCGGCGGCTTGCGCTCGGGAATATCGACGGTCAACTCGCCGGTGAGATATTTGCC
>Ga0210400_10001823_pt1 | contig 20734 bp, 15 predicted proteins | sample IncBWH26MmetaG_FD_155456 | JGI IMG/M metagenome (GOLD analysis project Ga0210400, IMG submission 155456) | Forest soil microbial communities from Barre Woods Harvard Forest LTER site, Petersham, Massachusetts, United States - Inc-BW-H-26-M | ecosystem: Environmental > Terrestrial > Soil >...
TGCTCCTGCAGCATGCTGGAGTGGCCGCCCGTTACGTCGACTCGTTCTAGTCGGCCTGCCACACGGCCCCACCCTAGATCGTCGTCCGAAAACATGTCTTTGTATGGCGTATCCGCGCCTTCGCCGCTAGACGCCCGAACCAAGAGTACCGGCACTTCAGCGAGTGTTGGCGGGCTGTATTGCGATTCAAGAATTCCGTAGACTTCCATCACGCTCAATGGAGCAAGCAATTTGGGCCACGGCGCGCCGCGCTCGACCAGACGTTTCATAAGCACGACGCGCCACCGAACCGACACCGAGTGAAGTGCAGACCAGAGTTTGTAAGAGGCTGCATTGAGCGTCTTGCGAGCTAAGACTGACCCAATTGACAACCACCGCGCAACTGGCGAACGGTGTAAGGTGATGCGCTGCGCGATAGCTTCCCGAAGTCTTGAAGCGCGTTGCTGTCCGGCCAGCCCGATTTTCTTTTGAGCTCGAGGGGTCGCTCCGTCCAAAATGACGACCAGCCGAACCAAGCCGCCCGAGGACATTAGGCACGCGGCCATTTCATAGGCTATTACGCCCCCGGCGCACATTCCTCCGAGTAAGTATGGACCGCTGGGTTGAATTTTTCGAATCTGCTCCACGTACGATTTCGCCATGGATTGAATGCTGGTACTCGCCAATGGGATGCCGGGAAGGTGTTTTGGTTCGATACCATACACAGAGACACGAGGCGGCAACCTCTTTGCAAGATTGTAATAAAGAAGCGTCTCGCCCAAGCCATCGTGCACCAGAAACAGATTCTCAGACCCTCCGGCGCGCAGGCACACGACGCCTTCCCGGCCAACGGGATTTGGCGCACCGATCAGTCTGGCCAGAGCGCGGATGGTCGGCGCTTCGACAATCGCGCTCAAGGGCAGGTGAGCATCGAATTGCCGCGCGATGTGCGCGAACAAGGTGACCGAGAGCAGAGAGGTGCCGCCAAGGTCAAAGAAATTGTCGTCGATTCCGACAGCGTCTATATTCAAAAGCGACTGCCACAATTGAGTCAAATGCATTTCCACCGGCGAGGTCGGGGCGGTTGCTGCGACCTCCGAGCTCCGGGCGCGCCGCGCCTGCTCGACCGTTTCCGCCATTTCCGCCATTACCGAGGCGCCACTTCGAAACTTATTGGCGATTCTGGAGTAACGATCTGAGCGCGCTGAAGTGTCGCTTGAGCTTAATGTAGGGGTGCTCTTCTCGCCTGCTTGGAGTGCTGCGATGACTTCTGCGGGATCATGTCCAGGGCGGTGCTCGACTTTTGCCGCAAACGCCGAGGGCATGAAGTAGTCGCGCCCGCCAGAGTCACTCGCGATCATATATTGGGCCGCAACGCTGTCAGCGAAAGCCCGAGCCGGAATATTTCGTGTGGTGGGAACATGCAAGAGTGACACCTGCTCCAGACCGGCCGATTGAGCCAGTTCGCCCAGCCGACTCAACATCGCATGTTCCACTCCGCGCCCCAGAACTCTGCAGCTAAGGAGAAATGTGTCGATTCGAAGGACCGCGCCGCTCGCTTGAGCAACAACCAGGCCGACGATCCCGTAGTCCCCAAAACGATCAGAGACACGGACACGAAAAATCGATGTCCCGTCGTCCATTAATGACTTCAATTCGACTGCGGAGCGTCTCCGAGTTGTAAAGTTGAACTGGTTGGTGCGTTGGGTTAGTTGCTCAAGACGCGGCCATTCCTCGAGAGTTGGAATCGCTATGTCAATCTGCATGCCTAGTGCGGCGATGAACTGCTCAATGTCGTTGGCGGATCGTTCAATGGCACGCCTAGCGACGTTCTCCCGGTACATTTGCGTACGCGAGGCGTCCTCAGCCGTAACATTGGGTTTGTCAAACATCCAGAGATTTTGGAGAAACTCCGAAAAGTCCGATTCCGCCGGAACCTGGATGGTGATCACCTCCGGAAGCTCGGCGCGCATTTGCGCGCATTCCATGGGATTGTCGTCTAGGAAAACGAATGAATCGAGGCCTAGATTGAGTTCTTCGGCAAGGGATCTGATATTTGCGGGCTTATCGATCCAATTGATTCGATGCAAAACGACATGCTCTTGTTTCAGGTGCATGTCGGAACGCGCCTCCAGCACGCTCAAAACGTCGCTTTCTATGTTCTTGCTCACCAAACAGATGAGTACGCCTTTGCGCTGTTGCTCTAACGCGAAGTCTTGCAGCTGAAGGTACGGTGACGTGATCTGAATCCCGTCCACGCCGTCTTCTCCGACCACCCCGCGCCAGAGCGTGTTATCGCAGTCTAGGACCAGCACCTTTGGGGGGATGTTGCCAGCAGCATGAATGGCCCGGGCTGTCGCGAGGGACAACCAACAGTAATACTCCTCGGTATAAGGTATATGTGCCAATTGGTCGCGCACGGAGTCGTAGAGGCGCTGCGATCCGGCGTCGATGACCTCACGGTCTTCGATAATGTGAACCTTGGGAAACTTGCGCGCGCTTGCCAGGAGCGCCTCGCGGGCTGCGAGCAGTGGCCCGACGAGGTCCGTTGGTACCGCCGGACTTGGTGCAAATGCGGCCAAAATAATCGGCAGTTTGGTCTCGGTAGCGAAGTCTTCAATCGCTGCCCGCAGCTCTTTGACGAGGTTGTCTACGGTCTGTGCCCGGGCCGCTCGATCCGGCAAATCCCGAACGAAATCCTCAATACGGACCAGAATGACGTTGACGCCAGCGGAGTTTCGCCTTAGGAGGCTCGTCGGCGTCAACAGCTCCTGAAAAACCTGGTTATACGCGGCGAAGCAAATTGATTCACGGATGCCTGCCGCACGAAGTAACCATGAGAGTGGGACTTCCAGCGGCTCCGCGACGAATGTGGAAGCAATAGTGATCACTGTTCTAGCTCAATCGAGGACGCGGCCACTTGCAAGTTGGCGATCTCCGCGCGCTTTGTAGGAATCCGCGCACTCAAGGTCGGCGATTCGCACAGATGGTGAGTTCGGCAATGTAAAATATCATTTTTCTAAAGCGTACCGTCTGCGACCCTCGCGCGCCATCAACTCGCCGTAAGTCGTGAAGTGGAGCGCGTGTGGTGCCGCCTGGGCCTCGAAGGCAAGCGCAGGAACGATGGTCCGGTTCGGGGGATCATTGACGCTGTATAATGCCCGGCTGCGGTCGCCCGTTACATGGCAGCGGCGATGATGCAGGCCGCCAGCACGCCGGTCAGCAGGCTGACCCGGTCCGTCAGCGCGTAGATGACCGGGTCATCGTGCAGCTTGCCGCGCTGTGCGACCACCCACAGACGGCTGACCCAGTAGAGCATCACGACGCACAGCAGCCAGATGACTTTGGGTCGGTGGTAGAGCGCACCGACCTCCGGCGAGTTAATGTACAGCGCCAGCACCAGCACGCACAGGTACCCGGAGGCGGTGCCCATGCTCCGCAGGATCGGCAGATCGTCGGTCTGGTAGCCGCGGCCCGCGGCGCGCAGCCGATGCTGCCGGCGCAGCTCATCCAGTTCGGCATAGCGTTTGGCAAACGCGAGGCTCAGGAACAAAAAGACGGAGAACAACAACAGCCAGAACGACAGCGCGATGGAGGTTGCCGCAGCACCGGCGATGATTCGCAGCGTGTACAGGCCCGCGAGCGCCATGGCATCGATCAGAACCCTGCGCTTCAGGTCCAGGGAATAGGCCAGGGTGAGCGCGAAGTACGCGGTCAGCACCAGGCGAAAGGTGACGGGTAACAGCATGGCGAGGAGGGCCGCCGCAGCCAGCAGGGCCGGAATGAGCAGCAGACCTGCGCCAATGCTGGCGTCGCCGGCGGCGAACGGCCGGCTCGCCTTGCGCGGATGATGGCGGTCGGCTTCCAGGTCCAGCAGATCGTTGAGCACGTAGACCGCGGAGGCACACAGGCTGAAGACCAGCACCGCGAGCAGCGTCATGCGCAGGGAAGCGAGGTTGCCAAGCCGATGGCTCGTCAGCAGCGGCACCAGCAACAGGATGTTCTTGGCCCATTGGTGGGGCCGAAGCGCACGCGCCACGGCGCGCCAGCGTGACCTGCGCGGCGCAAACTGAGCCAACTGCGGCACCACCCGCGCGTGTTGCCAGACGGCGAGGTCCCGGTGGGCATTGCCGCAATACTCGAAGCCGCCGTCGCCAAAAAGATCGATCAGCCGCTGCGCTTTGGCGCGGCCCGCCAGGTCATGCCCGGGATCGCTCGCCACCAGTCCGGCAAAAACGCCGAGATGGCTGGCGACCGGGGCCGCAAGACGCTCGTTGGCGCTGGTGCACAACCACAGCTCTCGACCACGGGCCCGCTCGGCCCGCAACCAGTTCAGCAGCGCCAGGTCGTACGGCAATGCGGCGGGATTGAGTTCGACACGGGCCGCGACTTCGGCCTTGAGGGTCGCGCGCCCGCGCCACAGCCATACGGGCAGCATGAAGAGGAACAGCGGATTGCGGCCGACCAGGTGCAGAATGGATTCGAGCAGCAGATTGCTGCGGATGAGCGTGCCGTCGAGGTCCACGCATAGCGGCGGTAGGGTGTCGCGAGCTGCGATTGCCGTCATGAGCGCGCGACAGGGGATGATGCAGGCATGTCTGGGAGGCTAGTGGCAGCCTTTGACGCTACCATTACAGTAACGGCTGCACAATTCGCTCGAGCCGCTCCTGGGTCCAGACCGGTTTGGCCTCATCCCAGCCGTTATCGGCCAGACGGCCCTGCCGATCGATGGTGAAGTTCACCGGGATCCGCCAGATCCGGCCGTAACCGGCAAGCCGGTCGCTGCCCAGCAGGCCGGTCGGAAATGCCAGTGTTTTGGCCACGGCGCGAACCTGCGCCAGATTGCCGGGATCATCCAGACTGAATCCGAGCACGACCAGCCCCGCATCCGCATGCGCTTGCGCATAGGCCGACAGCAGCGGCAGTTCCTCCCGACAGGGCACGCACCAGGTGGCCCAGAACGTCAGTATCAGCACCTTGCCGGCATATTCAGTCGTGGACAGTTTGCGGCCGTCGAGCGTATTCAAGGTGGCGGGCGGCGCCGGTTGACCCCGCTTCAGCGATGCCGCCGACAGCGGCGAGTGGACACCGACCCCGATGCCGAGCAGGCCGAGGGTGGCCAGTGCGCGCACTACGGCACGCCGCGGCAGTGCGGCCCGATCAGAAGGCATAGGCGGCGCCCAGACTGGCGGTCCAATGCGGAAAGACCTGATAGCCGTCGAGCCGGCTGAAAACCGGCACCTGAACGAAGCCATACACATGCAGTCGCGCCGCGGCCTGCACCGTCACACCGGGACTCAAATAGGCCACGGTACCCTCGGTATCCGGCGCATCAGCCAGCGCGCCCTCATCGGCATTCTTGTGCGTGAGGTTGATCTGCAGCTGCGGGATCCAATGCGGATCCGCCTCGTAACGCAGTCCGAAACTGATGTTGGCCGCGTTGCCCGGTTTGAAGTCGTTGCCAGGCTGGTCCTGCGCATGGGCGATGGCGGCCTGATACTGGCCATTGATGAAGGCATCGAAATTCTGGCTGATCGCCTGGTAGTAGTAGGCGCCGACAATCAGATCGGTGCTGCCGCTGCCGGCCTGCAGGCTGGCATCGAGCGGCTCGCCGGTCCACGGACCTGACTGGAATTTCACCCGGGTGCCATAGGCGCCGGTGGGCAGTTTGATGCCCAGCTGCAGGCCCAGATTATGCGTCGGCAGCAATCCCTGGAAACTGGTGATGAGCTTGATATCGCCCAGACCTGAAACCGTTGCGCCGCTGATCTGCTCGGGCGCCACATCGGAGGCTGCGAAGGGCGCCAGCTGGGTTCCATAGGTGGTGTGGCTGCGCGACACCCAGGGCAGCACCAGATTGAAATTCCACGCCGCGGTGGGGCTGTAGTTGATCCCCAGAGTCAGATACCGATTAATGGTCTGGCGTTCGACTTCCCCGCCGCCCAGGGCCGGATCGGAAGGATTGTTGACCACCTGCGCGGCAGTGGCGGGGCTGCTGCCCCCGCGCAGCTGGTCCTGGTCGATGAAATCGGATTCAAGCGTCATTCGCCAGCCGGTCGCGCTGGAGTAACCGGTGGCGGCATCGGCGCTCAAGGCGCAGCCGCAGGTGGCGCAGGCGAGCGCCGTTGAGGAAACGCTACAGCAGGCAGCGGCCGCGAAGAGCCGCGCGCAAGTATGCATGGCAGGGGTCCTGAGTCAGGCGAATGGTCCGCGGCGGCAGCGCCGGCCGCGGTCGGTTCGAGCAAGACTCAGGCGGGCGGAGCGCGGGGCTGGTGGGCGCGTGCTGCTCGGGTACTCGGGGCCCAGGGTGAAAACTCGAAGCCGGCAATGCCGAGGGCGGTGGCCAGCACCGGGGTGGGGGCAAAATGGGTAATCGGCGCCGCGAACGGCGCTGCGCCAAATGGGCAGTGATCGGTGTGTGCATAGCCCCCGGGACCCGAAGGCATCACCATGCCATCGGGGCACAGGGTCAGCGCGGATGAGCCGGCGGCCGATGGCATGAACCCTGCCGGCACCAGCGCCCGCGCCACCAGCACCAGCAGCAGCAGGCTGATGATGCGCACACGATGGTGGCGGGGCGGGGTCATGGAATGAACAAGGCTCCTCTTTAGGCCGGTTTGGCGGGCGCCACGTCTCCGGCCACAGAATACAGGATCTGCGAGTTGCGGGTTTTCTGGAAATCCTCCAGCGACTGCCCGCGCATGGCCGCATAGATATGCAGATTGGTGGTGCCGATGACCGCGCCGAGTTTTTCCAGCAGGAAGAAGATCACCCCGTAATGGATGAGGGCGCGCCAGTCACGCTGGCGCAGCATGTCGCGCTCCGCGGTCGTCAGGTCGTATTCTTCGAACAATGCCTCCGGTTCGCTCAGGAAGCGCTTGCGCACCTCCGGCTGAATCAGTTCGTGCAGGAAATGGTTGAGGCGATAGGCCTTGACGCTGCGATCGAGGGTGAACGGATAGGTGCCCGGGATCTGATCCATCCCCACCCATTCGTGGCCGATGCGTTTGCGATAGGCCTCGAGCTCTTCGCCGGTGCCTTCATCCGGTTCGTTCTCGAATATCACCGTGCAGATCGGCGTCATCGAGGGCAGGTAGTAGGCCTGGTGCAGTTTCCGGACGCGCTTGTTCAATGCGCCGCGCATCACCAGCCACATGACCACTTCCGAGCCTTCGCAACCACCGAGCTTGGCGTAGTCCGCGATGGTGATCTGCGTCAGCTTCTCCGGGTCCTTTTCGATCAGGTCCAGGAATTCCATGTCCCAGGGGGTGTTGTTGAAGCCGGCTCGCTCGCCATGGATCTGGTGCGACAGGCCGCCGGTGCCGACAATCGCGACCTTCAGATCCTTCGGATAGCTCTCGATCGCCTTGCGCAGCGAGTGGCCGAGCTTGAAGCAGCGCTTCGCCGAGGGGATCGGAAACTGCAGGACGCCCACCTGCAATGGCACGATGGCGCCGGGCCAGCGATCCGCCTCGCGCGGCCACAGCAGTGACAGGGGCGAGAAGCAGCCATGGTCAAGGCCCTTGGCCTGGAAGTACCCGAGATCAAACTCATCTGCGACCAGCCCCATGGCGATGTGCCGGGCCAGATCCGGATGCCCCTCGATGACGGGGAGCTTGCGCGGGCCACCACCCTCATCCGCGGGCCAGTACCGGTCGCCGACGCCCAAGGCGAACTGGGAGTAGTGATCGAAAAAAAACGAGGTGATGTGATCGTTATAGATCACGAACAGAACATCGGGTTTCTTCTTCGCCAGCCATTCCTGCACCGGGCGGTAACCGGCGAAGATCGGTGCCCAGACCGGATCGTTTTGCTTGTTGGCGTCCAGAGCGAAGCCAATGGTCGGAGTATGCGAGGTGGCAATGCCGCCCACGATCGTAGCCATTTACGTGAATCCTCTTGAGATATTGCGTGCGCGCCGCGCGCCCCGGCAGTTGATATATTGCGTCTGCGCCAGGGAAAAAACAGTTGACCGGACAATTTACAAATGGGATCCCATCAGGTCAAGCAGGGAGCCATAAATTAACATAATGGTGTACTTGCAGGGCATATCGGATCCCGAAATAACGGAGACAGGACCGTGACTGATACGCAGCTTGCACGAGCCACCGTGAGCATCCGGGAAATGATTCTGCGCGGCCGCCTGCAGGGTGGACGGCGCGTGGCCGAAGCGATGCTCGCGGAGGTTCTGGGCATGTCCCGCACCCCCATTCGGCAGGCGCTGCCGCTGCTGGCCCGCGAGGGGCTGCTGGTGGAGTCCGGGACGCGGGGATATGTGGTGCGCACCTTTACCCGGGCCGACATTCTCGATGCCATTGATGTGCGCGGCCTGCTGGAGGGTTACGCGGCGCGCCGGATTGCCGAGCGCGGTGCGGCGCCGGCCTGGCTTGGGCAGCTGCGTGAGTGCCTGCAGGAGGGTGATCGGATATTCGCCAAGGGTCACCTGGTCGAATCCGATGAAGCCGCCTACGGCGCCATGAACGGGCGCTTCCATGCCTTGCTCATCGAGGCGGCGGACAGCGCCGTGACGGCCGCTGCCATCGAACGCATGGCCAGCATTCCGTTTGCCGCCGCGGCCGCCATTGCCTTTGATGCAACGGACCTGAAGTCGATGTTTGATGCGCTGTGGATCGCACACCAGCAGCACCACGCCATTTTCGATGCACTCGAATCCGGTCAGGCGACCCGCGTGGAGTTCCTGATGCGCGAGCATGTGAATACCGTGAAGAAGAGCATCAACATGCTGGAGCCCGGGAATGTGGCCGTGACGCGCGCCACCGTGACGCCACTCAAGGCAGTACGCTGATCGTCATACCGACGGCGATCGCCTCACCGGGCGGGACCAGGAGGCTGCCGGGTTTATCCTGCAGCTCGCCGGTGAAACCTTGCGGGTCGGTCACCCCGTGCCAGGGTTCGATGCAGACGAAGTCTGCGCCGGGCTTGCTCCAGATGCCCAGATACGGCACGCCGGGGAAACTCACCGCGATGCGTGGCCCCACTTCGCTGCCGTAAGTGACGCTGCGGGAAACGAGCTGATCGAAAATGAGCGCATCGGCGCTGAACAGGTCGTCACGCAGCGCCAGCCGGCGGTTTGCCACGGGAGTCGCACAACGCTGCGCTGACAGCAGCCCTTGGGCATCCAGGCGGCGGATCGGGGCCGGTTCGTCGTCTTCAAACTCGATGAAATGTGCCGCGCGGTCCTCCCCATAGGGCAGCGGCCAGGCGAAGGCCGGATGATAGCCGAGACTCGCCGGCATCACCCCCTCGCCGCGATTGCGAATCCAGCTGGTCACGGCGAGGCTGGCATCCTCCACGGCGAAGTCCACATCCAGTTCAAATTGGAAGGGATAAACCCCAAGCGTCTGGGCATCGGCCGTGAGCCGGAAGATCGCGCTGGTCGGACCCGCTGCGATCACCACGAAGCGCCGGTTTCGGGCAAAACCATGGCGTGGCAGCGAGAATGTCTGGCCGCCGGTGCGATACTGCCCGGCCACGAGCATGCCGACGATGGGGAAGAGGAGCGGGGCGCGGCCCGCCCAGATGGCCGGGTCGCCCCGCCACTGCAGGTCCCGCCCCGCGGCATCGCGCAGCACCGACAGCTGCGCGCCCAGTGGGTTGATGGTGGCCGACAGGCCCGTCGAGCGAATCGTGATCCAGTCGGACGGGTCGTCTGCCATTCGCAGAACCTCTAGACGCTGCGGTAGCTGCCGCGCGTCGCCTGGCGATGCGCGATCTCGCGCGGGTAGATGCCGCAGTGCATGACGCCCTGTTCATACGCGATCCGATCCGGCGGGATGGGCGTCTCGATGGGGGGCGTGGAGGCCATGATCGCGTCGTAGCGCTCCTTCATGCCCGGCCCGAATTCAGGATGACTGAGGATGAACAGGTCGTTGTTGACGACGCCATTCATGACCCGCTCGCCGGCTTCCAGCGGGCTCATGGAGCTGGCTGCCATGCGGGCGGCCATGGCCGCCGGGGTCATCCCCGGGGGCAGCGGGCGACGCGGGTTCGGTACATCCATGCCCACATAGTTGTCGGTGGTGACGCCGCCGGGGCAGAACACGCCGGTGCCGATATTGGTCGATTCAAGTTCGACCCGCAGCGCTTCCATCAATCCGACTGCCGCAATCTTGGTCGAGGTGTAGACGCCGGCGTTGACCCCCGGTAACAGTCCACCCATTGAGGCCGTGGTGACGAAGTGGCCGCCTTCGCCGTGCTCCAGCATATGCGGCAGGCAGGCAGCGACGCTGTTGTAGATGGCCGTGAAATTCACGGCGACCGCATTGTCCCATTCATCAAACTTGGCCTGGCTCGCCTGGCGCAGCGTCTTGATGCCTGCGTTGTTCACCACCAGGTGCAGTTTGCCGTACTGGCCCTTGACGGCCTCGACCATGGCCTTCCAGCCGTCCCGATCGGTGACGTCATGCTTGAAGGACATCACACCGGCATTGCCCGGCTTGAACAGGGGCAAGGCTGCCTTGAGGCGATCCTCGTTGCGATAACCAATCACGACCTTCATGCCGGCGTTGGAAGCGGCCCGCGCGATCCCTAAACCAATGCCGTCGGAGGAGGCGGTGATGTAGGCGACCTTGCCTTTGAGGTCTTTGAGCGGCGGGGGCTGTGCAAAGGCGGGCTCCGGCGGACGCGGCGGACGCCCGGTCGGCGCCGCCGGCGTGGCCGGTGCTGAACTTTGGGCCGCGGCATATTGCGCCAGGCCGAGGCTTGCCAGCAGGCTGCCGGCGCCGACACCCAAGGTGGTGCCAAGGAAGTCGCGCCGGTCTGAGGACTTGGGGGTATTCATAAGAGTGCGTCCGTAATGGAGTAGGCGTTATTCAGGTGTCGAGCTTCATGCTGCGGAAGGACTTGCGCTTCTCATTCCGGTGCGCAATCTCGCGCCGATAGATTCCGCAGGTCAGGACGCGGGTTTCACCGCGGACTCGATCGGGGCTGACCGGCGTGTCTTCCTTGGGCTCGGAGTCCAGCATGGCGTCAAAGCGCTGCTGGGTGCCCGGCATGTACTCAGGATGCGTGATGATGAACAGGTCATTATGGATGACGCCGTTCAGCACCCGCTCGCCGGCCTCGATGGGGTCCATTCCCGGCGGCGTTCCCCGGTTCGGGCGCGGCGGTGCGTTGGGATTGGCGGCGGCACGCGCCGCGGCCTGCTGGGCCCGCCACGGATTGACCTCACCGGTATCCTGGTAGTTGTCGGTATTGACGCCCCCCGGACAGAAAGCCGACGTGCCGACGGTGGTTCCCTCCAGTTCGACCCGCAGCGCTTCCATCAACCCGACGGCCGCGATCTTGGTGGCCGTGTAGACGCCCAGGGGGCCGCCGGGCAGCAGACCGCTCATGGAAGAGGTGACCACGAAGTGCCCGCCCTCGCCGTGTTTGAGCATGTGCGGCAGGCACACCGCGACGCTGTCGTAGGTGGCGGTGTAGTTCACGGCCACCGCGTCATCCCAGTCCTTGGCCGACACCGTGCTGGCCCGCGCGCCGGTCTTGATGCCCGCGTTGTTGACCACGAGATGCAGGTTGCCGAACTGGCCGTTGATGGTCTCGAGCACCTTGGCCCAGCCATCCCGATCGGTCACATCGTGCTTGACGGGCAACACACCGGCATTGCCCTTCTTGAACAGCGGCAGGGCGGCTTTCAGACGGTCCTCCTGCCGATAGCCGATCACCACTTTCATGCCGGCCGCGGAGGCCGCGCGCGCGATGCCCAACCCGATACCGTCGGAGGAGGCGGTGATGTAGGCCACCTTGCCCTTGAGGTCATGCAGCGGCGCGCGCTGCGAGAAGGCCGGCTCCGGCGGCGGTGGCGGACGCACGAATGCGCCCGCGCCGGCACCCGCGGGTCCCGGACCGGATCCGCCGGCGGGCGGTGCGCCCTGCGCGCGGGCGTACTGGCTCAGGCCAAGGCCGGCAAGAATCCCGGCGCCGGCGCCATACACGGTGCCCTCCGCGAGGAAACGCCGCCGCTCGGCCGCGAAGCGGTCCAAGACCTGGGGTAGTGCCTGGGGAGATTCCGGGGAGTCCTTCATGATGACCTGCCTTGTTGAATGCGCCGCTACTGTTGGTTTTGCAACCGACTCGGCTTTCCGGCCGGCAGTGTGCCTGATTGACGGATTGACCGTCACCTACAGGGGGTTCAAAGGACTGTGGCGCCCTGTCATGACCTCCTGACTGAGGATCCCACCACTGCCGTGATTGACCGGCCGGGAGCGCTGTGTTGAGGTTCATCGATTCACCTCAAGGAGCGCGCATGAGCCAGCAGAACCGTAAAACGTCAAAAGCGGACCGGCTGACCCCGGGCGGCCAGGCCCGACGCGGGTTTTTGGGCACCGCGGCGCTGGCCACAGCGGCCACGGCCGCCGCGGGCCTGGTCCCGGCCGCGCGCTCGGTCGCAGCCGCTGGTGGCGCGGGCGGCAGCTGTCCTGCGGTGCCCACGCCGATGCGCGACGTCGAAGGCAAGGTGGCCTTCATCACCGGGGGCGACAGCGGCATTGGACTGGGGATTGCCCGCGCCTTCACCGACGCCGGCATGAAGGTCGTCATCACCTACCGCACCCGCGCACACCTGGATGAAGCCATGAAGCTGCTGCAGGGCGCTGCGGATCGTGTGCATGCCATCAATCTGGATGTCACGGATCGGGCGGCGATGGAAAAGGCGGCCGCCGAGACCGTCCAGGTATTCGGCAAGGTCCATGTGCTGGTCAACAATGCGGGTGTGGCGGTCATCGGCGGCCTGTCCCGTGCCAGCTACGAGGACTGGGACTGGGCGATGAGCGTAAACGCCGGTGGGGTGTTCAATGGCGTGCGCAGTTTCCTGCCCCGCATCCAGGCGCAGGGCGAGGGCGGCCAGGTCGTCTCGGTGTCTTCACTGGCGGGGCTTCTGGGCCATGCGCCGGCCGGCGTGTACACCGCCTCCAAGTTCGCGGTGGTTGGCATGATGGAGGCCCTACGGGCCGAACTGGCCGATGCCAATATCGGCGTGACCGTATTCTGCCCCGGCATTGTCAATACCAACATCGGCAGCTCCGCGCGCAACCGACCCGCGGGCGCCGCGGCCGGCGCGGCCGCAGCCCCGAGGGTGGATACGGGCTTCAAGATGGATCCGGCGATGCTGGCGGAAATGCAGAAAGCGATGAGCGAGTCGCATGGCGTGCCGCCCGGCATGGATCCGCTGGATGCGGGACGGCGCGTGCTGCGCGGCGTGCGCAACAATGATCTGTATGTGCTCACCACGCCGGAGTTTGCCCCGGAGTTCGCGGCGCGCGGCGAGGCCATCGTGGCCTCCGTGCCCAAGGACGTGAGCGCCTCGAAGGCCCGCGAGGTCATGGGCCGCATGATCCTGGGCAAGACTCCGTATGCGGCCGAACGGGACCGGCTGTCGTGTAAGACCTAGACGCGATCGGCGCGCGCGCTGCGCGTGGCGGCCTCGTCCAGGATCAGTCCCTCCGGATCCTGATCCGGGTCGCCCAGGATGATGACGCCGTAGTCGCGCTGGGCGCCGGCGATGGAAACATAGCCATCGCGAACGTCCTCCAACACTTTGCCGGGTGGTCGTGACAGCGGGTTACCCCAGCCGCCACCGGAATTGGTCAGGTGACGCAGCGTGGCGCGTGCTTCGCTGTGCCAGCGCTGCCGGCCGAAGTACACCCAGGGTGCATCCTGGCGCGGCGCCTGCGTGACCGGATCGAGCCGGCCGGCGACGCCGGTTGCGTCGGCGAAATCAGCCGCGGCGACGCCGCGTAGCCGGGCAGCAGCGCTCTGCGAAGTGCCGCCGGCCAAGTTCCACAGCCACACCCCGCCGGTGCTGCCGTCCCGGCCACCGTTCACCCCGATGCCGGTGCTTTGTTTGAAACGCAGCGTGAACAGATGATGATCCACCGGCTCCAGCCAGTACGTGTCCTTGCACACGGCTGCGCCGCCGCGGTGCGCGCCGGCACCCGCTGAATCCATCACGTAGTCGCGCCGCATGAAGACCACCGGGATCTCGGCCTCATGCGCCTCGATGGGCGTATCCATGCCGTTGACCTGATAGAAGCTGCAGTAGCTGTCGGCGTCACCGGCATCGGTGGCGCCCCAGGGCCCGTGCTGGCCGCCGGCCACGATCGACACCCAGGGTGACCCGTCGGGCCGCCGGCCCACGGCGCTGTGCAGGTTCGGCGCGCTGATGTCGCCGCCCACGGCGCGCGCTCCCAACGGCACCGCGAGGGCTGCGAAAATCGCGATCAGCAAGGCATTCGTGGACTCACCGTACGCGAACACCACGCCTTCCGGTGGCAGCGCGGAGAGGATGGCGCCGTCCGGGATCAGAATGTCGACCGGGCGGTAGCAGCCGGAGGTGAACGCTCCGCCGGGGTCCAGCAGATACTTGAGCGCAATGCCTACGGTGGTCTTGGCGTCCAGATAGGTGCCGTTGATGGCGCCACGCGCCTGGCGCGCCGTGCCCGACAGGTCCACTTCCATGCGCGCGCCGTGTTTGCGGATGCTGCAGCGAATCGGAAACTCCTCGCTGTCATCGGCCGCGTCGCAATCCACCAGCGCCGCGCCGTGCCAGTGTCCGTCCGGCAGCGCCGCGATGGCAGCAGCCATGCGCTCGGCATCGGCATCGACCACATAGCGCATGGCGCCGAGCACAGCGTCCACGCCATACCTTGCGATACTCTCCTGCAGCAGCGACTCCCCCAGTGACAGGCAGGCGATGATGGTCTGCATGTCCAGGCGCAACAGCTCGCCGAATCGGGCGTTGTCGAAAATCAGCGTCCAGGTTTCCTTCACCGGCTTGCCGGCCTGCATGAGCGCCCGGGGCGAGAGCACCAGGCCGTTTTCGTACGTGGTGAACTTGTGAGCGGAGAAGCCGCCCGCGACCGAGCCACCCATGTCGAGCTGATGTGCCTTCAGATTGACGAAGCCGCACAGTCGCTCGGCGTGAAATACCGGCCGGATGAACAGCATGTCATTGACGTGCGTGCCGGTGCGGTAGGGATCATTGGCGATGATCACATCCCCGGGCGCGAGCCGTTCGGCGCCATACTCCTCGATAGTGTTGCGGATCGACTCGGTCATGGTCCCCGTGAAGGCCAGCTGGGACTTGCTGACCACGGGCGTCGGATAGCCGATCTGCGGTGGACCGGTGAGGGTGGCCGCAAAGTCATAGAAATCCTTGAGCACCGGTGAAAACGCACAGGCCAGCAGCCGCTCGCTGACATGATCCAGCAGGTAGCGAAAGCGGTTGCCGAGCACGGTGGCATCGAAGCGGCTGCAGCCGTAGGCCCTGGCGAACGCCGGTCCGTCCAGATCGCGCAGCGCCGGGGTGCTCATGCGGACTCCGTGATGACGATTTCACCCACGGTGCCGATCTGCGCTGTCTGGCCGGGAAGCACCAGTGTGGTGGCCAGCGGTTCAATGAGCAGCGCAGGTCCGGCCACGGAGTGCCCCGCGCCCAGCCCCGCGCGCTGATACACCGGTGCGGAAATTTCCTGCTGGTCCAGGTAACGCAAGACGCGACGCCCGAGCGGCGCCGGCGTGCCCGCTCCGGCCGGCAAGGGCTGCCAGGACAGCTTCTCGGTCGCGACGATCATCTGCACGCGCCAGGTCACGGCCTGCACCGGAATCTGCGGGAAGGCCACGCCATTGCGACGGGCGTATTCGGCATGAAACTCATCGATCAATGCCGCAGGTCCCCGGGTCTGCAGCGCCGCCGCATCGACCTTGATGAACGGGGTCTCCCAACTCTGGCCGGCCAGGCGGCCGTCGAAGCTGCGGCGCACGCTGACCGCTTCGGTGCCGAGGCGCTCACGCAGCTGCGCCTCAAGAGCTGCGAATATCGCCTCGATCTGCGGACCGCTGTCCGGCAGCAGCATCTGGTACTGACTGCGGCTGTTGGCGTAGACAAAGTCCGTGGACAGTAGCCCGATGGCCGAGAACAGCCCGGGATGCGGCGGAACAATGAGCCGCCGCGCCTTGACCAGCTGCAGCACGCCGGCCAGCAGCATCGGGCCGGCCGAGCCGAAGGCGACCAGGCTGAAATCGCGGCCATCGACGCCATGGCGCAGGGCGCAGCGGGAAATTTCCTCGGCGATATTGTTGAGCGCAATCTTCCAGGCAAAGCGCACGCGCTCATCCTGCGACATGCGGCAGTCCAGTGATGCGAAGGCGCCGGCCGCCGCCGCCGTGTCCAGGCGGATCTGTCCGTCCGCAAAGCCGGCCGGCTCCAGGATCCCCATCAGCAGGCAGGCGTCCGTCACGGTCGGCTGCGTGCCGCCGCGTCCATAGCAGGCGGGTCCGGGCGTCGCGCCGGCACTTTGCGGGCCGACGCGCAGATCCCCGGAGGGCGAAACGGCAATGATGCTGCCGCCACCCGCACCGACGCTGGCGACTTCCGTGGCCAGGGTGTTGACCAGCAGATCGTGCTCAATTTCGAAGCTGTCGTTGATGAAGGGCGCTCCGGCGACGATGACCGTGACGTCGGTGGAGGTGCCCCCGACATCGCAGCCGATGAGATTGCCGTCGCCGATGGCCGCGCCGAGTCCGCAGCAGGCGGCGGCCCCCGCCGCGGGACCGGCAAACAGTATCCGGTGGGGTGCCGTGATGGCGTCGCGCCAGGGAATCAGCGCGGCCGTGCAATCGGCGAAGTTCAGCTGGCCCGTGAAACCCTCCGCACGCAGCTGCGCATCCAGCAGGTGCGCATAGTCAGCATAGATGAGCTTCATCATCACATCGATGACGGTGGTGGATGCGCGTGCATATTCCTTGGCGCGCGGGCCGACCTGGAAGGAGGCGGAGAGCGGGAACTTCGGGCCGAAGACCTCGCCCGCGAGCGCCAGCAGCCGTTGCTCGTGGTCCGGATTCACAAAGCTGTTGATGAGGCAGATCGCGAGTCCTTGAATGCCGCAGCGCCTGAGCAGCTCCAATTCGCCACGTGCCTGCGATTCGTCGAACTCGAGCAGCACAGCGCCGGTCGCCAGGATGCGCTCGTGGATGCCGCGACGCAGGTAGCGGCGCACCAGCGGCCGCGCGGCATCGCCGAACGGCCGATGCCAGCGCGCGTCGGTCTGGTTGTTCATGGGCCGCATGCAGCGCCCCGCGTCCAGCATGTCACGGTGCCCCTGGGTGGTCAGGAAGCCGATCTTCGGCAGCGAGCGGGTCAGAACCGCATTGAGTCCCTGGGTGCTGGCGTGATTGAAAACCGCCGCGTCCTCGACCCCGAGGCGTCGGGCGCCTTCGATCACCGGCAGATGCGTGGCGCCGGCGTTGCTGGGAACCTTGGTGACATGAATCGTGCCGTCGCGGACCATGACGACATCGGTGAAGGTGCCCCCGACATCGACGCTGAACAGCGTGCGGCCCACTACGGCGCCCCCAACGGCACAAAGGCGCCCAGCAGCGGGCCAGGTTCGCGCGATACCGAGTGCAGGCACCGGCCGCATTTGACCACCAGCCACCAGCCCCCCTCGCTCATGACCCGATAACTGGCGAGCGCCTCAGCCCCGCATTCGGGGCAGTGTCCGGGTACCGCAGTGCGCGCGGCGGCAACCGTGGCAGTACTGGGACGCGGAAAGTTATGCACGCGCGTGGCCCACGGGCAACAGCGCGGCACTGAGTCCCCAGCCGGCGAGAATGATCAGGAACAGCGCCGGCCATTGATTGAGCGCCAGCACCGCCAGCCACAGCGGCGAGGTGATGAAGGTCGTGAGCGCACCGGTCTGGCTGAGGAGTCCGGCGGTGGAGGCGCGATGCTCGGGGCCCGCGACCTTCGGTAACAGGGAAGCCAGTACGGCCATGGCGGCTCCAGTGCAGATCAGCCAGATGATCAGCGACGAGAGTGTAAACCCCAGCTGCGTCCAGGGGGCAAAGACGCCGCAGCCGGCAATGGATCCCACGATGCCTAAGCCGAGGAACAGTTTCCCGGCCGGCACGCCGCGCGTCAGGAACACGCCACTCAAGGTGCTGCCCAGGATCATCACCACATTGGTGACCGCCATGATCCCGGAGGCTGCCCCGAGGCTGATGGCGAAATGCCGCGACAGGTACGGTGGCATCACCACGCTTACGCCCAGGCCGAGCAGGATCAGCACACCGAATGCGCCCGCCAGGCGCAGCGGCGCCCGGCCTTCCGGTGACTTCAGCAGCGCCGATATCGAGCGGCGCGGAGCGGCTGAAGCGGCCCTGGTCACCGTCCTGGGTAGCGCAACACCGAGCAGCGCCAGCAGCACAAAGATCGCCCCATGCGACAGATACGCGAACCGCCACTGTTCACTGGAAGCGAACGCGGCGGAGATCAACAGTCCCAGGGACGTCCCCACCGGGGTGTAGCTGGACCACAGTGCCATCGCGCCGCCGCGCCGTTCCGGCGCGCTGGTGGCGATCATCAGCGCCGGTGCCGCCGCGTAGACGAGCAGCGGCACGGCGCCCTCAATGATGCGGATGATCTGAAACGGCAGGAAGGAGGGTGCGATCAGGTACAGGCCATTGACCAGCGCGCGGACGAGCGCGGCGAGAATCAATGCCGGACGGGCCCCGAGACGATCGATCAGGGCGCCGGATACGGTGCCGAACAGCGCCGGCAGCACCGCCATCAGGGAAATGAACAAACCGAACAGGGCGGGCGTTGCGCCGGGCAGACTCGCAATGTGCGCCTGGAGCGGTATGGCCTTGGTGAGCGATGCGGCACTGACCACGCCGTACAGATAGATGAGAGTCAGGCTGGCCCAGCTGCCTTGCGTCATGATCTTCTTGTCCGGCTCGTTGAGCCCACCCCGACCCTCTGTTAACTTAGCACAGCTTCTACAGCCCAAGGCGCGGCGAATCATGAGCCCATCGATGACCCGGCGAGGCGTGCTGACCGGCGCTGCGGCCCTTGCCGGCGTGACATCGTTGCCACAGATCCTGAACGCATCCGCCGTTGGCCACGTGGTGGTCGATGATCGTCTGGCACAGTCCGCCGCGTTCGCCAGCGGCTTCCAGGGCGCGCGCATCCACCGTGTTAGCGCCCTGGATGATCTGTGCAATCGCTGGTATACGCGCATGCGCCAGGCGGTCCGGGCCGATGGCCGGCAGGTTGCCGGGCTGACGAGCTGGCTGGATTACATCGTCATGCATGGCTGTGCGGCTGAAATCGGCTACCGCAGCACTTTCCACAACGAGCATCTGACGCAGCCGGACTCGGCGCAGTCCTGGGCGAGGACCATGGGCCAGGCCCTGGCCTCCGGCGCGCATCTGCCGCCGCATTCCGTATCCGGTGGCGCACCCGACCATGTGCGCGTGGTCACCTGGGTGTTCTCGCCAAGTTTCGTTTGAGGGGGTTCATCATGAAACGATTCAATCAGATCCTCGCGATAGGGCTGACGGCGGCGTTCCTGACCACGGTGTGTTCGCTGGCCAGCGCCGAAGTCTGGCAAGGTGCACGGCTTGGCTTCGTCGGTCGCGTCGTCGGGGATCTGGACCGCTCCGTCGCCTTCTACAAAATGATCGGCTTTACCCAGGACCCGTCGGCGAAGCCCGAATGGCGCACGGATCCGGTGGTCGAGAGCCTGTATGGGGTCAAGGGCTTCACCACCCGCATGGCCAAGATGTACGTGGTGAATCCGGATTCCGGCCAGCACTTCGTGGTGTACCTGCGGGAAGTGAAGGGCCTGAAGCGAACCGATCGCAGCGCTCACACCCCCTGGACGCCGGGCGCCACGCACTTCGGACTGGTCGTCGCCGACGCGGATCAGGTCTGGGCGAGTCTGCAGGCAGCAGGACTGCTGCACGCCCGCTCCTGGGGCGGCAAGTTGATTGCCCCACCCGGACAAACCAAGGGCATGCTGGCGTACATGACGGATCCGGATGGTCTGGACATCGAGATCATCAACCAGCGCCCCGCCGTCGCGGCCCAGAATGGGCGGCCCGCGCAGGCGGCCTGGTTGCCGGGCGTCAACCACATGGGACTGGTGATTCTCGATGCGCAGATCGCGAAATCATTCTATGAGGGCACGCTGGGGGGCGTGTGGCCGACTACACCCTCGCCCTGGTTGCAGGGCGATTTCTACGATTCGGCGGTGGGCGGTCATGGCAATGTGCTGCGGTTTTTCAATGTGTCATTCCCGCAGGAGATCGCGCCGAACCTGCACATGAACCTGGAGCTGGTCGAGTTCCAGAATCGCAAGACGCCGGTGCCGGCCGCCCGGATTACCGACATTGGCGTGGGCTATATCGGCATGCAGGTGCCGAACCTGGACGCCGCGCTGCGTAAGGTCCTGGCAGCCGGGGCGAAGCTGCTCTCCAAGCCCGGCATCGTGACCATGCGCAGTGGGACCCGCGAGGTCATGGTGCATGATCCGGACACCGGGGTGTTCCTGGAGCTGTTTGATCAGCCGGCGGCCAAATAGCGTAAGGTTTACCAGGGCGCGGGTTTGTAGTCCTTGAGAAACTGGCCCCACACATGGGCGCCGGTGCTGCTGCCCGTAAAGATCGGATCCACGATCCGCGCCGCGCCGTCAATGATGTCCAGCGGCGGGGCGAAACCTGCTTCTGCCTTGCGCGCGGCGTGCACCGCCGGGTCTTCGTCCGTCACCCAGCCCGTATCCACGGCATTCATGTGGATGCCGTCGCGGTAATAATCCGGCGCGCTGGTACGCGTCATCATGTTCAACGCCGCCTTGGCCATGTTGGTGTGCGGATGCCGTTCGGTCTTGGTGGTGCGATAGAATTGACCCTCCACCGCACTGACGTTGACAATGTGTTTGTGTGAGCCGGGAGTCTT
>Ga0210400_10001824_pt1 | contig 20723 bp, 33 predicted proteins | sample IncBWH26MmetaG_FD_155456 | JGI IMG/M metagenome (GOLD analysis project Ga0210400, IMG submission 155456) | Forest soil microbial communities from Barre Woods Harvard Forest LTER site, Petersham, Massachusetts, United States - Inc-BW-H-26-M | ecosystem: Environmental > Terrestrial > Soil >...
TCGTAAAGTTCAAAGTCGGCTGTTTCAACCTGTACGAATTTCATCCGGGAGAGTGTTTCTATGGCTCCTCTCAAAACTCTCAGTTCGGCTCCCTGCGCATCTATCACGAGCATGTCCAAGTGCGGAACATCAATGGTATATGTCTTATAAAACGAATCGAGCTTCATACCTCTAACAGTTACCGTCTCAACCTCTTTTACTTCCGGCCACACATCGAGGTGACAGTCTAACTCGAATGCCGATGAGGATTGACCTTCATTATTAGTCACATGAAACGGCAAATTAGGATCATCGTCGTCCCACGCTGCAAATGGGTACGCCCTTTGATATGAGAATTTCGGTTCACTGACGTTTTCGATTAATTCTAAAAAAATAGACGTGATCGGCTCAATCCAATGGACCAATAGACCGTGCCGTGCGTACACCTCGCGCTCCTGCCCGTAGTTCGCTCCCACGTGAATGACTCCACGTACCTTCTCCAAGATGTGCTCGTTCGAGAGAGTCTTGTAGGTGAAGTAGCGATCACTCATAGTTTAATCCAACGTTCCGGCACGATGTCGTCAGACCGTAAGCCTTCTTTGCAAAACCAGACTTTCGGAGCGATTACTATCCGGTTGCTCGCAAGGTCACCGAGATACGCGCCCCACCAGCCAAAGGAACTGTTTGGGATAATTGCGTGGTCGCACAAACTCATTAAATATAAATCCTCGTGTTCTTGTCCCGGTCCCGTGGACCCACTTCCTGCTTTGTTGTGGTCCACTACTCGATATTTCGGAAATACAGTTTTACAAAATTGCGGATCATCCGAGAATACGAAGAAACGAACATCGGGCACTCGGTCCTCAATGTAGGCGATTGCTTCCGCATACCAATGATAAGGGATAATTCCGTGGTACTCCGATGTGGAGGGTATCAGATAATCGGTCCTGCGTAAGTGGATGAAACAACTTCGATGCGAGTCAGCGATTTCGTTGGCAACTACTTCGGTTTGTACGCTCAGATTATTTAATCTCAATTCTCTTCGTATGGTTACCTCATCGAAGTATTTATCCGTCTGCCAGTTCCCGATGAAGTGGGTTCCGTTAGGTACTTTGTAAACTTCAGGATCAAAGCCGAACTTCTCATGCGTCTCGATGAATTGCGGCTGTCCATTCGGTTCCTTGAATCTCAGGTCGATGTCAAACGCCCCAAGAGAGTAGGCGCGATGTCCCGGCGCGTCGAGATTGTACTTCTCGAAGAACAACTCTTCATTGCGGGCCGCAGCCACAGAGCGACCGAAGGCCCATTGAAAGAGCTGGTTTCCTAGGCCCGCATTGAGACGAACGATCAAGCTAATCCTTCCCTGAAACGCTCGTGCATCCACTGAGGATCGTAAGTCTTGTTCTGTCCGGTGGTGCTGAAGTGATCGACCACATATCCGTTGAAACGTGGATGATTGTACGAAGTCAGCAAGCCAGCTTCGATCGCTGGTCCGAGAATCTGACCTACGCAAAAATCCTCTGCCCAATGAGTAGGTTCTATCGCGGCAACCATGCGTGCTGCCGCCAGCGAAAGAAAATAACCGTGTCCACCTGAAGCCCACGGGTAAACATCCCGCATCATCATGTCGGGAGCTTTCCTGTCCCACGGCCCGCTAATTTTATGGTCGAAGTGTCCATCTCCGTTGTAGCCTTCTCCGAAGAGTCCCATGTAGTCGTACTGCTCGAATCCGCATGAATATAGGCGATCAAGAATGACGAACGAATCCGTGTCGCACAGGAAAATATGGGAGAAGTTTTTCTTGCTGGCGAGCTTCGCTATCTCTCTCGTTTTTAGCGGGAGGCTGTCGTAATCGTCGGGACAGTCGAGTTCAATTTCATCATCCTTCGGAACAACGGTCGTCCTACCAAGAAAGAAGATCACGCGATTCTTTCCCCAGGTATCACGTATCGCTTGATTCGCTCCATTTCGAGCGTCCCTCTCACAGGATTTGATGGCGATTAGCATGTTAGAAGGATTTGGTTGCAAGGTACTTTCCCCATCGCTGCTGAAAGATTTTCAGATTCGGAACGAGATGTTCAGTTGCGGCTGAATAGTTATAGTCTCCGAGCGTCACGTTGCCGATGTGCTCGACGTTCAGGGGAATGTGAGTGATCTCCCATCCCTTTGAACGCAGACGCAGAGACAGGTCAGAATCTTCGCAGTAACAGAACTTGTAGATGGGGTCGAAGAGAGGACCAACTTCCTTCACCGCAGCTGTGCGCCCCATCATGCAACAGGTTTCGATGTAATCCGCTCGTAGGGAAGGATGAGGCAGAGGATGGCCCACGCCAATATTGTCGAGCCAGCAACCCGTTCCCTCTATGCCTACCTGCGCGATTCGCGCATTCCTAATAAATGGCGAGCGCATCTTTTTGAGCCAGTCTTTTTCGTAGATGAGGAAGTCGTTGTTGAGTGTGACGAAGAAGGTTCCGCGAATGCGTTCGAATCCGGCATTGTATCCTTCGCCTACTCCGAGATTCACATCGGAGCGACGGCCAAGAATGGCCAATCCATCTGTTCGATCGCATAGGCGATTTATAAATTTCCACGTTCCATCAGTGGAACCATTGTCCACGATGATGAGTTCTGCTTCGGAGAGGTCCGTTGCAAACAGGCAGTCGAGACACCTTTTCGTCGTTTCGAGGTGATTGTGAGCTAACACGATTACAGAATAGAGTTTCTGGTTTTTCATGGCGTGAGTCTACGACGTAAAGTTAAGGCTCGCAAATGATCCTTGGTATTTGATCGCAGCCTGATCTCGTACGCGAGCTGCTTCTTTAGCAGAAAGAAATAGTCCTAGATAGATATTCCTGCTTCCAACTTTGATCTGTGCTACCCATTTCTCTAATGGTTTATTCCAAATAACACCCCTGTATCCACTGGTGTTGTCTTTACGCATTCTTAGATTACTGCCATTTTGAGATCGACTAGCTTTACGCAGATTCAGTCTACGGTTATCGAGGCTATTATGATTCCTGTGATCTCCTTCGTGTCTCTTACATTTCAGAATTTGTCTGTGCATAAGAATTATTCGTCCGGATTCTCTACGTACCGCATAGAAGGACTTTGTATGTGGAGACCACTGAGCACACCAATTCCACTGGTTGAGCCATTTATAGTCGGAGGTATTGACGATAGCGTTTTGACCTTGCGTGAGAGGAATCAATCTGTAGGATGGGTCTTGCGGTTGGGTCACTGCATGTCGTTTCATGCGGCGTTTAGGCATCGGTCCTCCCTAAAGGACTTGTGCTACCAGCCGCATTCTCTACTTTAAGCAACGCTGTGTCAAGAAGAGTTCAGCCACCTGTCAAGTGCTTCATCCACCAACGGCGATGAGCCGGATACGCCGTGCCGACAGATTCGTCAATGCGCTGACCTGAGACCCCGTTGATGCAGTGATCCACTCGGCCACGAACGAAGTTGGCTCGTTTAGTTGTCCACCCGGAGAGAGTTCCACTTCGTACTGACCGTCATCGGAAAGCGCGCATCCCCACACGGCATCGAGATACTTCAACCCGAATTCCACGGCGCTCACCACGTCGCCGCCAGTCGGAGGACTGCCCGTGACGACCTGCGCGTAAGACGCTGGCCCTACGTGGTCAATGATCGACATTCTCTTCCCTCCCGGTCCATCGGAAGGGAATCCCGGCAAAAGATTGGTCGATGAAAGAGGTGCCGCCATAGTCTCTCCTTAGAAGTTGTAGCTGGTGAAGCGCAGGCGCACGGTCCCAAGACCACCGCCAGGGAACGCAGGAGCCGTCCCGACCACGATCCCGATTGCCGAACGCAGTTGAACGGAAGTGATGTTCGTCGCGTCGGCAATGATGTCTACCACGCCAGGAGTGACCGAACCGAGAGCCGCAGCGATCACGAGGTCGCCAACCGCAGGGGTGGTCTTCGTGAGGACTGCCCGGTACTGCACGGTCGCTTTCCCAGCAATCTGAATCCATCCGTAGTTGCCCTTCGAGACCGCGTTCAGGCAGATACCAGCGATGTCGGAGCATCCGGTTGGTTCATCGTTCGTCACGATGTAGGTGCTATCGGTCTGCCAGAAGGCCAGCAATCCGGCTACAGACGCTTTCGTGGCGGTCAGAAAAAACTGCACGTACTGATAAATGCCTCCATACAGCGTCGGGCTCGACGAGTTGACGATGGCGATGTCGTCGTTCCCGAGGCATACGCGCGCACCCACCTGCCCGCCATACTGCACGGCACCCGTTCCAGAGGAGACGGACTGCCCCGGAAGTGGATCGTTGGCGTTCGACAGCTTGGAGACGATTCTATCAATCTGCTGCACGAAATTCGATGGCATAACCCTTCCTCCTCAATCAGTTTCAATCGAACCGCTTTTCTTAGCCGCCGATCCCGAATCCGTAAATGTTCAAGCGTGGAGCCAAGCATTCGATGTTCGTGGCCGCTTTCACTTGGCCGACAACGCGGGTGTTGTCCTGTGCTGGCACGAATCCCGAGAAGCCGAATCCGTATTCCGGATCATCGGACACCCGGAACAGCCACTTGCGGGTGTTGAACATCGCAATGACTTCGCCGACCGTGATCGTTCCGGTCACGGGCTGGTTGCCCTTCGCGCCGGCGACTGCCGAGAAAGTGCTGGTCAGGTAGTTCCCGAGGTCCGGATCGTTGACACCGAACTTGGCTGACGGGAAGTAATCATCCTTCAGGAACATCGCGGAGTTAATTCTCATTCCGCTGACGCCCCAATACGGGTCACGCTCTTGGGCGAACCGCTGTTGTGGCTGGATGCGTTCCTTCACGAAGGCGTAGGCCGCCTTGTTCGAGACGATCAGGTCTGGCTCCTCGCGGCCGATCGAAGCGATCTGGTACATCTCTTCGAGGGCTTGATAGGTGATGGGAGCCGTCGAGCCGTTGGTCTGACCGAGCCATTGCGGAACTGAGTTCAGCGATGAGCCGATAACCGCGTTGCGCGGCGCAGTGCCGTAGGCCGTGAAGATCGAGCCTTCCCACCCCGGGGTCAAGCCGTCATTCAGCGCTTCAATCCACCCGTTGATGTTATTTGGCCTGTTGCCGGTGATGTTGGTTCCCGAGCCTTGCCCGTGCAGAGACATATCCACGGCGAGAATCGCGGAAATAGTGTTCATGGCGTTGCGGAGGTCGGTGTCGATGAGCGAGAAGACTGCCAGGGGCCCCTTGTTTATGACCTGGATGTCTTCCTTGTACTCGGGGACGGAGACCTCGTAATACTTCGGGTCGAACTGCGTCCCGGCGAGCGTCTGGCGCTTGGTGATGTTGAACGATCCACCTTTGGCGTAGGCGCCGCCGATCATCGGCTTGTAGAGAAACGTGTTTTGCATGAAGGCGCCGCCCGTAAACGGCACCATCGCGCGAGCGCGCAAGTAGGCTTGAAACGGAGTGTCAAGGAAAAATTGATCCTCTATTACTTTGGGGTAGACCTCCTTCAGCGTAGTAAGGTTTATCTCGTCATAAATCGGATCGTTCGCCATGTGGTGCCTCCGCTAAAAGAGTGTCTTAACCGTTTGCCGCGTATTTCTTTTCGTTGAAGGCCGCGACCGCCGCTGCTACGCCGCGTCCAGGGTCCTTGTCGCCTTCACGCGCTGCGTTCTGGCGCTTGATTTCGGATAGAACGGGTGAACCGGAGTCGCTATCCCGGCGCACGCCTGCGCTGACTGGATTCTCAGCGAGGAACTTCGAGCGAGCTGCTTCCGCGCCGCGCTTCTCCGCTTCCGCGATTTCCCGGTCGTGCGCTTCTTTATTTAGAGCTTCCCGGCGCTCGGGCACCTTGTACTTTTCTTCCCAGGCTTGCTTGAGTGGTTTGCCGGCATCGACCATCGCCATCCAGTCGGGCATCTCGGCATTGGGACCGAACAGGCGCACATGCTCGCGCTCGAGGGTCGTAATGATGGCCGGCAGCTTGGCGTAATTCATGACCGTCTTGTTGAATTCTTCCTTGGAGATAAACTCTCCGTTTTCGTTGCGTGGAGGGTCTTCGCGTCGCGGTTCGGTTCGTGCGACGACAGGTGTGAGGATGCTTGACAGTTGGTCCTCGGGAATTCCGTAGGTGGGAGCGATTTCCTTGATCTTGGCTTGCGCCGCCACCAGTTTCGCTTCCGCTTCTTCACGCGCTTTCGTGGCCTTGTTCAAAACCTCTTCTTTTTCGGTCTTCCACTTACCGACGCTCGTGGCGTACTCGGTGGATTTCCGGTCTTCCTCAGCTACCTTCTTGGCGAAGTCCTCTGCGAGGCGCTTCTCCTCAGCCTTCAGTTTGTCCATGTTGCGGCTGTAGTCTTGCCGCGCGAGGACTGTCTCTCCCACCTTGGTGAGCACCTCGGGTGCGCCAAAGGATTCGAGGACAATTTTCGCTTTGTCCTCGGGGAGTCCGAGTGATTTCACCCATTCCTGAAGTTCGGTCGCCGTGAATGCCATGTTCTTTCTCCTTCCGCCTTCCCGTTTCCGGGAGCCAGCGGTCTTACCCGTTCAAGGCCAGGATCACTCGATCGATTGAGTGATTCCCTCTTGTCCGGTCTATCCGGCCAGCGGAGGGGGTTGCATGGACCCACCGCCTTCTCGTGCTGAATTACTCATGTGGGACACCATCCCCTTCGTGAGCGCGCTTTTCGCCTTGTCGCAGGATTCGCTCATGTCGGGATACTGCCGTGCAAAGTCGTCGAGTTGCTTGTGGAGATTTTTGACGCCGGATGTAAAATTGCGGTTCTGCGCTTGCTGGTCAGAGGGTTTCGCTTGCGACTCTTCGGCTGGACCGACGAGACTATCCTGCTCCGGGGGTGCTGCTCCCCGTTGCGGCATGTCTCCGAACGAACTGGCTCCGGCTGCCATTAGCGACGCCGACGCCCGCCCTTCTTCATTCTCTTGCCGCGACCCTTGCCGCCCGCGATCTGGTGCTCAAACGGGGAAGAGAGCATGGTTTTCTTTCCGCCGCGCTTGCCTCGTGACTCGATCATCGACTTGCCTCTTTCTTGGAAGAAAAACAGGAAAAAGTAAGGAGGGACCGCCTTCCCGGTAGCCCCTCCCGTCGTTCTGTACCCGTCTTGGGGAGTTCATCCGATTTCCCTTCCTGGAAAACCAGAGAACTTCTCGACGGGAGGAACTAGCGCTTTTTGCCGCGCTTCCGGCCGCGTCGTGACTCGATCATGGTTGTCTGCTCCTCTCTGGAAAAACAAAAAGGGCCGCACGCTTTTGGCGTGCGGCCCTCGGTCAGTTCCGATTAGGCGGTGACTACGAGTGAGATGTTGCTTGGAGCAAGCTATCCGTGTCAACAGAATTATCGGGAGTGTGTCGTTTGATAAACTTTTCGCGCAGGGTGAACGACATCAACCTTCCCTGTTTGAGATTCAAAACGAGTTGCCCGGTCGTTCCGTCGAGCATGATGCGCTTGATCTCCGACATTAAATCCGTGTCGGAGTATTCAGTTTCCTTGAAGGTGGTTTCGCGTCTCAACGCGCACTCTCCGCGACGGTGCTTCGGGTTCCCCCGTCTTTCTGCCTGATTTGTCCAGCCTGCTGCCCAGAGCCTTTCCTTCCGGGTTGGCCTTGCTGCGGCTGCAATTTACTCAGTAATTCACGCCATGCAATCCATCTCCCGAGAACGTCCTTCGGCGTGTGTTCAGAATCGATCGCTTTCGCCAAGAGAGCCGCATCACCGAAATTAGGAATGTCGAGAACTTCGGCCATCGTAATCGGATCAATCGGGAACTGACCTTTCCAGAGTTGCAGGTACAGCATTTTTCTCGTGAGTTGAGTGATCTGATGCAAAGAGTTTGGTGTGACGTGAAAATAAACGGAATTGATGTGCGCTTTGGCCCGCTGCACGATGTTCGCTCGGGAGGGTGTATTTTTAGACATCGCTCCCTTTTTTATTAGCGCGAACTCATCGGGCAGATGCGAAGGAATCATGCTTCCGGGATCGTAGTCGAAGTCTGTTTCGGTAACTCCGTCCTGTCCAAGAATCTGTACTCGTCGTGGGAGGTTGTAATACTGCATCGCAAGGGCCTTCCACATCTCGCCAAGCTCGCGCATTGACCGTTCCATCCCGCGCGACATATCCGTGATAATTGGTCCTGCAAGTTCAACGGCTTTTTCAAGGGTGTCGCCACTCAGAATCTTGGATTTGGCGAGTCCCGCGATGTCCCGCGTTCCCATGACGTAGTGCATCTTTTCCCACATGCCGTCCACGTACTGCGTGATCCATGAGGGAACATCGTAGTATCCGGGAGGGAGAAGAGGCTTTGCACCATCTCCCATCTGCATGTTCACTTTCAATCGCTGGCCGGGTTTCCGTAGGTTGAGTCGCTGCATTAAGGCTTCCGACATCATGTTCTCATCGTAGGCCATGGCAGGATCGAGCCGGCAGTTTGCGGAGTCGTCTATCGCGCGCATTAAATTCGTGTTCGATTCCTGTACCGACGCGCCTTCGCTCGGCAGAGATCGATTCAGGAAATCCCAAGGAAGATCGTTCATGTCGAAGGGGATTGCGGGAACCTTGCCGTGCCAGTCTGTCGCCGTGTCATCGTAAAGTGTGCCGTTTTCTGTCCAGATGATGAGGCGCCGCAGAGGGTAAATCAGCGAATCTTCGAGAGTCGCTTTGCGGTAGAGTTGCTGCCCATTTACATATTCTCCCGTGGCAATGTCGGAATCTTTTGGCGGTACGGTGTAAGACCAGCTTGTTCCGTCTATGCCCATCGTGATCGGTTCAGAGCCATCGTTGTACGTCAGGTCCATCACGTAGGTACGATAAATATCAATCGTGGGGAACAGAGCCTCGTCATTGTCGCCACCCCTACCAGGTCCAAACTGATTGAGCACAGGAGAGAGAAATTTCTGGACGCGGCGTATACCCTTCCTCATCCACGTCGGCGTCGAGCGTGTCGGCGAGAGGATATCGAGCTTCGTCGGGTATGTTGCGATTGCCTTGGCAAACGGAACTTCATCTCGGATCGTGACCGCGTAGGCAGCTTGAATGTCATGATCGGAGCCAATTTGGAACGGTAGGACATCTCTGGGTCCTTTCACGTTGAGTTTGATGTCACCGCGGCCTGTAACCCAAAAATCAGATTTCCACTGAGGACAAATCCATCCCTTCGTTGCGCCCATGGCGTACTGAATCGCTTGGCGGATACTGCGGTCGGCGAAAGTATTCAGATACCAGGACAGAAGCATTTTATCGAGGATGGTTGCCAGATCACGAAACTCGGAATTGTCGGTCTTGTATCCCCACATGGGACGCATGTTGGCGAGCACTGCGACGGCTTCCTTGAAGTCGCGTCCCACCATATTGAGGTGGACAGTAGACATGCCTTTGGGAAGTCTGTCATTTCCGTGCCCCGATAAGATGTCGATGGATTTGTCGATGTCGCGGTAATTGCGCTGAGACTTGAGGTAGACTTCCGCGTCCTGCACTGTCTCTTTCAGCCAACCAACTTTCGCGTCGTCTTTGGCGGAGCGGTGAGGGACGATATACTGCGAGTAGTCGTTAATCACCCGTGACGCCCCTTCCAATTCGTCCGCTCGTCGCGGTGAGCTTCGCGGTTCGTCTGGTCAAAGTGTAGAATCTGAAGGTGGAAGCCAGCATCGGTTGACTGAGGGCGTCGCGCATCATTCATGGCCATCGCTAATCGCGCAAGGTCTTTACCGTACTGGCTCATACCCTGCATCTTCATCCGAAGTTCGGAGCGTAACTCGGAGCGCATCTCCGCGAAGTGCTTTTCCTGATTGATTTGGTGCTGCTCAGATTCAGCTCGAAGGTGGGTGTTTACGCATCGCTCGAAGGCTTCGATTTCTCGAATGGTGCGGAGTTCTTTCTTCTCGAAACCTTTAGGTACTTTGGCATCGGATGAACCCGGAAACCTAAATGATCCATCAGCCGATACATGCACAACGACAGGCTCAGAGAAAGTTCTTGAACCGTCATTCGGGAGTATGACTTGTTCAGCGATTTGCTTGCAATGTTTCTTGGGGCACGGTTTTTTGTCATTCCAATCCGCCAATCTCATTGATAGTTCAAAGACTCCGTGCTTTTCGCATCGGTAAGAATAAATTGGCATTACCAAACCTTCCTATTCAACACACGAGAAATTACAGAATCATCGACTCCGAACATTTTACCAATTTGTTCCTGCGTGCAGTATCGCCACTCCATCTCACGGATGAATTTAACGGCTCCTTCGCTGAGCTTGTTACTCCTGGTATTTCGTGACTGCTGCGCTCGGCTTGCCCAGCGGCAATTGGAGGGCTCGTAATTACCGTATTTATTAGGAAATCTATCTAACGTCATTCCGGCAGGAGGCTGACCCATATCTTCAAGAAAGTTCTGAAAGCTATTTCTCCATCTTTCACATACGGTGATGCCTGCATCTCTGTACGATCTTTGGGTGTAGCCAGAATGATGATCTTTTCCGTAACAGCGATCTTTCATCATTAGCCACGACATCCAAGCTCGACCCTTCTTTTCTCTGAAATTTCTCTGGTCGATAATTGCGCAGTTGCGGCATGGCATTCTAACTTCACCCTGTTTCTTACCTGACTTACGGACAAAGAAACGGGAAACTGGTTTATCCATTTTACATCGTGTGCATAGTGGCATCTCGCCGCTAACTATACTCATCTTCTGAGTCAATCATCAAGGCTCTTTCTTCAAGCTCTTGTAGATTTGACCACGGGCGCCGTTCGTCGGTCGCCTGCCACCCGGGAGAGTAGACAGGATCAAGTCCGCTCTGTGCCTTGAGGGACATCCGTTTCTCTGCGGTGGACGTCATGTTGCCTCTAATTTCCATGAGATGAAGAGAAATGAAGACCTGCCCGAAAGCGACGAAGCGATCATCGTGTCCACCGAACACAGCTTTCAAGGATTGGCGGTATTCGTCGCGCTCGAGATCGGCCATCTCGTCTACGAAGTAGGGAGAGTTGATGTCCACGAACTCATCACGTAGTGCTTTGATGGCGTAGTCCATCATCATCGCGCGCGCCCAGCTATTCGAGAACCATCCTAGTTTATTCGCTTGGGCAAGTTTGATTCTCTTGTTGTCGAGCCGGGTCCAGATATGAAAATTTCCCCAACCATGTTTGCGAAGTTCCCACTGAGTAGATTCGCCATTCTTAAGGCAGTCGATAACCATTTTCGCTTGACGCCGATACCCGTCAATTGGAGGAGAATAAAGAGTTCCCACAGCCATACAGACAGTCCAAAGATCAAACGCATTGATGTATGGATTAACGAATTCAGCCACTTGAGCATCGTTTCTCTCCAGCGTTCCCTTACGCAATACTTCGATCACCGAGCGATCGAGGCCCACGCCGTCTCCCGTGTCCACTCCGAGTCCGTAGGTTTCGTTGTCTTCGGGCATCTCCCACATGAAGAGTTTTCCATGGGGGTCCATGTTCGAGTAGCCGTGGAATTTCAAGGGGACCATCTGACACTCGAACGGTTCAATGGTGGGATTCCAGCGAGCGCGAATATTGATCGCTGGCATGTTCTGGTCGACGTCCCGACGATCTGGCTGCATACGAGTGGGGATCTGGTCGCCGCGCCCCACGAAGCCAAACACTCCTAAAGGTTCTTTGGTCATCTCCCGATAAATTGTCAGGGTATCGGAATCGAACGCAGATACGTTTGTGGACTGGAACGCTTCCATGTCGTCGGCCGGATACTCGGAATAAAATTCCGCTAATTCTTTTTTTGCGGCGTACTCCTGCCTCTTGACTTCCCACCACCACATCTGCTCGACAGGCATTTCCCATTCTGAGCCAAGATATTTTTTAAGGAGCGGGTCGCTCGCCACGTATGCTTTGGCTCTCTGTGCGTGATGTAGCGTCAGTTGAGCCGGTTCCCATTCCTGCGGAATCGGTCTCGCCTTCATGTCCCCCGGTGTCGGGTATAGATCGCGTCCAACAAACCACGGCAAGAACATCGGGTAGTGACGGGCCATGCCCGACGCCCAATACTGCTTCGAGTATTCCCATGTGTGATGCCACCAATTCTTTCGGCCCAGGGCCGTAGATTCCAAAACCAAAAACATACCAGGAAATTCGTGCATGGCAGCGAGAAGGGAAGCATCGATCAACTGCTCTGGATTGACGAAGCTGCTCAATTCTGAAATGTGCGCGACGTTCGGATTATCGCCGCGTGCGATGCCCGTAAACTGAGAACCATGCTGAATCGAGACGCCCGAGTTCATTCCGCCAAACTCGATGAGTTCGCCGGCCGTATAAGAAGTCTCTTTTGGCATCATCCACCACGGTTCATTATTCCAGCAGCGTTCCATCATCTCCGCCATCTTCGCTGATTTTTTTGGATCAGAAGAAGCAACTACGGCGTTTGTGTGACGGTAAAATTGAACGCGGTGAGCTACAGCAAGTTCGGTGACTGTGGAGATTCCCAACTGGCGAGCTTTTAACTGTTGCGTGGAGATAGCGCGCCCCTGTAATTCAATATCGCCCCAAATTTCAATGACCATCCGTTGAGCGATGTTGGGAACGAATCGATCCAGTGTAGATTCCCATGTACGGATGAAAGCATAGCGGGTTGCCCAGTATAAAAAATCTAAGCGAGATAGAATCCTTTCGTTGTGAACCCACTGCATTTCTTCTGTGGTGAGGGGACGGATTAGTCGGCCATCATCTCCCAGAAGTTCATTGAGCCGTTTGTTTGCGCGCGCAACTTCGTGCACTTCATGCGGTATGAGTTCAAAACCAATTTTCTTGGAAGCCTTCTTGATGTTCTCGGCATTGACCTTTTTAGAGTACATCGGCAGTCACTTCCCACCGAATTTTAGCTTGCAGAGGATGGGTGTCTATTCGTGGACGTGCTCCACGATTCCATGTTCCACCTCCCGCCTTGCCCATATTTCTAAAGCCAGCCCCTCTTAAACTTGCTCCATTCTCGGTAGGTAGTGTGTAGGTGATTAGTTTTTTGTAACCCAGTGCCCATGTAGCCCGCCGCACGGCTCCGTACAGGAATGAATTAGCATTGCGGGTTCCGTCTGTACAAACCCTTGTCACTTCAAGAGTCCAACCGTCGTCAAGCAATCGCGCCACAGGTCTTCCGACGATAGCTACTCCCACAATCTTGTTTTCCAGTGCAACTCCAACGACAAATTTAGCTCCCACGACTGGATCGTTATGACGATGATTATCCATGACAAATTGATTGGCTTCTATTAGAGAAACAGGAACGAGAGTTAATTTGCTCATGATTTACCAGACGACGTAACTCACTAACACGCCCTCACCCTGGACTTCAGATGATTCACTAAAGTCGTCTTGCGCAGTTCTTTTCTTCGAGGATTGAACGGCAGCGGATTCGTGAACGAGAAATCTATCTTCAGGCATAAGTAATCGCCATCGCAGTCATTCCACGTTGGAGAACTAGTCCCGTACAAATAAGCAAAAGTGCACTTATGAGTGAAAATTCCTGAACGTCCCAGAAATTTGTGCTAGTAAATTTAAAAGTTGGTTGCATTCCGCCAATCAAGATCACCGAGCAGGAACGTAGGTCTTTAAGTGTAAGGGTTACTGTATCAGTCACGAACATTAGACTTTCTATGGGCATAATAGTATTAACTTGTTTCAAGGAGTCATAAAGACCAACGATAGATAGATCAGCGACTCCTATCGTAGGGTCTGTAGTCGTGATGGAAGTCGATACCACGGTGTCTTGTAATACGATCGTGGCCATGGCAACACCTCATCAGTGAAACAAAGCATGGAATCTGCCATGAATTAAATCTATCGTGCGATTCAACCATATCCTAAAGCGTGACAATTTCCTGACGGGAATTTGCGGGCTTGTGTTTTGGTGGTACTCAATCGAGAGAGCCATAGGAAAATCGCCAACCTGCGCCTGCTCCTGTATGGATTGAGTGAGAGGTGTTGGCATCACTCATCTTCCATCTCTGAGATCGAGCGCTCGAAGGTCGGAAGTCCGCGGTCCACATTCGCCTCACTCTGCGATGCGGCCTTGGCTGAATTTTGATTAAGGATGTTGATGCGCGTGCCCTGCGGCGAAGGAAAAATTCCCGCGTGCTGCAAAATTGCCTGCCTATCCTTGAATCCATCTTTCTGCATCCCGTACTGCGCGGACTTCTCCAGGAGAATCGGCGCGTTCATCGAAGCGATGAGCAGGAGAGCGTTGTCGCGAAACTTCATGGCCGCTTCGTTCACCACGGCGAGAAAATGGAAAGGGTCAATTTGACGAGCTGCACACAGGTCTTCTACTTTCGTGACGCGCTTTCCGTGCGTGGAGAGTTTTTGCCAGTCTTCGATGATAACGGCGAGTTCAGGTTCAATCTGTGGAGCGAGTTCAGCGAGAGCCATGAAACTCGCTTTACCTCCCTGAAGTCTTGTGATGATGGAACCGATGGGTCCGAAACGATAGTCGATGGGCTTCCCTACAGTACTCTTCGGAGAGACCGCTAAGGCGTCAGTCCCTGCTCCCTCAGTCTCTCCTCTTCTGCTTCTGCGAGCCAAGCGGCCTCCGTGTCAAATTCAGTAATCGCTTCAGGTCCATAGGGCTTCTGTTTCTGGACCTGACTGAAAGGAGGATACGCTCTATCGAGCGCGTCGGCAATGCGTTCAAAAACGGAGAGTAGCCGTTTGAGCAATTCCGGTTCGACTTTTAGTTCGATCAGGCTCAATCCTGTGTCTCTTCTTTCTCCATAATTTCTTGAACGCGCTCGACGTCCGGTGCCGAACCCTGTGGAGGATCAACGCCCACTCCGTCCGGTGCGGCTGCGGTGCGCGAAGTCACTGATCGAGCGAACACGCGTCCACTCTTCTGCACGTCCTTGGATTCCTGCTTCTGGGTGGAGACAGCGGGAGGCTCAGTCGGCTTGATCTCGGGAGCGTCCACCACCATACGGTTTCCGCCAGGTCCTTTCACAGTGCGAGGAGACGGAACGGCGATACCCGCATCTCGTCGCGCGCCATCCGCCGTCTGTCCTGCCGGTGCCGTCACGTCCCGGCTATTCCCCAAGTCGATTTGAACTTCCGCAATCGTCTCGGCCGCGTTTGGATCACCGATGGTTTTAGGACCGATCTTTGCTTCGAGGCTTGACGGCTCGTTGGGATAGACGTTCATTGCCAGCTTCCACTCCCATGAAACGAGCGGGTAGGTCAAATTCTGTTTGAATCTGTAATCGGCTTCGAGTTGCCGGCGCATCTCTGACAGAATGATTTCCATGATCTCTCTGCCGTTCAATGCGTTGTAAGGCTTTAGGGTAGGTCCGGTCGTTCCCATTTATGATTTCCTTTCCAGTTTTTTGATTCGCTGCATGGTTTCCGGGGAGGGAGTGTATCCGTACCCGCGCTCCCACCGCCGCAGCGTGATGATTGAAACTTCCAGCTTCTCCGCGAACTCTTCCGGCCTCATTTCGAGGGACGTGCGTATTTTCGTGATGAGGCGTCCCACCCTCTTGTACTTCGATGCCTGATTCTTTCGGCGCCACAGTGCGCGCGCATCTTTCCAGCGGGAGCGTTCTAGATTGGTGAGTTGCTTCCACGGCTTCGGGGGCTTGGGAATAGAGTTGCTATCCGCGAGCATCATGGCCGTGACTGGCTTACGTGGCATGGGCCTGCAATCTTTTGACGATCCCCCGAATCTCGTTGAGACGGAACTTCGTGGACGCCTTTCCTGCTTTTATTTCCTCGACCGTCTGCATCTCCCAAGAGGTCAGTTTTACGTAATCTTTTTCGTCGATCATGGAGACAAGTTCTCTGGCCTCTTGGGTGCGTTCTTCCTCGGTCGTGGGCAGGGCCTTGGACATCTGAACGACGTGGCCCTTTTTGGTAGGATTGAGCATCGGCTGAACTCTACTTGCTGGACGTACCGCTTGTCAATCTTCCTCGGTCTCTTCCTTCTCCTTATGAATCCGAACCTTGATCGTTTCTTCCTCGGCGACCACCCGAATCTCGATGCCGTCGTGGATGTACTCCTTCTTCTTGTGGCGTTTCATCAGTGTCAGGAGTTCGCTCTTGAGTTCGACTTCCTTGAGGGTGAGCTGCTGGCGGTCGTCGCGCACGTCCACATACTTCCGCGCCGCCGTCACGAGGTCTATGATCTCCCTGTCTTCCATTCCGGGAAGTTCTTCCTGCTTCGCTTTCGCCATAAGGGATGATGTCTCCTTTTTCGTTGCGATCAAATTGAACTTCATGAATGGTAAGGCTCCAGACCTTCCGCGCTCCACGCGGTCCACCCTTTTTCCATTCGTGAATCTCGATGCCACCTCCGCAAGCTACCCACGCTCGCGCGGCAGAGCTGGCGTAAATCTTATCCTTGTGATCTTGGATGTGGGTATTCGTAACCTGTACGCCAACTATCTGGCCGTCCTGTCCGTCGATGCTTAGAGACAGCCACACCAGATCGAAAATATTGAAGAGGTCAATTCTTCGTTTTACGAAGCTGTTGAAGTATTCGCACTTCGCCACGAACACCGGAGCGGGATAAGCGCGATCACGAATTTCCTTCATCGAACGGGCGCAGGTGGTTGTCACGTTTTCCCCTGAAGTTCTTTCACGAATTGCGGATTATCCCGCAGCACCGCAAACAGTCCTTGTCCGAGTCCGGCGACCTGCGATTCCGTCAGTCCCAAGTCCAAGTGATGATCGATGACGTGGATGACTTCATGGAGAAGAGTGGCTTGCTCGACCGATTCCTCAAGACCACCCCTGATTCTGATTTCTCCACCCTCTGCGTCGGCCTGCCCCAACGAGGAATCCTGCAACGGAACATCGACCACCTTGATCTTGACGATGTGACCCAGAACCCGGATCTGGTTCATTCCGTAACCTTGAGCGCTCGTACCACTTGATCCAGATATTGACATTCAGTTCCAATGAGAAGAACTCTTCCTTCGCAGACCTTCGACATTGCCGATGCCAACCTCTCAGCTTGAGGGCGACTTAACCAGTATTCGTTATAAATTAGGATGTAATTCCCAGGCTCAATCTTGATCTCCGCAGTTTCCTGCCGTGATCCAACTATTTTTATCGCGAGTGATTTTACTGCGTCTATTATCTTCACTGTCCGCATTCCATCATATTGAGCGAACGGCACTCCACAAGCATCTTCGTCGGCACGCCCCGCACATTCAAAAACAAGGTGTACGTCGTCGTGATGTGCATGTCCCGCGTATCGAATTCGTGGTAAGAACTACCGAACCGGGAAGATGGCGAAGCCTGCTTCTGTTCCAGCATCTCTTCAAAATCAAACGCCCTCTTCCTATGGCAGTAACCAATTCCCTCATTCTTCATACTCTACCTCCTCGCCCTCCTGCGGTCCCCAGTGCGCCGGAGTCCCGCGCTGCGAATCTGGTTTTCGACGCGATTTTTTCTGCGCCCTCTCCACCCGCACCTCCACAACCCCCAGCGCCACCAGATGACCGCGCACCCGCTCGACCGTGGTTCCACACAACTCCGCAATATCTCCACGCCGGTATCCCGCCGCCCGCAACTGCACAATCCGTTCCCGCAATTCCAAATCCATCAACCCTTCCGAGGAATCGGTTTCAAGAATTCATTGAGTTGCCGGACGCATTCCGGACACAAGAACTTACTGTGTTGATTTGACCAGCCGTTGGGAATACCCTGCGATAAAGTTAAATTTTCTTTCTGCGCCAAGGATAAGTTAGGGTCTCCGCGCTTTCCGCACCGATCGCATTCGTAGTAAATTGCCATCTCCCCCGCCTCGCCTTTCCGCGCCATTTTTTGAGGGGTCAGCACGTCAGCACCAACCCCTCTTCCCCGTCTCACTTCACTCCGCTGCTCGCGGCTTGTCTGGGTCGTATACTGCCGAACGGCAGTTCAGTTCCAGCGACCCGCCGCCCCCGTCGTTCGGCCCGTTGACAGCGTGTCCCGCTCGCAGCGTGGCTGAACTCTACCCCGTGGCTGAACTCTGTGTCAACAAAAAAGCGCGTGTAAAATTCTTAAACTCAAAAATAATTATTCGTCTGATCAAGCCACTATTTTCACGGGGGGAGGGGGAGTGCCGGACAATGCTCGGCCGTCCTATCAGGTCCCAGCGTAGTCTACGAGTAGTCTGTGGTGGGTGCTGGTGTGCTGTGAGAATGTGTTGCTGATTGAGTGCTGATGGGGTGCTGATGTGAGGTGGCCAGCGTCGCGTTGGGTGTCATCTCTCACTGAGGGGTAAGGGATGCACGGCGCCGGCCGGGCTGCGTCTGCTGGAGTGTGTCACATCGGCGGGTGATTGGGAGATGATCGGCAGAGCATGTGTCTAGGCGATTACCAGACGAGAGCACTTACAGAGCGAGCACACACCGTTGACGTGCTTCGACGCCAGGTCACCGCACACACAGCTAGCGACCGTCAGAGGCTCGCTCACTTCCGGCTTGCGTGGTCGACGTGGTGCTTTCTCTGGCACTACATCGTCAGGATCATCAGGAATAACTTCGCCATCGGACAGCAGCTCGCGGATCAACGCTGATAGTGCTTTGCCGTCTCGCTTCGCTCGAATGCGCGCTGCATCCAGCTCGCCTTGACTCATCTTTACGTATATACCCGTATCCTTCATATCGTATATACCTCCACGCCGTATATACCTCAATTCGTCCACTTCGTATATACCGCTTTCGTGTTTTCTTCTACCGTATAATAGTTCACTGTCAGTATTGACAGCAATGTCAGTTTGTGAGATAAGCTTGTTTTACGCGGTGTTTGTCGATGAGAGCGGAGTTTGACAGCGCAGTGAATCTACAAACAAGGAGCGAACAGTGCTTATGAACCATCAAGAGTACACACTGGCAAGAAGGGCATTGATAGGCGGAAGTAAGGTTGTAATTGGAACGGTGCCTTTGTCTGAACAACGTATTCGCATCATTGGGCTTAGAACAAAGCATGGCCAGTATGAGGGCAAATACATTGGTGATGGCAAGTGGTATCCAGTCTATCGCGTCGAGATGGAATAACCCGTTTTGAGCGTTTTGTGTCATTGAGGCAATTCAATCTCTTCTGGGAGGGATAAGAGGCTATGAGAATGACTCAATTTAGGTTCTGTGTGGTGGTTGTGGTGGCGTTGATTCTGGGGTTGCTGGTACAGCACGGGTTTCATGTGATCGCGTGGGAGATTCAGAAAGGGGTGCGGATACCATGAGCCTCTTTCAGGATGCGATAGCGACACAGCAAGGTCTTGGCTTTCCTCTTCCGCTTGCAGAGAAGTATCGGCCGCGGAAACTAACTGATTTCCTCGGCTTAGAGAAACCACGCAAGGTATTGTCAGCGTTTGCGTTGCGGCCGATGTCAAGCGCATGGGTTTTCGTGGGTTCTCCGGGAACTGGTAAGACTACGATGGGACAGGCTCTATGCGATGCCGTCGCCGGCGAGTTCCATCACATTCCCTCTCAGAAGTGCGACGCGCGATCGATCGATGAAGTCGTGCGCATGTGTTGGTACTGTCCAGCGACGCCGGGAGGGTTTCACGTGGTCGTGGTCGACGAAGCCGATAGGATGACTCTAAGAGTCTATACGGCCGCGGACGCAACGAAGGAGTTTGTGTTACCTGCGGCTCACCGAAGATTGCGCCAGAAGACTTTCGAGACATGCTTTCACAAAAGGAGTTCGGAATCTCCGGGATGTGCCAAGACTGCCAAGACTCAGTATTCCAAGTGGAGGATTAAAGTGATCGACCACCAACCCAACCCCTATGACCCAGAGCACCAGCTCGAACGACGCAATCAGACTCAAGAGGGATTGCTTGAGCGTGAATTGTTTGGGATGCGAGCACACGCGACCGCCTTGGAATGCATCGGCCAGACCGTGCACGCAAATATCCTAAGAAACATAGCGTGGGAGATCGAGCAGGGAATCACTTGGCTTGAATTAATGAGACAGGAATCACGAAACAGAGAAGAGAGGCCGCAGTGAGCGACGAGACAATCCACATTCAGATCAAAGAGAAGCGCTTGATTACCATCGGAGAGCGCGTCTTTCTCGTCGCCTGCCTGCTGTTTGGTTCTGCGGTCGGTTACGGCTTAACGTATTTGTATGATTTGTGCGCTGGACTCCTCGCGGAGTTCAGCCACTCACTAAAATAAGGGAAATACCGCTTGACAGGCGGATGTCAGTTATGAGAGTAATGACACAGAGGACACAATGAAAGAGAGAAGGAAGGAAGCACGGCAAGAAATGGTAAGCACTCTGAATCCACGGCGACACGGAGCAACACGCATCGATCAGCGCGTCGTGATGCATCGCAAGGCCACCAATTTTGAGATCATGCGCGATGCCTTCGAGAAGTACGGCAACGTCACCATCAACATTTCGCTGAAGATCAAATCAGCGAATCCAAGCTCGTTCGCTGGCTTCAATGGAACGGGAATCACGGTCGTAGCGCCATCGGTCGAAGTCGCTGAGAAGTTCCCGGAAGCGCTACGGAACGCTATCGCCAAGATTGCCCAAGAGTTCAACATGACGGCAAAGAGAAAGGATTCGCCACTATGAGCGAAAAAACTTGGATCAGTGACGCAAACGGCAACAAATGTTCCGTTGAATATTGGGGCAGCGGAGAAAAAGCCCAAGCTGCACTTGACAGCTTGAGAAGCTGCTCGTACTGCTCGGACTGCTCGGACTGCTCGGACTGCTCGGGCTGCTCGGACTGCTCGCGCTGCTCGTACTGCTCGGACTGCTCGCGCTGCTCCGACTGCTCGCGCTGCTCGGACAGATCGCAATGCTCGGGCTGCTCCGGCT
>Ga0210400_10001825_pt1 | contig 20723 bp, 13 predicted proteins | sample IncBWH26MmetaG_FD_155456 | JGI IMG/M metagenome (GOLD analysis project Ga0210400, IMG submission 155456) | Forest soil microbial communities from Barre Woods Harvard Forest LTER site, Petersham, Massachusetts, United States - Inc-BW-H-26-M | ecosystem: Environmental > Terrestrial > Soil >...
ACAGCAAGCCTCCATAGACTCCCAGGGAGTCGCTCAGATTCCTAGATTCGATCCATTTATTGTTGCAGGGGCGTCGATCAAGGCCTTCGACCAGAGTTTCACCGCAGTCGTGAGCGACGGGAATCTAAACTTCAATGTACGCAATATCGGAGGGCTGCCAGGCACGGCGAACGCCTGCTGCAGCGGCCTCATGTACAGTTTGGAGAATAGCTTAGGATACAATTATGCCGTCAGCGGATTCAGCGTCGTTCAGGGGTCGCTTGGGCCCGGCATCACTATAACTTCGCCATCCACCTCGACATTCACAACCTCCAACAGCTCGATCAATGTCGCCGGAACAGCCTCCGACAACGTGGGAGTCACTCAGGTGACTTGGGCCACCGACCACGGAACTGGCGGAATTGCGGCTGGAACCACGAGCTGGACGGTCACTGGTATACCATTGCAGAGCGGCGCCAATCGGATCACCGTGACGGCTCATGATGCTGCTGGGAATCAGGCTAGTGCTGTGGTCGTGGTGACCTACACGCAGAACACAGCATCGCCTGTAATCACTATCACTTCGCCGTCCACATCGACATTCACTACATCAAACAGCTCGATCAATGTCGCCGGAACAGCTTCCGACAGCGTGGGAGTCACTCAGGTAACTTGGGCCACCGACCGCGGAGCTAACGGAGCGGCGTCTGGAACTACGAAATGGACAGCAACTGGTTTAGCATTGCAGAGCGGCATAAATCGAATTACCGTGACGGCTTCTGATGCCCTGGGGAATCAGGCCAGTTCCGTGATCGTGGTGACCTACACGCGGAACACAGCATCACCTGTAATCAGCATAACTTCGCCGTCCACCTCGAACTTCACCACCTCAAACAGCTCGATCAGTCTCGCCGGAACAGCTTCCGACAACGTGGGAGTCACCCAGGTGACTTGGGCCACTGACCGCGGCCCTGGCGGGGGTAGCGGAACTGGCGGGACGGCCTCCGGAACCACGAACTGGACAGTGAGTGGTGTAGCTTTGCAGAGCGGCACCAATCGGATTATTGTAACGGCGTACGATGCCGCTGGGACGCAGGCGAGTGCCGTGATCGTAGTGACTTACACCGCGCAGAACACGCCGCTACCTGTAATCAGTATAACTTCACCTTCCACTCCGACCTTCACCACATCAAACAGCTCGATCAATGTCGCCGGAACAGCTTCCGACGCCGCGGGAGCCTCTCAGTTGACTTGGGCCACCGACCACGGAACGGGCGGAATTGCGTCTGGAACCACGAACTGGACAGTGAGTGGTGTAGCTTTGCAGAGCGGCGTCAATCGAATTACGGTGACGGCTCATAATGCCCAGGGGAATCAGGCCAGCGCTGTGGTCGTGGTTACCTACACGCCGCTGGACACGACTCCGCCTGTAGTCATTATAACTTCACCGTCCACTCCGAACCTCACAATCTCAAACACCTCGATCGTTCTCAGCGGGACAGCTTCCGACAACGTGGGAGTCACTCAGGTGACTTGGGCCACCGACCGCGGGGCTAGTGGAATGGCGTCCGGAACCACTAACTGGATAGCTACTGGTATAGCATTACAGAGCGGCACGAATCGGATTACGGTGACAGCCCATGATGCTGCTGGGAACCAGGCGAGTGCTATGGTCGTAGTGACGTGCAGTCCACCAGTGATTACGACAACGAGCCTTGCTGCGGCTCAGGCGGGAATTCCATACTCCTACACTTTGACCGCTGGCGGTGGCATCCCACCTTTTTCATGGTATGCCTCTCAGCTTCCTCCGGGATTAGAAGTGAGCAAGAACGGCACACTCGTGGGAACTCCACTAGCCACAGGTATCTTCAATCTGGGCATCGTCGTTCAAGATAGTTCGCTGTCCGTCGGTAACGCAGTCCTCACGTTGAAGGTCGATCGATGGTTGAAACTAGTATCTTCCGTGAGCTTCGAATCCGTACCTGGCGCGCCTGGATCCATTTTAACGGCCCTCGGCTTCGACCTTGCGACCGGAACCCAGAGCTCAAGCGGTCCTTCGCTTCCAACAGAACTATCGAGCACTACGGTGACAGTAGTCGACTCCCAAGGGGTTGCGCGATTGGCTCCGCTCTATTTCGTTTCGAATGGGCAGGTCAATTTCGAGATTCCCGACGGGACCGCCTTAGGTTCTGCATCGGTGGTGGTAACTCCAGGGAGTGGGGCACCGATCACCGGGGGAATCAATATTGCTCCGGTTTCGCCCGGCATTTTCTTCGTCAACGATGGGCTGGCAAATGCGAGTGTTATACACTTTAGCGGCGACAGCTCAACAACTCAATCCGTATTTCGACTCGATGCTGCCACCAATCAACTCATCGCGTCGCCGATCGACCTCGGCCCGGATACCGACAGGGTCTACTTGATCCTTTACGGAACAGGCTTACGCCACCGATCAAGTTTGAATGCTGTCCAAGTAAGTGTGGGCGGCATCAGCGCGCCGGCCCACTACGCTGGCCCGCAAGGCACGTTTGACGGCCTTGACCAAGTGAATATACTCCTCCCGAACGAACTCGCCGGCCGTGGTGATGTCGAGGTCACGTTCACGGTCGATGGCGCGACAGCGAATCTAGTCCATGTTCAAATCAAATAACCCGCTTCGGCGTTAGATCGCTGTACCGATTGCTCAAACACGGTGTTAAGGTGCAAGACTAACCACGGAAACAAGCGATTCGCGCGGACTCTGCGTGGTGCGCTCAAAATTGGAAGTAGATGAACGGAGTTGCTTTCAAGGACGAAAACAAGAATACAACCAGCAACCATACGGTGAGTAGAAAGCCACCCCAGAAGCCCGGTATGGGCAGGAGCACATAGACTCCCGCTACTCTGCTGGGCTTCAAGCCAAAACGTCCACCGTTTCCGGCATAGGCCCGAATCGCCCAGGCCGGCGGAGGACATCGTCGAAGACTCGAGCTGGGGGCATAGAATTGCCTCTGTGCTATGACGCCTAAAATATGTCCGATGACGACGACCGGAACCAGCATAAAAAGCGGCGAATAAAAGAAATTCGCACCGCTGGTATCCAGCCAGAAGAGCTTTCGAACGATCAAAAGAGAGGTGCTGAAATTTCGCGAGCGGAAGAAAACCCAAGCGAGGCAAACAAAGACATAGGTAGTCGCCCATTTGACCAGTAGCACGACCTTACCCTGAGGCACAACCGCCTTCCGACCACCGGTACTGCCCCTGTCCCGGGTCCACCAGTGATTTACCGCGAGACCGGTACCGTGGAGAAAGCCCCAAAAGACAAAGTTCCAGCTTGCACCGTGCCAGAGGCCACCGAGCAACATGGTCAGCATCAGGTTTCGATACGTTTTCCACCTGCCATACCGGTTCCCACCGAGAGGAATGTATAAATAGTCGCGCAGCCACCCAGAGAGCGTCATATGCCAGCGACGCCAAAAATCGGTCAGTGAGGTCGCAATGTAGGGCATATTAAAGTTTTCCGGTAGATCGAACCCGATGATTTTCGACACACCGATCGCGATATCCGAATACCCTGAAAAGTCGCAATAGATTTGCAATGAGTAGGCAACTACGGCGGAGGAAACCGTGAAGGGAGAAAAATACGCCGGATTTGCGAACACGGGATCCACAATCAATGCGAGCCGGTCGGCGATGAGCAACTTCTTGGTGACACCAAGTAGGGCCACCTGCGAGCCCACCATCGCGCGAGCAAGGGAGGGCCGCAGCGACCTGGTCATCTGCGGAAGAAAGACAGACGCCCGAACGATGGGCCCGGCCACCAACTCGGGAAAATAGGTGACGAACATCGCATACTGCCACAGGCTACGGCATGCCGGGATCTCCCTTCGATAGACGTCAATGGTGTAGCTCAAAGTCTTGAAGGTGTAGAAAGAGATGCCGACCGGTAGCAGGATATCGAGATGAGGAACCTGCCAACCTAACAATGCGCCCACATTGTCGAGGAGAAAGTTGGTGTATTTGAAGTAGGCCAGCAGTCCCAGGTTGGTGATGAGGCTGAAGAGCAGCCACCCGCGCCGCACCCTCGCAGAATCGCTCCGTTCGATCCGAATCGAGCACACGTAATCAATCAAACTGGGAGTCATCAACAACAGCAGATAGGCGGGCTTCCAATAGGCGTAGAAAAATGCGCTCGCCACCAGTATGAGCATCTGGCGGAGTGCGCGCGTGGGCATCAGCCAAAGGCCGATCAGGACCACTGCCAAGAACTTAGCAAAAGCGAAAGATGTGAAGACCATGATCCGCTTAATGAAGCTCCAGTGAGATGCGGCGCCAGATCGCGGTTCCGACGGCTTGGAGGCCAAACTTGTTGAGATGTCCCTCTCCGGGCGCGCTGTTGTGAAATCCACGCAGGATGCGACGATTCGATTGCATGTACGCCACCATCTCGGCTCGCGTTGAAACGCATTTTACGGCTTCCGCGCGGCACGCCTCTAACAGCTGGGCCTCTCCAGGATCGGGGTTGCTGTCACAGGTTTCGCGGCAGAAGGGTGTGTATGCAATCAGCAAACGGGCACCGTAGGCCGCTTTCAAGCCTCGCACGGAAGCGGGGATCACCAGCGGCACCTCAGCTTGAACGAGATCCGGCCCGGGCGGCCCTTTCGTCTCTCCCTCCGATGGAAACACGAGCACGGCGCGACGTCGCAGACTTAACATGAGGGGTGAGCGCCCGACGAACTCTCTGATTTGCGCGAGCCGGCCCGTCCCTTCCGGGATCCGTACGTCAATGAGGCGAAAGGTCAGGTCTGGGTTGATTCTCATCTGCCAATACCAGCCCTCCGTGAGCGCTTCCCTGCCGAAGTCCGTGCTATTCAAAACCACCACGACGAGCGTGGGATCGAAGGACTTCAGCAGGTCCGGTGCAGACGCAATGTACGTGGGTGCGGCGGTGGAATACCAGCCATACTGTCGTATATTCACGGGTCTGCCGTCCGCTCGCGAGAGCCGCTCGATGACGGCGCCCATGGTGCTGGAATCGGGTACGGCTTCCTGCACTAAATGCGAGTCTCCCAGCAAAAGAATGGTAGGGGCGCCGGGCATCGGAGAATTCCCGGTCAGCCGATCTCCATATGTACCGAACCCGTCCGCGAGGAAATGCGAAGTCGCTGTACTCTCAGTAAATTGGCGAATTGTCCGCACAGGTGTTTTCGGGTAGTTCCACCCCGCGACGAAAAAACTCAAGACGAAATTCAGGAAGAGGGCTGCGACGACGAATCCGGTGATTGTCATCACCCAAAACCGCGCGGCGGGCGCCTTCATAACGGAGCGCGAGGCTAATTCGGGCGGTGGTGAGTTCATTACACGGCTCAATTCGACGGTCGAAAATACTGTCTGGTCAGCGCCCGCACAGCGGGGGCGTCCGAGGACCGAAGAACGATTGAGTCGCAGGAAGCTGCGGAGCGCATCGGGACGGTCAGCGCGAACGTGCGCATTGGCAAGCTCTGCCCAATGTCGGCTACGACGCGGTCGATGCGGCCAGCAGCGAGATCGTTGCGCGCAGAGGGTATACCAGCGCAGATTACGACGATCGCCGCAGAGTAGAGCGAACACGCGCTAAGCGCAGTTGCTCGCAACATGCTCTGGCCATTGACTTTGTCTACGATCTCCGCCAAGCCTGTCTCATAGAGAGGTGCGTACTGGTCGAGCACGGTGCAGCCTCTGAATTCGCCGCCGTCCAATCCCGTGAGGCGGTGACCGAGATGGGCCAAGCAGGCGCTCATCACACATCCGACATAGCCGAGGCCGAAAACCACTACCCCCGTTCCGCCGTTCAAGTCCAGCATTCTTTTGAGTATGCCACGGAGGCGCGCGGTAGACAAAATAACGGTACGATCAGAGGCCTCATTACAACGGAGCGTGCGGCAACGGCCGCTTTCCGCCCAATGCCATGGGCGTTTGGCGCAACCAAGTTGGGGAACTCGCCAAGTATAGCGTAAGGCGCGAAGGTGTATCGTACTTCGTAGCCTAACTGAAGTGGCGTCGCCAGGCGCACGTGGATCTTCGACACAGTGAAGTACGTGGATCTTGCACAAACGACCTCGACGCGGCCGTGGAAAATGAGCTCGGCGGTCCACCTGCTTTAGCGCAGCGATGGTCCGCGCCTCTCTGTACTTCCTTTGCTCATCGCTTTTCCGCTTTTCGTCGTCCAAAATCATATTCCATTTCGGACGTCTACGAGGTTCACAGTCAGTGTTCGAGTCTCAACATCGCTGCGGGGCGGTCGCAGTCTTTAAAGAGTATACGCTAGAATTGATTGGAGCATTGAGCGGTGGTGAAGATCCAACAGCCCATGACGCGATCGTTGATCATAACGGCGTTAGCGTCGGTTTCCTGGAACGCCTCGTTGGAAGGCGCGACTTATTCGGTCTGCCACAGTGGGTGCACCCACCCAACGATCAACTCGGCGATTGCGGCCGCCGCATGCGGTGACAAAATTCAGATCTCCACAGCCCAGACACACTTCGGGGGAGACGGAAACCAGACGGCCAACAATCCTGTGGTGCTGCGTTACAAGAATTGTGCGGCCGGTAATCCAATCGTGATAACCAGTAACCGTGAAAGGGAGCTGCCGGCCGCGGGGACTCGCATCACACCGTCGTACGCGGATGGGGCAACGCGAGTTGTGCCGCTCATCTTCAACGCCGCATATGGCCCTATCCTCACTGCGGACGTCGGGAACGCGGCTTGTGGAGGCAAGCAAGTAGCTTGCCCTGCGCACGACTACACTCTCCTCGGCTTGGAATTTGCAGGCGCGGCTTACGGCGCGGTAGATTTTATCGCGATAGGGGAGACTTCCAGCGGATCCTTAGAGCCTCTGATCAATAGCATATCGGACCTACCGTCCAACATCATATTCGACCGGGTGCTCGTACGATCGGATCCATTGCAAAATACGCGCCGGTGTATTACTTTCGACGGTGTGAATATGACGATCATGAACTCCTGGATCGAGTGCGGCTTCGACACCGGATCGAGCGACTCACAGGCCCTCATCGGTTATAATCCGCAGAGCCTCCGGGTCCTAAATAACTTTATTTCAGGAACCACCGAGACGATAAACTTCTCAGGCGGATGTTCACCGATTCGTACGCCAAAGACAGACAATTGCACTGCGGCTCTGTCCGGGGCACAGCCAAGAGACGTGGAAATCGCTTACAACGATATAACCAAACCAACCTGGGCTCGGTCTATCGCCTGGACGCCCTCAACGCATATGTCTAGGGCGCAGTCGCTCCATCCCACTGCAGGCAGTAGTCCGCCGCTTCAGGCGATGAACGCTGGGACGACTGGCGCGACCGAGCCGGTATGGCCTAAAAAGCCCGGCGATTCAGTGGTTGACGGCACCGTCACCTGGGTCGTCTCGAATGGGCCGCCACAGGTGAAGAACCTGATGGAGGCCAAGGCCATGGATTCTCTTAATGTGCATCACAATTTTCTCCATATTGCGTATCCTCAGGGCCAGCAAGGTTATGCCTTCACCTTCTCCACTCGTACAAGCGCAGGAGCGGGCGGCGGAAACTGGTCGTCCATCAAGAACGTGACGGTGGAGAGCAATGTGGTGACGGACGTGGGGTCGGGAATTAACACAACCGGATTGGACGATAGCGACCCGAATTCGTACGCCTCGGTCATGACGGCGAATCGGGAGCCGTATAGAATTACGCCGGACTCGAACACGCTGCTGATCGCAGTAAACGGGGGCCCGCCGCAAACTGTGAGGTTGACTCCAGGCCCGGTACAAACCGCACAACAGATCGTCAACGACCTTAATGCACAGTTGAAACCCGGAATCGCGTGTCTGAACGACAGCCGCGTCGTAATCCGGGCCTCCGATGCCGGGCCGATTTCTTGCGCCTACGGAAGCGGAAAGTTTTCGTCGTCACTGACCATAACTACCTCCACCAAGTCAGCCTATGCGGTTCTAGGGCTTTCGCCGGGTGCATACACATCCTGCGTCAACCCGCGCACCGGCGTATGGTACGGTTGCGGAAGCCTGGACGGTTTGTTCGTGCGAAATAATCTCTGGGCCAAGCTAAACGTGGCGCCGAATCTGAGCGGTGTGCCTTACGTATTTGGGATTTTCAACAAGTTGCAAAACGTGCAGATTTCCCACAATACCCTCGACGGGACTGCGACAGGAGGACCGGTCTTATTGATGTATTCAGAGGATGCGCCAAACTCGAACGTGACGCTTCGGAACAACATTCTGGGTCAACGAGGCGGGCAACGCGCGCCGATCTCGGGTTACGGAACGTTGCTCGACTTCAGTGCCATCAATTACCTGATGTGCAACGTCGTGGTGACCAACGTTGCGCGACCCATCGATGCCGTATGCCCACCGGGCGTAGTAAGCCACAACCTGCTGCCGGGCGTAACGCTGTGGACCCATATGACGCGGGACACTCGGCCTTTCAAGAACGACTCAGGTTATAATTCATATCCCAGTGACAATTTCAACGACGCTTTCGAGTCGGTCCCTTTCAAGTCTCCGGACGACCTAGATTATTCGCTAGGGCCGCAGAGCAAATTCTCGAATGCCGGTACGGATGGAAGAGACATCGGTGTAGATACAACGAAACTTCCTCTTATCCAACGACTCGACGTGACGACGAGCGAAAAGTCGGCGCGATTCTCATTCACGCTAACAGAGCCGATTCGCGGCATTCCCTGTGTGTTGCGAGTGTCTACCGACCAGGATATGACCGGTGTAATCGCCGACCTCGATCCTTCGCAGTTCACCAAGCCCGATTCGACTGACAATCCGGGCAACCAAGTCGATGGGGCGAAGCGGGTAATGTGGGCGGGTAAGAACGTGGCGCTAAGCCCGGGGACGGTGTACTACTATTATCTTGGTTGCGGTGGACATTCGCGCTCGGGTTCGTTCCAGACGACCGGCGCGGCGGCGAAGAGGAGGATGCTGACTAATATTGTTTTCGCCCACAGCCGCAATCATTCTCTATGGAGAATCGAATGAAATCTATTCGAAAACGCTCAATATTCCTTATCTGCGTCGTCTCGGCGGAGAACTCTCTGTTTGGTGCGGTTACAGTGAGCGGCCCAGGCATTTGTCAGCAAAACACAACTTGTGCCTATACCGCATCGGGCGGCATTGGACCGTACACCTACTCGCTAGCGAGCGGGAGCGCAGGATCTATCAACGCCAACACCGGTGTTTACACGGCCCCACCACACATAACTCCGGCACAGACCTATGGGGGGTGTCAGGTACACCCCAATAACCACATTTTTAATACACGGATCGACGGGCTTCCGGTCCACGCGTCGAACGCTGTCTGGATGAGTAATCTCGTTTTGGGTACGGTAAAAGTAAGTTACGAGACAGGTTTCTTGGGAAATCCGGGCGTCACTGCCTCCCACCCAAAAACTGCGATGAGTTTCGCATACACTCCATCCGCAAACGGTAACTTTGTCATCCCTTCTCCTTACGACCTTCGGATGGAGGGCGGCTCGATGAGTTATAATGTACCGGGATTGGACCGGCACGCAATCATAACGACAAAAGACACGTGCGATGAATACGAGATCTACAATCTGTACCCTACGGGATTTTACAACGATGTCGCGTCCAGCAACTCGCGGTCCGGCGCAAACTACTCTTTGCCATCTTTGGCGATCAGTCCCACCGGAACCGATGCCGCTCAACTTGAACTTCTGCCTCTCACACTGCGCCCCTCAGAATTGATTGCTGGGGCGGTAAACCACGCATTGAGAATGACATTTTCCGTGGTCGGCATAAATACAAGCGCCAATATTTGGCCTGCTCAGAGCAACAACGGATACGCTGTCTGCCAAGGGGGGACGGCCACTAATTGCGCCCCGTACGGCGCGAGAATTCGCCTGAAGGCTTCGTATTCTTGGCCCGGCTTTGATGGCTTGTGCACGACTTCAAATTGCCATAGGTATCTTCAGTCCTTACTCACACAGCTCAAGCAGTATGGTGTCGTTGTCTCAGATATCGGAACGCAAGGCGCGATCTCAGCTATGGTGGAAAGCCCCAATCCGGATGTTCGCGCCGCCTTTGCAGAGGTTCGGAATAATCTCGTCATGGACGCTACTAACTTCGAAATCGTGGATGAATCGAGTTTAAACACGAATCGATCGGGAACCGGTGCATCTTCCTCCTGGGGTGAAGCGAAATATAACAACGCCGCGGGAGTAATGCCCTCCGGATTTGCGGTCGTGATTGCGACGGATCGATTCTCTGTTTCCGGACAAGCCTCTATATCGTTGCAGGGAGTAGCCATAGGTGTTGTACGCCCAACGGAAGTAATTCAAGCAGGCTCCGATCCGAAGCAGCTATCCGCATGGGTGACTGGCGCCAGCGATACCACTGTAACATGGAGCCTAGATTCAAGTGAGGGCAACAACGGGACGATAACCACCGGCGGTCTATACTCTGCGCCGACACTCGTGCCTGGCCGGGTAGTGACGTCGGTAACAGCCAGAAGTAATGCCGATGCAACCGTGTTTGCAACTGTAAGCCTTATTATCTTGCCCGGAGGGGTCCTTCGAATCAATACGGGGGACACCGCCGACTACACGGACGGCGACGGAAACATCTGGTTTGCAGACGAGTTGATCGATAGTCCGCCGATGTTTGACAATGGCAAGCCTTTAGCTCTCGGAAGTCTTCCGTGGGCGAATGCGGGAAAATCCCCACGAGTCTACGACAATGTAATGTGGAATGGCCTCTGCGATGTGATGTTTCACTTGACAGTCGCCAACGGAACCTACTTGGTAGGGTTAAGATTCACAAATATAGCTGGTTCCGCGAACATCCAGCAAGGCTCGATTGACTCGCAAGGTACCGAGAAAGTTGCCCGTTTCGATCCCTACGTCATCACGGGAACTAAAAACTCGACTTTTACGCTGAATATCTTCGTCTCTGTTTCGGATGGTAGTTTGGATGTCAATGTACGCAACATCGGCGCCGACCACGAATATTCGGATCCGAGTACTAGTGGGTGGCTTTATCCGTTGGAAAGCTCTTTGGGCGTGAATCCGATGGTCTCGGGATTTACAGTGACACCGTGCCCGAGTTCACGGTCAATCCGCGAGCGGATGAACATTCCCGAACCGAGCGCGGGCTTGCAGCGGACTTGCCAATTAACCTCGATGTGGTGACCAAGGTTAATCGGGACTCCTCGGCGACGACATTTACACCAATACGATGTGTCACTGCTGGAGTCTACTCAAACGCGGGTTCCACAGAAACACATCAGCGTGGTGACCGATGATTGTGCCAGTTCGACATTGAAAGTATTTCGCGATGCGAATTCCCTTCGCCTGCATATGAGAGCTCGGCAGGCCGACGAGGACCGGGGTCCAGGCCGAACGAATCGAGTGAGGTCGTTAGAGCCTGGACGTCGTCCGCAGCCTGGCCGGAGCGAAGATGTTGCAGGTGAAGAACATTTGGTTTCTGCCGAAACGCTTCAGCCGATCGGTTCCAGTGTGACGTGAGCCTCTTAGACGGTCCGAAATGGAATACGATCTTGGACGACGAAAAGGGAAAGGGAAAAGCGATGACCAAAGGAATCACAGGGAGGCACGGATCATCGCTGCGCTGAAGCTGGTGGAGGCGGGTCGGAAGGTGGAAGATGTGGTCAAGAATGGGAAGTTTCCAAGCACACGGTCTACGCCGTGAAGTCGAAGTGCGGGCGGCTGGACGACAACGAGGCGCAACAGGTCAAACAGCTGCACGACGCCAGTTTGAAGAAGCTGGTACGATGACAGCGCTTTGCAGCGAACGGTTTCGCCGTTGGCGCGCGAGGCCACGATACTGCTTTCACCGCTTACAAGTTTCTTCTCGAACGTCACGAATCCAGCGAGCGCATCAACGCAATCGCTGTGGCAGGTGTATCGAGATTTGGTTGAGCGTTCGCCGGACTCGCCGCAAACGGCTCCGTCAAACCAGCTCGGCTAGGCGGCGAGCCTCCAGGTGCCGTCAAAGCGGCGGCGGGGCAAGCGCGTCGAAACGGGTTCGGAGAGCCCGAGCTCCTTGGGTGCTTCATAGGAGTGCCGCGATTACGTTAGCATGGGGTTATGTCACTAGTCGACGGGATCGTGCTCAAAGTGCGCCAAGGCAAGACCCCGTTCTACCGCATGTTGCGAAATGCCGCCGGGAGCGCGCGCGGAGCGAATTTGCCGTTACCAGCATTTATGATGCCGTTGTGCGGAACGATGTATCGAGTCCACTTTGGTATCCGCGACATGTTGCACTCCTTGGTGACTTTCTGCTACCGCGAGCCGTTGTTCCGAGGACGCTGCGCGAAGGCGGGCAAGCGTTTGCGGATCGACGAATTCCCGGTAATTTACGGCCACACCCGAATCTATCTAGGTGACGACGTCGCGTTCAACGGAAAAGTGAGCATCGCAAGTGGTCGCTTCCATGAAGAGCCAAGGCTGGTGATTGGAAATCGTTGCGCGCTTGGACACCGGACGCTGCTATCAGTTAACAAAGAAGTAATTCTGGAAGATGATGTGCTCATAGCCAACGATTGCTGGATCGGGGACAATGATGGCCACCCGAGGGCGGCCGACTTGAGGGCCGCCCACGCTCCCCTTGGTGATCGTGATATCAAACCGGTGCATATCGGCGAATCAGTCTGGATCGGCCGCGGGGCGTGCATCCTGAAAGGTGTGATCATCGGGAAAGGTGCCATCATCGGGGCTAATAGCGTGGTGATCTCCGACGTCCCCGCGTATGCATTGGTGATGGGGAATCCGGCGGAAATCATCTTACGCGGAATAGGAAAGCCATCCGAGCGGCGCGTTCAGCCGATCCACCGGGCGAGTGTAGCTCCCCAGGAATAGCCGACGCCGAAGCCAACCAGCATCGTCAGATCCCCGGCCTTAACTCGACCGCCTGCGACGGCGTCCCGAAGGGCGATCGGGATCGAGCTGGAAACAGTGTTTCCGCAGTGGCTCAAGGCGACAGCAAACCTCTCTGAGGGCAGGTGGATGCGCTTACGCAAGTGTTCTAGCATTTGGCGATTCGCCTGATGAAAGACGAATAGATCGATATCCGCGAGCTGCCGACCCGAGCGATCGAGCATATCTTTTACCAGACCGGGAACAGCACCGAGCGTGAAGTTAAATATTTCCGCCCCGTTCATGTATAGATTCTCCGAGCTCCGGACATTGCCATTTTCATCTTCTATCGCCAGTGTTGTTTCCGCGGAATGGGGTCGCCGCATGCCGCCCGCAGGAACAATCAGGTTTTCAGCGCCGCGTCCGTCCGTGCCATAGACATAAGGGCCGAGGCAGACCTCCGAACAGTCCACGCCAACTACCAAGGTCGCGGTGGCGGCGTCTCCAAAAATCGTGCGAGTACTGCGGTCGCGCGGATGGATTAATTTGCTGTAAGTATCGGCGGTGAGAAGCAGAACGCTCGACACTTGGCCGGTTTCAATGAGTCCTTGGGCGAGCCCCAGCCCGTAAACGTATCCAGAACTTCCGAGGCTGAAGTCGAGGGCCCCGGCACGCGTCGAAATGCCTAGCCGGTCTTGAACGAGGCATGCGCAGGGCGGCAACAAATGGTCGGGCGTTTCGGTGCAAAACAAGATGTATTCGACGCTCTCTGGCTGACAGAGACCAGTAGCGAACAACTTCTTCGCAGCTTCCACTGCGAGGTCCGATGCACATATCTCCGCGGCGGCGATATGACGCTCACAAATTCCAGTACGCTCATCGATCCGAGCCACATCCCACTCCGGAAACATGGCGTCCAGTGTCGCGGTGGTCAGAGTTTCTGGAGGAAGGTAGTATTCGACGGCCTGAATCGCAGCTTTCTTCACGTAAAGACCTCAGGAAGAGGTGGAGTTTTCGATCAGAACTGCCAGATCCTGGGCCGTCTCACACTGACCGATAGCGCGTGGCGCGAGCTTCCGGCTGTAATGTTCGTCAACCATCGCCAAGAAGGTGACCAGCGTTACGGAATCCCAGCCTTCGAGTTCTTCCAGTCTTTCGGCTCCTGTCAGAGTGCCTGGTGGCATATCGAGGAGTTCGTCCAGTCTAGCGTAAAATTGTGAGCGATCCATCCCGAGACAACAGTTTATCACACAGTTGCGCGCAGGCCTCTTCGGGGGTAGTGTCGTCTCAAGAACTACCTCTTCGGGGGGTAGCAGTGGATCCACTCGGCTCGGCTGGTATCCTAGAACAATTGTATGGATGCGCCGCTCCTGCTCATCGCTTTTCATTTCCCCCCCGAATCCGCCACGGGCGCCGTCCGACCGGGACGCTTATTCCAATATTTCCCGGAATTTGGCTACTGTCCCGAAGTGATCACGGCGGCCGACCAGCCGACTAGCATCCAGGATCGGATTCACTGCATTCCGGCGCCAATGCGCGATTTTCCCAACAAACGAACACTAGAGGGAATCGGAGAACTGGTGCTCCGCAAGTATGTGCTTCCGACCGAGCAAGCGATTTTCTGGTCGGTACGCGCCGCGCGTCTTGGAGCCGAAATTCTATACAAGCGACCCGGGCCAATCTTGTCGACTTCGCCGCCACTCAACACCCACCTCGCCGCCTTGCGTCTCAAGAAGCGGTACGGGTTGCCCTGGCTGGCCGATCTTCGCGATCCGTTCTACGGAAACCCGTACCGTCCCCAACGTGGCGCGGGCGCCTGGCTGGATCGGCGTCTGGAAGCCATGATCTTCCGCCATGCCGACGCGATTATGGGAGTAACCGACATTATGGTAGAACGATGGAGCGCCAGCTATCCGCAATGGAAAGACAAAATGCAGGTAATCTGGAATGGCTTCAACCCCGTCGAACTGCTATGCGCAGAACCTATTCCGGCGCGTCCGCACCGGCTATTGCTTCATTTGGGAACGCTGTACGGACCAAGGCATCCGATGGCAGTGCTTGAATCCATCCAACGGCTGACCGCTATCGGCCGTCTTGCGCCGGGTCGGATCCAGGTCCACCTCGTGGGCGATATAGCGGTGCAGATTCTGCGGGCGAATGAGGTCCTGATCCGCAGCCTAACCGAGGCTGGCGTCGTGAAATTCATGCCGGTCGTGCCTCGTTCAGAGGCACTTTCCATGATGAGCCAGTCCGATTACCTAATGTTGCTCGACCTTCACGATGGCGCAGAGAGTCATGCCGTTCCCGCGAAATTGTACGAGTACATTCGAGTGGGGCGGCCGGTTCTGGCGCTCACCACACCGAACTCTCCGGTCGAACGCATTCTGAGTCTTAGCGGGATCGCACACGAGTTGATTTATCCTCAGCATTCTGGCGACCAGGTGGATGAGAGGCTGCTGCGGTTTCTTTCCCTTCCTTCAGAACCTGCAGCGCCGAGCGCGTGGTTTCTGGAAAACTTCGACGGACGCCGTCAGACCGAGGCAGTAGCGCAGATTCTCGACCGGATCGGCGAGCGAAGCCGAGGGCGCTCGTGAAATCTGGGCAGGTCTATCGCAATATCATCAGGTCAAGTGCCATATACTCGATCGCGGTCATCGCGCCTTTGGCGGTGAGCGTCATGATGCTGCCGGTCTACACGCGGTACTTGTCGCCGAGTGATTATGGGGTCATCGAAGTACTACAAACCACTGGCAGTCTGTTCGGCATGTTTCTGGGCGCGCGCTTCGCAGACGCGCTGCTGTACTACTACGCGCAGGTCCAGGGGATCGAAGAGCAGCACCGCGTCGCCAGCACAGCCATGCTGGGAGCGGTAGGGTTGGCCATTCTGGTGGGGACGCTGGCGTGGTTTATCGCGCCGTTCGTGAGCCAGCTGGTATTTCAGACGCAACGCTGGAGCAGCGGGGTTTGGTTGATCCTGCTGGCATTCGCACTCTCCCTTCCCGCCGAGGTGGGTTTGGCCTGGCTGCGGGCGCGGAACCGGTCAACCGCCTTCGTGGTGGTGTCGTTGGGAAGGCTATTTCTCTCGATCGTAGTCGCGATCGTACTAGTGGCGATCAGGCGCCTCGGTGTGCAGGGTGTGCTGCTGACTGGTGTCGTAACGGCAACGCCCGCAGCGGTGGGCATGGCGGCCTGGTGTCTCGCGGTTGCATCGTACGCCTTCGACGTCAGTTTGTTCCGGAAGCTCGTCGGCTTCGCACTGCCGCTCGGTGCAACAGGTCTGGCGCTGTTCATCATCCACTCCGGAGACCGGTTCTTTCTGCTTCGATATGTGCCCCTCAGCGATGTGGGACTGTACGCTCTGGCTTACAAAATGGGGATGATGATCAGCCTAGTTCAGGCGGCCTTTTCTAGCTATTGGTTCGCCAACGTCTATCACGTAGCCAGCGGCGAGGATGGCATGCTCCGCTTTGCGCGCGTGAACACCTACCAATTGTTGGTGTTGGCCTACGGAGCGATGCTGATCACGGTGTTCAGCGCACCCGCGATCCATTTGTTCGCAACTCCGCGGTATTTTGCCTGTTTGGTCTATGTTCCTTGGATCACGGCAGCCTACGTCATCCGGGCGGAGGCGGATTTCTGTCGGTCGGTTTTCTTTCTGGAAGGCAAGGTCGGGCTAGACGCCCGATTGAACTGGATCGCCGCGATTTTCTGCCTCGCCGCCTATGCGGTCCTGATTCCTGTCTGGAAACTGTGGGGCGCGATTGCGGCGACGGCACTGACATTCCTGCTGCTTCTCTGCCTAAGCTGGCAGCAGGGGATGAAACTGCGGCCGCATACGCCCGAGACTGGGCGGTTGGTGCGCATCGGGAGCGCCGCCTTGTTGCTAGCCACTCTGGCGATCTGGCTAAAGCCCGCCGCAATGTGGGCTCAATGGAGCATAGGAATTCTGGCTGCCTTTTCTTTCCCGGCTCTGCTCGCGCTCTTCGGCTTTTTCAGGCCTGAGGAGAAGGACTATGCCATGCACCTATACCGTCGCATTGCTGAACTGTTCCCGTAGACCGTCGCAGAGCGCAGGCCGCGCACCTTCAAGGCCGCGCCACTAACGACGCCAACTCTCTCTTCTTGCCATCAATAACTTCAATATTTGCCGTCCGGTCATAAGTGTGGATCCCCAGGAACCCCGGAGTCGCGTCGAGTGTGACGAGAGGCTCTTCACTGTAGGTTGTGTGGGTGAGCTCAATGATCTTGCGGAAGTGGATCGCCCTTCCGTAGGTGCCGGATGAGTCCTGACTAGGTCGAATCAACACACCCTCGCAATCAAATATTCGGCCGGCCCCTCTCGCGTAGCGTGAATCCGCAGTAATCGGGGTCTGCCAGTGAAGTTGGTACTTTCCAGTGAGTGTGGGAGAAAAGAGGATGGCTAGTTGCAGCGAGGCTCCCGGTGGCTCGGAGACGCTCGTGAACATCCAGTACACGCCGTCGCGTCGTACGATGATGGTGTCCAAGCCGGGAGCATCGAGGAGGGTTTGTACATGTTCCCACCGATGCGGGAAAGAAGTGGCACGATAAAGGTCCACCGTGCCGTTGTTAGCGCTTTCCGGGATCAGAAAGATATCTCCACTATCTTCGAAGATATATGGATGCGATAAATGATATTTCGGTTCGAGGACCGGCCGCACGTCAACCAATTCGCACTCTGGCGTCACTTCGCCACAACTGATGCGACCGAGTTCAGAAATATAGCTATAGTCCTCGAAGAAGCAGAATACCCGGCCTTCGCGCTCCAATAAGAAGGGATCTGCATAGAATCTTCCCCGCGGCGAATCAAGCCATCGGAATCCGCTCAGATCGGGAGCAGCTGCGCTTCGAAACGACACCGGACTGCTCCTTCGAAACGCGATGCGCCAGTGATCGATCCGGTCGCGCTTAAAGGGCCTACGAATCGCTTTGTGAACCAGCGGCGGGATCAAAAAACGAACCATTTGCCAATTTGAAGGGGCACGGTAAATCCTCCGCTTTCCAATATAAGGGTGCGTTGCCACCACCTTTTCCTGTAGCTCAGGCAGTCCACCGCGGTGCAGCTCAAACATTTTACGGATCGCGAAAGTTGTTCCCAGCAGAAATGGTTGAACTTGATTCTTAGACAAAAGTAAAGTCGGCTCCGTGGGAGCAAGACCCTTGCAAAGAACGGTTCCCGCATCGAGCCCTTCAGTGAGGATTTGAAGTAGAACACCGGAGAGGGAATTTCCTTCCACCAGTTCCCAGAAGTGCGCCGGTCCGCCGCGATAGAAATCATTATCTCCGTGGTGATAGGACCAGATGCCGTACCGCGGAACCTGGAGAATTTCACCTCGGATGATGTTGAAGCCAAATCGAAGTATGATATCGAGATCATGGCGGCGGATTGCCTCCACTGCATCCGCGGGAAATCGATGCGTAAATCCCTTTGAAATAGGACTTACATCGATTCGCGGAACTTCGGCGACAAGACCGGAAATGTCGCAGGAAGCAAGTAGCTGGCGTGCTCCAGCAGCAAATCTGGCATCCATGCGGTCATATAAGGACCACATCAAAGACCTGCGGTAGCGTGAGTCCGCAATTGACCGAAAGGTCCTCCGGAGTAGCGAAGGACGCGGAACCATCGGAGCGTCTAGCTTCCCTGTATTGTAGACTCGAAGGACGAGATCGGCAAAATTACACTGCTGCAAATGGTTGAGGACATCCGCAAATGGCCGAGGCAGCAAATCCTCATCAAGTAGAACGCCGACGCGCAAGCGAGGGGCACGACTCTCTGAATGAAGGAAGTGCCTCGTCAACAGCATGCGAGCCTGTTCTGGCCCGGGCCGCACTCAGGCGCAAAACGGGAAACAACCGGTCTTTGTCTCGCCTGGCCAGATGAAAAATTGCGGTACGTTATCATAGAGACTTCATGCGTCTTCTTTCCATTGTGGGAGCTCGCCCGCAATTCGTCAAACTCGGCGTGATCAGCCGTGCTGCGGCGGGACGTCCCGAGTTTCAGCACACTACGATTCACACGGGACAGCATTACGAAGACGCCATGAGCGACGTGTTTTTTAGAGAGTTGCTCATCCCGGCGCCGGACGTGAATCTCGAGGTTGGTTCCGGTCCGCATGGCGCCCAAACCGGGGAGATCATGAAACGCCTTGAGCCAGTGTTGGCAGATGCCAAGCCGGACTGGGTACTGGTCTATGGCGACACAAATTCCACTCTCGCAGGCGCGACAGTAGCAGCCAAGCTGCATTTGAGGGTGGCGCACATTGAGGCCGGATTACGCAGCTTCAATCGGCGTATGCCCGAGGAAATCAATCGCATCGTCGCGGACCATCTCGGGGATATCCTGTGTTGCCCCACGCAAGCAGCGGTCGACAATCTTCGCCGCGAAGGCCTGGCGGAGCGCGCTGTATGGACGGGTGACGTGATGTACGACGCGGCTCTGTTCGGACTCGCCTTGACGAAACGGCGCGACTTCGTTGAGCTAGCGGAGTGGCGGGCGGGACAGTTCGCCCTGGCCACCATTCACCGCGCCGAAAACACGGACGATCCGACACGCCTCCGGGTGATTCTTGATGCGTTGGACCGGGTGTCCACGGAAATCTGTACGGTTGCGCTCCCACTGCATCCCCGCACGCGAAAGGCGATAGCTGATAACATCAACGGGTGGACCCCAAAGGCGCTTCGGCTACTTCCGCCGCTTTCCTATCTGGAAATGCTGCTGATGGAAAGGCGGGCACGCCTGGTGCTGACGGATTCTGGCGGCGTGCAGAAGGAGGCCTACTTTGCCGCGCGCCCCTGCATCACGCTACGCGACGAAACTGAATGGGTAGAGACGCTGGAGAATGGCTGTAACACGCTGACCGGATGCGACGAAGACCGGATTTTGGCGGCGGCTCACAGCCGCGCTACGGTCGGACCTTGGACTGCCGTCTACGGCGATGGCCGCGCGGGGCACTCAATTCTGGACGTATTGCAGCGGTGAGCTTCTGTGGTCATGACCTGGCGCTGTGCCCATCATAGAAACCCTCGATAGCGCGGCAGACATACTCGATGTCCTCACCACTCAGCTCCGGATATATGGGCAGCGCGAGAGATTCGTTGGCCGAACGCTCGCTGATCGGAAAACTGCCCTGCTTGTAGCCGAGATGCGCAAAACAGGTCTGCAGGTGAAGGGGCAACGGGTAGTACACCTCCGTGCCGATCCCCTGCCCCTTCAGATGCAACTGCAACTCGTCGCGGCGTGGGCCGCATATGACGAATTGATTATAGATGTGGCGAGTCTGATAAGGTGCTTCCTCGGGCAGGACTATGGGTAGATTCAGAGGTGCAAGAGTCCGGTGGTATAACTGAGCGTTTTTCTGCCGGCTTTCGGACCAGGAGTCTAACCTCCGCAGCTTCACGCGAAGCACTGCCGCCTGGAGGGCATCCAGACGTGAATTCACGCCGATCAACTCGTGATAGTACTTCTTCTTTGCGCCGTGAACGCGTAACGCTGCCAACTGCCCGGCCAGATCCGGATGGTTGGTGGTTAGCATACCTCCGTCGCCGTAGCAGCCAAGGTTCTTGCTAGGAAAAAAGCTGAAGCATCCAACGTCGCCGATGCTTCCCGCGCGATGCCCTTTGTATTCCGAGCCAATAGCCTGCGCCGCGTCCTCAATCACCGCAATCTTACGGAGACGCGCGATTTCCATCAGAGGATCCATATCAGCGCAAGCACCGAACAGATGGATGGGGATAATCGCCTTGATCTTCTCGCTCCGGTCCACTGCGGCGGCCACTTGAGACATGTCCATGTTGAAGGTCTTCGGCTCGATGTCGACGAAGACCGGCGTGGCCCCCGCGCGGCAGATCGCCCCGAC
>Ga0210400_10001826_pt1 | contig 20702 bp, 19 predicted proteins | sample IncBWH26MmetaG_FD_155456 | JGI IMG/M metagenome (GOLD analysis project Ga0210400, IMG submission 155456) | Forest soil microbial communities from Barre Woods Harvard Forest LTER site, Petersham, Massachusetts, United States - Inc-BW-H-26-M | ecosystem: Environmental > Terrestrial > Soil >...
ACCCGAAACATCAACTCCGGTAAGTGATTGAAAAGATGGTGAGCGCGGAAGGAATCGAACCTTCAACCTACTGATTAAGAGTCAGTTGCTCTGCCAATTGAGCTACGCGCCCGGTTCGTGGATTGAGCTTGCGCCCCTCGAGACCTGCCGTTTGTAGGCGCGAGCTGTGGGCAATCTGCCCGAAGCGGCAGCCGACAAGCTGCGCCGGAACCCACTCGATCACTTGATTGCAGCTACCCGAACGAATATAACACAGCGGACGATCGTCTCAGTGTCCGGCTCTGCAGTCTCTCAGTCTGCAAATGAAGGCCAGTCTTTCGTACAGCTGCGAGAATTGGAGCCTAATTCTCTTAGTATCGCCAGCGCGCGTTCAGACGGAATTAAAAAAGCAAAACTTGAAAACAGCAAGTCACGAACCTCCAGGCAAATTTCCTTTAGCGAAAGCCGGTGCGCAGGTAGAGACTTCTCCTCTAAAATGGGATTTCAGAAAATCCGGAGGCTCCCCCATGCTAAGGATGAGGATGATTCGCCCAAGAATGACTACACCGATGACCAGATTAAGATTGTTAAACTGGGCTCTGGTGCTGCTGTTTTCGCTAGGTATCTCGTCGCCGATCGCGCCAACGCTGTTGGCCCAAACAGCCCCTGTCCGGGTTCCACCTACGTTGCGCCCACATCAGCAACCCTGCTGGCAGCAAGCCGGAATCTCCCAATCGGCAATGCAGCAGCGTACGCAGATCGAGCGGAGCACACACGCCCAAGTGCAATCGGTTTGTGCCGACTCTTCTCTCAGCCCCCAGCAAAAGCACGAAAAGATTCGCCAGCTTCGAGAACAGGCCCGTCTACAGGTCGAGGGCTTGGTGAGTCCTTCGCAGCAGCAGGCATTGAGAGCTTGTCAGCAGGAGCGCTCCGTGGCTCATGGCGGGCATATCGGTGGCGTGCATCATGGAGGCGGCGGTTCTGGTCCGTGTGGCGAACTGGCATTCGGCAAGGGAAGCGCACCACAACCAGATGCGGAGCCTGAACATGAGCCGGAACAGAAATAGAATCCGAAGCTGATCTTCCGACTGGCTTTTGTCCGCGCTCCGATGCGACGCGAGGACTCCCGCTAAGCGAGGTTCATGAGGGTTGCTGCAGGTCGGCGATGAGCGGCGTGACCGCGTCAGGGACTCGACCGCTCGGGCGCCGCGGCGGGAGAGCCTCTACCTGAACCGGCGGCCGCCGTTCTAGAGTCCCAAGCACTGGAGCATCCCACCCGTCGGGCTCCGCCAAGGAAACAAATCGCTGCTGCGCCCACAAAGTATCAATCAGTTTCTGCTGCCGCCGACTGAGAACCTGTAAAGGCAAAGTCTGGAAGTGGCGAAAAATCCACAGCAGGTAGATACGCTGCAGCAGCGAGGGATCGAGATAGCGCGGTCCAAGCGGCGTGAGCACGCGCAATACGCCGCTACACAGTTTTTCCATCCACATGGCCGATATCACCCAAAGATTTGCAATCTCTAATTCATGAGGGAGAGCACTTCAAGGGCCAGCATTATTGCATCAAAGCTGCCGCGCACGCATTAAAAATTCCAAATTACGGGGAATTTTTTTGCCCAGACTTGTGGTCCTATCGCGCCGAACAGCCTGATCAGCCTTGCACCTATAACAGTGCAGTCCTCCCATTCGCCCATCACCCTGGAATCTCGGGCAGGACCTCCATACTGCGGATGCTGGCCGCCACCCCAAAGTCGCTGCCGTCTTCGCTGTCTTCGATCCGCACCACGGACGCACGGCAGCACACCCATCGCTTCTCGCCACTGGTCAGCTCCGGGGGCAGGATCAACACCATCTCGAGTTCGCTCCCGGCGCTGATCTGAGAGTCGGTATAGAGAAAGATACCGCTCGTACTTAAGTCGCGGGTGTGGCCCGTGGTTTGAACCTTCCCCTGCAGGGACTTGATGGAAACCGGCAGGCGGACCGGGAGGCGCTGCAGGCCGCGGCGTTCGTTCTTAGCATCCGGCATTGGCAGGGCAGAGTACCATACCCTTCTCCTCTGGAGTCGATGATTTTTGATCCTGACCTTGAAGGCTTCGGGGCTGGTCTGGCAGGACGAACTGGCCGGGACCGCCACAAAAATGGAGCCTTGGCATCCAGGCAAATGGTAAGATTAGTGGCCAAGAACTAGGGTCTAGGGAGCGGTCCAGCCGTGCTAACCGCCGCTCCGGGGTTCACAATGATTCGCTGGATCGCTTTTGACGACGAAACTGCGGAAGCCGTTGTGAGCCGGTTCAAACGTGGCGCGGCTGAGATTCATCGCGGCCAACCCCTCGATGCGGCCCTCAATTTAGGCAGACCGAGCTTGCTGCTTTTGCCTTCCGAAACCCCGGGCCGATTATTACTGGCACGTCTCGAGCCCAAAGGCGAGCCTGCCCCCAAGATGCCTCAGGCTCTGGGATCCAGGGAAGGAAGGGAACGCCTTGAACCTCCCATCTTCGCCCAGCGTCGCAAGCCTCCTCAGCCGGAACTTGCTAATCGGAAGAAGTGGTGGCAGCGCCGCAGCGCTTGATCTGCAGAGCACGCCTTCGCCGAATTGCTCGCGCCTCCCGGAAGCCTTGGGGCGACAAGGCTCTCCCCCGGAAAAGCTTAGTCTGGATGAGTTGAATTTGACACTAGAAAGTGAAAGCCACGCCGCCGCGCACAGAGCGTGCCGACTGCACCAAATACACCGTGTGGCCATCCTGTCCTAACAACGGGATGTATCCCTGGGCCAGCAAATTACGAACATCAACTACCGCATCTACGTGATTGTTGAGAAATCGGGTTCCGGGGATGGGCTGGCGAAAGAAGATATTGAGGTAGGGATCCGCTTGACCCGCTGAGGCATTGAACATGTCCACTGGAGTGAGAGCTGGTCCGTTGATCCAACGATACGAGGCGATCCAGCGCGTTTTGAAACGAGGGAGAGTACCACTCATCTTTCCAGCCACACTGTAACGATTCCGGCTCAGAGTCCACTGGCGCGCATCTTGCAGGCTCAGATTCTCCTTCCCCAGGTCCAGGACGCCGCCATATTCGTAATCCAGCGTTGCCGTGAGGTCTGACGCCAACTTTCGCTGCAGCACGACCCGCAATCCTCGCGCATCCAGATTCCTTCCGCGGTAAGTGAAGGACCCGGAGTAAAGATCAGGCAACGCTTGCCCGCTGTCAGAGGAGAGTTCGCCGATGCCAGTGAGCGCGGGATCCAATACCCGGTCCGAGTACACCGCCACTTGCAGGTTGTTCTTGCCCACGCGGCGTGAGAGGGAAAGCTCGTGGTGATGGGCGTGCTCCACAGCGGGAGAGAAATTCGCGATGCTGACGTGCGGCCCGGACTCGCTCAAGTCCGCTGGAGCGGAGTCAAAGCCCTTGTCGATGCGGCTGTCCGGTTCAGATGAAGCGTAGCTGTATTCCAGCACGGTGTTGGGCGAAAGATGCAAATCGGCAGTGCCAAACGGGCTAAAAGCAGTTACCCGGCCCATGAACTGAATGCTCTGCAGTTGGCTGCCGAAGCGCAGTTCCAGGACATTCCCCACGGTAAGAGAGTCGGAAGTGGTGAGCGCGAGAGCTTGAAGATTAGCATTGCGCAAATCCGCCCCGGACGTCGGCAGGCTGCGAAAAGTAAGCGCCACCTGAGGCTGGGAACCGTTCCCCAGTTTGTGGCTATAGGAAGCTCGCAAGACGCCGGCAGGCGCCTCGCCGTAGCCGAGGTTTCCATGGAGGGCGACGGTACCGGCAGAAAAAACCGACTTCTCCAATGTGAAACCGGTACTCATATCGGGGCTGCCAAAACCCTCCGAAGGTGAGCCGGCAAGGAACGAAACCGTCCCCTTCAGGTCGTGATTTTCCTTCTCCGCACTCGAGGCGAGAACCGGAGCACCATCCAAAACGCGAAGGATGGGCCGATTAGAGACCGAACGCAGCACCCACTTCCAATCGTCTTCGTCAGCTGGACCACGCGCCGGCGCCAACTCAATTGCCTCAAACAGAGTACTCAGGGTGACGTTCACCAAGACACTGCCGCCGGGACGAAGCCCGACGCGTTCCCGCAGCGCCGGAAGAAAGGAGGGAGCGGAAACTTTTACGTTGTAGCTGCCGGGCAATAATCCGCTGGCAGAATAGAAACCCAATTCGTCAGTGAAAACCTTGAGGGTCTGAGCTGCCGACCCGAGAACCTCGACCATCGCTCCCATCTGGGGGACGCCGGTGGCACTCCGCACGTAGCCGGAGATGGAACCCGGTCTTTCCGCAGCTACCGCCGGAAGAGCCAGACCCAGAACCGTCATCAAGAACACGAGCTTGCGGAGCTTCACTCCAACCACCTCGTGGAAGACCAAGCACACTCTGCTCAATTACTCCACGGCAAAGGTCGCCGAAGGACCGAGTGTCTGCTTGGAAATCTTATCATTTACTTTAATCTCGATACGATAAATCCCGGGATCGAGGTTGGCGGCCGAGAGTGTTTTTTGCAGGGTCACTTGGTCGCCGATATTGCCCATCTGCTCCGTGGATTCTATCGTATGGATCACGGGTTTATTGGTCGTCGTATTTACGACATCGTACTCAACCGTGGCCGAAGGCTTGTGCGTCTTATCGTCCATGCTGAGGTTGTACACTTGCATCCAGAAATTCAGCTTCTGGTTGCGCTTAAAAACGACGGGCTTGCCGTCTGACGAGGGCACGCGCGGCCGTACCTTGGTTGTGCCAATCACAAAACTGCCAGTTCCTACATTCTTAGCCGCCACCGGTTCCATCTGGTCTGCTAGGATCAGTGAAGACGCTGAGAGGCGGTCGTCGGCATACTCCGGCACCTGCACGCCTTTGCTCCAGGTGCCCACACGATCTCCGTTCACATCCTTCACCACCACATCGAAGCGGTAGCGTCCGGGCCGCAGCGGGAGCGCCTTCCAGTATACGGAAGAATTCTCTGTGACTTTGGGCAGAAGTTCGGCTGGCACATCTACCTGAACTGTGTCCTCAAAGGTCTGTGCGGTGCGGCCGCCGATTGTGGTTACCCGGCCAAATATGTTGACGGTTCCCCGTTGCACGCCATCCTTGTTCACAAACGTGACATCGCGGTTCTTGATCTGAATCGTCACCGGAACCAGCACGGTGTCCCCGGTCACTCGCACGAAGTCTGCGCGCACATCAAACGGCATCAAGTTAAAGCTTGTCTTGTGCTTGACGACTTCTTCGAGATCTTTGAACTTCACTGGCGGCGGAGCTTGTAATTTAGCGAATTGCTCCAGGCGATCAAATTGTTTGCTCTGCTGGCTGTTAGTGAAGGGACCTGTTCCGAGCCTCTCCAGGCCACCGTTGAAGCGGCTGGCCTTGCTCGAAGTACCCATTTGCTCCGAAAGGGTCAGGCCAGCACCAGGCACATTCAGCAGAGCGTCTTTCTCGGACCGATCCAGGGTCATGTGGTAGTCCCCGCACATGCACGAGTCCACAAACTCGATGATCACTTCCTGGCCAATGCCCTCAAGATAACGGTAGCGCCAGTCCTCGAATGGGTAGGTGGAGGTAGTTCCGCCGCCCTCATCCTGGGGACGGTCGTAGGTTCCACCGGAGGGATGCGATTCGATTTCATCGGCTGGCCCATACATGATGTAAATGCGGCCGCGGTCGCTCTTCCAACCTGGAATGCCAGCGGGGAAATGTTCATTGGCATATGCTATGCGCCGATAATGTTCTTCTTTGAATTCATTTTCCACACTATCTGGGTTGGGATTGCGGCGCTGCCAGAATGCTTCAATGAAATTGTCCCGCTCTTCGTCGTTGGAGAGTTGCTTGAAGGCGGCCCGTTCTTCGTCGCTTATGATCCAGCGTACGTCTTCATCCAGCCACTTTCTGTAGGATTGCCCGATTTCCTGCTTGAAACGCTTTTCGTTTTCTTTTTTCTGCTTTTCGGTTAACGGGCGGGTGAGCGGGTCCTGACTTGGCTGGGTCGATCCGGGGGTGGCCTGATCTGAAGTGTTCGATTTCTTCTCCTGCTTCTCCTGGGCTGCAGCAAATGACGCGAGGCCCAAAACCGCAACGAGCAGAAAGCAAGCGAACAGAAGACGAGAACAGAGCCTGACCCGGAGCATAAGAGGGGTACTCCTCGCGAACACTCTTGCTATGGCATTCTATGTCTTTCGATGCGGCAAGGCAAGGCTAAGTAACCTCGACGGAAGGGGTCATAGAGTTCGCCAACAACCTAGTCATTGCTGTTGTCGCAGCCCCCAAGGCGCTGAAATCACTGGTTTTTGCCGCTCACTCCCCACGCTATAATCACAGTCTGATCGGGAAGAGCCGGAGCAGCGTCGAAGCGGGTTCGGCTCGCGGGAACTTTTACACCTACCATGCCGTATCTGAAGGCAGGATGCCGGGTGGAAGCGGACGAGATTGGGGTTCAAGCAGTTCATGGGATACGGGTTGCTAGTTCTCCGAATGGTTAACCAGATAACTAACCACTCATGGCTTCGTCCAATACTGAGCCGGCCAGGTTGGAGCAGAGAAGAACGGAGCGGCAGGTGTCCCTAGAGGACGAGGAGCGCAAGATGGCAACTGCAGAAGTTATCAACATTTCGCCACCTACGATGTCAGCGTCCCCTGAATCATGCATGATCTCTACGATCGATTTGTGGAAAACCTACGACATGGGGTCGGAGCAGCAGGTTCATGCGTTGCGGGGGGTCAATTTACAGATCAGACGCAATGAATATGTCGCCATCATGGGTCCTTCGGGTTCGGGCAAGTCCACGCTAATGAATCTGATTGGCTGTCTGGACACACCCAGCAAAGGTCAGTACTGGTTGAATAATCAACTGGTCAGCGAACTCGATGATGACGAATTGGCTCGCATCCGCAACAAGGAAATCGGCTTCGTTTTTCAGACCTTCAATCTACTGGCTCGCGCAACCGCGCTGCATAACGTTGAACTCCCGCTGATCTATGCCGGCGTACCCGCGGAAGAGCGGATCGAGCGCGCCAAGGAAGCGCTAACCTCCGTAGGCATGGAATCACGCATGATGCATAAGCCCAACGAGCTCTCGGGCGGCCAGCGGCAGAGAGTCGCAATCGCTCGCGCCTTGGTGAACAACCCCTCTATCATCCTCGCCGACGAGCCGACCGGTAATCTGGACTCGCAAACCGGAAACGAAATCATGGCGGTCCTGGATCGGCTTCAAGCGCAGGGAAATACCATCGTCCTAGTCACGCACGAGCATGACATCGCTGAGTACGCGCATCGTGTGGTTCACATCAAGGATGGTGTCGTGGAGAGAGACGAAGTAAAGAAGTAAAGAAGTAGCTGCCTATCTGATGTGATCTAGGGCTTCATCAACCGCGCCCTCTTCTGGCTTGCACTCATGCTTTTCGAAATCGGCTTGGAGTTGCTGTCGGGCTTTGTCAGGGTCGAGCACAAGCTCGGGGCGGGTCCGGAAGGCCAACCTGCAGACATCACAATACGCCGTGCTCGGAGTGCTGCCGATGTATCTCGCGATCTTGAGATTCCGGTCTGGCATGTCAAGATCATTGCAGGCTGTAGCTGGTGAGTCAATTCTTGTCAATTCTTTTTGAGCGGACGAAATTTCAACTACTCTGTGAAATCCACTTGTAATGTGCCGTCGGAGTGGCGATCCCTGCCCGCAAACTAGCTGAAAAGACAGAAAATTTACAACCCGTTGACCAAACCTATGCGGTGGTTTGGTAACGTCTCTGCCGACCTGTTTGACGCGGGATGACGAGCGCGGCGGCACCCCTTCAACAGCAGGTGCGGAGAAATCATGAGAAATCTGCGAAAAGCTGTCCGGATTCGCACCCTCAGCACGCTGACCCTGGGCGTCTCAGCGGTTCTGGTAGCACTCGCACCTGCGCAAACCAACCAGCAAGGTTGGCCCAGTCACGCCCACGACACACAGCATACCGGAGTCTCGTCGGTGGCGGCGCAGCCCTTGCGCAGAATTCATTGGAGCACGCCGGTCGATTTGGATCCCCAACTCAGCTTCGGTGAACTTCTGATTCATTACGGCTCGCCTGTGGTAACGCCATCCAATACCGTTATCGTGCCGGTTAAGACTGGATCAAACCGTTTCCGGGTGGAGGCGCGGAGGGGAACAGACGGCTCTCTGCTCTGGAAGCTAGCCACTACTTATAGCGCGCCGAGTGCCGGCTTCACTCCCAGTTTCGGACCAGTTCTAGCTCAGAATAGACTCGTCATTCCAGACAAGGGCGGCACGGTGCTGGTACGGGACAATCCTGATCAAGCCCAAGGCAAAGTAACGCGCTTGATATTCTACGGTCGCAAGAATTTCGAAGCAGATCCGGCAACTTACATCAGCAACGTGAAAATCAACACTCCGATCACGGTCGACAGCAAAGGAAATATTTTCTTTGGTTTTGTGGTGCTGGGACCGACTCCAATTGGGCTCGAAAGCGGCCTGGCCCGCATCGCACCCGATGGAAGCGGGTTGTGGACGACCGCAGCGTTCGCCAGTAACGATCCCAACATCACGAAAATTGATATGAATTGTGCTCCGGCGCTTTCCGCCGACGAGCGCGTTGTATATGTGGGCGCGAACAGCTTCGATTTTGGATTCGGGTACTTGCTCGCTCTCAACAGCCAGACGCTACAGACCATCAATCAGGTGCGACTGATCGACCCGGCCACGGGACTGGATGCGGAGATCCCGGACGAAAGCAGCGCCACCCCCACAGTCGGCCCCGATGGCGATGTGTTTTTTGGGGTTCTCGAGAATCCGTTTCCGGGCCACAACGATCGCGGCTGGCTGTTGCATTTCAATGCTGATCTTTCTCCAGAGAAAATTCCGGGGAGTTTTGGCTGGGATGATACGGCATCGATCGTGAATGCATCCTTAGTGGCTTCCTACCATGGGACGTCAACGTATCTCCTTATGACCAAGTACAACAACTACGCTGGCCAGGGCGGCGACGGGGTGAACAAAATCGCGATTCTGGATCCCAATACTTCTATGCCCGATCCCATCCTTGGCAACATGGTGATGAACGAAGTTTTGACCATCAAAGGCGTCACCCCGGATCCGAACTTCCCAAACGTGCCCGGCGCGGTCCGGGAGTGGTGTATCAACACGGCTGCGGTTGATCCGGTCACGAAATCCGTCCTGGCCAACAGCGAAGACGGCAAGCTGTATCGGTGGAATCTCACTACCAATCATTTTTCCCAAGTTATCACTCTCACCGGCGGCATCGGCGAAGCGTACACGCCGACAATCATCGGAAGTGATGGCACTGCGTATGCCATCAACCACGCGGTTCTTTTCGCTATCGGGCGCTAACAGCACGCACTTTTAGGGCCCGTGGTTCTCTTTACGAGGCGGCTTTAGCTGAAGCCGATGGCGGAATCTGAAAGGTTCACCAGGAAGCGTCTACTGCGTCGTTGCCTCGGTCTTGACGTCCGCGGTGTTGGTAGGCGTTGTCGGCCGGGCAGCGAAGAAGTTGTGATCGTACAGATTGCGGTACATGTGGCCTGCAATTTCGGCGGCTTTGGGACCGAAGGTCGGACGTCCACCCTCCAGGAACACCACTACGACGATGCGACCCACATCAGTGTTGGCGTAAGAGGCAAACCATCCGTAGCGTGTGCCAGCCTTGGAACAGGTGCCCGTCTTGCCCAGAATTTCTTCCTCGTTGAAGTTCACGCGCAAGCTGCGCGCGGTTCCGTAGGTGACTGCCCCGGCCATTCCGTCAGAAAGCTCCGGGATCAGCGGAGCGATATCCAGGCGTCGCTTCACCACCGGCTGGAAACTTGCAACTTCCTCCGGCGTGGCAGGGTGTTGCAAATAGTAAAGAGTGCCGCCGTTAGCAATCGCGGAGACTAGGGCGCCAAGCTGCAGTGGGGTCATTGAAATCCCTTCCCCAAAGGAGCACATCTTGCCCACACCGCCCAGCTTGGAAGGAATTTCAGCATCGGGGTACGCGCCCAACTGTTCGCCCGGAATGTTGTACCCTGCCATTTCGCCCAGACCAAACTGGTGGGCGTAGTAGCTGACCTTCTCAAACCCGAGCTGGCGTCCCAAAGCCTCGAAGTAGGCATTGTTAGAATGCGCTAAGGCTGCGGTCAGATTCATTCGGCTGCGGCTGCCGAGCCTGATTTCCGTGTCTTTCGTAATCAAATCCTCGCTCAACGCAGCCAGGGCCACTGACAGCTTGATGGTCGAACAAGGTTGTGCCCCGCTCGAAAGTGCCAATTTCTGGTTCACCATGGCCAAAATGCGGCCACTGGTCGGCTCGACCGCCACCACGGTGCCGTTCATGTTACCCAGCGCATCGATTGCAGCTTGGCGAACCATCGGGTCATCGCCCGTAGTGATGTCTCCTTCGGTCACGTCATTCATGAATGAACTGGCGGTGAAGCGCTCGTAATAACGATGCCGCCGGCGGTGGGTCGTACTCAGCACATGCGCCGAGCGAGCGTGGCTGTGAGCTAGCCGGGTCAAGCGTTTGCGAGCGTGGGGAGTCTCACTCACGGACTTGGATTTGCGAGCATTCAGCGAACGCGTGCTAACCGTAGCTGCAATTCCGCTATGTGACAGTAGCAAGGAAAGGACAAAGATCAGGCTGCCGAACGTAGACCCTTTGCTGGACATCAATCCCCTGTGTTTATCCCCGGACTTCACCCAAATGCAACGCACGAAACTTGCCAAAGATCAGTCGCCGCAAACGTAAGCCCGCTAACTGCTCGATATTAAGAACTTATCATCAAGTACGCAATAGAAAAGTTATTGCCCGAAAACCGGGCCACTTTTTGCGTAATCGTAAGCAACAGCAGCAGTTAGCACGCATTAAGGCGCATGCAGTGACCTTTGGTAATGATCGAAGCCGTTACCTGAAAGATACCTGCTCTTAAGGAAAATGTTTTTCCTATGTCTGCACAGCATAGCCCCAGTCGGTTTCCCACCAGAGCGCAAACTACGGGCGAAGCTGCCTATGCGATATAGTTAAAACTTCCGTTCCAGGAACTGCCTCAGCAGCTCGTAGTCACTCGGCCCTAACACCAGACTTGTGAGTGGAAGCGCCATGAAGGATTGTCTGTTCTGTCGCATCATTAGCGGTGAAATTCCAGCCAAGAAGATTTATGAAGATGAACATACCTTCGCGTTTGAGGACATCAATCCGCAGGGCCCGACCCATGTGCTCGTAGTACCCAAGAAACATATTCGCGGTCTAAAGGAAGCTACGCCCGAGGATGCTGCTGTGATCGGATACTGCCATCTCACGGCCGCGCACATTGCCCATCAGCGTGGCATCGAAGAAAGCTATCGTACTGTGCTCAACGTGGGGCCGGGGGCAGGACAGTCGGTTTTTCACCTGCACGTGCACCTGATCGGTGGCCGCACTCTTCGCTGGCCACCGGGTTAGAAATCGCACGCCCGATTACCCTGCAGTTTCCTCTTCCGGAGCGCCGTGACGGCGCAACAGCTGCGGCAGGTTTTGCGAGAAGGCAGAGCGCGGCAACACCATATCGCATCCGACTTCGTGCGCCTTCTGCTTTAAATCGCCCTGCACGTGGGAAAGAAATCCGATGATTGAAGTCCCCTTCTTCAACTTCGTCTTGAGCTTGGGAATCAGGGTGAGCGGCTTGGCGTTAGCGTTATTCATGTCGAAAATGATCAGCGACGGTTTCTCTTCGCCATTCTGCTTCATGTGGTCGAGCAGGTCTTTTTCGTTTTTGCAGAATTCGACTTTGACGTTGAGCTTGCGCGCCGTCTCCTGAATTTTTGCCTGAAAAAACAGGTCATCGACGAAAGCAAAGATGCGGGAATTCGCATCCTCTCGCTGGGGCAGCGGCTCGGGATCAGCGGGGGCGTAAGACGGGGCAAAACCAGGACGGCCCCGGCCCGGCCGGCCTCCGTTGTTGCCGCCCAGCGCGGAGCGGTAGTTGTGATCCATGGGGGCGGTGTAAATGCCACTCGATTGCTGACGATCGCGGCCGCCGGGCTGTCCGCCACGGTTAGGCGGACGACGCCCTCGCCGTCGTCTGTTTCTCCCTCCGCCTCCGGAGGGACGTCCGGGTCCTACATTCATATTTTTCTCGTTTTGTCGTTCTGCATTTAGCCCGCCCAAAGGGGGACTCGATTGTTTTGCCCTTTACTACCGCTGGGTGTTGCCTGCGCGTCGCACACCTAACATGCGTAGAAACCCAATGCGGCTGGAAGTCACTCGTGAATTATCTTTTTTGTCCGTCAGGCGCCTGGAGCCAGTTGGGCGCGGAGGGCCAGCTAGGGAGCGTGGCCGTTGGGAACAATCTGAATGGTACCCCTGTGAGGCAACGAACGCAAGGGCTAACTCAGACAGTTTTGCACAGAAGTAATGGTCAATGCATTGGGTCGCGTGATGTAACCAACTGTTCGAGACCGAACTATCCTTCAGCCAGCACTCACTTGCCGCGCCCACTGCATAGCCGACCAGTAGGCTTCGGCGACCTCACCGTCGCTCAGGTGAAGACTTTTTGATAATTCGGCGGTGTTCTGCCAGTCTCCAGATTCACGCGCCAGCATGAGCTGGTAGAGTGGCCGGAGGCGGCCGGTTCCACCCAGTAGGAGGGCCTTGGTTTCCTGGTCGATCGGGACTCGATCTAGTACTTCGGGCATCGGGATTTCAAGAATGGCATCCATCATCGAAAGCAGGCCGAGTAGAAACAAGTCGGACTCCCCATGTTGGATTTTTGGCGAAAGCAGTTCACAGAAGCGGGCGCGCACCAGGGCTGACAGCACCAGTTCGCTCGATTTTCCCTGTCCTGCAGCGAGTGTGACCACTAGGCGGACCCAACGCCTGACCTCGCGCTCCCCCAGCATGGCCAGAGCGTGCCGCACCGAGTGGATTTCGTTGGCAAAACCAAAGACCGCAGAATTCAAGTAGCGCAGCAGGCGGTAGCACAGCGAAGCTTCGCTCTTGATGGCATCTTCAATCTCGCGTGGATCCAGTTCCGGCTTGGATACGGTCTGAAGCATGCGCACATAGTTGATCCGGTTGGCAGGGACTTCGTGGGTCGCAAGAACTTCCGGCCGGCGGAAGAAATAGCCCTGGAAGTAGACAAAACCTGCCTTCGAGGCGGCGACAAATTCTTCCCGTGTTTCTACTTTTTCCGCCAGCATGCGGCAGCGCCAGGGACCGTAGCGTTTGATCATGGCGGCGCATTCGGCGGGAGTAGTGCGCTTCAGGTCCACCTTGATGATATCGGCCACTTCAGTGAGAGGCGCGCGCGGGTCGTCGATGGCAAAGTCATCTAGCGCGATCATGTATCCGGCTTCCTTCAGGCGCTGGCAAGCGGCCATCACCAGATCATCAGGCGGGACAGTTTCCAGAATTTCGACCACAGTCTGATTGGAGGGCACGAGGGTCACGTAATCCTTCAGCAGCATCTCGCGAGTACAGTTGATAAAGGCGCGGCGTCCGTCGCATAAGACGTCGAGTCCCATCAGCATGGAAGTGTCCAAGGTGCTGCGCGAGGCGGCTTCAGGGTCGGCGCTACAGAAGAAATTCTCGACTCCATCGCGGAAGAGGAGCTCATAGCCAAAGACCTTTTCGTCTTTGGTGAGGATGGGCTGGCGCGCGACAAAGCGGGTCGCGGAATTCGGCTTAGCTTCTTCAGGCGCAGGACTGGGCGTGGAAGCGGTCACCTTTAAGCTATCGGCAGAATGAGCCGAAGCGTTACTGGAAGTGCCCAGGGCGACCGATGCTTTTGCGCTTCGGTAACTCCGTCCTATTGCACAGTGATCGCGACGTTAGTCGTGTGGGTTAGACTGCCACTTGTGGCCGTTACGGCAATGGTGTAAGTGCCCGCCGGCGTACCCGGGTTCGAAGTGTGGGAACTGCTACCTCCGCCACAACTGATTCCCGCGGCCACGAGGGTCAGAAGCAAGATTCCCAACAAACCACTCCACCGCCGGCGGCGAGATGGCGCACCCATTACGAAAAAACCTGCCAGCAAGGCTCCGCCGCCGGACGCGAACCAGCCAGCGCCAGAACCGACCTGCGGGGAAGCCTTGGCAAGCGCGCTCGGGGCAATGGTGGAAACACTGAGAGTCGCGGTCGCGCCCGAATTATTCACTGACACGGAAGAGGCGCTGAGCGAGCACGTGATTTCCGCCGTCGCGGAACAGGGAGTGAAGGAAAGGTTTACCGTCCCGCCAAAGGCATTCATTGCGGTTACGGTAACGGTCGAAGCACCGGACTGTCCCGGAGCGGAGAGATTGACTGCACTGCCGCCCACGGCGAAGTCGGGGGTGCTTGAGAAATTGGGCCAGGCCCTGACCAAATTGTTGGCGTCAATCGAGCCCAGGCCTGTAGCCTGGTCGTAGCCAGCAGAGGCAACGAATCCGATACAAGGTACGGTACAACCCGCAGGCGGTGTGCTGGGGCAGTTCGGGGTACCCGCTGTGCAGGAAACACGGTTGTTACCAGTGATGATGTCGTGGAAAGCGGCCGGTTTGGTGGTAGCCAGGCTGTAGAGGATTGGGTTCACAAGGCCCTGGCCACTGGGCTTGGCTCCCCTGGTCGCCTGATTGATGATGGCGACAATACCCGCAAATGTCGGCGGCCCTGCGGATGTACCGCCAACGACGTCCAGAAAGCCCTGGCTGTCCCTGAATCCATTTGTGCAGGCTGAATTTCCCGCGCTATCGGTTGTGGAGCAGATCAGGTAGCCGTCGTGGTTCGGCGAGGCATTCAGCGAGAGGTCTGGCACGTTGCGATTGCCAGTACCGGTCTGCCAACTTGGTTTCGCAAAAATCGTACTTACACCGCCGCCGCCGCCAGAAAGCACGGTGGATAACATCGGACCGGTCCCGGTTACCGGCGAGTCGTTCCAAGCCATCTCCGGAATGTACTTGATCGCGGAGCCGCCGCCGGCGTCATTGCCGGCGTTCCAAAAGGGGGTAGTTATAGGGGGAACGCCGCCACCGGCATCGCCCATGAACTCGCTTCCGCCCACGCCTGTAACTTCCGGGATACTGGCGGGAACGTCCACGGCGAGGCCCAGAGTGGCGACCGCCGGCGTGGTCTGAAGGTCGCCTTCGCAATCGGCGGCGCCAGTATCGCCGGTTGGAGAAGTGATTGTCTGACCCTGCGCGATAGCCTGCCGCACTGATACTTGTGTCGCCTGGGCATTGGCCGTGCCCATGTCCGCCTCGCAGAGCCCAAAGCTGTTACTGATGACTGGCGCGACTTTGTTGTCGATCGCAAATGTTAACGCGTCAAACGCGCCGCCGTTGGCGTTGGGACCGACGAGGACATAAATAATGTTTGCGCCTTTTGCGACCGCGCCGGACCACTCCAGGTCGAGATCCGCCTCGACTTCATCACTATTGTGGGTCGGAGTTCCGGTGCCCGCCACGGTGATGACTTGGGGTTCGTTCGCGGGCAGTCCCGAAAGACTCCGGAAAGCATCGATGTCACTCAGTGTGATCGCGCTGTCTCCCACCACGGCGATCGTCTCTCCCGTTCCGTCAAAACCGGCTGCGTAAAGTGGGCCCAAGTCATAGATCGTGGCAAAATCATTAGGCGCGAGGAAGTGATTTCCAGATGTACTAGAGGTGAACTTCGGGGATGGCCTCCGTGCTCGGGGCTTGGGATGGAAATCATTAAGATTGCCGAAACTCAAAACGGTGTGAGCAAAAGCCGCCGGGACGGAGAGTTCCGTGGCGTTGGCGAAGTGGGCCTCACCGCTCACCTCATAGTGGTGGATCTCAGCGCGGAAAGTATCTTCGATCTGCGCCACGGTTCCGGTAAAGAAGACGCGATTGCGGCCGCGCGCGGTCTCGTCGACGGTAAGGCCCTTTGACTGCAGCCAGGCGGAAACTTTGGCGAGATCATTGCGAGTCATGCCGAAGCGATCGGCATACTGCTCCGGGGTCAGCCATTTGTGATAGCTCGAGGAAGTGCGGTCCTGTTGCGATGCGAGCAGCGCCTCGAGGGCGCTCTGCTGGGCCGGCGATGGCCTGAACACAATTGCGGCGCGATTGATCTTCATGTTGCCGTCCGCCCGGCCCTGATCGAATTCGGGCTTGGCAAAGGCGTGCACGTTCCCCGCAACAATGGACATCTGACTATCGTCAACGGGCCCGCGGACGCGATCCCGGGCAAAGGTTTGAGCAAAAGACACCGCGCTCAGCAACAACACGATCGCGACACACTTAGGGAAACAGACCACTGAGGTCCTTGCCATCACCCTCTCCTGTTTTTTGGCCGCACGTGCCTGCTAGAATCCCGCACCCGTACTTGTTTGAAGTATGGATTCAGACTATGAGTTTAAGGATGCACGCGCGGCATCCACTTGTCATAAAGAATGTGTCTTAAAGAATGCCATCAAGCGATTTGTTTGGTCACCACACGAAAGGCCATCAACCCGGAGATTGCGAGTGATCATCCCGGTCGGCATCGAAGGTAGAAAGTTGGCTTTCGTAAAGAGATTTGCTGCTGACGTAAAAGTACGTCAAGCTCCGGGTCCGAACCTGCCGGATCGCTTCGACGCAGGCGGTCGGTTACTTTTGTCACGCCAGCATGGGTCTGGATCAGAGTGGTGGGCGCTATAGGATTCGAACCTATGACTTCCACCGTGTGAAGATGGCACTCTACCGCTGAGTTAAGCGCCCACTCGTTTTGTTACGGAAGCAGCCGCTATATTGTAGCAAACGAAAGCATTTTCACCTGCCTCGGAGCGTGATAGCCTGATCTTCCGCCGCGCTCCCCTGCGTCCCGGCGCCGGCGGGCTGAGGCGTTCGGATGCCGACCGACCCAAGACCCAGCAAAGCGCCCGTACTTCCCTCAGACAGAGGGACTTCCGACCCTGCGCCGGAGTCATCCGAGGCGCAACTTTCGCCCCCGGAAGGGGTTCAATCAGATGTGAGCAGCATAGCCATTGATCGCAGGTTGCTCGCGATGGGGGGCGTGTCCCCGGGGCGACAACTCGGGACCGAGTCCGCCGCGCCGAGCGAGGGGCTGAGCGACGCGGATGTGATGCTCCGAGCCAAAGCTGGGGACGATTCCGCCTTTGACTACCTGGTACAAAAATATCGCCGGCCTATGCTGAATTTTATGTACCGCATGGCGCACAATGCGGCGGTAGCAGAAGACTTGGCACAGGAAGTTTTTTTGAGAGTTTATCGCTCGCGCGAAAACTACGAAGCCAGCGCAAAGTTCACAACATGGTTGTATCGCATCGCGACCAACTTGGCCGTGAACTACGCGCGTGACACCCGCCATGAGCGTCCGGAAAAGATGGTTAGCTTAGACGAGCCGGATGAGGACAGTGGCCGTACGTTAGACGTAGCGGACGGATCGCTGACCGCCGAGGAAATGCTGGTGCGCAAGGAGCGGTTGGCGGCCATCCGCCAGCGCGTGCAGGGACTGCCGGAGAGGCAAAGGATTGCTGTAGTGATGCATAAATATCAGCAGATGGACTATCGGGAGATTGCCGATGTTTTGAAGCTCAGCGAGTCTGCCACCAAGTCACTATTGTTTCGCGCTTACGAGACTCTGCGCGAACAGTTGAAAGAATTTGTTTAAAGTTTGCTTAAGAGGAAGAAGTCATGAAGTGCAATGAAATTCGCGAACTGATGCCGGACCTGGCCGCCGGACTAGGTGCGCTTGCGCCCGAAGTGAAGGAACATGTCAGTTCTTGCGCGGAGTGCGCGGGGAAGCTGCAAGGTTTCCGCTCGACCATGGCGTTGCTTGATGAGTGGCAGGCGCCAGAGCCCTCGCCATATTTTGATGTACGACTGAAAGCGCGTCTGCGGGAGGAAGCCGCGAAGCCTGCCCGCGGCTGGTTGCAATGGCTGCGGCGGCCCGCTCTGGCCGTGTCATTGGCGCTGGCGATGGTCGTAGGTGTCACACTTATCCAACGAGGCGGTTTGCAGCCCCGTGAGCCTAAGGTGGGGGTGGTCGATTCCGTGCCCGTCCCGGGCACTGCGGTCGAGGACTTGCAGGCTTTGGATAAGAATCATGATATCTACGCCGATTTCGACCTGCTGGATGATTTGCAGGTGCAACAGGATGTAAACGCGAATCCGTAGCGAAGGGAAACGACTCCGGGCAGATACGCAGCTCGGGATTTCTAAAAGAGTAAGTGAGTCAGTAAGGGCGAAACTTGGGGGACGGGGTGTTCTGTTTGAAGCCAATAATGTTGCAGGTTGCGAAGATCAGCTTGGCGGTGGCGCTCACCACCTCTCTTTGCGTGGCCCAGAACCACCCCAACACCAATCGCCCCGAATCGCGTCCCGCGCAGCATCAGCCGTCGAGGCCACCCCAGTACCAGGGCCAAAGGGCGCCGTACCGAGGGCAACGACCGCCGCAATATCAGGGACAGGGACAAAGACCGCCGCAGTATCAGGCACCCCGCCCGCCGCAACAGGGCCATCACGCAGGCCAGTGGCTCAACCGACAGCGAACTCTTCCGCCGGAGCAGCAGCGGAGAGCCCTGGAGAGCGATCCTCAATTCCGCCGGCTTCCGCCGGAGCGGCAGCAGGCTTTGCAGCAACGCTTGCAGCACTTCAATAACCTGCCTGCCCAGCGCCAGCAGCTGATCCTGAACCGAATGGAAACCTGGGAGCACCTGACGCCGCAGCAGAAGGAACAGGCACGGCAGCTCAATTCCCAGTTCTCCCAATTGCCCCCGGATCGGCGCCAGGCGGTGCAGAACGGGGTGAAGGCTCTGCGTGGAATGCCGCCAGAGGCGCGCCAGCGGCAGATCGACTCCGATCGTTACAAGAGCATGTTCTCACCCGAGGAGCGGGATTTGCTGCGCGGGACTTCCAGGCTACCCTTGGCCCCGACAGAAGGCGAGGAGAACGTCCCGCAGCCGCACTAGGACGGGCCACTCCGCCGGAAAACCTACCGGAACAAATTTTTGGCGATGAACAGAACATTCGCCGGACGCTCGGCCAAGCGGCGCATCAGGTACGGATACCACTCGGTGCCGAAGGGAATATAAACCCGCATGCGCCAACCCTGCTTCACCAGACTACGCTGCAAGTCACGACGGATGCCGTAGAGCATCTGGAATTCGAAGGCCTCATGGGGAATGTTTTCCCGAGTAGCGAAGGCCTTGGCTTCTTTAATGATCCTCTCGTCGTGAGTAGCGAGGCCGTGATAGATGCCACTTTTCATCAGGACTTTCATTAACTTCACATAGTTCGCGTCAACCTCAGACTTCTTCTGAAACGCGATTTCCTCCGGTTCTTTGTACGCGCCTTTACACAGACGAACTCGGATGCCTTCGGCCAGCAAGTTAGCAATGTCGCTCTCGGCCCGGCGCATATAAGCCTGAATCACCGCTCCCACCGTCCCCTGATGGCCCGGCATGCGGTGAAGCTCGTGGACAAAATCGAGAGTGCGCTGAGTGTAGGGCGAACCTTCCATATCCACTCGAACGAAATTGTGCGGGATTGTGCTGGCGGCTTTGGAGACGAGGCCCGAAACCAGCACACGGGCGAGCTCTTCGTCCACGTCGAGGCCCATGTGGGTGAGCTTTAGACTGATATTGGCGTTGAGATTGCGAGCCGCGATTTCATCGAGCAACTGATGATAGAGCTGGGCGCTAGCCCGGGCTTCGTCGGCATTGGTGACGTTTTCGCCCAGGTTATCGATGGAGACGCTCGAACCCAGCTGATTGACGGCCTGGGTCGCGCGTAGCGCGTCTTCTACTTGCGTGCCAGCAACGAACCGACTGGAAACTCTTTGACCAATCGCAGAGCGTTCGGCCGCCGCGCGCAGAGAGCGGCTCTCCGAAAGCTTGATGAAGAGCGCTCTCAGCATTGCCTTTCATCAAAACTGCTCAAGAGCGAGCCAGGAATGCCTCGCGCATTCATGAAGATCACAGAAGTTTGTATCACAATCGCAGTGAATCTGAAGGAAGGCGCCGTGGGCGCCACGGTTGGATCAAGCTTATCAGCGGGGATCGAACTTGAATTCAACCGACTCGAGAGTCTCATGGGTCGCGGGCTGCCATTTCCACTTGCGGATGGCCGAATCTGCCGCTTGCGCCAAAACGGGGTGTCCACCTCTGACCTGGACGGTCTTTACCGTTCCATTAGGAGCAACCATCGCGTCCAACTTAACGATACCTTTTAGATTCATGCTGCGGGCCATCTCCGGATAAGTCGGTACAACCCGGTTCACAACTTTGCGGGCCGGACTTTCTTCACGGGTCGGGGTTTCTTCCTGTTGAGCAAATGATGAAACGGGAACGAAAACGCCGACCCAAAACAGTAGCGATAACGCGGCTGAGGCGATGCGCCTTGAATGGGTCATCACAACCGCAGCTTATCCAAGTGCTCGGGAGGGATGAAGATGACTATGGTAACTGCTTCGAGTTCCGTGCCAGGAGTACGGTACGGGGCCGGGGATCCCTGGTGCTAGGACAGAAACATCTCGTCCACATAACACCAGCGCCAATTCTCGCCCGGCTCAAATGATTGCATGATGGGATGCTTAGTTTGGTGAAAATGCTTGGTGGCATGCTTGTTCTTGGACGAGTCACAACAGCCAACGTGGCCGCAACTCAGGCATTCGCGGAGATGGACCCAGCGATCGCCCATTTCAAGGCATTCCTTGCAGCCATCGCCGCTAGGGGCCACATCCCGAATTTCTTTGGTGTGAGAACAGACTGCTGATGCTTTGGGCATCGGTCACCTCCAGTAAGACTTCTGTTGAGCCGTGAAAAA
>Ga0210400_10001828_pt1 | contig 20684 bp, 14 predicted proteins | sample IncBWH26MmetaG_FD_155456 | JGI IMG/M metagenome (GOLD analysis project Ga0210400, IMG submission 155456) | Forest soil microbial communities from Barre Woods Harvard Forest LTER site, Petersham, Massachusetts, United States - Inc-BW-H-26-M | ecosystem: Environmental > Terrestrial > Soil >...
CAGGTTAATCGTCCCAGAATGCTCCCGCGACGCACGTAACGCTTCTTGTCCATCCGCCGCTTCCAGCACGTTGTAACCGCTTCGAGTGAGAAATTGCCGCGAGGCCTGGCGCACGGACGTCTCATCTTCCACCAACAGGACAGTCTCGCAACCGCGAGGAGACGGTTCGACCGGCTTTGTGGTTCGGACGTCACCGCTCAACGACTGCACCCTGGGTAAGTAGACTTTGAATGTGGTTCCAAGCCCCGGCTCGCTGTACACCCAGACAAAGCCGCCGTTCTGCTTCACAATGCCATACACCGTTGCAAGCCCCAGCCCAGTCCCGTTGCCCGCCTCCTTCGTGGTGTAAAAGGGCTCGAATATATGTGGCAGGTGTATTGCTGCGATGCCTTGGCCCGAGTCGGCAACTGTGAGCAATACATAATCGCCTTGAGGGACCATCGAATGCCGCTGCACGTAGGATTCATCGACTCGCACGGTTGCGGTTTCAATGGTGAGCGTCCCCCCGGCCGGCATAGCATCGCGTGCATTGGCTGCAAGGTTCATGACCACCTGCTCGATTTGTACCGGGTCCGCTTTTACTTTGCCCAGGTCATGTCCGGGCACGAACAGCAGTTCAATATCTTCACCAATCAGTCGCGGCAGCATGGTGGTAATCTCACCAATGACGGTATTCAAGTCGAGGACTTGCAAGCTTTGCATCTGCTTGCGGCCGAATGCCAACAACTGGCGAGTCAGGTCAGCCGCGCGCCGGGACGCGGTCATGATCTCGGAGACGTTTTGTCGCAGAGGATCCGCTGGGGCCAGCGAGTCGAGCGTAAGTTCCGCGTAAGCGCTGATCACTAGAAGCAAGTTGTTGAAGTCGTGAGCTACCCCGCCCGCAAGTCTGCCGATGGCATCCATTTTTTGCGCTTGTCGCAACTCCGATTCCAGCTTGCGCCGCTCGGTGATATCGCGCCCCGTGGAAATGAAATGCGTGATCTGCCCATTCCCGTCGCGCAGGGGCGTGAGGGCCTTTTCAATGATTAAAGTTTCACCACTTTTTTTCCGGTTCATCACGATCCCGCGGAACACGTCACCGGAAAGAACCGTGTTCCACATCTCTTCGTAAACTTCGACTGCCTGTTGCTCAGATTTGAGTATTCCTAGAGTTTGGCCGATTGCTTCTTGTCGCGAGTATCCGGTGAGAGCTTCAAATTCTGGATTCACGTATTCCATAACGCCGGATCGATCCATAATGATGACCATGTCCGCGGATTGTTCGACCGAGCGCCAGAGCTTGCGCAGGGTTTCCTCGGACTTCTGATGCTGGTTTTCGGCGGAATCCTTCTCAACATTACTGACCGCGCCGAGGGCCAGGTGCGTTTCCGGTTGCTTCTTTTCGGCTGCATGCAGACCGTCTCGGGATTGAATCGCAGCCTCGATGGCATCCTGGCTCAGCGGATCAGTTAGAAAAATGAGCGTAACGCCAGAATCACGTTGGCGCACGTGGCGTAACAGCTGAAACGCAATGTTGTCAGTCGATTTGCTACTGCAAAGCAGAAGGTCATAAGACTTTTCCCCGAACTCTCCAAACTGATTGAGCACGTGCTCGGCCGAGGCATGATCGAGGTGCGAACGCGCATTGTCCACGGTCGTGAGAAACTCACGCAGATCAGCGAATTCCTGTTCACTGCCTCCCACCAGTAAGAATTCGAGCTGCCGTTGGCTGATATTGGAGGGCTTTGTTTTTCTCATGTCCTGATACACCGCTAGTGGTTACATCGGACGCTGACCGCTGGAGCATCTCAGCCAGAGGGGTGGTACTGAAAAAATAAGGTAACTAAAGTTCCAATTTAGGAAGAAGAGGGGCGCGGGCATCCCGCTGCTGCTGCGTTTCGATTGCGATCGCGCCCCCTTTCCACAAGCAGTCCAGATGGAGGACAATAGATACATACTTCCGGGCGAGGTGACTCATGCGGCACGGCTCATATGAACTCCTTTGCATTGGGCTTTTGGCTCTTTCCGTTTCCGCTGTTGGCCAGCAGATTCGCGGACAATATATCGAGACCCGTAGCGCCGATATCTACACTGGCCAGTGTTTCGCCAACGGCGAGGTCAACCTCGTAGGCGATGAGGCAATTCTGGCGTGGCACATCCAAAACGGTGCCTGGGACGGTGTACCACTGGACGGCTTAACTGTCGCCGCCGCGGTGCATGCCAGCGCCACTCTGGGCGATCCCTACGCGAATCCATATCCGGCGCGGGCCGTCCTCATCGTGGATGACCAGGCGACCCAGCGGCAAAGCTCGGCGCTAGTCGCCTTCGCCCACCAAATGGGAGGTGAACTTCTGCGTCATGCTGAACAAGTAATTCCTGCGCCAATGGAACTCGTGGTCAATCCAGAGCATCACGGAGTAGCGCTGTTGCGCGCCGGGCAGTTCGCCACGGTGCAGACCCGTCCGGTCAATGATAAGGATCATCTTTGTGGCAACGAGGTAACATTTTATCCGCCGCTCACGCCACTGACCCACTCCATGCCAGCCGTCGCTCTCACCGATTCCTATCGCGGACCGGGGCTTGATGTCGATTGGGAGTCGCACGGCAGGCGGAGTGCCTTCGTAGGAACCTTCGTGCGTTAGCTTAATCCTCGAGCACCGCTCGCATACCATAGGAGTCGCATCGCGCATGTTAGAGCCTAAAACCCGCTATCCGAGCGGGTTTTGAGGTTATGTCCTTCTGTACCGGCCCCTAATTCCCGCTAAGCAAAACGTTGTTCAGACCAAAGTAATAGCGCGAATTACGAAAGCGCATGCACATGGGACATCTATTAGTCCGTGGTCGCGAATGAGATGTTGAGGTTGTATTTTCTCGATCGAGGAAGCCGGCGAACCATGGGAAAAACTGATTTTCTGGACGAGGTTCACGTTCGAATCCTGCGGGTGACTGAAGACCTGCGCGCGATTCAGCAGACTCTGAATTGTGCTGCTATGCAAGCGCCCGGAGATCCGGAACTGATGGAAGCTCTCTGTCAGTTGCCGGAGATCGAATCGCTCCAGGTGTTGAGATCGGCGCTCGACCAGATGCGACACTTCCTTTGGTTCTATATGCAGGTGATGACCAATGAGTCCGAGGACGGTGACCGGTTCCGGCAAAGTCTTGGCCACAAACCATCCGGAGATGGCATGCCCAGCCCCAGGGTGGCGGCTGCGGAGAAGTTCAAGCGGGCGGCCGATACCGCCCTGCTCCAGTATTTATCGGACGGCAAAGTTCGAAAACCCAATTAGACTGGGTCGAACGTCGTCGCCTACCAGGGTTGCACAGGCCCGTCCTTCGCGACCGACAATCCGGCAGTTTGGCCTTCCTGCGCTATCGCTGTTGCGATACCAATCTTTACGATGAAAACTCTGCATCTCTCGCCGCGCAGACAAATCCAATAGAATATTGATGTTCCGGTGCCGGTGGCATCGGAGTTAGATTATGCCAGCGGCCTCGGGGGGCAGCGCTTCGCATTACTCTTACCGGGTGTTCCATCTGTGAGATTCGTTGCTTGAATTTGGAGGCAAGAATCAGAGTGCAGGGACAGACGGCGATCGCTAGATTTCTTGTGCAGTCGAAACCGCTGTAAAGCCTAAGGAAATTATGTGGATTGTTCGACTCGCGTTGCGGCGGCCTTACACGTTTGTGGTCGTCGCGCTGTTGCTGCTGATCCTGGGTCCAATCGTCATTCTTAGCACGCCTACGGACATCTTTCCGAATATCAATATTCCCGTTGTCAGCATCGTCTGGAATTACACGGGCCTCAATCCTGATGACATGTCCAACCGCATCGTCTTTCAGACGGAACGGGCGCTTACCACGCTGGTGGATGATATCGCACACATCGAGTCGCAATCGCTGAACGGTGTGGCCGTGGTGAAAGTGTTTTTCCAGCCCCATGCGGACATTACTAAAGCGATCGCGCAGGTAACTGCGATCTCGCAGACGCAACTCCGGCAATTGCCGCCAGGAACGACGCCGCCGCTCGTGATCACCTACAGCGCGTCCAGCGTGCCCATTATCCAACTCGCCCTTTCCGGGCAGAAGCTTTCAGAACAGCAACTATTTGACTATGGCGTTAATTTCATTCGCACGCGTTTAATCACCATCCCCGGGTGTGCGATCCCGTATCCCTACGGAGGGAAGCAGCGGCAGGTGCAGGTCGATCTAGACACTAACGCGCTGCAATCGAAGGGTCTGTCGCCGGTGGATGTGGTCAATGCGATCAGCGCGCAAAATATAGTTCTGCCATCCGGCAGTTCCAAGATTGGCGCCTTTGAATATGCCGTCGATACCAACAGCAGCCCGACGACGGTTGCTGAATTAAATCAATTGCCGATCAAGACGACGGGTAGCACCACGATTTATATCCGCGACGTGGCGTTTGTGCGGGACGGCTTTCCGCCGCAGACGAATATCGTGCGGGTGAATGGACAGCGCTCCGTCCTGATTACCGTGCTGAAGGTTGGCCAAGCCTCCACTCTCGACATTATTGCCGGGATCAAGTCTTTGCTGCCACAAATTCAAGGTGGCCTGCCACCGGAATTGCACATACATCCACTAGCGGACCAGTCGCTTTTCGTACGAGCGTCGATTGACGGCGTGATCAAGGAAGCGACCATTGCCGCCTGCCTGACCGGCCTTATGATTCTGGTCTTTCTAGGCAATTGGCGGAGCACACTCATCATTGCAGTTTCCATTCCGCTTTCGATTCTGACCTCAATTATCGTGATGAGCGCGCTCGGCGAGACCATCAACATCATGACGCTCGGTGGATTGGCGCTGGCGGTCGGCATCCTGGTGGATGATGCCACGGTCGAGATCGAGAACATCAACCGGAATCTGGCACAGGGTAAAGAGGTCGAGCACGCCATTCTAGACGGCGCACAGCAGATTGCGGTTCCCGCCTTTGTGTCGACGCTCGCCATCTGCATTGTGTTCGTACCCATGTTTTTCCTTACTGGGGTAGCGCGGTATCTGTTTGTGCCGCTCGCGGAAGCGGTGGTATTCGCAATGATGGCTTCGTACCTCTTGTCGCGGACGCTCGTGCCTACCATGGCCAAGTATCTGTTGCGCGGTCATGAAGCTGAGACGCTGGCGGCAAGTCAAAGCCGAAACCCGCTGGTTGCCATGCAGATCAAGTTTGAAGAGGCCTTTGAGCGTTTCCGCGAGGGCTATCACGGATGGTTGGAGCGCTGCCTGCATCACAAACGTGCGTTCTTGCTCATTTTTCTCGGGGTGTGTTTGGCTTCCGTGGTGTTTCTGCTTCCGTGGTTGGGGCAGGATTTTTTCCCGACGGTGGACGCAGGCCAGTTTAAATTGCATTTACGCGCGCGTACGGGAACGCGCATTGAAGAGACGGCGCGGCTTTCTGATCTGGTGGAGCAGTCGATCCGGCAGCAGATTCCGCATCAGGAAATCGACAGCATTATCGACAACATCGGTCTGCCTTATAGCGGCATCAATCTTTCCTACAGCAACTCTGCCCCTACTGGGCCGGCTGATGCCGACATTCTGGTTAGCTTGACGAAGGATCACCGTCCCACTGCCCAGTACATCCACGATCTGCGTTTAAAACTACCGCAGAAGTTCCCCGGAGTAATCTTCTCGTTCCTGCCGGCCGACATTGTCAGCCAGATTTTAAACTTCGGCCTTCCTGCTCCGATTGATATCCAGGTTGTGGGCTACGGGCTGGACGCAAACCGTGCATTCGCCGACAAGCTGCTGGAGCGTGTCAAGCAGGTTCGGGGAACGGTCGATCTCCACGTTCAGCAGCCTTTCGATCAGCCGTATTTGCATGTCGATGTGGACCGCACCAAAGCGCAACAGGTCGGCTTCACGCAGCGAGACGTTGCCACCAACTTGTTGGTTTCGCTGAGCGGCAGTTTTCAGACGACGCCGGAGTTCTGGCTGAATCCGAAGACCGGCGTCAGCTATTCCATCGCAACGCAGACTCCGCAGTACCGCGTCGATTCCTTGCAGAGTCTGGAGAATATCCCGGTGACCGGCCCAAGTGGCGCCCGCGCCGGGATTCTGGCCAACCTGGCGTCCATACATCGCGGCGCCGGAATGGCCGTGGTTTCGCACTACGACATTCAGCCTCTGATTGACATTTACGGTTCGGTGCAGGGACGGGACTTGGGCGGGGTGGCGCGCGAGATCAACAAAATCGTGGAGGATAGCAAGAAAGACCTGCCACGCGGTTCGCAACTGATTGTCCGCGGGCAGATTCAGACCATGCGGTCTTCGTATACCGGATTGCTAAGCGGGCTTTTATTCTCGATTGTGTTGGTGTATTTGCTGATCGTGGTGAATTTCCAGTCTTGGCTAGATCCGTTCATTATTATTTCGGCTTTGCCTGCCGCGCTCGCCGGAATCGTGTGGATTCTGTTCGTCACCCGCACTACTCTCAGCGTTCCAGCGTTGACCGGTTCGATTATGTGCGTTGGGGTTGCGACTGCCAATAGCATCCTGGTAGTGAGCTTTGCGAAGGAGCAATTGGCCGAAGGCAAAGATGCGATTGCAGCCGCGCTTAATGCAGGATTTACGCGATTCCGCCCCGTCTTGATGACGGCTCTCGCAATGATCATCGGGATGGTGCCGATGGCGATTGGATTAGGCGAAGGCGGTGAACAGAATGCTCCACTTGGCCGGGCGGTCATTGGAGGTCTATTATTCGCGACAGTAGCGACGTTGTTTTTTGTGCCGGTTTTCTTCAGCCTGCTGCACGGGCGCAGGGAGCGGCTGGCGAAGAGTGAAGCTAAGCATTGATGCCGTTCATATCGTTCTTGCTCATAGAATTCACGGGGTTTCTTGATGAAGGTTGAACCGCAAAACGAAGTTGAAAAGCCAGTCATTGTGGAGGAGCGGAACCTGCCGAAAAATACTGAAGGTCGTCCTGCACGCCGCTGGTGGATTGTCGTTCTGGCTCTCGTGATCGTGGCGGCGATCGTGGTTTCTGGAATTTTACCTCGCATTCATGCCCGCGCGGATCTGGACAAAGAGACCGCGCAAATGGCGATTCCAACCGTTGCAGTGGTCCATCCGAAACGCGGCACGCCGACGCAGGAGGTGGTTCTGCCCGCGAACGTGCAGGCCTATATTGACGCTCCGATTTACGCTCGCACCAATGGATACCTGAAGCATTGGTACGCGGACATCGGGGCGCGTGTGAAGGCGGGACAATTGTTAGCGGACATCGAGACTCCGGAAGTCGACCAGCAATTGCGGCAATCGCGAGCTGATCTGGCTACCGCGGAAGCTAACCTCAATCTTTCGAAAATTACCGCCACCCGTTACTCCGATCTGTTGAAGAGCGATTCAGTTTCCAAACAGGACGCCGACAACGCCGCAGGGGACTTTGCGGCGAAGCAGGCTACGGTGCAGTCCGCGCAAGCGAACGTTAAGCGTCTGGAAGAACTGCAAGCTTTCGAGAAAATCTACGCTCCATTCGAAGGTGTGATTACGGCGCGAAACACGGATATTGGGGCTTTGATTGACTCGGGGAGTAGCGGAGGCACGAGGACTGAGCTCTTTCATATCGCCCAACCGGACAAGTTGCGGGTTTACGTCAGCGTCCCTGAGGCATACTCGCAAGCGGCCAAGCCCGGACTTACTGCTGATCTGGCGCTCTCGGAATTTCCAGGACGGCTCTTCCCCGGAACGCTAGTCCGAACGGCCCAGGCTATCGACCAGACCACGCGAACTTTGCTTGTGGAAATTCGCGTGAATAATCCGACCAACACGCTGCTCAGCGGCGCTTATGCGGAGGTGCATCTGAAGCTGCCAACCCCAACTTCGGCGTTCATTCTTCCGGTCAACGCGCTGCTGTTTCGGGCGGAAGGACTGCGGGTGGCGGCTGTAACCGATGGCCGCCACGCCGATCTCAAGCAGGTTACGCTGGGCCACGATTTCGGCTCAGAGGTCGAGGTTGTCGCCGGGCTCGCCGGGAACGAATCCATAATCGTCAACCCGCCGGATTCGATCGTGGCGGGAGAAGAAGTCCGCATCGCGCAGCCGGCTACGGGTTCCGGAGAATCTCAGCAGTGATCGCCGTTCAGCGCGTGTACGGCGCGTTCGGAAAGCCTGCGCTGCCGGGTGGGGCACTCTTTGCCTTTCTCTTGCTTCTGTCCGGCTGCGCCGTCGGCCCCCGCTACTCGCGGCCTTCTGCGCCTGTTCCCACGGATTACAAAGAGACGCCGCAGAACTGGAAACCGGCGCAACCGGCCGATCAATTCCTAAAAGGAAAATGGTGGGAGGTTTATCAGGATCCGCAGCTCAATGCGCTTGAAGAAAGAATCAATGTCTCAAATCAAAGCCTGAAGGCTGCGCAAGCTCAGTTTGAGCAGGCGCGTGCCACGGTTCGTTACAACCGGGCGAACTACTATCCGACCATTACGGCGGGAGTCTCAGCCGCGCGAGAACGCTTTTCCTCGAATCGTCCATTGGCACGGTTTAGCGGCGGCGTGACCACGAACGACCTCGTCATTCCGGTCGATATGTCGTACGAACCGGACGTGTGGGGTAGAGTTCGACGAACAGTTGAGGCTGCGCGCGCGGATGCTCAAACCAGTTTGGCCGACCTTGAGGTGGTAAGACTAAGCGTGCATGCGGAACTGGCCGTTGATTATTTTCAAGCGCGCGAGTTGGACGCAGAAGCCCATTTGCTGGATTCGACCGTCGCCAGCTACACGAAGCAATTGGAACTGACGAACAATCGCTATAACGGTGGCGTTGCATCGCAAGTGGACGTGGCGCAGGCGCAGACGCAACTCGAGACCGCACGCGCGCAGGCGATCGATGTAAGAGAGCAGCGGACGCAGTTTGAACACGCGATTGCAGTTCTTATCGGGGAGCCGGCTTCGACTTTCAGTTTGCCAGTTGCATCGCTCAACTCGACACCGCCGGTGATTCCGCCAGGGCTGCCTTCGGAGTTGCTGGAGCGACGGCCCGACATTGCTGCTACTGAACGCCAGATGGCATCAGCAAACGCCCGGATCGGCATAGCGAAAGCCGCGTACTTTCCTTTGTTCAACCTATCGCCCAGCGCCGGATTCGAAAGCACTACGATCACGAATTGGCTTTCCAACCCGAGCACATTCGCCGTCGTGGGAGCTTCGGCGGTTGTAACCGCATTCGACGCGGGCCGCCGCCGGGCCGCCAACGATCAGGCTCGCGCCTTCTACGATCAAGCTGTGGCCAACTATCGTCAAAACGTGCTTACCGCTTATCAGGAGGTCGAGGACAATCTCGCGGCTTTGCGCCTGCTGGAGGATGAATCCGACACTGAAACTCGAGCAGTGGCCGCGGCGGAACATTCACTTGCGCTTTCGAATAATCGGTACAAAGGCGGCGTGACTACTTATTTGGAGGTCATCACTGCGCAAACTACCGCGCTTGCCGACGAGCGCACCGCCGTTCAAATCTCTGGGCGCAGGATGGTTGACAGCGTTTTGCTGATCAAGGCTTTGGGCGGCGGTTGGGATGCGGCTAGTTTATCGGCCGTGAAGATGGAGTCACGCGTCCCGGTTCCCCCAGGGCAGTAAATCCGTTGTTCGAAGATCAGCCCCTCGACTTCTTCACCTGACCTTTTTTCTTACTCAGGCTCCGTCGACGGAGAGCCTTGGTGCGCCTTGCGATTTCCTCTTCTGAGTACATGCTTCCCCGGCAATTGCGCGCGCCACAGAAACATGGCGACGGGTCGTCCAGATCGCCATCGTACAAATTGTAGTCATAGGTAAGTTCTTCGCCGGCCTGAATATCTCGGGCCGCAATAATCCATACGCGGCCTTTGATTTCGTCGGCTTCGCAATTGGGATCGCAGGAGTGATTGATGAAGGCTGCCACGCCCTCGCCATCAATCACGTGCTTGCCGTCCGTTAGGCCGAACAAATAAGTCCGAGGATGGTCGTCATAGAGTGCGTCGGCTTGTTTGATGGTGATGCGTGGCCCCGTGTACTCGACGACGAAGCTACCTTTCTTAATGGGAGCGGTCGTGTGACAACCGTCGGAATCGATCTTAGAATTACCGATAACAAGGTGCGCCGGACCCGTCTGTTTCTTTCTGGCGTTACGGTCGAACTTGCGGGGCGTCGATTGAGACATGTGTTGAATTGATTAACGGTGTCGCGGAAATAAGAAAGAATACTCTACTGCGAACTGTGGAAAGCGGCTAAGGCGCATCCCGAACGGTCCGGCAGCGTTTGTCTTTTGCTTCCGAGCGGCGTATATTGGTCATTGGAAACTGTTGTGTAGTACCAGATTTTGGCGGAGCACACCAGTGGGCGCAAGCCCACATTTTAGTTTGCGGTGCTTTCCGAAAGTTCCCAACAGGCCGATAAATTATTGGTTCCATGGGATTTGAGCTCGACCAGGTGCGCGAGATTGTGGAGCGGGTGGCCACCACCAGCGGGTTGGAAGTGGTTGAAGTCGAACTGCGCGGATCGGGTAAGGCGCGCATGCTCCGCATCGTGATTGACAAAGTTCCTGTACCCGCCGCCGGTGGCAGCGATCAACTTGTGGGCATGACCCATGTTGTGGGCGTGACTCACGAAGATTGCGCGAATTTGAGCCGGGAGGTCGGCACCATCCTCGACGTTGAGGATGTGATTCCTGGTAACTCGTATCTGCTGGAGGTTTCCTCTCCGGGGTTGGATCGCAAGCTGTTGCGTCCCGCCGATTACGAGCGTTTCATGGGTAGCCAGGTGAAGCTGAAGACGCGCAACCCGGTGAACGGGAACCAGCATTTCGAAGGACGTTTACAAAGCTTTCACGAAGGACGTTTAACATTGGAATTGAGCGCGTCGCGAAAGAAGGAAAAAACTTGTTCAGCAGATGCTCCGGCGCAGACGTTGGAAATCGAGTTGGCCAACGTCGAGAAGGCAAATCTGGTTCCGGAGATTTGAGAGCGCGTTAATAACGGATTTATTTATGGCAAGCGAGCTTTACAACACGATCGACGCCCTCAGCAGAGAGAAGGGCATTGACCCGCAGATTGTAGTCAGCGCGGTGGAAGACGCCATTGTCGTGGCCACGCGCAAATACTACAAGACGCAGGAAAATCTGCGCGCGGAACTCGACAAAGACACGGGAAAAATCCGTGCATTCGCGATTAAGACGGTGGTCGAAGCTCCCGAGCAGGTGGAAGATCCGCTGCTGCAGGTTACGCTCGACGATGCACGGAAAGTCGATCCCAGCATCGAAATCGGCGGCGAGCTGCAGATTCCAAAAGTGACAGAAGGCATTCTCGGGCGGATCGCGGCACAGCTGGCCAAGCAGGTGATTTTCCAGAAGGTACGCGAAGCCGAGCGCGATACGGTTTATAACGAGTACATCGGACGCGTGGGTGAAATTGTTAATGCGACGGTCAAGCGCATCGAGGGTCCGGATGTGATCTTCGATCTGGGCAAAGCGGAATCGCGTATGCCTCGCAAGGAACAATCGCGCCTGGAGTCTTTTGCCATCGGAGAGCGCGTGCGCGTGGTCATTGCGCGCGTCGAGAGAGCTTCGAAAGGTCCAGCCGTCGTCGTCTCTCGCGCTGCGCCGGAACTGGTGCAGCATCTGTTCCAGACCGAGGTGCCGGAAATCTACGATGGAACCGTGGTCATTCGCGCGATTGCGCGCGAAGCTGGCGAGCGTACCAAGATCGCGGTCATGTCGAAAGACAAAGATGTGGATGCGGTTGGCGCCTGCGTGGGCATGAAGGGCATGCGGGTGCAGTCGATCATTCGCGAACTACGAGGCGAGAAAATCGACATTATCGAATATCACGAAGATGCGGTGACGTTCGCCGAGAAGGCATTGCAACCTGCAAAGGTGAGCCGGGTCAGCGTGCTTGAGGGAACCGAGAAGCATCTTGAAGTGGTGGTGGACGATAGCCAGCTTTCTCTTGCCATCGGGAAGAAAGGGCAAAACGTCCGTCTCGCCGCAAAACTACTTGGTTGGAAAATAGACATCAAGAGCGAGGAAGAGAAGCGCCAGGAAGTCGAACAGCAGATGTCGCAACTGGTCGCTCCCGCTTCGACTCCACTCGAAAATGTGCCCGGCCTTGGCGACGGCCTGGTCGAGAAGCTGAGCGCCGCTGGCGTGACCACGGTGGAAGCTCTTGCGGACATGACGCCTGAACAACTCGAGGCGATCGAAGGCATTGGTCCGAAAACGGTGGAGAAAATTAGCCTGGCGGTTAATAATTATTTCTCCAGCCTCGAAGGCGGTGAAATGGCAGCGGCTGAGGACGAGGCGGCTGTCGAAGCTCCTGAGGGTGAGGAGGCTTTACCGGAGGCAGTGGTTTCCGAAGAGACAGCGCCGCAAGATGCGGATGAGACGGCTGAAATTCCTGCTGCGGTCGACGCAGACGAAACCGTGGAGCAAGGTCAAGAACCGGCGGAGAAGCCTGCCTCTTCCGAAGGCAAAAAGTAATGCGAACGTTATGCGCTCCCGCGAAGCGTGGAAGCGTGCAACTCAAAACCGACACCGTGAGGTTGATATGAAGACTTAGCGGGACAGTCCGGAGGAAATAAAAGGCGGATGAGCAAGATTCGAATTAACGATCTGGCCAGGGAGCTGGAAGTCAAAAGTAAAGCGATTCTCGACGCACTTCCGGAAGTAGGCGTCACCGAGAAGAAGACGCATTCCAGTTCCGTGGAAGAGCACGAAGCGGAGAAGGTACGCGCCTACCTGCGTGTCGCCAGCGAGGCGCAGACTTCGAGCAAGCAGTCGCGTCCAAGCCGCGTCGATAGCGACGAGATTAAGACCAAGATCGATCTCTCGAATATCTCCCGGCCCGGCGACGTTCTGAATGCCATCCGTAAACAACAAGCACCCGTGAGTGCAATTGCTCCTCCTCCTCGTCCACCCGTTAGCGCTTCACCGGCCGCGCCGGTTGTCTCGACCGTGAAAACGCCGCCTCCCCCTTCAGCGACAGTACCGGCGCCGAGGGTCATCGTCCCGCAGTCAACGCCGAGGCCGACTTTTTCCGTTCCAACGCCGCCAGTGGCGCAACCACCGGCCTCCGCTGCCGCAACGCCCGTGACTCCGGTGCCGGCCCCGCCTGCCCATGCAGCAGTTGCGCAGCCTCCTTTGACACAATCTACAGCTCCAGTTACTGGGGCGACACCGTCAGGTGCGCCTCCACAAACCGCGACTCCAGCGGCAACGAAAACAACGACGCCGATTGTGCCGCCGCGAGCGCAAGCGCCACCGCCACGCATGATCGTTCCTCACACGGGACCTCGTCCGGTGTACAAGGCGCCCCCTGGGCCATCTTCGCCGACTGCGCAGGCCGGAGCACCAGCGCGTCCGATACCTGGACGCCCCGTACCGGGTCAGCCAATTTTCCAGCGTCCTCGTCCAGGCAGTGCTGCGGCTCCAGGGGCACGTCCTCCGTTGCGTCCAGGAGAGCGTCGGCCGATGCATCCGACTCGCCAGTCGCCCACGGGCACCCGACCGCTTGGGGTTGGACCAGGATTGCCTCCGCCGGGCTCGACCCGTCCGGGAAGCCGTCCCGGAGCACCCGCTCGTCGACCCGGTCAGCGTTACGTTCCGCGAGGTATCAAAGAAGGCCCGATGAAGGGCTTCGTTCCGCCGCCGCGGCTATCGCTTTCGAACGAGCCGCAGCCGATTTCGCGCAGCATCACGATCACGGAAGGCATCAGCGTCAAGGATTTAGCCGAGAAGCTGGGAATCCGCGCCAAGGATTTGATTGCTCGCTTACTCGCACGCGGCGTATTTGCCACCATCAACCAGACGCTTGACGCGGAACTAGCTAGCGAGATGGCACGCTTCTTCGGAGCGGATACAAACGTAATCACCTTCGAAGAACAAGCCGCGAAGGAAGTTTCCGACGCAGCGGCCGGGGAGGAAGGCGCAGCCAGCGAAGGTGTGCCGCGTCCGCCGGTGGTCACAATTATGGGCCACGTGGATCACGGCAAAACTACGCTGCTCGACTCCATTCGTTCCACCGATGTGGCGGGAGGCGAAGCGGGAGGCATCACGCAGCACATCGGCGCGTACAAGGTCACGGTTCAGGACAAGCAGTCCCCAGCCTATGGCCGCCAGATCGTATTTCTCGACACTCCCGGTCACGAAGCGTTCACGCGCATGCGATCCCGCGGGGCCAAGGCCACGGATATCGTCGTGCTGGTCGTAGCCGCCGATGACGGCGTCATGCCCCAAACCTTGGAGGCAATCGATCACGCTCACGCCGCCGAAGTGCCGATCATTGTCGCGGTCAACAAGATTGACAAGCCAGGTGCGCTGCCCGATCGAGTGAAGAAGCAACTGGGCGATCGCGGCCTGATGCCTGAAGAGTGGGGTGGTACCACGGTATTCGTGGACGTCTCGGCAAAGCAGAAAACGAATCTGAATCTCTTGATGGAAATGATCTGCCTGGTTGCGGATCTGCAGGAACTGAGGGCCACTCCCGAGCGTCCGGCACAAGGCGTTGTGCTCGAAGCCAAATTGGATCGAGGCCGTGGGCCAGTAGCGACGGTGCTGGTGCAGAACGGTACGCTGCGTGACAGTGACAATTTCGTCGTCGGCAACGTATACGGAAAAGTTCGCGCCATGTTCGATGATCGCGGGAATGCGCTCGAAGAAGCGCCGCCCTCGACGCCAGTCGAAATCCTGGGAATGGAAGGATTGCCGCAGGCGGGCGATCAGTTCGTAGTGGTTGCCGATCGCGATAAAGCACGCGGCATTTCGGAGTACCGTGAACAGAAGACCCGCGAAGCGACTCTGGCAAAGAGTTCGCGAGTATCGCTCGAAGGTTTGGCGGAGCAACTCAAGACCGCCGGCACCAAGGAACTCAATATCATTCTGAAAGCGGACGTCGGCGGTTCGGTCGAAGTGCTGAGCGATCTGCTCTCCAAGCTTTCGAACGACAAAGTTCGCTTGAAAGTATTGCATTCCGGAGTTGGCGCCATCACCGAAACTGACGTACTGCTGGCCTCGGCTTCGAACGCAATCATCATCGGATTCAATGTGCGTCCCGAACGCAAGGCCCAGGAACTGGCGGATCAGGAGAAAGTCGATATCCGGCTGCACTCAATCATTTACGAACTGCAGGACGAGATCAAGCGAGCGATGACTGGATTGCTCGAACCGACTATCAAGGAAACCTATCAGGGCCGCGCCGAAGTCCGCGAGACGTTCCGCATCCCGAAGGTTGGCACAATCGCCGGGTGCACGGTTATCGATGGCCTGGTCAAGCGCGATTCCGAAGTCCGTCTGCTGCGCGACAACGTGGTTGTCTTCAAAGGCAAAGTCGGATCGCTTCGCCGTTTCAAGGACGACGCCAGCCAAGTGACCAATGGCATGGAATGCGGCATCTCAATCGCCAACTACGGGGACATCAAAGTTGGCGATGTGATTGAAGCTTTCGCCACGGAAAAGGTTGCAGCTGAAGCGATGGTGTAAAAACAGTCGTTTGCCATTTGTCGTTGATCGTTAGCTCACCGAGTTGGATGGTTTTGCCAACGACTATCGACCAACGACGCAATGATCGCCTTTCTTACCCTCGAACTCAGTATCGAAGCGGCACAGTCCCTCAAAGACAAGCGGCAAGTAGTGCGCAGTTTGAAAGATCGGCTGCGCTCGCACTTCAACGTCGCTGTCGCCGAGCTGGACGCGAGTGGATTGTGGAACCGGGCGACCTTAGGGGTAGTAAGCATTTCCGACTCGCGCGATTACCTCGACGGCTTGATGAAGAACGTGGAACGTCAAGCGACGCGCATTGCGAACAACGGCGGAGCCGATATCGCGGATTCTTTTTTGGAATACTTCTAACTCTCGCGAGTTGTAATCCATTCCATTTACAGCACTTTCACATGGACACGAAAGTACCCAAAAGGCTCGCCGATATTGACCCGGAGAGGCCGATTTTCTGATATTCTCATCCGTTTTACTCTGAGAAAAAAACGTGGAAAAGCGTGGGGCAAAATATCATCGCGAAAGACTGGGTGGGGCTCTGCGCGAGGAGATCGAGACCATCGTGGAGGGCGAGCTAGGCGACCCTCGCATCGGGTTGGTCAGCGTGAGTAGTGTGATGCTGGGGAGTGGTTCGCGCTCCGCCCAGATTTTCGTGGTCGTCCAAGGCGACGATGAGGAAGCTGAACGTACGCTGGAGGGTTTGACGGCCGCCGTGGGTTTCATCCGCCGTGAATTGGCTGAACGTTTGCACCTGCGGCGTCCCCCAGAGTTGTATTTTCAGTTGGATCGCTCGCAGACCTACGCCGCGAGAATCGATGAGCTCTTGAAACGTAACAAGAAACGGAGCGGATAGCCAGGGCAAGGAGTGCAGTCAGATATGTTGAAAGAAGTTCTCAATCACATCGAGCGGCGCAACCGCTTCCTGCTCACTTCACACGCCCGCCCTGACGGGGACGCTGTCGGCTCCGCTCTCGCGTGCAGCCAGATCCTGCGCTCCATGGGCAAGCAAGCCGACGTGGTGCTGCACGACGGAGTTCCCCGCATCTATCAGCCGCTGCCCTTTGCCGATACAGTCGTCCGTGCCGAGCGTGTAAACGGGGACTATGAAGCCGCCATCATTCTGGAATGCGACAGCATTCAGCGCACCCGGCTGGAAGGACTGGAAAACAATTTTCTGATCAGCATTGATCATCACGTAAGCGGGCGGCCTTTTGCCAACGTCAACTGGATCGATCCCAAGGCCGTTGCGACTGCGGAGATGGTCTACTGCCTGGCGAGAGAAGCTGGCGTGAAGATTTCCGCTGATGTCGCGACCTGCCTTTACACCGCCGTACTTACCGATACGGGTTCGTTCATGTTTGAAGGTACCAACGAGCATACTTTTGCTTTGGCGCGGGAATTGGTGCTGGCCGGGGCCGATCCTGCGCATTGCGCGCGCAATGTATATTTCGCTCATTCCACCGCAAAGATGCGCCTGCTAGGCGCGGCGCTTTCGAATCTGCATCGCGAGGGTCCGCTGGCATGGATCTGGGTCACCAGCGAACAGATGGAGTGTTTCGCCGCCAAGGAGGAAGACTGCGAGGGACTGGTAAACTACGCGCTCTCCATCCAGGATGTTGAGGTCGCCGCATTTTTCCGCGAGCTTCCCAACGGCCGATTCCGCGTCAGCCTGCGCAGCAAAGGACAGGAGGATGTTGCGGCAGTGGCGGAGCAGTTCGGCGGTGGCGGCCACGCATGCGCCAGCGGATGCTCTCTCGACGGCCCCTTGTCGGTCGCGGTGGCGCGCATCATGGCGCAACTTCGAACTAATCCCTCCGTACAATAGTTCTTTGAGGAAATATTTATATTGAAGCTCTCCCGTGCGTCTACTGATTGGCTGCTGCTTGCGGGGTTTTGCGGATTCCTGTTTTTCTTCGGCCTCGCGTCCTTTGGATTGATCGGCGCTGATGAGCCTCGTTATGCCCAAGTCGCTCGCGAGATGCTGGCTCGTCACGACTGGATTACGCCTACACTCGGACGCAAGCCTTGGCTCGAGAAGCCGCCCCTCTACTACTGGCAGGCGATGTTGGCCTACAGCATTTTCGGAGTGAGCGATTGGTCCGCGCGCTCGCCATCGGCGGTCGACGCAACGCTGATGGTGATCGCAATTTATCTTTTTCTGAAACGTCTTCGTCCCGGCTTCCAACTCGATGGTGCGTTGATGACCGCCTCTGCAGCCGGAGTGATCGGTTTCGCTCGCGCAGCTTCGACGGATATGCCGCTCGCGGCCATGTTCACTATCGCACTGCTGGCTTGGTATGCGTGGTATGAGAGCGAATCGCGGCGCTATCTCGCGATTTTCTATTCTTTCCTGGCTTTGGGCATGCTGGCGAAGGGGCCCGTGGCGCCGTTATTGGGGGCCGTCATAGTGGTGATCTTTGCTGCGGCAAAAGGAGACTTCCGGCTCATTTCGCGCACACTTTGGATTCCTGGGATGCTGCTCTTCTGCGTCATCGCCTTCCCTTGGTACATCGCGGTACAAATAAAAAACCCAGAATTCTTACGCGTCTTTATCTTTGAACACAACCTGGCACGCTTCGGCACCAACCTTTATCACCACCCTGAGCCTTTCTGGTATTTCGTGCCGGTTACGCTCATTGGTTTAATCCCATGGACCGTGTTCGCGACGGCGTCGTGGACAGAAACCCTTCGTGTGTGGTGGTCAGATCGACAACGGATGCTGACGTCGGAAGATGCTCTCAATGCATTCCTGGTGATCTGGCTGATCGTCCCCGTCGTGTTCTTTTCCCTCTCTAAATCGAAGCTTCCGGGTTACATTGTGCCGGCGTTGCCTGCAGGCACCCTCTTGCTGGCGGAATACGTGCGGCGTCGTGTAACCGGCGGCGAGAGTCCGGGCATCGTTCTGATTGTCCTGCACTCGATAGTAGCCGCTGTCCCCATTGTTCCGGCGATGATGGTCCAGTACCTCATTTTGCAGCACCGTCTTCCCTGGGGCAAAGCCGCCGCGATCTCGTTTACATTTGCCGCGGTACTCGCGATCGGAATCGCCATCACCCTGCGCACCAAGCTCGGCTTTGCTGGATTGCGTTTTATCACCCTGGTTCCAATCGTGCTGGCAGTTGCTGCGGTACTGCGCTTGGGAACTCCTGCGCTCGATAGCATGCTTTCGGTTCGTCCACTGGCAAGTGAGATTAGCCATCTGGAGAACAAGCCGCTCCCAGTGGCGGTATCCGGCGTCTCGCGACAGACTGAATATGGCTTGGCGTTCTATCGAAACCAAGTCATCGATCGATACGAGTTGGGACAGGTTCCCGCCGCAGAGCATCTGGTGGTAGCTCCCGAGGGATCGCAGACCGCGATCGCACGACTGGTTGCGGGCCGACGAGTTTCGTACCTCGGAAGTTTCGCGCCGCAGGGTTTGGATTATTACTGGGTGGCGGCAGCGGGAATTCGCAGTCATTAGGAGGGCACTGAGCGTTCAGCAATCAGTCACATCCCCTTCACATCGTGGTCAGTTAAATGTGAATCCTCCGAGATACTCCCGTTTGCTTCGGGGCGTGCGAAGCTAATACACTCGGCGTTTGCGGCCGCAATTAGGCGCACGCTAACGCGAAACCCTTCAGGAGCCCGGTTGGAGATTCTCGATCTTAGGCATTTTTCTTCCGTCGACCTGCGTCCCTTATTGGACGACGAGATCAGCATGTGGTCCCGCCTGCTTTCCTGGGATTACGGCGGCTCCGCTGACATGATCCTCCGTTACGTGGATGCCAAGATACTGCCCGGGTACGCGGCCATCGATCGCGGACGAATCTTCGGCTATGCCTTTTTCGTTTACGAAGGCAGCAAGGGCGTGATTGGCGATCTTTTCGTTGCCAACGGTGGCCGCTTGCCGGATGCTCACGCAGTGGAATCGCGCCTGCTCACCCATGTGATCGAAACCCTGCAGCAGTCTCCCGGCATCCATCGGGTCGAAGCACAATTGCTTATGCACGAAGCTGGAGTCGTCTCCCAACCCTTCGCCGATCAAGGGTTCAGCCGGCACGCGCGGCTCTTCATGCTTTTGCCGTTGGAAAATGTTGCCCAGCCGGTGCGGCCACTGCATCCGGATATCGAAATCCGACCATGGTCCGAACCGGACTACCAACCCGCCGCCGCCGTGATCACCACCGCATATCGCGGACACGTGGATTCCGAGATCAACGATCAGTACCGTAGTTTAAGCGGTTCGTTGCGCTTTCTGAACAATATCGTCCGTTTTCCTGGATGCGGGGTTTTTGATCCCGAGTCCTCCTTCGCGGCGGTGCACAAACGAACGCGTACTCTGATCGGCCTGATCCTGTGTTCCCGCGTGCGCCAGGACGTGGGCCACGTGACGCAAGTATGCGTGCTGCCCGAGTACCGCTCTCACGGGATTGGCGAATCGTTGCTCGCAGCGACAACAGCAAATTTGAGCCACCGGAAATTTTCATTACTGTCTTTGACGGTCACGGAAGCCAACGACCGCGCCGTGGAACTCTATCTGCGGCTGGGATTCGACACTAAGCGGGTGTTCGATGCATTCGTGTGGGAAGGGTGAAAAGGCTTAATGTTCGCGCAGCACTGATCGCCATTCCGACCGGCAAAAGCGGGCGCCCGACACCCACGCCACCGCCACAGGTGTGAACATCGGCTGACACAAGAGTCAGGACTTCTGCGAAGCCGAGATGATCCGGCGCAGAACCGCGTCGAGGGCTTGGGACAGGTCCTTGAACACATCGTGCTCCGCAAGGTAAGTCAGGACTTGTTCGTTTAAACCTCCACGCGTTGCATACTCGTCGGCTAGCGATTTTAAACTCCGCTCGGGCGCGCCGACCGCAGGATTGACCAACCCCCGAAAGATCCGAGAAACGTAATCGCAAGCCTTCGGGCCAGGCACGCCGTGTCCCTCCAACCATGAGGCGATGGCATCGGCAAAAGCAAAATAAGATGCAATGGTTGCGGTTGCTGTGGAAAGAGCGTCGAATTCGTTCTCCGTTTCGACCTCAATCGCCGCTCCGAGCCTGCCGAAAAGATCTGCAACCAGCCGGTCTGGAGGATAGATGGCCGTTGGGCCCTGTCGCTGGGCGACTGACGGAAGAGGTATCGCTTTCGTGACTTTCGCAGCGGGAGCGACCAAGACCGAGATACTCGCCAATGAAAGAGTGGAAATGACGCTGATTACGTGATGCTCGGGACGGAATCGCAACTCCGAAACCACGTTC
>Ga0210400_10001829_pt1 | contig 20681 bp, 17 predicted proteins | sample IncBWH26MmetaG_FD_155456 | JGI IMG/M metagenome (GOLD analysis project Ga0210400, IMG submission 155456) | Forest soil microbial communities from Barre Woods Harvard Forest LTER site, Petersham, Massachusetts, United States - Inc-BW-H-26-M | ecosystem: Environmental > Terrestrial > Soil >...
GACAAGAAGGGGAAGGGCGGCGATGGGGGAGAGGACGAACGTCTGGCGCTGGACTGGAAGACGCTGGAATATCGTCCGCGCCAGAAGCCCAAGTTCCCTGCTCTCGACATGGCAAAGAATGTCGAGCAAACCAGCGCGCGTCTGAGGATGTTGCTGGGGCTGGAAGGCAGTGGGCCGCAGAAAAATGATCGGGCCGGCGCGTTTTTGTGGTCGTCTCTATCCGATCTTTGGACTTACTCCGCCAACCGTATTCCGGAGATTTCCGATTCCATTGTTGAGATCGATCGTGCCATGAAACTTGGTTTCAACTGGGAATTGGGCCCGTTTGAACTTTGGGACGCGGCTGGAGTGGAAGCTACGGTCGAGCGCATGAAGAAAGAAGACCGGCCGGTCGCGGCCACTGTCGAGCAGTTGCTTGCTTCCGGGAAGAAAGCCTGGTATCGGGATGATCCCAGGGCTGCGTCAGGTCGCGCCTACTGGGATTTGAAGACTGCGGCCTATGATCCGGTGAAGGTTTCTAGCGGTGTTTGGTCGGTCGAAGTTGCGAAGAAGGCGAATGGAGTGGTGAAGAAGAATTCAGGGGCGTCGCTGGTCGACCTCGGCGACGGCGTGGCTTGCATCGAGTTCCACTCCAAGATGAACACGATCGGCAGCGACATCGTACAACTGATCTCGCAAACTTTGAAGGCCGGTGGGGCGGGCGACGCGTTCGACGCGTTCGTCATCACCAACGACGCGATCAACTTCTCCGTCGGCGCTAATCTCATGCTGCTGCTTATGTCGGTCCAGGAAGAAGAATGGGACGACGTTGATCTCGCCATCCGCACGTTCCAGGGGATGACCCAGGCAATCAAATTCTCTCCGAAACCAGTGGTGGCCGCGCCTTTCGGGTTGACGCTTGGTGGAGGGACGGAGATTTCGCTGCACTCTGCCGCTCTGCAACCTCACGCCGAGCTGTACATGGGGTTGGTCGAGGTCGGCGTCGGCTTGCTCCCCGGAGCCGGTGGGTGCAAAGAAATGCTACTGCGCGCCATCGACAGCGCGGAGTCAATCCGCCCCGGCGGCCGAGGCGAATCGGTCGAACTAATGGAAACCATGAAGAAAATCTTCGAGACCATCGCCACAGCAAAAGTGGCGACGTCGGCTCATGAGGCTCGTGGCCTCGGTTTCTTGAGAGATTCCGACAGCATCAGCATGAACCGCGAGCGCGTATTGAGCGATGCAAAAAGCCGTGCGCTGGCAATGGTCCGCGCTGGATACGAGCCTCTCCAACCCCGCACTGACATTCCCGCCCCGGGGGAAAACATCCTCGCCGCGTTAAAGATGGGCGTGCACCTAATGCGGCAGGGGGAATACATCACCGAGTACGAGGTGAAGCTCGCGACGAAGATTGCAGAAGTGCTGTGCGGCGGGAACGTGACCGCGGGCACGCCGGTGAGCGAACAGTACATCCTTGATCTGGAGCGGGAGGGATTCAAATCCCTGTGCGGGGAAAAGAAAACCCAAGAGCGGATTCAGTACACGTTAAAGACCGGGAAGACGCTGAGGAATTAACATTGCGCCGTTTCCCGCGCAGCAATCATTCAATCGAAAATGATCGATCGCCAATCTAATGAGCTTTGGGGAGTTTTCTATGCGTGAAGTTGTAATCGCCTCTTCCGTCCGCACGCCTGTGGGACGTGCCTTCAAAGGCACGCTCCGCGCCACTCGTCCTGATGAGCTTGCAGCTGTCGCCATTAAGGGCGCACTCGAACGCGTGCCGCAGGTTGACGTCAAGGAGATTGAGGACGTGATCCTCGGTTGCGCCATGCCCGAGGCCGAACAGGGGATGAACGTGGCCCGCATTGCCTCGCTGCGCGCGGGGTTGCCGGTCGAAGTCTCAGCGCTGACCATCAACCGCTTCTGCTCTTCCGGATTGCAGGCGATTGCCATGGCGGCGGAACGCATCATGAGCGGCGGCGCGGAAATTATCGTGGCCGGCGGGACGGAATCGATGTCCATGATCCCCATGGGTGGTCATAAGATTTCGCCGAATCCCTGGCTGGTCGACCATTATCCTGACGCCTATCTTTCGATGGGTCTGACGGCAGAGAGGCTGGCGCAGCGCTTTGGCATCACGCGCGAGGTTGCGGACGGATTCTCTTATCGCAGCCATCAGAAGGCTCTGGCCGCAATTCAAGCCGGCAAGTTTGCGGACGAAACCGTCGCCGTGCCGGTGAGCTTTACTACTCCCAATGGCTCGAAGCCGAAGCGGCAGGAGATTATTTTTAAAGTGGACGAGGGCCCGCGCGCCGACACTTCGCTCGAAGCCCTGCTCTCGCTGAAGCCGGCGTTCCGTGCAAAAGGGACCGTAACCGCCGGCAATTCGTCGCAGATGTCCGACGGTGCCGCTGCTGCTGTGGTCATGTCTGCGGATCGCGCCCAGCAGTTGGGTATCAAGCCCCTAGCGCGCTACGTTTCCTTTGCTACTGCCGGATACAAGCCCGAAGAAATGGGACTGGGGCCGGTATTCGCAATTCCCAAGGCGCTGAAGATGGCCGGCCTCAAGCTTGCAGACATCGACGTGATCGAGTTAAACGAAGCTTTCGCGGCGCAGTCGCTGGCAGTGATCCAAGAAGCCGGCCTCGATCCTGAGCGGGTAAATCCCAACGGCGGGGCGGTTGCGCTGGGGCATCCTCTGGGCTGCACCGGGGCGAAGCTCACGGCAACGGTCATTCGCGAGATGAAGCGGCGCAACGCGAGGTACGGGCTGGTGACCATGTGCGTCGGCGGCGGCATGGGGGCGGCGGGGATTTTCGAGAACCTGGCTTGACCTTCTGAAAAGCACGAAAGGACAACCCTTTCGATTCACCACAGAGACACAGAGTCACAGAGATTTATTTGCCCTCTACCGATAGAATGAAGACATTCTCTGTGGCTCTGTGGTGGAGAGGGATCGATCAAGAATGGCTACAACAACAACAGTTCCGCAAACCAGAATTTCTGGCGGCAGTTTTCTTCTTGAAGAGCGCAAGCCGGACGATGTCTTCACGCCGGAAGATTTCACCGAGCAGCACCTGCTCATCGCGCAGACGGCGGAGGACTTCGCGGTCAACGAGATCGTTCCCAACATCGAGAAGATGGAACATAAGGACTTTTCCATCACGCGAGAGCTGCTGAAAAAAGCTGGCGACCTCGGGCTTAGTTCCGCCGAGATTCCGGAAGCTTACGGCGGCCTTGAGATGGACAAAGTCACCGCGGCAGTGATCGCCGACCACATCGCAAAATATGCCGGCTTCGCCACAACCTGGGGTGGACACACTGGCATTGGCACGCTGCCCATCGTGTATTTCGGAACCGAGGAGCAAAAGAAAAAATATTTGCCCCGGCTGGCGGCGGGCGACCTTGTTGGCGCCTATGCGCTTTCGGAAGCCTCTTCAGGATCTGACGCGCTCAATTGCCGCGCCCGGGCTGAGCTTTCGAAAGATGGAAAGCACTACATCCTCAACGGCGAGAAAATGTGGATCACCAACGCCGGTTTCGCGGACCTGTTCACGGTGTTCGCGAAAGTTGACGGGGAGAAGTTTACGGCGTTTCTGGTGGAGAAGTCTTTCCCGGGATTTTCCGTCGGTGCGGAAGAGCACAAGATGGGCATCCGCGGATCGTCCACCTGCCCCATCATTTTGAACGACTGCAAAGTTCCGGTTGAGAACATGCTCGGCGAAATTGGCAAGGGGCACGTCATCGCCTTCAACATTCTGAACGTTGGCCGCTTCAAGCTGGGCGCGATGTGCGTCGGTGGGGCGCGCCTGTCGCTCGAGAACGCCATCGGCTACGCCAAGCAGCGCAAGGCATTCGGCAAAGTGATTGCGGACTTCGGTCTGGTTCGCGAAAAGCTGGCCAACATGGCGGTCGGCGTCTATGCCGGAGAGGCTCTGGTCTACCGCACTGTCGGAATGATGGACGCAGCACTCTCCGAAGTCGACAAGGCAGCCGTTGATGCGGCGAAAGAAACTCGCAAGGCGATCGAGGAATATGCGGTTGAATGCTCGATCATCAAAGTCTGGGGCTCGGAGATGGTCGGCTACGTGGTGGACGAGACTGTGCAGATCTACGGCGGCTACGGCTTCGTCGAAGAGTATCCCGCTGAGCGGGCTTACCGCGATGCCCGCATCAACCGTATCTTCGAGGGCACGAACGAAATCAACCGGCTCATCATTACCGGCTTCCTGCTGAAACGCGCGATGTCCGGCCAATTACCGCTCATGCCGGCGATCAAGAAGCTGATGGATGAAGTATTGTCGGGACCTGCGGTTGGGGAAGAACTTGAAGGGCCTCTCGCTGAAGAACGTAAGCTGGTAATGTCGGCGAAGAAGCTTGGCTTGTTCGTCGCGGGAGCGGCTACGCAGAAATACATGCAGGCGATTCAGGATCAGCAGGAAGTTATGGGAGCGATTGCTGACATCGTGATCGAAACCTATGCGATGGAGTCAGCCGTATTGCGGGCGCAGAAGATCGCTGAGCGGAATGGCGAAAATGCCGCTTCCCTGCCCATTGCGATGACTCGCGTTTATCTATCCCAGGCAATGGAGAAGATCGAAACTGCAGCCAGGAAAGTGATCGCCGCCGTGGCCGACGGCGACATGCTGCGGACGCAGTTGGCGATCTTGCGCCGGCTGGCGAAGCATGAACCATTCAACACGATTGAGCTGCGCCAGCAGATCGCCCAGAAGGTGATTGAACGAGGGAAGTACACGTTGGCTTAGAACCGTTTCACCACGGAGACGCAGAGAACAATTTGATTAATGGAGCACGGGTTGATTGGTATCAGGGCATCGCTTTAGCGATGCCGTAATTCTGCAAAATGTAGAGGCGCCTTCGGGCGCTGCGCATGGGCGCTACACATGTGCCGTCTTCAACTTCTCCATCACACTCTGGATCAACTCTTTCGCATCGGTCAGATTCTTCATCACCATCTGAATATCCATGACCGGCTTGCCCGGCCAGCGCTGGCTCTGGCAATAGACGCCGTGTTGTCCGACCAGCGCCATGGCGTCGGTGATCATATCCATCGTCACAGCCAATCGTCCCCGGGGCACGCCCATCATGGTTTCGTAGTGTTCCAGTTCTTCCTGCTTCTCTTCGAATACCGGCATCATGAGATTGTAACGGCTGCATGGTGTGGCGCATAATTGTGACCCTCGCGGCCCAGGTTCGCGTCCGTTCTTTGGACGCGAACCTGGGTTCAATGAACACCGGGGTGGACCACCCTTTGTTGATAAACCCATGGGGACAGATAAACCGGGGACGATAAACACGGGGACAGCGACTCGCGGGATAGAATCTCTCTGCCTCGCTGCCTCAACCGTGAGTTTCAGATTCACTGCCCGAGTGACGGCAACCAGCGAGGAGAGCCGGGTGGGTCCACGATGCACAAAGCGCGATACGAGCTCTCGCGTTCAATTCCCGCAGCTTTGGCCATGCCGCCGTGGGCCTCCGCTGGCCTCCGCTATGTGGCGCAAGGCTATCGGGAGACCTCCAACGCCGCCCGCAGATACGCCCTACCCCATCATTCCAAAAGACCAGGGGGAGCGGTATACCGTCACGGGGGTTTCCTAATTGGGCACCCCGGCGCTTGCGACCCCAAGCCCAATCGCGTGCTATCGTCTGCAAATGATCCGACAGGTTGGCCGAATCTCTGCAGTTCTGACTGTTTTGATTTGCTTCTCTTTCGCCAAAGAAAAATATCCGCAGCCCGGTCCGATCCACCTCGACCGTGAGGGAGAAAAATGGGCGGAGAGAATCCTGCACAAGCTCTCAACCGAAGAAAAAGTCGGCCAGCTCTTCCTGGTTTGGGTGCGCGCCGAGTTTCTGAACGTCAACTCCCCCGAGTATCTGCAGCTTCGCGATAGCATGCGCAAATACCATCTCGGCGGATTCACCATGACCGTGCGATGGGACCCGCCTTTTCTCTACCGCAACCAGCCTTACGAAGCGGCCGAGCTGCTCAACCGTCTGCAGCAGGACTCGAATATCCCACTGCTGATTGCGGCCGACTTCGAGCGCGGAGTGACGATGCGTCTGCATGGCGCGACCGAATTTCCCCACGCCATGGCATTTGGAGCCGCGGGGAAACCGGAATACACCGAGGCTTTCGGTCGCGTCACTGCGCAGGAGGCCCGCGCCATCGGGGTGCACTGGAATTTCTTTCCCGATGCCGACGTCAATTCGAATCCCGCGAACCCCATTATCAATACACGCTCCTTCGGCGAAGATCCGCAGCAGGTCGGCGATCTGGTCACAGCCTACATCCGCGGAGCCCGGGCCCATGGAATGCTGACCACGGTCAAGCATTTTCCCGGCCACGGCGACACCGCGACCGACTCTCATCTAGCGGTAGCGCAAGTGACGGGCGACATGGCGCGCCTGAAATCTGTAGAACTTCCGGCTTTCCAGCGGGCGATCGAATCTGGCGTTGACTCCGTTATGGTGGCGCATGTCTCCGTGCCTGCGCTCGACTCCGATCCCAACCATGTGGCCACGACTTCGCCGGCCATCGTGACCGGCCTGCTCAAGAACCAGCTGGGGTTCAAGGGAATTGTCGTCACCGACGCTCTCGATATGGCCGCCCTGACGCGCCTCTACAGCGCCAACATTGGCCGTGCCGCCGTGGACGCTTTCAAAGCGGGCAACGACGTGCTGCTCATCCCCGCCGACCTGGACGCGTCCTATCGGGCCATGCTCGCAGCCGTTCACGGTGGCGAGATTGGCTCGGCGCGACTCGATGCTTCCGTCCTCAAAATCTTGAAGGCAAAGGCATCATTGTCTCTTCATAAGACTCGCTTGGTGAATATCGAGGCGCTCTCCACCCTGGTTGGCAGGCCGGAGAATCTTACGTTTGGCCAGGAAATTGCTGACGACTCCATCACTCTGGTTCGCGACAACGGCAAGCTTCTGCCGCTGAAATCAACTGGAACCGTTTCTCCCGGTCTTCCGTATCAGAGAGTGGAAGAAGTGCGCGACAGCATGGTCGCCATAATCTTCTCTGACGACATGCGCACGGAAGCTGGACGCACCTTGGAGCGCCAGATTCACGAGCGCGTGCCCGATGCCAACGTGATTTATGTGGATCCCCGCGTCGCGACCGTGATGGCAGACGATGTACTCAAAGCCTTGGACAACGCGCGCTCTGTGATTGCCGCAGTATATGAAGTCCCGGTGGCGGGGAAAGTGATGCAAGGTGCAAACGGTGTGACCAACTCGGTGGGGTTGTCGGATGCCAGCGGCGCTCTGTTGCAGAAGGTGCTGGATCATGCTGCGGAGAAAACAGCTGTGCTCGCCATGGGAAATCCATATTTGGCGCAAGACTTTCCCGCGGTCCAGAATTACCTTTGTGCGTTTTCCAACGCTACGGTTTCAGAAGTCAGTGCGGTGAAAGCGCTGTTCGGCGAAATTGCGATCCGGGGACATCTGCCGGTCACTATCCCAAACATCGCGCAGCGTGGCGCCGGGATCGAGCGTCCCGCACAAACCGCGTCAGGAGGATTTCGACATGCGTATCCAAAAGCCGCAAGCAACTAACCCATGCCTTTCGATTGTGGTCATACTAGCCGGCTCCGTATTCTTGTCCGGCTGTAGCGTGAGCGTGAAAGACCACGGCGAGAATGGCAGCAGCAAGGTGGACATCAACACACCGGTCGGCGCACTCCACGTGGATGAGAGTGCGGATGCCCGCGACACCGGTCTCTCCGTCTATCCCGGTGCCCGGCCGAAACCAAAGAGCGATGACGGCGACAAGGGGAATGCGAATGTCAATCTGTCCGCGTTCGGCTTCGGTCTGAAAGTTGTAGCCGTCGAATACGAATCCGACGATCCGCCTGCCAAAATCATCGCTTACTACCAGGACCAACTCAAACGATACGGCAACGTGTTGCAATGTCACGGAAGCCACCTCAAGAAAGACGAACTCACAATTGGGGATAAGAATGGCCACGTCACTGGAAAGAAGCTTAAGTGCGACGATGACGATGGCAGCAAAACTGTGGAACTAAAAGTCGGCACCGACGACAACCAGCACATCGTATGCGTGGACCCCGAAGGCAAAGGGTCGGACTTCGCCATTGTGTGGTTGCGGGTGCGAAACAAGGAAGACGAGATTTGACGTTGAATCGCAATGGAGTGACGGGCGTTCTCGCTCGTCCGCTATGCTGTGCAGTTTGTGCTTTCTTGCGCAGCGCACGCCTCTGCTGTACCTTGAAACTCAGTGGAACATCCTTGCCATAAGTGTGGCGCCAGCGTGGAAGACGGTACTCCGTTCTGCGCCCGATGCAACGCTCCCCAAATTCGGGTCGCGGGACTCGCGTCGCTCGGAGAGTCCGCCGCAGCAACGGCAGAAACCGCAATCGAGCAGTACACATCCTATGCCAAGCGGCCGCCCTCGGTTCTGGAGTGGCCCCAAGCTTTGCCCGCGGCAGGAGTTTCTCTGCTGGCCGCGATCTTCCTGATGTTCCTCAGCGTGCCTGCGGGATTGGGCATGTTTGCTGCCGGCTTTCTCTCCGTCGTGCTCTACCGGCGGCGCTGTCCGGCAACACACCTCGGTACCGGCGTGGGTGCTCGTCTAGGCGCGCTTACGGGGGCGTTGGGATTCGCTGCCCTCGCCGCGATTCTCGCGTTGTGGACCGCCTTCCGCTCCGGAAAGGAAATCCACGACGCCCTCTTGAACTACATTCAACAGTACGCCGCTCACAGCTCAGATCCCCACATGCAACAAGTTCTGGAGCTATTCAACACACCAGAAGGCTTTACCTTTGTCATGATCCTCACCCTCATCATGACGCTGATAGCTTTCACGATTTTCTCCAGCGTCGGCGGCGCCATTGGAGCGTTTCTGTTGCAGCGAAAAGAACGGATGTAAGTCGCGTATCTCTTGGATACTGCTGCCAGCTCTCACTCGCTGTCCCTTCCAACGTACGCAGCATGCCGGGCCGGACCTCGACGATGGATCTCCCGAGAAAGTTTGCTCAGCCACCGCAACTCTAAGCGGAATTGTTGAATAATCAGTTCGACCATCCAGACCGCTTCGTGGAAACGGTGGCCCACCTCGTCTCGAATCGCGCGCAGCGTGGCTTCCTCCCGCGCCAGTTCGTTTTCGAGAAATATCCTGCGCCGCAGCAGTTGTTGTTGGAACACTCCCGGCCGCGCCTGCCAAGAGAGTGCAATCCACGTAAGAAAAGCCGGCCGTTCGCGTTGTGTAGTCCAGTTCTCTCTTTCCAAGGCGTCCGCCAGCGCGGCCCGGCCCTTGGCCGATGTTGCGAAAGACCGCCGCTCCGGACCGGCCTGGGGCTCATCTGTTTCCGTCCCCCGGATCAATTCCCGGCGAGCCAGCTTTTCCAGCGAGTAATAGACCTGCGGCCGCGAGATTCCCGCCCAGTCGCGCACCTGGCGGCGCTGCAGTTCAAGATTGGCCTCGTAGCCGTGCATCGGACGTTCGGCAAGCAGGCTCAGCAGGACCAGGTCCGGAGTCGTCAAATCACGTTTCTCAGTGGCTGCCATCACGCTTCTTTCGTTGGCGGCTCCAATACCACCACTGGCATTGCTCCAGTGGCAAACGCGGATTCCGCGCCTGCGCCACCGCCGCGCGAAAAACGTCCAGGCAGCAAATATCCTGCGGCTGTCCTGTAATTTGGCATAGCTTCTCATAAAGCTTTTCCGGATTCTTCTTGGAGAGCTGGTTCAGGCTGGCCACGCCGAGCAGATCGAAATCGCGTAGCATGGCCGGTCCAACGGAAACCAAGTCTCTTAGTTTGCGTTTTTCGGTGGGCATAAACATTCTCCTTGGCAAACTCGCGATTTCAAGCTTGACATCCATCCCGCGAGTTTTGTAACATACCAGTAGTCTAAATAAGACTAGTATGATTTGCAAGGGAAAACTGCTCGCAAGTTTCAGTAAGGCACCGACAGGGAGAAATTCATGACGGTAACAAAGATCACCCCCGTACTCCTCGCGGAACAAATCGAGTATTGTCTCAAGTTTTGGGTGGAACGACTGGGCTTCGAGAAAACCATCGAAGTGCCTGATGGCAACAAACTCGCATTCGCAATCCTGCAAAAGGGTGGGGTTGAGTTGATGTATCAAACCTACGCCAGCGCCGAGAAAGACGCTTCCATGGTTTCGCCGGAGGTCCGCAAGGGCCCATCATTTCTATACGTCGAAGTGGAAAAGCTCGACGACATCGTGCGGGCGATGAAGGGAGCGGAAGTTGTCATGCCCGTCCGCACGACATTTTACGGAGCCAAAGAAATCGGCATCAGAGACCCAGCCGGCCACATCCTCACTTTCGCACAATTAGGCGTTGCTGCCCAACCCTGAACTCCAAGGTTCTGGTTGCTGGCAAGGGGCGATGCTGGCCCAAAAAACACGGAGCACCTTGCCCCAACCTGCCTCCGCCGCGTATGATGCAGCGTTCATGACTCCACGACCGTCACCCCGCCAGTCCAACCTGCAAGAGAAGTCGCAATTGATGTCCGCATCAGAAATCGAACGTACACTGGTGCGGTTGGTCCACGAAATTATCGAGAAAAATAACGGTGCGACGGATCTGGGTCTGGTCGGAATCCGCCGTCGCGGAGTATTTCTCGCGCAACGGCTGGGACAAATGATTGGGCGCATTGAAAAGACCCAGGTGCCGGTGGGCACCCTCGATATTACGTTGTATCGCGACGACCTCTCGACTGTGGGAACCGCGCCGGTAGTGCAGAAAACCGAGGCGGAATTCCCCATCACTAACAAGAATATCGTGCTGGTAGATGACGTCCTCTACACCGGACGCACCGTGCGCGCCGCCCTGGATGCCCTCTTCAAGCAAGGGCGTCCCCGGCAGGTCCAACTGTGCGTGCTAATCGATCGCGGCCATCGCGAACTGCCGGTCGAAGCAACTTTTGTGGGCCGCAAAGTTCAAACCACGCGGCAGGAAATCATTGAAGTTCAGTTGCGCGAAATTGATGCTGCGGAAAAAGTTCTGGTCGTGGAAAAGCAAGCGCAAACGTAGTTCCGGACGCCCTCGTCCCGGGAAAATATTTCAGGGCCAAGGCCTAAAGGTTCTCAGGCAAGCATGAACAAAGCCGCACGCGGTTCCCTGCTCGGCATAGAACATCTCGAGGCAACCGAGATTCTGAGGCTGCTCACGCTGTCGCGGCGCATGAATCCTTTGAAGCCGCGTCCCTTGCTACGGGGCAAGCGCGTGCTGCTTCTCTTCTACGAAGCGTCCACGCGCACCCGTAGTTCTTTCGAAATCGCAGCCAAATCCATGGGAGCTATGACCACGCTCGTGCTCTCCAGTGGGTCTAGCATCGAAAAGGGCGAGTCCTTGCTGGACACGGGATATACCCTGCAGGCCGTGGGAGGCGATGTTCTGGTGATTCGGCACCCGAACGCGGGCGCGCCGCTGCTGATGGCAACGCACCTTGATATTCCGGTCATTAACGCGGGAGACGGGATGCACGAACATCCCACGCAGGCTCTGCTCGACGCTTACACTATCCTGCGACACAAGAAAACGCTAAAAGGTTTGCAGATGGCCATTGTGGGCGACATTTATCACAGCCGCGTGGCCCGCTCCGCCATTCATCTGCTCAGCAAATTCGGGGCTCGCATTACTCTCTGCGGACCGCCCGAGCTCCTGCCCGACGTTGCAACCAGTCTGGCGCCGGGAATACACATCAGTCGCACGGTCGAAGAAGCGGTGCGAGGAGCTGACGCAGTTATGGTGTTGCGAGTACAAAAAGAACGACTCGCGGGAACCAAGCTGCGTCTGCAAGATTACATTTCCAGATACCAGATGACCATGGCTCGCTTGAAGATGGCCAAGCCGGATGCGATCTTGATGCACCCCGGGCCCATCATTCGTGGGCTTGAACTTACCTGGGAGGTCGCGGATTGCCCGCAGTCGGTTATCGTTGAAGAAGTGCACAACGGAGTGCCCGTGCGAATGGCCATCTTGGCCAAGGCATTGGGCAAGGTCAGATAGCTTTGGGCTTCAAACGTCAGGAAACGTTCGCAGCTAAGAATGGCATACGATAAATCCAAATCGGCTTCACTGTTAATTAAAGGCGGTCGCATCATTGACCCAGCTGCAAAACTGGATGCGCCCATGGATATGCTTTTACGCGATGGCCGCGTGGCTGAAATCGCGGCTCCAAACAAGATCCGCGATGACGCAGACAAGACCTTCGACGCTCGCGGCCTGGTTGTTGCGCCGGGTTTCATTGATTTGCCCGTCCACTTGCGCGAGCCTGGCCAGAGTTACAAGGAAAGTATCGCGACTGGGACCGCCGCTGCCGCTGCTGGTGGATTTACTTCGCTGTGCTGCATGCCGAACACGTCTCCGATTGTCGACTCGCCGGAATGGGTCGCGTGGATTCAGCAGCCCGAGCGCGCGGCCGTGGTCAACGTCTTCCCGATCGCCGCCGCAACTCTCGCCAGCAAAGGTGCGGTGCTGACTGATTTTGGAGCCTTGCAACGCGCCGGTGCGGTGGCAGTCAGCGACGATGGCCGTCCGATCCTTAACGACACCATCATGCGCGACACGCTGCGAGCCGCCTCCGGACTCAACCTTCCTGTGATTCAGCACGCGGAAGATACGCGCATGACGGAAAATTGTTCGATGAACGAGGGTCCAACCTCATTCCGGCTGGGGCTGCGAGGCATGAAGATGGCGGCGGAGGCTTCAGTGGTCGAGCGCGACGTGCAACTTGCCCAGCAATTCACGGGAGCGCGCCTGCACGTGGCCCACCTCTCGACCGCTGATGCGCTGAAAGCGGTCAGGCGCGGCAAGCGGAGCAAAGCCCGCATCACCTGTGAAGTTACACCGCATCATTTCAGCCTGACCGATGCCGACGTCGGCGACTATGACTCCAACTTCAAAATGAATCCGCCTCTGCGCTCGAGCGCCGACCGAGAGGCAATCCTCGTGGCCCTCGCCGACGGCACAATCGATGCCATCGCGACCGATCACGCTCCCCATGCGACGCACGAAAAGATCATCGAATTTGAGCGCGCCCTGTTCGGAATCACCGGACTCGAAACCGCGCTCGGCCTCGCCATTACCCGATTGCATCGCGACCACAAGATTCCTCTGCCGAGAATCGTCGAACTCTTCACCGCAGGCCCCGCGCGCGTGGTTGACTTGAGAGGCCGGGGCACGCTGGCTCGTGGAAGCCACGCCGACGTAACCATCGTCGATCCCAAGAAACGCTGGACCTTTGAAGCAGCTAAGTCGCGGTCGAAGTCGCACAATACTCCCTTTGATGGCTGGCAGCTCACCGGGAAAGTTGTGGCCACGATTGTTAGCGGGAAAATTGTGTATCGGGCTGATTAGGTTTTGGATCCAGGGTCGACCGCTCCGGCAACAGTATGACAATGACCTGCCGGGGCTTGCTCGGCTTGGACGGGCGAGGCGCCCGTCCCTACACGAGTATCGCGGCTATATAATTCCCATTCTTTTTCCTACCCTCTTCAAGACCTCTAACGCTTGCTGAAGTTCTTCCTTCGTATGGGTGGCGGTCATGATGGTGCGGATGCGGGCTTTGCCTTCGGGGACTGTGGGGAAGGCGATGCCGGTGCCCATAACGCCTTCTTTGAACAGTTCGCGGGAGAAGTCCATGGTGAGTTTGCCGTCGCCGATGATGATGGGAGTGATTGGGGTTTCGCTGGCTGGCGTGGTCTGGCCTCCGATGTTGAAGCCGAGCAGGGCTAGCTCTTTTTTCCAGAAGCGCGTGTTCTCCCACAGGTGCTCGATGCGCTCGGGTTCGTTTTCCAAGACATCGAAAGCGGCGATGCAGGTGGCTGCAACCGATGGCGGGTGCGAGGTTGAGAACAAGAATGGGCGGGCGCGGTGATAGAGGAAGTCGATCAAGTCTCGGGTACCGCAGACGTATCCGCCCAGGGCTCCGATGGCCTTCGAGAGCGTTCCGACCTGGATGTCCACGCGGCCGTGCATTTTGAAATGATCGATGGTGCCGCGGCCATTGCGGCCGAGGACGCCGGATGCGTGAGCGTCGTCGACCATCATGATGGCGCCATACTTCTCGGCGAGCTCGCACAGCGCGGGCAGCGGGCCAATGTCGCCATCCATCGAGAAGACGCCGTCGGTGATCAGCAGCCGCTTTCCCGGCTGATCTTTGATGCTGGCCAATCGTTCTTCGGCTTGCTCCATGTTCTTGTGCTCGAAGACCAGGATCTTGGCACGCGATAAACGGGCGCCATCGATGATCGAAGCATGGTTCAGTTGGTCAGAGATAATGAAGTCATCCTTGCCTAGCACGGCGGAAACCGTGCCGGCATTGGCCGCGAATCCTGACTGGAAGACCACGCAGGCCTCGACGTTCTTGAAGCGGGCGATCCTTTCTTCGAGCTCCATGTGGATCTTCATAGTGCCGGCGACGGTGCGCACCGCGCCCGAACCCACTCCGTACTTGCGCGTGGCCTCAAGGGCAGCCTCGCGGAGTTTGGGATGTGTAGTCAGGCCGAGATAATTGTTGGAGGCGATATTGATGACTTTCTTGCCGTCGAAGGTACAGACCGGGGCCTGTTCGTCATCGAGCACACGAAGACGGAAGTGTGTGCCCTTGGCCTTGAGATCGTCCAGTTGGTCGGTGAGGTAAGAGAGCGGGTTTGCGCGAGTGGTAGCAGTTGGCATGTCATCTCCCAGTTTCTAACCAATTAGTTTAATCGCGTAACTGGAAGAAAGAAATGCTCACGGCTGCTTTAGGCAGTGCCCGATTAAGTATGCCAAGCCCGCAAACGCCAAAGATCACCGTGCTAGTATCGCGAAGAGTGGGACAGTTTCGATCCTGCGTCAGCGTATTCTCAATTCGCGATCAGAATAAAATCGAGAGCCTTATTGTCCCGCTCCAGCCTTCTGCATGAAGTTCGCCTGGTCATTCTTCATCTTCTTCAAAGATTCGGTGGGCAGATACACCATGTGCCCCGCGTCGTACGTCGCGAACGAAATGTTCTGCCGGTACTTTCCTCCAAGGTTCAGGTGATCCATGGTGTAATTCGCGGCGTAGTAGGGAGTGGCCAGATCGTAGTAGCCTTCCATGACCAGGACTTTCAAATAAGGGTTCTTCACCATCGCTTCGCGCAACGCGGAGGCCGTGTCGGGAAAACCCTTGATGCTTGATCCCCAATCCCAATGCTCGAATCCGGCGCCTTCGGCAAAGACGTGGTACGGCATATCGGTTTGGTAGCCTAGTTCGGTGTGCACGTAATTATTGAAGACCGAGGTGTAAGGAGGAAGGATCGCCGACTGGGTCGGATCGTAGAACCGGGTGTCTAGTAGTCCCTCGGGATCCGGCCCGGTGAAACGGCCGTCCAGCCGGCCTACGCGCACTTTCTGGTCGAGTAGAAGGTTGTGGGTGAACTTCATGACGTCCACGCGAAGATTGGCATTGTCGATCAGTTGCTGATTTAATCCGGTGAAGCGGGCCATTTGATCGATTATCTTTCCCCGCTCTTCAGGCGAAAGCGCATCTCCTTTCGCCAGTGCGGACGCGTACTCCGTGGACGCCCACTGTTCTGATTCCTGCCGGGCCTTGGCCATGTCGGCGCTCAAATCCGGCGCCAGCTTGTGATGGAAGCCGGCGATCATAGTAAACGACGGAATCAGCAGGACGTAGGGCAGGTCGTTGGTTTTGTTGTCCTCGAGGGTCTCGAAACTTAGTACCGTGGAGAGCAGCGTAATCCCATTGAAAGCGATTCCGTGGTCGGTGAGATAGCCGGAGACGCCGGCGGCGCGCGTTGTTCCATAACTCTCGCCCAACAAAAACAGGGGCGAGGTCCAGCGCTCGTAGCGGGTGAGATAAAGCCGAATAAATTCGGAGAAAGCCTGGATATCGCCTTTTACTCCCCAGAATTTTTTCGAGAGTTCGGCATCCGCGGCGCGGCTAAACCCAGTACCGATCGCATCCACCAACACCAGATCGCTCTTATCCAGCAAGGTGTAAGAATTATCAGCTAAGCGGTAAGGGGCGGCGGGCATGAACCCATCCGACTGCAGGACGACCCGCTTGGGGCCCAGCGCGCCCATGTGCAGCCACACCGATGCCGACCCGGGCCCACCATTAAAGGCAAACGTGAGCGGACGCTGGTTCGCCTGCTGCCCCTCCAGGGCGTAGGCAACGAAGAACACTTCGGCCTCGATCTTGCCATCTTCGCGCTTGATGGGAAGGCGTCCGGCGGTCGCCGTATATTTGAGCACCTTGCCATCCAGCGTGATCTGGTGATGAGTCACGACTGGGGCTACTTCGGTGACGTCATAGTGTTCTTCTTTGTCCTTGTCGCTAGCGGTGTCCTTGGCGGCATCGGGTTTGTGCTCTTGAGACGCAGTTGGCTCCGGGGGCTTTGTCGTGGTTTCTGGCGCTTTCTTTTCGCTTTTCGTTGACTGCTGTGCTTCGGTCTTTTTCTGGTTGGTTTGATTCTTGGATGAATCGGTCTGCTGGGCGAGAGCTGGCGATATCAGAGCGCACAGCAAGACAAGATTGACGATAAGAACACGCATCCTGATCTCCTCAAGTTCGGTATTTTAGACAGGAATCACCGGCGTCGCGGAAGCATCGTCCTCGGCCGTCAGTCTGCAGCGCAAACTTATCGTTCCCTGACTTCCAGCGGTTGCTCGAGGCTGAAGCTGAGCGCGGATTCCGCCGGCAGAACGATATCTTTATTGCCGGTGAAAGCGGCGCCGCCGGTGCCCGCACCGCCGCCTGCGAGGGCACCAATTCCCGCGCCTTTGCCTCCACCCGCCAGACCGCCAATCAACGCGCCGACTGCGGCTCCGCCTCCGGCCAACACGGCTGTGCGCTTGCCTTTACCTTTCATCGTTTGAGTGACCGCTGCCGTTTCTACGGCGCGATCGCTGCCGCGAAGATTGATCGAGGTCAGCCTCAAGGTCAAGCTTGCGCCTCCGGCGAAACGGCCGAGCGGTTTGGCATCAACCACCGTGCCAGTGGCAGTCGCACCGGCGGGGATTGCGGTTCTGCCGCCAATCGCGATGGAGTTGGCCACCGTCCCCGAAAACGTTTGGCCCGCCTGGCTGATCTTCGAACCTACAGCCTGACTCAGGCGGACGGTAATCGTGCTGCCTGCGGGAACGATGACGGGTTCCGGTTTAGGTTCCGCTCGCATCGGTGGAGGCGCTGGTTCAGCCGGTTGGGTTTGCGCTGGAGCAGCGGCGGCCGGCGCCTGGTTGGTGGTGCTAGTGTCGGCTGTTTGGTCTGGCTTTTTGCTGCAAGCGAGGGCAAACAATAAAAAAAGTCCGAGGGTGAGTACGGCCAAGCGTGATCTCATAGTTCCTCCCATCAGCCATGAATTTGCGTAGAACAGAAGTTTAGCGGAGCTAGTGAACGTTGGCCAGAGAATTTGGAAATACGATCGTGCCTCCGCAAAGCGATCGGCGTTGAGGCAAGTCTAGGCCTTCTCCTGGCGCGTGGTCGCGGGCACTGCTTCTGGCCTCGTCTCTGTAACTGGCAACTCCGCTCCCTGGGGCGCTGCCTCGTCTGCAAAGGAGTCCGCCGGTTCAGACACAGGTGATTCCGCCGCCGGGGCAACCGGCTTCTTCTCCAGAAATTTTGCCGAGTTCAACAGCGGACGGCTTAGCGAAGAATTGTAGCCGGTCCACGGGCCCTCGGAACCAGCTTCGCGTTCGAAATGCGCACGCATGCTTTCCATCTTGGAATCGAGGTTGTCGAGATAATGCAGCATCAGGGCCTCGGGAAACATAGGCAACTTCGGTGAACCGAACTCGTATTCTCCGTGATGGCTGATGATAAGGTGTTCGACCAGGATTTTGAGCTCCTGGGGAAAGTCTGGGAACTGGGCGAGCTTGGCTTGCAGCATCTCCAGTTCGATGATCATGTGCCCCAGCAGTTGGCCGCGCGTGGTGTAAGAGAAGGAGCGGTTATAGGTAAGTTCGTGAATCTTGCCGATGTCGTGCAGAAAAGCTCCAGTGAGCAGCAAATCACGATTAATCTGCGGATAGTTCTGGCAGATCAGGTCGCAAGAACGGCATAGCGAGACCACGTGATCGAGTAATCCGCCGATATATGCGTGATGCAAGGTCTTGGCGGCGGGAGCATTGCGGTAGGCTTCGGCAATTTCGGGATCAGCCATAAACGCTTCCACCAACCCCTTGAGATGGGAATCGCGGAAGGAGGCAACAAAGGTCGCCAGGGTCCGCCACAGCTCGCCGATGTCTTTGGTTGTCTTGGGCAGGTAATCGGAGAAGTCGATTTCCGAGTCGCCGAGGCGGCGAAGCTTGTGAATGGTGATCTGGAAGCGGTTCTTATACTTATTGAGCAGGCCTTTGACTTTGAGGAAGTCATCCTGCTCGAAGGCGTCGATCGCGTCCTCGACGTTATCCCACATCTTGGCGTCGAGTTGCCCGGTGCGATCCCCCAGGATCAGCGCCAGATAGGGTTCTCCGCTCTTCTTCGGCTTGACCTGCTTGGAAACGACCACGAAAGTCGAAGTGATGACCTTGTTTTCGTGGTGGCCGCAGTCCGATAAGAAAAAATCCTTCATAGGTATTGGCCGGCGATCTGAAACGCGCGCGAGTCTGGTTCGGGAGCCAGGTCTTCAATCTGACAACGAAGTTCACCAGTCAGGCCCAGCTTAAACTAAAATAGGCCTAATTTTTTCTTCTTTTTGAGATCCTTTGCACCGGGCTCTTTGGTCGCGGTTTCGACGGGCTTGGTCTGGTTGGGGCTGGCGCCGGAGTCCACGTAACCAGCCTTGATATCAATGAACGCATCCTCGCGCAGCTTTGTCAGATATTCGCGCAGCGCGGGTTGCAACTTTTTCATGTAGAGGGCGTCCTGGATGCGGGGTTGGATCTCGCTCAATGGAGGAACTCCGGCATCGTGATGCGCTGTGACTTTAAGGATGACAAAGCCTTGCTTGGTCTGGATCGGATCCGATACGTCGCCCGGCTTCATGACGAAGGTTTTGTCCTCGAGTTGTTTGGCCAGCGTGCCGCGCTTGAAATCCCCGAGTTCGCCGCCCTGGGCCGCGGTGGGCCCGTCGGAGTTTTTCTTGGCGATATCCTCGAATTTGGCTCCATTACGAATCTGGGCAACCAGGTCATCTGCTTTCGCTTTTGCGGCTTGAAGCCGTTGCGCATCGTCGGTGGGATCTTTCGGCTTGGCTTCGGTTGAGATCAGGATCTCACTCAGTCGGATGGTCTCCGGCCGCTCCATCTCGGCCTTATGTTCGTCGTAAAATTTCTGTTCGTCTTCCTTGTTGATGGACAGCCTCGAGCCAACTTCTTTCCCGATGACTTGCTGGGTAATGATCTGATTACGCAGGTTCTGCTTGAAATCCTCGAAAGAGACTCCCTGGGACTGGGCGGCTTTTTCGAGCTCTTCCATGCTGTCGAGTTTCATGTCTTTGCGCATCTCGTCCAGTCTCTTGATAACTTCGGTATCCGCCGTGATGCCGAGATCTTTGCCCTTCGCCAGCAGCAATTCCTGATCAATCAAGTCGCGAAGCACATCTTTATCCGCTCCACAACGATCTTATCCGCGTTCACGGGATCTTGCTGCTGCGCTTCCTTCTTCAGTTCCTCTTTGCTGTGTAGATATTCGGTGCGGGTGATGATCTGATTGTTGACCCGGGCAATAATCTCTTCGATGACCGCGTCGTCCGCCTGGAGAATGAACGGCAGGGCAACGACAGAGACAATCAGGAAGCATGGAAGAAGTTTTCGCATAAGAATTCCGCAGGCCGAACCCCGCCTTAAGGGTGTTTATGGTGCTCAGTTATTCTGGGGCTCACGACCTTTTGTAAATTGTACCTCTGGATGTCCGCCCGCGGCTAGCGTCCCTCCTGCTATCATGATCCGTTTTCGCCTTGCGGTCATGAGAGGAGCAACTCATGAAACTTACTGCCTACTTCATTTTTGTAATACTGTTGGGATCGACTGGTATCTCCGTGAAAGCACAAAAAAATGGAGCACCGCCAGACTTGGCGCAACTCGAAAAGATGGCGGGCCGTTTCGCGCCGACACCGTTGAGAGTAGACACGTCAGGACTCTCCGCGGGCGATCGGCAGGCACTGGTCAAGCTGATTGAAGCGGCCCGAATTCTGAATGACATCTTCATGCAGCAGATGTGGGACGCTAACCTTGCGCTCTATTCCCGGTTGCAGAAGGACACCACGCCGCTGGGCAAGGCGCGCCTGCACTATTTTTGGATCAACAAAGCACCATGGTCCGACCTCGACGAATACAAAGCCTTTTTGCCAGGAGTGCCTCCGCGCAAGCCTTTGGGAGCGAATTTCTATCCCGAAAGCATGACCAAGGAAGCTTTCGAGAGTTGGGTTGCGCAACTTTCGCCAAAAGAGCAGGAACAGGCGAAGAGCTTCTTCACGGTGATCCGCTGGAGGGAGAATAGCAAACCGCCGAATAGCCTTTTAGCGATTCCTTACAGCCAGCAATATGCCGATGACCTGACGCGGGCGGCAAACCTGCTTCGCGAGGCTGCGGGGTTGACCGACAATGCATCGCTGAAAAAGTTTCTTAACCTGCGGGCAGACGCTTTTCTTTCCAACGATTATTACGAGAGCGACATGGCCTGGATGGACCTGGATGCGCCGCTCGACATCACGATTGGTCCGTACGAAACCTACAATGACGAGCTTTTCGGCTACA
>Ga0210400_10001830_pt1 | contig 20677 bp, 17 predicted proteins | sample IncBWH26MmetaG_FD_155456 | JGI IMG/M metagenome (GOLD analysis project Ga0210400, IMG submission 155456) | Forest soil microbial communities from Barre Woods Harvard Forest LTER site, Petersham, Massachusetts, United States - Inc-BW-H-26-M | ecosystem: Environmental > Terrestrial > Soil >...
ATCGAGCGTCCCTCCCGTGTGCCCCAAGCCTCGGCCGCTGATCATCGGAACCGTCACACCCGCAGCCGCAGCGAGCGGCGCAAGCACGAGAGAAGTCTTGTCGCCGACGCCGCCCGTCGAATGCTTATCAACTTTTCTTGCCGGCAACGAAGAAAGGTCAAGCACTTCGCCCGAGCGAAGCATGGCATCGGTCAGCGCAGCCGTTTCGTCCCGCGTCATCCCCCGCAACACCACTGCCATCAACCACGCCGCAACCTGATAATCGGGTATATCGTCGCGCGTATACGCATTCACCAGTGATTCAATTTCGGACTGCGACAGTTCTCCGCCATCCCGCTTCTTGCGGATCACGTCGATGGCGCGGAATGTCAGGTGGGAACTGGCTGGCGAATTCACTGGAGCCGGAATCCTTCCGGAAGCAATTCGGTGATGTGAGCTTGCTTGGGCCCGCTCTTTCCTTGGAAGAAGATCGTTGCATTGGGCCCGAACTCGTAAATTACCTGACGGCAGGCACCACAGGGCGAACAGGGAACTCCATCGTCATTCACTACTGAGACCGCTTGAATCTCAATCTTCGGCCCAAGGTGCGCGACCGCGGAAAAAATCGCCGTGCGCTCCGCACAGTTGGTCATTCCATAAGACGCGTTCTCGACGTTACATCCCGAAAAGATTTTGCCGTTCGAGAGCAACACCGCAGCTCCCACTCGAAACTTCGAGTAAGGCGCGTGGGCGTTCTTCATCACCTTCCGCGCCGACTGCAGAAGCTTTGCCTGCACCGCGGCAGACAATTTTGTTTTACCCATAAGAAAGAATCCCAGCCAGCGCTGAAATCGACGGCAATTGTAAACCCTGTCTCTGCAGAGCCGAGGTTTTTCTTACTCGCCCCCTCCATCCGCGGCAGGACTTGCTTCCGCCGAACTCGCATTGCAAGATTTCCTTGCCGTACAATGACAACGCAAGCGTACTCTCAGAGCTCAGGGCGGATGCCGTGAGTCAAGGCGAACTCCAGTGCCAGGCGACAGAAATCATCCTCAATCCAACTATCCGATTCGCTCTCAGCTTGAGCCGCAGAACGAAGCCTTCGCGACTCTGTACGGCCGCCAGCTTCTGCCAAACTCCGGAATTCCTCTGGACTTGAATTGGGTGCATGAGGTTCGCGTCAACACAAGCGCGGTCGAGCTCCGCGCTCAGACTCAGGTGGCACGCAGAACCGTAAAAAAGGAATGGCAGGCGGCGTGGCTTCTGCGCGCGATCACCTGCATGGACTTGACTACGCTCTCGGGTGACGACACCGATGAGCGCGTCCGCCGCCTGTGCGCGAAAGGTCGCCAGCCTCTGCAGCAAGATCTTGTGCGCCAATTGCGGATTGAAGAACTGGAAGTGAAAGTCACCGCCGTGTGCGTCTATCACGTGTTTGTCGAAACTGCCTTACGTGCACTCGACGGAAGCGGGGTGCGCGTTGCCGCCGTTTCCACCGGTTTCCCGGCCGGCTTGTCTCCTTTGGCGGAGCGCGTTGCCGAAATCCGCCGCTCCGTTGAAGCTGGAGCCCATGAAATCGATGTCGTCATCACTCGCGCCCACGTGTTCGCTGGACGCTGGCAGGCGCTTTACGACGAGGTCGCCGCTTTCAAACAAGCATGCGGCCGTGCTCACATGAAAGTAATTCTTGCCGCCGGCGACTTGCTCACTCTTCGTAATGTCGCGCGGGCCAGCGTTGTGGCCATGATGGCTGGAGCCGACTTCATCAAGACTTCAACCGGGAAAGAAACCACCAACGCGACGTTGCCCGTCGGTCTTGTTATGGTCCGTGCGATTCGCGAATACGCCGAACAAACCGGAATGGCCGTGGGCCTCAAAGCCGCCGGTGGAATTCGCACCGCGAAGCAATCTCTCGACTGGCTTGCGATGATGCGCGAAGAGCTAGGCCAGTCCTGGATGCGCGCGGACCTTTTCCGCTTCGGAGCCAGCGGATTGTTGGGCGATATCGAGCGCCAACTCGATCACTACGCAACTGGACGTTATTCGGCGGAGTATCGTCATCCAATCGCGTAGTTGGGGGTGGCAGACTGGGAAAGAATCGAGCCGACCTACATGAGCATTGCAGAGAAATTTGTCGCCATGGATTACGGCCCTGCGCCGGAAGACCCGAAAGAAGCGCGAACCTGGATTGAGCATCACGGGCATCGCTTCCAGCACTTCATCAATGGCACTTGGCAAGCCCCGCGAGGCTCCGAATATTTCGACACGGTCGATCCATCCAACGGCGAAAAACTTGCCTCTGTTGCGCAAGGCTCCTCTGCGGACGTCGACGCCGCGGTCCAGGCGGCTAGGGCTGCGTTTCCAAAGTGGCGTGCGCTCACGCCGCACGTCCGTGCACGCTATCTCTACGCCTTGGCACGTCTGGTGCAGAAACATTCACGCCTGCTCGCTGTCCTCGAAACCATGGACAACGGCAAGCCGATCCGTGAGAGCCGCGACATAGACATTCCCCTGGTGGCTCGCCACATCTATTACCACGCCGGCTGGGCCCAACTTATCGATCAGGAGTTCGCCGAATACGAACCCTGTGGAGTTGTGGGACAAATCATTCCGTGGAATTTCCCATTGCTAATGGCGGCGTGGAAAATCGCTCCCGCCCTCGCCACCGGGAACACCGTGATCTTGAAACCCGCGGAATTCACTCCCCTCACGGCGCTCGCTTTCGCAGGATTATGCGAAGAAGCCGGACTGCCCGACGGAGTCGTCAACATCGTGACCGGCGACGGTTCGACCGGCGAAGCGCTGGTGAAGCATCCCGATGTAGACAAGATAGCGTTCACAGGTTCCACAGAAGTTGGACGCGCCATTCGCAGCGCCACCGCGCCTACCTCCAAACGTCTGTCGCTTGAGTTGGGAGGCAAGTCTCCATTCATCATCTTCGACGACGCCGATCTCGACAGCGCTGTTGAAGGACTAGTCGATGGCATCTGGTTCAACCAGGGACAGGTTTGCTGCGCGGGTTCGCGTTTGTTGATGCAGGAGAGCATAGCCGAGCCGCTGATCGGCAAGATCAAAGAGCGCATCAGCACCCTGCGCGTCGGACTTCCGCTCGACAAAGCAATCGATATCGGTGCGATCGTCGCACGCGTGCAACTCGAGCGCATTCAGCGCATGGTCAGTCAGGGAATCGCCGAAGGCGCAACCTGCTGGCAACCGGAAGTCGCTTTGCCCGCGACTGGGTTTTTCTATCCGCCAACGTTGCTGAGCAATGTGCATCCCACATCGATCGTCGCGCAGCAGGAAATCTTCGGGCCTGTATTGGCAGCCATGACCTTCCGTACGCCCAGAGAAGCGGTAGAGCTCGCGAACAACACAGTCTACGGGCTGGCGGCCTGCGTGTGGAGCGAGAACATCAACGTCGCGTTGCACGTTGCGGCGCAATTGAAAGCGGGCGTGGTCTGGGTGAACTGTACGAATCTCTTCGATGCTTCGTGCGGTTTCGGCGGCTACCGCGAAAGCGGATTCGGCCGCGAAGGCGGCAAAGAAGGCCTGCTGGAATATTTGCAGCCGTCTTGGTTTAAAAATCTTCCCAAACTTTCTCCCCGGCACACACCCCCGCTGCATGGCAACGCAAATGCGGACCGCGAAAACACGACGCCGGCAATCGACCGCACGGTAAAGCTTTACATCGGTGGAAAGCAAACGCGTCCGGATTCCGGCTACAGCATGGAAGTGCGTTCCCCCGATGGAAACTTGCTCGGCGAAGCATCGCTGGGAAATCGCAAGGACATTCGCAACGCCGTGGAAGCCGCCCGCAAGGCCGAATCCTGGACGAAAACAACAGCACACAATCGCGCCCAAGTTCTCTACTATTGCGCCGAAAATTTATCCCAGCGCCGCGACGAGATTGTCCGCCGCCTCGCTGCGGCGGTCGGCGCGAAGCAAGCTGCGCAAGAATTGGACGTCGGCATCGAGCGTATCTTCTCTTACGCGGCGTGGGCCGATAAATTCGACGGCGCGGTACACAATCCCCCGTTTCGCAATATCGCCATCGCAATGAATGAGCCGCTCGGCACTATGGGAATCATTTGTCCCATCGAAGCTCCTCTGCTGGGCTTTCTTTCTCTCGTGATGCCCGCGCTCGCCATGGGCAACACCGTCATCGCGGTCCCTTCGGAAGCTTATCCGCTCATCGCCGCCGATCTTTACCAACTGTTCGACACCAGCGATCTCCCCGGCGGAGCGGTCAACATTGTGACCGGCTATGTTTCGCAACTCCTGAAGACTCTCGCCGAGCACGATGACGTCGACGCGATCTGGTCGTTCAGCGACGAAGCCAGCGCGGCCACGGCGAAAGCCATGTCTGTCGGCAACTTAAAGCAAGTCTGGACCAATGAAGGCCGCGCCATCGATTGGTTTAATCCCAAGTTGGCCGAGGGCCGCTGGTTCCTCGAACACGCTACGCAAGTAAAAAACATCTGGGTTCCGTACGGAGAATAGCAGGGGGGCAATTCCCAAATACCTCCGATTGCATTTGTTCGATCCCAGGGCTAGCATACTTTCGTTCTTCTCCTCTGGCATTCTGAGGCCTCAAACCATGCAAGTTCACCTCAGGCACGTTTCCCGCGAAACTTCGAATTCCATCTAAGGAGGGCATATGGGCATCGCAGTGTCACCGCAAATTCATCCGCAGGTCGCGGAGTTCCTTGAAAAGCCGCGCACAATGTTGATTAACGGCAAGTGGGTCCACTCCATTTCCGGCAAGACTTTCCCCACCTATAATCCCGCTACCGGAGAAGTTCTCGCGCAAGTAGCCGAAGGCGACAGGGACGACATCGAACATGCCGTAAAGGCCGCACGTAAAGCCTTTGACCACGGCCCGTGGCGGCGGCTAACCGCATCCGAGCGTGGCCGCATGATCTGGAAACTCGCAGACTTGCTGGAGGCGCACACCGAAGAATTCGCTTACCTCGAAAGCCTCGACAATGGCAAGCCCCTGACGATCGCCCGTGCCGCCGATGTTCCGCTGGCCGTCGATCTTTTCCGCTACATGGCGGGATGGACCACGAAACTGGAAGGCAACACGATCCCGATCTCAGTCCCCTACACTCCGGGGGCGAAGTATCTCGCCTACACCCTGCGCGAACCCGTCGGAGTGGCTGGGCAAATCATCCCCTGGAACTTTCCACTGCTGATGGCTGCGTGGAAGCTGGGCCCGGCGCTCGCTACCGGTTGCACGGTAGTGCTGAAGCCCGCCGAGCAAACCCCGCTCTCCGCTCTTCGTCTCGGAGAACTCATCATGGAAGCCGGCTTCCCGGAAGGCGTTGTCAACATCGTACCCGGATATGGTGAAACCGCCGGTGCCGCGCTCGCCGCTCATCCTCACGTCGACAAGATTGCATTCACCGGTTCCACGGAAGTTGGCAAGCTCATCGTCCACGCCGCGGCTGGGAACCTGAAAAAAGTTTCGCTCGAGCTCGGGGGCAAGTCTCCGAATGTCATCTACAAAGATGCCGATCTCGATACCGCAATTCCCGGCGCTGCCAGCGCAATCTTTTTCAACCACGGCCAGTGCTGCTGCGCCGGATCACGCCTCTACGTCGAGAAACCGGTCTTCGACCAGGTCGTCGCCGGTGTGGCCGATCATGCTAAGAAAATCACGGTAGGCTCAGGTCTCGATCCCGAAACACAGATGGGCCCGCTCGTCTCCGAGGAGCAACTGAGCCGCGTCTGCGGTTATCTCGAAGCTGGATTCTCGGAGGGCGCAACTGCCATTGCCGGTGGGCATAAGAAGGGCGACAAGGGATATTTTGTCGAGCCCACTGTTCTCGTCAACACGCGCGAAGACATGAAGGTCGTGCAGGAAGAGATTTTCGGGCCCGTCGTCACCGCCATGCCCTTTAGCGATCCCGAGGAAATTCTTCCCCGCGCCAACGACAGCGAATACGGCCTCGCCGCCGCCGTCTGGACTCGCGATATCAGCAAGGCACATCGCACCGCCGAACATCTGCGCGCCGGGACTGTTTGGATCAACTGCTACAACATTTTCGACGCGGCGTTACCTTTCGGAGGCTACAAGCAATCAGGATGGGGTCGCGAGATGGGTCACGACGCTCTCAGCCTCTACACTCAGACCAAGGCAATCTGCACCAAGCTGGCCTGATCCGGCGACGAAAATGGGTCACTTCAACAAAAAAGGACGGCGGTTTGACCGCCGTCCTTACTTTCTTCACAAACTCCATGCAGGTCTTATCTCTCCATCAAGAGAACCTTTTCGGCGTTATCCACCTCGGTTAACTTGACCTCGATTACTTCGTTCATCGTGGTCTGAACATTCCTGCCGACAAAACTCGCCTCGACTGGTAATTCCCGATGTCCGCGATCAATTAAAACGCACAACTGAACTTGCCGCGGCCTGCCGTGCGAAAACAGCGCGTCCAGTGCGGCTCGCGTGGTGCGTCCCGTGAAAAGGACATCGTCAACCAGCACAATATTCTTGTCTTCGATCGAGAATCCAATCTCTTTCTCTTGCACGACCGGCTTGGGTCCGAGCGTTGAAAGGTCGTCCCGGTAGAAAGTGATGTCCAACACGCCGACCGGAACTTTCGCATTCTCAATGCGAGTGATGATTTTGCCGAGACGTTCGGCGATGGGGACCCCGCGGCGGCGAATGCCGACCAGTCCCAAGCCCTGAACTCCGCCATTTTTCTCTACGATCTCGTAGGCAAGGCGCACCAGTGTACGTTCGATTTCCGACGCCGACATCAGTTGCGCCTTCTGCCGAAGGCCCGTCTTAACGGATTTAGCATTCATCATCACAATGGCCTCGTGGATTCCTAACCCGGGAACAGGCTATCAGCTTCGATTCCAAGCCGCTTTGCGATCCGGCAACGCGGTTCCTCACTGTATTCAACGCAGTCGCCATCGGTCAAGCGGTAGATCGACTGCAAATGCAGATTGAAACATTCGGTGCCTGAACCCCGCACTCCCGCCAGGAGATTTTCCTCGCCCTGAATGCCCCTTCGAACATGTTACAATGAGCCGCCTTGGAAGCTTCTGCTTCAAGACATCCCGGCGTGCTCCCACACTGCAGGACTGAGACTGTAGTACAAAGTAAAGACACCGCAAAACGTTGGCCAAGAATCTCACGTCCGCCGCTCCTCCTGTGACCTACGCCGATGCCGGTGTCGATATCGACCTCGCCAATCGCACTAAGAAGCGCATCAAGTATCTGGCCCACAAGACCTTTACGCGCGGGGTGCTAAGCGAGATTGGAGGATTTGGCGGGCTATTTGCTGTCGACAAGACCAAGTATGTCGACCCCATTCTGGTTTCGAGCGTCGATGGCGTGGGAACCAAACTCAAAATTGCCTTTGAAATGGGCCTCCACTCCACGGTTGGCGGGGACCTCGTCAACCATTGCGTCAACGACATCGCCGTGCAGGGCGCCGCCCCGCTGTTCTTCATGGATTATCTGGCAACCGGAAAGCTTGAACCATCGATCGCCGAAAAAGTAGTCGAGGGCATTGCCGATGCCTGCAAGCACAATGGCTGCGCGCTGATTGGCGGAGAGACGGCCGAAATGCCAGGCTTCTATCCCGACGGCGAATACGATTTGGCGGGCTTTATCGTCGGCGTCGTCGAGCGCGACCGCATTATCACCGGGAAAGACGTTCAAATCGGTGACATCATTCTCGGCATGGCCTCGAATGGCCTGCACACCAATGGATATTCACTCGCGCGTAAATTGCTATTTGAGGTGGCCCACTACTCGACGGAAGATTACGTAAACCAGATCAAGAATAAAGTGGGTAACGAATTGATGCGGACCCATAAGAGCTATTGGCCTGCGCTGAAGAAATTGCTCGACGCGCAATGCGTTTCCGCCCTGGCTCATATTACCGGGGGGGGTATCACCGAAAATCTCCCACGCGTTCTGCCACGCGGAGTGGCGGCCGCCATTGACCTTGGCTCCTGGCCGATCCCTCCACTTTTCGACCACCTGCGCGAACTTGGCAATGTGCCCCAGGACGAAATGCTGCGTACCTTTAACATGGGCTTGGGAATGCTTCTCGTGGTCCCTCTCGCGAAATTTAAGAAGGCGCAGACCGTCCTTGAGCGCGTGGGAGAAAAAGCCTTCACTGTCGGTCGCATCGTCAAAGGCGAGCGCAAAGTCGTCTACAACTGAGGAAGCAAACCCACCACGGAGCCAATGAAACGCAGAGAAAGTCCTTAAGTTTCGCTCATCCTTTGGCCTACCAGGCTTTACGTTTTACAAGTGTCTTAGATTCTCAGTTCTGAATTTTCTCCGTGGCTCCGGGGTGAATTATCATTTCAGCTTCCATGAAATCTCTTGGCATTCTTCTCTCCGGACGTGGCTCCAATTTCATCGCCATCGCCGACAGCATCGATTCTGACCGCATTCCTGATGCTCGCATCGCCGTCGTCATCTCCAACAAAGCCGACGCGGCTGGAATTGCCACGGCGCGCCAGCGCGGGCTGCACGCCCTCGTAATTCCATCCAAAGGAAAGGCGCGAGAAGACCACGATCGCGAACTTGTCGCGGCTCTCCAGCAGCACAAGGTAGATCTGATCTGTTTGGCCGGATACATGCGCCTCCTCTCGGGCTGGTTCGTTCAACAATTTCCCCAGAGGATTCTCAACATCCATCCGTCTTTGTTACCGGCCTTTCCTGGCCTGGAAGCCCAGGAGCAAGCCTTCGCCTACGGAGTAAAAGTCTCGGGCTGCACCGTGCATCTCGTCGACGAAGAACTCGATCACGGCGCGATCATCGTTCAGAAAACCGTCGCCGTGCTCGACAGCGATGATGAACGAACGCTGGCGGCACGGATATTAAAGCAGGAGCATATCGCCTATACGGAGGCTATAAACATTGTTCTCGGTGGACAATTCGAAATTGCCGGCCGTCGGCTTAAGAGAGTAAATAGTTAGAGGAGAGGTCTCCGGTTGCGATTCCGCTGAGAATCAGAAATTCTTGGCCATTCTTACGATGGCCAGCACTGCTCCATTGCTGAGGCTGACTTCCAGATTCTCCAGCCGCTCGTATCCCTTTGCGTGGTAAAAAGCGACGCCGCTCAAGGTTGCGCCCATTTCCAGGCGCGTGAAGCCCGCTTCCCGAGCGGCTCTCTCGCAAGCTTCAAGGATCAAGCCCCCGATGCCGCGCCGCGCCCACTGCGGATGCACGAAGAAGGCGCGAATCTTCGCCGCATCGCGCGCAGGGTCGAGCAGCGAGTCTTCGCGGGTTGCATATTGATCGCCTCCATACAAAGTCTTGCGCTTGCTCCAGCCCCCACAACCGACGATCTTTGCGCTTAATTCTACGACTTCCGCTACCAAATACGTTCCGTCAGCGATGAGTTGGCTATCCACGCCGTAGACGGACTTCAGCGCGCCTTCAATCTGGGCTGGCGAATAGTCCTCGGTCTGCAAGCCCCGCACCGAGGCTTCGATTATTTCAAGCAATCGCGGAATGTCTTTCGAGGTCGCCGGCCGGATATGAATGTTCATTTGTTGGTGAATTCCCGGCATTCTACCCTTCACACTCTGCCTTAGCCTCGCGATTCCTTATAATGTTTTTTCCATGCCAACCTTCGTACCTGTCGATGAACAATTGACGTACCTCAAGAAAGGCTCTGCGGAAATCATCCGCGAGGCCGACCTCCGCGCCAAGCTTGAGAAGTCGCGTTCTACTGGCAGGCCGCTGCGCGTGAAACTCGGCATGGATCCTACAGCTCCTGACTTGCACCTGGGTCACACCGTAGTCTTGCGCAAGCTCAAACACTTTCAGGACCTCGGCCACACCGCGATTTTTCTGATCGGCGATTTCACCGGCATGATCGGCGATCCAACGGGCCGCTCGGCCACGCGCCCTCCGCTCACCCGCGAACAGATCGAAGAAAATGCCGAAACCTATAAGGCACAAGTCTTCAAAATTCTCGATCCGCAGAAAACCGTGATCGACTTCAACCGCCGATGGATGGGCCAGTTCACCGCCGATGAGTTCGTTCGCCTGATGGCGAAGTACACAGTCTCGCAGCTTCTCGAACGCGAAGACTTCCACAAACGATTTCAGGACGAGAAACCGATCTCCGTCCACGAACTGCTCTACCCGCTTGTCCAAGGCTACGACTCCGTCGCACTCGAAGCCGACGTAGAACTCGGCGGTACCGATCAGAAATTTAACCTGCTCGTCGGCCGCGAATTGCAGCGTGCCTACGGTCAGGAATCGCAAGTGGTGCTGACGACGCCGATTCTCGAAGGCTTGGACGGCGTACAAAAAATGTCGAAGTCGCTGGGCAACGCCATCGGCATCCACGAGCCGCCACTGGAGATGTGCGGCAAAGTGATGAGCATCTCCGACCAGATGATGTGGAGATACTATGAGCTGCTGACCGACGTGCAAGTGGCAGACATCGAGAAGATAAAGCTCGAATCGCATCCCATGGAGGCGAAGAAAGAACTAGCCCGCAGAATCGTAGCGGACTTCCATTCCGCCGATGCCGCGACGAGAGCGGTCGAGGATTGGGCGAGGCAGTTTCAGAAGGATGAGGTCCCGGAGGATGTGGAAGAGGCCACAATCGAGACCCCGGAAAACCGGCTCCGAATTGACAAACTGTTGGCTCGCGTAGGACTTGCAGCGTCCGTCACCGATGCCGGTCGGATGATCAAGCAGGGCGCAGTAAGAGTCAATGGCGAGGTCGTCAACGATCCCACCAAGATCGTGGATATTGCCGCCAGACCCATGTTGCAGGTTGGGCGCAAGATCAAGAGAGTTCGGCCAGGAGTCTCCGGCAGGTGAATCGTTACCGAAACATCGACCCGCTGACATAGCCGAAAAGCCTTACTCATACCGTAAAGCTTCAACTGGATCCAATTTCGAAGCCCTCAGCGCAGGAACGAGTCCGCTGATGGCACCGACAACGAGCAGCACAGCCGTGGAAAGAAGCACTGTCATCATCGAAATACGCAGGTGAATATCTCCCTGCCCCGAATCATCCTCAAACAGCGGACCCATCATCGGCATCGTGCCTACCCCCCATGCAATTAGATACGACAGCGCAACGCCAATAGCGCCGCCGACCAGCATGATGAGCAGCGTTTCTGCGAGGAACTGAAATTTGATGTGGCGCTTTCTGGCGCCCAGCGCACGGCGAAGGCCGATTTCACGGATTCGTTCGTCCACGGTCACGAGCATGATGTTCATTACTCCGACCCCTCCAATTCCCAGCGTGAGGGTGCCGATGAATGCGAGCAGGACTTGCAGCCCGATCGTCAGCCCGTCGATTACGGGACGGAATTCATCGCGCCCGAACATCTGGAAGGCTTTGGGATCGGTGGGCGAAAAACCTTGCCGTGTGGCGACTGCGGCTAGCACCTGCGCCATGGCTTTTTTCTCGAACTGCGGCGCGATGGGTTCGAACACCATCACGGCGGCGTAGCGAGTGTTCCACAAATCTCCGGCGGTCGAGTAAGGAATCCACGAGGACTCATCGTCACTGCTGAAATAATTGCTCAGCTGAATCTTACGGGCCATCACGCCGATGACCGTAAAGCGAACACCGGAGACGGTCACAGTTTCGCCCACCGCTTGCCGGCCGCTGAAGAGCTGCTCTTTGAGGCGTCCGCCGAGAAAGATCACACGGCGGCGCTCGAGTTCATCGGCGGCATCGATCCATCGACCCTCGTACGGAACTTCATTGCGCATCTCGCCGTACTCAGGACAAACTCCGCGCACCGGTGCGGTTCCCGCGATGCGGTCGCCATAGGCGATGCCGGGGCGTCGCACGGTTTCGCGGCAGATGTGGCGAACCAGCGGCGCGGTGGCTTTCACCATGTCGATATCGGCCTGCTCAATGACCACTTTTTGTCCGGCTCGTTGTCCGCCGGGCTGCTCACTGGTTTGTTGCGGCCAGCAGATAACTACGCTTTTGCCGAACGCATCAAAGCCGTGAACCAGGATGCTGCGAAAGCTGTTACCGTAGGCAATGAGCAACGTGACGGTCGCGATTCCCCAGACGACGCCGAGCATCGTGAGCAAGCTCCGCGTGACGTTGCGCCGCAGCGCGACCCACGCTTCGATGAGGATATCAATCAGCATGCCATCTCTCGTGTTCTTGTTTCTTATCCACCAGCCTCATAGCGGAGCGCTTCAATCGGATCGATAGACGCCGCTCTGCGCGCGGGATATAGGGCCGCGGCGACCGCGATGGTGCCGAGCAAACCGGTTGCGACCAGCGCGGAAGTCCAGTCCGGAATCAAGCCAGCGAAGAAATCGGGCATCGGAAGCAAATTGACCAGCGCGCAAAATCCGAAAGCTACACCCAACCCGATCGCGCCACTCAGCATGGCAATAATGAGGGCTTCCACAAAAAATTGGCGCATGATCGTTCCCGCCGGCGCTCCGATTGCCTTGCGCACTCCGATTTCTCGAGTGCGTTCGCGCACCGCCACCAGCATCACATTCATCACGCCAATGCCGCCGAGCAGCAACGTTACAATTCCGACCGCGCCCAGAAAATATTTCATTCCGTCGGTCATCGTCTTGAAGGCTTGCGCTTCCTGAACCGTATCCCATATCGGACAAGCCTCCTTGTCCGCCGGATCGTAACGATGCATACGGGCAAGCGCCACGCGCACTTCATGCTTGCAGGCCTCATGCTGATCGACCGATTTGGGCGTTACGAGCAACTGATCGAAGGTGGTAGGAGTGCCCGGAGGCTTGTCAGGAAAATCGCGCCGCATCGCGGAGAACGGAACAAATATTTTGTTTACATCCCAACCGTCGTAACTCGAGTCTTGTTTCTTCTTAGCCATCACTCCAATCACGACGAAAGGAAAATCGTTAAGATAAACATTCTCTCCGACAGGATTGCGTCCGGGAAAAAGCTGCTTGGAAGCGTCCGAACCAAGAAAGGCGACGCGCCTGGCCTCGCGCATATCATCCCAGTCATAGAAACGGCCGGCGCCGACATCGAGAGTACGGATGTAAGCAAATTGTGGATAGGATCCCGTGACCAAAAAAGCGGCGTTATTGAAGTTGCTGTGAGCCCGAACCGTCTCCTGCTCCAGTTCAGGAATAGTGTGTTGGCAGTCGGGCGTTTCGGCCTGCACCACGGGAAGATCTTCGTCCTCCCAGTGAACCTGGCGTCCGGCATGGGTTCCACCAGCCTGCAGGCTGGTGCGGCCATGAAAAACAATCATCACATCTTTGCCGAGATTCTTAGTCTGCTCCGCCTGGCCCTTGCGCAGGCCTTCTCCCGCCGCGACCATCAGGACGATCGACACGATTCCCCATGCGATGCCGAACATGGTCAGGAAGGCACGCAACTTGTGCGCCCACAAGGTTCGCAACACATCGCGGAAAAGGTCTCCCAGAGTCATGGCCTTTGATTGGACGCAAGTCGGCGGAGAAGGTAAGCCCCTCGCCGCTTTCCTGTCCTTCCACAAAAGGGTACGCACTTGACTGTGGTTTAGTTCAGAAAAGATCGTTTTGCTTGGGGCTCAACTCGGGGACAGCGTTTTCTCCATGGTAAACAAAGGCGTGCCGAAGAGGTCGTGCTTGCCGCTGATGCGCTGAAATCCGGCCTTCTCATACAGGTGGATGGCGGAATCGAGGAACGGCGTTGTGCTGAGAAACAACCGCAAAAATCCTTCTCGCAATGCCCAGTCCTCAACCCGTTTCAGCAGCTTCGCACCGGCTCCGGATCCGCGCGCAGCTGGCAGAACTGCCATGCCGCGAATGTAAACTGCATCTCCTCGTATTACCGCAGCCACAGTACCGATTACATCTTCGTCGCACAGGGCGACCCATGCCGGCCCTTCCTGCATGCGTCTGAGGATCTGGTCGACCTCTGGAGTTGTGGCCGCAAAGCCAGCCTCTGTATAGAGAGCCTTGAACTCTAAGAACGACTCAAGCAATACTCTTGCGATCGCGGGCGCATCGGCGGGATCGGCACGGCGAATTTCAATGCGCGTCGACTTCTGCAGTGGCATGCTTTTCTATCCACTCGTCAAAGTGCTTGAGAGCGAGCTGGCATTGAATACGATGTCGCTCTTTGCGATCGCGGATTTTCGTTTCCAGCGGAGGCAATAAATCGAAGGTGATGTTTGCGGGTTGAAAATCCTTTGGGTTGGCATGCGTCACGTAATGAGTAAGTGATCCGAATGCCGAGGCTCGCGGGGGCGCAGCCAAGGCTTCCTCCCGCACGAGAGCCGCGGCATGCATGCCAGCCATAAGTCCGGTCGCAATGGATTCGACATAGCCTTCGACTCCGCAAATTTGCCCCGCAAACAAGACGCGAGGATGAGTTTTCATCTGCAGGGTCTCGCGGAGCAATGTTGGCGAGTTGACATAGGTATTGCGATGAATCTGGCCATAGCGCAGAAAGCGCGCATTTTCGAGTCCCGGAATCAAGCGTAAAACCTGCGCCTGGTCACCAAATTTCAGGTGATTTTGAAATCCGACGAGGTTGTAGGAATCGGCACGCAGATTTTCCTGACGTAACTGGACCACAGCATAAGGCATGCGCCTGGTTCGCGGATCTTTCAATCCGACCGGCTTCATCGGTCCGAAGCGAAGCGTGTCGCGGCCGCGGCGCGCGATCTCTTCGATCGGCAAGCAGCTCTCGAAATAATTCAACTTCTCCCAATCGCGCTCTTCGACGGATTGCGCCTTCAGGAGCGCATTATAAAAGCGGTCGTAATCCTGCTGAGTCATGGGACAGTTGATGTAGTCCGCAGATCCTTTATCGTAACGGGCTGCCATGTAAACTCGCGACATGTCGATGGAATCTGCCTCCACGATCGGGCTGATCGAATCATAAAAATAGAGGTGCGGATCGGGAGGGCTGCCGCTCGGCGCATCGGAGCTGGATGCGCCCTTCATTGCGCTCAAGCGTGCGATGTCGTTTGCCAGCGCCTCCGCAGTCAAAGGACCGGTGGCGATGATGGTAACGTGGTCGCTGGCCTCTCGAATTTGAGTCACTTCCTCGCGCCGAACGGTTATTTGTGGTTCGCGAGAAATCGTCTCGGTGACTCTTGTCGCAAACGAAACGCGGTCGACGGCCAGGGCATGCCCGGCGGGAACCGCGCATTCTCTCGCAATTTGCAGCAGCAATGATCCAGCGCGGCGCATTTCTTCTTTTAACAGCCACGGCGCGGTGTTCTCGCTATCGGACTTCAAAGAATTCGAGCACACGAGTTCCGCGAACTCTGAGGTCTGATGAGCCGGGGTCGCACGCACCGGGCGCATTTCAAACAGTTCGACGTCCACGCCTCGGCGGGCGCACTGCCATGCGGCTTCGGAGCCCGCCAATCCTGCTCCGATGATACGAACTGGAGATCTCACGATGCTCTCTCCGCTAGTCGCCGCATTGGATCGCCGGTCAGGGATACAAGTCGCCACTGATCGCGGAATTCGGCGCCCAAGGATTTATAGAGAGCGATAGCCTTCTCATTCCAGCCGAGAACTTCCCAATGAATCCCATTGCATTTCCCCTGCTCCGCGATGCGCGCGACCGCCGCCAGCAGAGTTTTCCCGATGGCTCGGCCGCGAAACTGTTCACGCACGAAGAGATCTTCGAGATATATTCCGTGCCCAGCCCAGGTGGAGTAGTAGTCAAAAAACAACGCGTAACCGGCAGGCTGCGCCTCCCACTCGGCAATCAGCGCATGGAATCTGGGATGTTCGCCGAAGCCGTCGCGGGCGAGGTCGGCTTCTTCGATCACGCAGAGATGGAGTTCGTGCTCAAAATCCGCAAGTTCGCGGATCATTGTGCGCAGCAGGGCTACATCATGAATCGTGGCCGGACGAATCAGCAGCATCATGTGGAAGAATACATCAGTGCTCTGTCGCGATTGAAGCGTGGACCAAAGGCAGCCGTGCGGCTGTGGTGCTGGATCAGCATCAACTGACTAGCCACGCACGCCTACCCAGTTCCTGCCCCGGCCGGGCTTCCTTCAGTGCAGAATGGGAGCTGCCTGACTGGCCACACATAGCCACTTTCCATCTTTAAGAACCCAGGTATCGACAAAAACGCCCGCGCCGCGCATAGGGTTTGCCGTTTTCCAAGCCCTTGGTCACGTAGATTCCGGTGGCAATCACGATAGTTCCGAAGGCATGAGCTGTCATCGACTCGGGTATCTCCTGCTCGGGCAGCAAAGATGGCGATTTTGTGTGTGCCAGAAACTCGGCTTTAGTGCTGATGCTTCCGTCGTAGTCAATGTAGACCAGACCGTTGTCAAAAGTTGCGTCCAGGGCTTTGGTGTCTTTCCTTTGCTCCGCCTGATTCCAGGCGTGCTCCAGCGCAAGAACCTTTGCGACAGGGCCGTCATCGCTCTGCGCGGGAGCGAATGTCGCTGCGCAAATCGCGATCCATGTGAATGCGATCACTTTCATAGGAAAAAGGTCTCCACTGATTTATCGGCACGTGTCCAGTTTTCTGAACTAGGCATTCAACCGGCCGTCAGTCGCAGGCAGTCATCCGTTCTTCTATGATGAATACGATCTGCTCATATCATGGAGGATTCATGGCACGCATCAGTCTGATTGGCACGGAAACGGCAAGCACCGACGTGAAAGAGATCTACGAAACAACTCTGCGCGGAAAGCCTGGAAACGTGCAGAAGGCCCTCGCCCACCGTCCCGAGATGCTTAAGAGCTTTCTAAGTTTTTATGCGAGCGTAGGACGCTCACTTGATCGCAAGCTCTATGAACTCATCTATCTCAGAGTGTCGTTCATCAATGAATGCAGCTATTGCACGCAACACCATGTTGCGTCTTCGAAGCGAGTGGAGATTACCGCGGAAGATTGGACTGCGCTTAAGGCGGGGAACTATTCTCGGAATAGTGAAAAGGAAAGAGCAGCGCTTACGTATGTCGAGAAATTGACGCGTGCTCCCCACGAAATAGAGGAGGCGGATTTCGACGAATTGAAGAAACATTTTTCTGAGCCGGAGATTGTCGACATTCATATGCTCGCGGGACTGGCCAATCTGACGAACCGCTTGACCGATCCGCTGGGCCTGGAGCTGGAATTTCCGGAAGAGAAAGTCTAAGAAGGCCACGCGGACTTGCACTGCTTTCGCTGATAAGCCGAACAGATCATCGTTGTTTCTACTTTCGCTTCGTAATCTCAACGGCTATAGGATTTCTCTGGCATCGCCGACCCGTTTCGTCACGCGTTCGCGATCCAGATATTCGAGGAGCGGAATGGCATACTTGCGCGTCACCCCGGTCAGTTCCTTGAAGCGCGCAACGTCGATTCTCGGAGATTTCAATTTATAAGCGGCGATTTCACGGCGCAAAGCCTCCAGCGCACTGCGGTGAAAGACCAGTTCATCGGAAACCTTGATCAAGACTTTGTCGCGTAGCAACAAAGTCACAATTTTCTGCGCTCGCGCCTTATCTACTTTGAGACCGGCAATCACCTCCTGAAGAGCGGGAACTTTAAATGCAGCCGAGGCAAACGCATTCTCGATTTCCTTTTTGGACTCGGCTTCATCATCCTTCATGAACACACCGTGCCCGGGCAACCGCACCAGGTCTGCCAGAATCTCCAGTCTTTTCTCGCGGACAAGAGTGCCGGCAGCCCATTCAAAGACTTCCGGCGTCGCCTCCACGTGCGCCCGCAATTCTTCCTTGCTGATGCCGCCCACCAGAGGATTTTTCTGGTGAAACGCCTTCATCGTGCTCAGGATGCTGGCCTCCAGCTCTTTTAGAGCAAGCGCGTCCACGAGCAGGTTCCCGTTGCGAACTGCGGTGCCCTTATGCAGCAGAGCCGACGAGCACCTTTCCACCTCCTTTTTTGTCCAACCAGTCTCGGCAGTGAGTTGAGCCATCGAGATCCCGGTGCGATAGCGACGCGCGATGCGCGCTTGAAGAATTCCTTCCACATTGCCAGCGTTCAAAGCCCTCAGAAAATCACCTGCGGCCGCCGCGCGCGAGATAGGAGCCGCATCCAGCACGGTCCCGCCGCCGACCGTCACAACGGGCGAAAATTGCCGAATAATGAACCGGTCTCCCGGAAGGAGCAACATCGCGGCTGGGAACTTCAGGCGCACGAAAGCGTCTTCGCCAGGAGTCAATTGCGTCGTCCCGTGGAACACGACCTCTGCGACGGTCTCCATTGTGTAGGAATGAAAATGCACGCGCGCGCGATTCTTGAGCGCTCTCGGCGCGGAGGCCAACAGGCGCAAACGCACCTCCGCCTGCCGCGTCGCATGAAAAGTTTCAGGTGGCGCCAGGATCATCCCGCGCGACAGGTCTTCCGTGCTCGCGCCCGCAATATTCAAGGCGGTACGTTGCCCAGCCACGGCGGTATCCGATATTTCGCTATGTACCTGAATTCCACGCACTCGGACGCGACGTCCGGTTGGGAAAACTTCTAATTCGTCCTCTTGGCGAATCGTGCCGGCGACAAGCGTTCCAGTAACGATAGTGCCGAAACCCTTCATCGTGAATACGCGGTCGACGGGAAGACGCGCGATCGCGCGGGAATCGCGCGGCTGAACTTCCAGCGCGGCGGCAATCATGGCGCGGTTCAGTTCGTCGATTCCCGCACCGGATAAGGAACTGACGGCGATCACCGCCCCCGGTCTGTCTAAGAAGGTCCCGCGCAGAAACTCTTCCACCTCCAGGCGCGCGACATCAAGTGTTTCGGCGTCAACCGCGTCTGATTTGGTAAGCACCACAATACCGCGCTGAATGCCGAGCAATTGCAGGATCTCGAAGTGTTCGCGCGTCTGTGGCATGATGGCCTCATCCGCCGCAATCACCAGCAACACAAGATCGATGCCGCCCACCCCCGCCAGCATATTTCTCACAAAGCGCTCGTGCCCCGGAACATCGACAAAGCCCAAGCGCAAAGTCTCGCCGTTCGCCGACAAATCCATGTGCGCGAATCCGAGATCGACGGTGATGCCGCGACGCTTTTCCTCTTCCAGTCGGTCGGCGTCGATCCCGGTGAGAGCCTTGACCAGAGCAGTTTTGCCGTGGTCGATGTGGCCCGCCGTTCCTACAATGATCGATTTCATCTGTGAGAGATCTTACTGGAAACCATGTTCACGGATCCCTGCCCGGTCGGGTCATAGGAGGCATTTTCTTTGCGTGTAACGGCACCAGAAGGCCAGTAAGACCAGCGAAGCTCTCCGTCAGACGAACCCCTCTGACCGTCCTTCCTCCCAAGGGCCCCGAGATGCGACAATAGAACTTCCCCATGACCACCTCGATGACTCCTGCTATTTCTTCGGAGACGCTCCGGCGGCACGGCCTGACGCCCGCCGAATTTGAAAAGATCAAGCAGCTTCTGGGAGGGCGCGAGCCAACCCTGACTGAGCTCGGGATTTTCAGCGTGATGTGGAGCGAACATTGCTCCTACAAGTCATCGCGCGTTCATCTGAAGCGCCTGCCAACGCGAAGCAAGCGCGTGTTGCAGGGGCCGGGAGAGAACGCAGGCATCATCGACATCGGCGACGGCTGGGCATGCGCCTTCAAGATTGAATCGCACAATCATCCTTCCTTCATCGAGCCCTTTCAGGGCGCGACTACCGGCGTAGGCGGAATTCTGCGCGATATCTTCACCATGGGCGCAAGGCCGGTGGCAGTGATGGACTCGCTGCGCTTCGGCCCAATCACACCGCATAGGCGAACAGCTACTCCTGCCGGTTCGGCTGAGCCAAGCTCGCCTGCCCTCGCCAATAACCAAAATGTCCAGAAGGATATCCACCGCAATCACTCCATCCTGGAGGGCGTAGTCGGCGGCGTAGCCTCCTACGGAAATTGCTTCGGCGTACCCAACCTGGGCGGAGAAACGAAGTTCGAGCCGTGTTACTCGGGCAATCCGCTGGTGAATGCCTTTGCCTTGGGACTGGTTCGCAAAGATGAAATCTTTTACGCGCGAGCGGCAGGGGAAGGCAATCCGGTGATTTACGTCGGCGCTAAAACCGGACGCGACGGCATCCATGGCGCGACCATGGCGAGCGAGGAGTTCAGCGAAGCGTCCGAAGCGAAGCGTCCGAATGTGCAGGTCGGCGATCCCTTTCTCGAGAAGCTTCTGCTCGAAGCTTGCCTTGAAGCAATGAAGACAGGCGCAGTCGTCGGCATTCAAGATATGGGTGCCGCAGGATTGACCTGCTCTACCTGCGAAATGGGTGGCCGCGGCGGCGTCGGGATTGAGATCGAACTGGATCGCGTGCCGCAGCGCGAAACCGGCATGAGCGCCTACGAAATCATGCTGAGTGAGTCGCAGGAGCGCATGCTGCTCGTGGCCCAAAAGGGACGCGAACAGGAGGTTTTCCGAGTCTTCGAGAAATGGGGACTCGACGCGGTCGAGGTCGGGAAGGTTACCTCCGACAACAAATTGCGCGTGCGCCAGCGCGGCGAGATTGTGGCGGAAATTCCGAATCCGGCGCTCACGGACGATGCCCCGGTATACAAACGTCCGCTGGCCCGCTGGGAGCCGCCCGTGGCGCGCGACATGCCGGCACACATCAAACTCCAGGACGGCGATGACTTCACAGAAGACCTCAAGCAACTTCTCGCCAGTCCGAACATCTGCGGCAAGCGCTGGGTCTGGCAGCAATACGATCACATGGTCCAAACCAATACCGTGGAAGCGCCGGGGGCGGGCGATGCCGGAGTGATTCGCATCAAGAATTCTGACCCCGAGGCCTCACATCG
>Ga0210400_10001831_pt1 | contig 20672 bp, 20 predicted proteins | sample IncBWH26MmetaG_FD_155456 | JGI IMG/M metagenome (GOLD analysis project Ga0210400, IMG submission 155456) | Forest soil microbial communities from Barre Woods Harvard Forest LTER site, Petersham, Massachusetts, United States - Inc-BW-H-26-M | ecosystem: Environmental > Terrestrial > Soil >...
GCAGCGCGGCCAGCGCGCTTGCGATTTCGATCACGCTCACGGTTCCGCTGCCGTCGTCATTAGCGCCGTTGTAAATCTTGTCATCCCCGGATGGCGCCAGGCCGAGATGGTCGTAGTGCGCGCTAAGCATGACATAGGTATCGCGCAATTGCGGATCTGAGCCGCGCAGGATGGCGGCGACGTTGCGAACTTTCACTGGTTTCTCGGATACTACGTTGGTGTGTAAGGTAATCCGGGCATCCGCAGCGGGGCGCACAAAATCCGCGAGCTCCGGCTTGGCGATCACGCCGGTAGTGACGGCTGGCGGAGGCGCACTGGGATTGGTGACCTGGGGCGCCGAGGGAAGCACGGGCGCTAGCGTAAGCACCATCGCGGGCCGTGCGCCTTGGGGAAATCGTACCCGCGTCGTCGTCACTAGCATGACCTTCCCATTCACCGCATCCGGGGTCAGCGGCTGCGATCCATCAGCGATCACGAGTTCGGCGTCGTCCAGGCGTAAAGGCGTGGACGGAACGACGTAGGCTTCCTCAGGAGCGATGTTCATCGTCTTGCCGCCGGCAGTCACCGTCATCAGGAAATCTTCGCGATTCGGCTCCCGCACGGTCACCGTCGCCGTTTGAAAGTAACCGTCATCGCCTGCTGGTTCGAGACCCGCGCGTCTAAACTGCGCCGCTAAGTATTCCGCCGCCAAGTCCAGCCCGCGCGACGGCGTTGCCCGGCCTTCCAGTAGATCCGAGGCGAGGAAGGAAAGATTCCCGCGCAGAGAATCCGCCGAGATGTGGTCGATCACGGCTCGCTGCTCTGCCGTGAGCGGCTGATCCGCACCTGTAGCAAGCAGGGCGAGCAGTACGGCTGCGACCGCTACAGTTACCGGTTGTCTTGGTATTCTTCCAGCCATGCCATCTGGATCCGTTCGAGCTTCGCCTCGTTCGATTTTAGCGGATCGTCGTCGAAGTCCTCGAGTTCGGTGATCCACTTGAGCAGGTCGGTGAAACGGATATGTGTGGGGTCCGTATCTGGAAACTTTTCGTACAGGGACAGGGCGATGTCGTCCAGGTTTTGCCAGGTCAGCTTAGGCATTTATGTTCGTTCCCTTGAGCGCCTTGCCCACAGCGGCGTTCATGATCGCCTCGGCCAGTGCCATGGTGGCCTGATTCAACTGCTCGATCTGATTCCGGATCAGCAGGTGGTCATCGCTATGGTATGCCAGGCGCAGTTGGTTGATGGCGCGGTCAATTGCTGAACGTTCTGCCTCCGGCAAGACGTCGTAAGCCTCGTCCTCTTTCGCTTTTTCCGTGGCGCCCAGGATCGCGTCGGCCTCGACGCGTGCCTCGCGGACTTGGCGTTCCTTGAAATCCTCCTCAGCCTTGTCGTACGACTCGAGGATCATCGCTTCCACCTGGTCGTCGGTCAGGCCGTAAGATGGCTTCACATCCATGCTGTGTTCCTTGCCGGTTCGCAGATCCTTGGCCGTAACGTTCAGGATTCCGTTGGCGTCGATTAGGAACCGCACCTGGATGCGTGCCATGCCCGCGATCATCGGCTCGATCTCCTTCAGGTCGAAACGGGCGAGGCTCCTGCAATCCTTCACCAGCTCGCGCTCGCCTTGCAGGACGTGAATCAGCACATTGGTCTGGCCGTCCACCGCGGTGGTGAAGAGTTCGGTGGCCGACGCGGGGATGGTCGAGTTGCGGTGGATCAGCTTCGACATCAGTCCGCCCATGGTTTCGATGCCGAGCGAAAGCGGCGTCACATCCAGCAGGAGCTTATCTTCCACCTCGCCGCCCAGGATGCCCGCCTGGACGGCCGCTCCCAGCGCCACCACTTCGTCCGGATTCAGCTCCGTGTGCGGCCGTTTCCGGAACAGTCTTTCCACCGCAGAACGAACCAGGGGTATCCGTGTGGACCCACCCACCATCACCACTTCATTGAGCTGCTCCACCGTAACGCCGGCGTCTTTGATGCAGTTCCGGCACGGACCGAGCGTGCGTTCCACAATCGGTTCGATCAAATGATTGAATAACCGGACGTCGATCTCTCTCTGATATTTGCGCGGACCGTACTCGAGATCGATCAATGCCGACGGCGCGAAGGAAAGCGCCTCCTTGGTTTGAATCACGGCGCGGCGCAGCAGCTGGACCAGGCCTGCATTGCCCGAAACATCCTCGCCCCACTCGCTCTGGATGTCCTCGAGCGCGATGTTCAGCAGCAGGTTATCGATATCGTCGCCGCCCAGGAGCGTGTCGCCGTTGGTTGCGAGTACCTCGAAGATTCCGTCGTGCAAGCGCAAAATCGAAATGTCGAAAGTCCCGCCGCCGAAATCGTAGACCGCGACCAGGCCTTCCTTGCGTTTATCCAGCCCGTAGGCCAGCGCCGCCGCGGTCGGTTCATTCACCAGGCGCAGGACGTCGAGGCCGGCGATCCGGCCGGCATCCTTGGTGGCTTGACGCTGCGCGTCGTTGAAATACGCCGGAACGGTGATGACAGCTTGCGTGACGTCGGCGCCCAGCACCTCTTCGGCATCCTCTTTCAGCTTGCGGAGCACGTAGGCGGATACTTCCGGCGGCGTCATGACCTTGTCGCCGAGCTGAAGTTTGATGACGGACTCACTGCCTTCGACAATGTGAAAAGGGAAGAGCTTCAGTTCCTGCTGCACGTCCGCCACGCCGCGGCCCATCAACCGCTTGACTGAATAGACTGTACGTTCGGGATAGGTGATCAGCATCTCCCGAGCTTCCGCGCCGGCGATGACCTCTCCCGAAGGGGCGACCGATACCACGCTGGGCACAATCCCGGAGAGAATGCGCGGGCCGGTGAGATCCATCACCGCCACCAGGCTGTTGGTGGTTCCCAGATCGATCCCGACGATCCGCGGCTTGGCGTGCCCGAAGTCAATTTGCAGAGTGGACATTCAAATCCTTTTCGAGCGTCGCGGTTACATCGCGCGCAAGATTCGACACATACTTGCGGCGATTCAGGGTCGCGCGAATCTGATCTAGCATGACCCGGTCGCCTGCTTCGTCATAACGTGTAAACAGACCGGTCAGGTCCGCGTCGGCGTCGTCCAGCATGCCCATAAAGCGTTGCTGCGCGGCCACGAGCTGCGGACGCGCCGATTCTTCGCCGCCGCGCAGCTCCTCGAGCGCCATGTTCAATTCGAAGACCTCCTCCAGCAGTTCGGGCGGAGCTTCTTTCGAAAGCTCGAGACCGCTTTCCCGCAGAAAGTATTCCGCCCTGGTTACGGGGTCGCGCAGCGTCCGGAAGGCGTCATTGAGCATCGAAGTCATTTCTTCGGACCGCTGTTTGTCCTCAGAAGAAGCCCGGCTGAAGCGGTCCGGGTGCCACTGGCGGCTGCGATCGTAAAAACGCTGCTTGAGATCGTCCAGATCGAGCGCCAGTTTCGGCTCCAGGCCGAGCGCCCCATAGAACTTCATTGGGCGATCTTCACTCAAGCCGTAAAGGAGGTCCCGCAGCCGCAACTCTTCTTGGCGTGAGGGTTCTCGAACACGAAGCCCGATTGCATCAGCGAATCCTGCCAGTCGAGCGTCATTCCGTCCAGGAACACCATACTCTTGGGATCGATGTAGACGTTAACATCGTCGAATTCGAGGACGCTATCCGTGGGACGGGGCTTGGGATCGAACTTAAAGAGGTAGCTCAGCCCGGAGCAGCCGCCACCGCGCACGCCCAGGCGCAGACCCCCTGAGACGCCTTCGCGCCGGAACGCATCGCGAATCTTTTCTACCGCTTTGGGAGTTACCGTGACCATACGACAGAAACGTGATTAAGCGTGGGCTTTAGTCTGAGCTTCCACGTTCTCCGACTTCTTCTTGTAATCGTCGATGGCAGCCTTGATTGCGTCTTCGGCCAGCACCGAGCAGTGAATCTTCACCGGCGGCAGGCTGAGCTCGTTGACGATGTCAGTGTTCTTGATGGCCAGTGCTTCGTCCACGGTTTTCCCGCGCAGCCATTCCGTCGCAAGCGACGAGCTGGCGATGGCGCTGCCGCAGCCGAACGTCTTGAACTTGGCGTCTTCGATAACGCCGGTGGCCGGGTTCACCTTCACCTGCAGCTTCATCACGTCGCCGCACTCCGGTGCGCCCACCATCCCTGTGCCGACGTTCGGATCGCTCTTATCGAACGAACCCACGTTGCGGGGATTGTTGTAATGATCGAGTACCTTGTTTGAATACGCCATAGTTTTAGCCTTTTAATGTGCCGTCCATTGGACTTTGGTCAGATCGATGCCTTCTTTGTGCATCTCATACAGCGGCGAAAGCTCTCGTAGCTTCTGAACCACATCGATCACCTTCGCCGATACGTAATCCACCTCTTCCTCCGTGTTGAACCGGCCTAAGCCGAAGCGGATGGAAGAATGCGCCAGATCGTCTCCGGCGCCCAATGCCTTCAGTACATAACTGGGCTCGAGCGTGGCCGACGTACACGCCGATCCGCTCGATACCGCGATCTCGTTGATGCCCATCAACAGCGATTCACCTTCCACGAACGCGAAACTGATGTTCAGGTTGTTCGGGAGCCGGTGCTCCATGGTGCCGTTGATGTACACTTCGTCGAGCGACGCCAGCAGCCGGTCCTTCAGCTTGTCGCGCAGATAGGCCATGCGCTTGGATTCCTCGGGCATCTCCGCCTTGGCGATCGCGGCTGCTTCGCCCAGCCCGACGATTCCCGGGACATTCAGCGTGCCCGAACGCATGCCGCGCTCGTGCCCGCCGCCGTCCATCTGCGCCGTGACCTGGACACGCGGATTGCGCCGGCGAACGTACAGCGCGCCGACGCCCTTGGGTCCGTACATCTTGTGCGCGCTGATCGACGCCAGATCGAGGCCGTCCTTAATCACATCCACGGGCACTTTGCCCACGGCCTGGGTGGCGTCGGAGTGGAACAGGGCGCCCCGCTCCTTGGCGATCTTGCTGATCTCCGCTACCGGCTGCAGCACGCCGATTTCGTTGTTCGCGTACATGATGCTGACTAAGATGGTTTTGTCGGTCATCGCCGCGCGCAGCTTATTCAGGTCCACCAGGCCGTTGGTTTCAACCGGGAGATAGGTGACCTTGAAGCCTTCTTTTTCCAGCCGCTTACAGGTGTCGAGGATGGCCTTGTGCTCGGTGGCCGCGGTGATGATGTGGTTGCCCTTTTCGGCATACATCTCCGCGACGCCCTTTAGCGCCAGATTGTTCGATTCGGTCGCGCCGCTAGTGAAAACAATTTCCTTGCTGTTGGCGCCGATCAGATCGGCTACCTGCTTGCGAGCTTTCTCTACCGCATCCTCTGCCACCCATCCGAAACTGTGGTTGCGGCTGGCGGCGTTCCCGAACGTATCCGTGAAATACGGAACCATCGCCTTGAACACGCGCGGGTCGACCGGCGTGGTGGCGTGATTGTCCATGTAAATCGGTAGTTTCATCTTGTTGGCAGACTTCCCCTGGAAGGTTGGATGCTGGAAACCATGCCTTGGATGGACGGAACGGGCATATCGTCCGACGATAGATCCGAAATCGTGATTCCAGACAGCAACCGCAGAATCCCTTCGTGAACTTTCCGCAGCGGCTCGCGCACCGGACAGAGCTCGCTTTGATCGCATTCGATCGGTTCGTCGTGCTCGGTGAAGCACTGCGTCAGGATAATCGGACCGTCGATGCTGCGGATCACCTCGAGCGCGGTGATCTCATGCGGGTCGCGGGCCAGCCGGTAACCGCCGCTGGCGCCTTGCTCGGATACCAGCAGGCCGGTACGTACCAGCGTCTGCAGTACTTTCGAGAGCAAAGGCAAGGGAATCCGGTACCGATCGGCGATCTCCTTGGCTGACCCAGTCACCTTTATAGAACCGTTTTGGGCCTGGCATGCCAGATGGCGTAGTGCGATCAGCCCGTAGTCGGCCTTCTTAGTGAGCTTAAGCATGTAAGACTAATTCAGTCCAATATTAGAGTACCAATCCGGCCAGCCTCTGTCAAGGAAGCCTAAGTGCCTGTAAAGCAAGCATAAGTGATGAGTTAGCATGGATTAGGCCCGTCCATGCAACACACACCCAAGCCGGTCCGTATCCCGGACCTACTGGAAAAGAAGCAGCGGGGCGAGAAGATCGCGATTCTCACCGCCTACGACGCCACCATGGCCCGCCATCTCGATTGCGCTGGAATCGACGCCATCCTGGTCGGCGATTCTCTGGGAATGGTGATCATGGGCCAGCAGAACACCCTTGAGGTGACGCTCGATATGATGGTGCACCACACCCGCGCGGTCCGCCAAGGAACAAAGCACGCGCTGGTGATTGCGGACATGCCGTTCCTGACCTTCCAGACCGGCCTCGACGACGCCGTGCGGAACGCGGGCCGCTTAATCCAGGAAGGCGGCGCGGCAGCGGTCAAACTCGAAGGGGGCCGGGCTTCTTCCGACGTGACCGCGCGGCTGGTCGAGATTGGTATCCCGGTGATGGGGCACATCGGTCTGACACCGCAGTCGGTGCATCAGCTCGGCGGCTTCAAGAAAATAGCGGGATCGGCAGCCCAAAAGCTCTTGGACGAGGCGCGAACCGTCGAACAGTCGGGCGCGTTCGCCATCGTTCTAGAGTCGATTCCATCGGATATTGCCGGCGAGATCACCCAAGCCCTGACCATTCCCACCATCGGCATCGGCGCCGGGCCGCATTGCGACGGGCAGGTGCTGGTGAGCTATGACGCGCTCGGATTGTTTGACGAATTCACTCCGTCTTTTGTGAAACGCTACGCCGAGCTGGGCAAGGAAGTAGTCCGCTCGGCCCGCGAATACATCGACGACGTGCGCAGCGGCCGTTTTCCGAAGTGAGCGTCATTACACAAAAGATTGCGGAAGTGCGCGCGCTCGTCGCAGCCGCTCGCGAGCGTGGATTGACCGTTGGCCTGGTTCCGACCATGGGCTCGCTCCATGACGGGCATGGCGCCCTGATGCGACGCGCGCGTGAGGAGACCGGCTACGTGGTCGCGACGATTTTCGTCAATCCCACCCAGTTCGATCGCCCCGACGATTTTCAAAAGTACCCGCGGAGGATCGAGATCGATCTGGCTTATTGCGGGCGTTTGGGAGTGGATATGGTGTTTGCTCCCGATGCGGAAGAAATGTATCCGTCTGGAGAGGCTACGACTTCGGTCGAAGTCTCCGGCATCTCGTCTCGCCTGGAAGGCGAATTTCGCCCTGGACATTTTCGGGGGGTCGCCACGGTGGTCGCCAAGCTGTTTAATATTATCGCGGCCGACCGCGCGTATTTCGGCGAGAAGGACGCGCAGCAGATGGCTGTTATCCAGAAGATGGTCGCGGACCTCAATTTTCCGATTACGATTGTGCCGGTCCCAACCGTTCGCGAGCCCGACGGGTTGGCGATGAGCTCCCGCAACCAGCGCCTTACCCCTCAAGATCGCCGGATCGCGCCGGTTCTTTACCAAGCCCTGTGCGAAGCCGAGCGCTTAATCCGCGGCGGTTCGCACTCTGTGGCCGCAATCACCCAAGCGGCACACGATATCTTGTTACGAAATCCCGCAATCCGGATCGAATATCTGAACGTCGTGAACCCTGCGACGTTTCAGCCGGAGGAGAGGGTCACGGGCCAGGTGCGCATTGCGGCCGCGGTGTGGCTGGGAGACGTCCGGCTGATCGACAATATTCTGGTCCGCTGATAACCTGGAAACCTCATGCCCCGTTGCATACTCGCGATTTTGTTTCTGACTGGTCTGGCTTGGGCGGATCAAGTGACTCTCGCCAATGGCGACCGCATCACCGGCTCCATTCTCCGCAGCGACGCCAAGAATCTGGTGCTCAAGACCGATAGCGCGGGGGAACTCACCATCAAGTGGGACACGATCGCCGGCATCTCCGCGCCGGGGCCGCTGCACATCGGCCTCAGCGACGGCCAGACCATCGTCGGCTCGGTCGAGACCGTCAACGGGAGATTCAGCGTCACGACCCAGACCGCGGGCGTGGTCGCAACGTCGAAAGAGGCCATTCAGTTCATCCGTAACAATGAGGAAGAGGCCAAGGCTCAAGCCGAAATCGATCATTTTCGCAACCCGCGCCTGGTGGATCTGTGGGTAGGCAATCTCGACCTGGGATTCGCCGCCAGCCGGGGGAATGCCAATACGGAAACTCTGACGCTCTCTACCAACGCCGCGCGCGCCACGACTCGCGATAAGATTGCTGTCTACTACTCTTCCATTTTTTCATCTAGCGATTTTTCGGGCGGAAGTACGCAGACCACCGCGAACTCCAAGCGTGGAGGCGTGGCCTATAACTTGAACCTGAACAAAAGAGCATTCGTATTCGGCTCGGTGGACCTGGAATCCGACCAGTTCCAGGACCTTGATTTGCGCTTTGTGCCCGCGGGCGGCGGCGGCTATCACGCCATTGCAACCATGCCCACGCAACTCGATCTGCGCCTGGGCGCTGCCGCCAATCGCGAATTCTTCTCCACTGGACTCAATCGCACCTCCGCCGAACTGCTGCTCGGTGACAATTTCGCCCACAAGTTTAGTGCCACGACGCACATCGAGCAGAAGTTCGATTTCTTCTCGAACCTCTCCGATACCGGTGCTTACCGTATGAATTTCGACATCTCCGGCGTTACAGCGATACACAAGTGGTTCTCGTGGCAACTCACGGTGAGCGATCGCTATCTGAGCAACCCGGTTCCTGGCCGCAAGAAGAACGATGTCCTGGTCAGCACGGGCTTTCGGTTGAATTTCGTCAAGTGATCCGGGTACTGCTGGCCATACTACTGGCGCTGTGTATCATGCGCCTGTGGATGACGCCGCTCACGTCGAGCTTCTGGGTGGATGAAGCCGAGACAGCTTTTGTGGTTCATCACGGCTACAACCATCCGTCGCTCGCCGTGGTTCCGCAAGTCACCGCATCGGTATACTACTGGCTGCCGCGCGGGGCAGAGGCGATCTTCGGGTTCTCCGAAGCCGTCGAGCGACTTCCTTCGGTCGCCGCGATGGCCATCGCGCTGTTCTTCGTCGCGCTCCTGGCCGCCCGGCTGATTCATCCGCAGGCCGCGTGGTTCGCAGTGTTCGCGTGCCTCGCGCTCCGAGCCTTCAACTATGAAGCTGCCAACGCCCGGCCCTACGCACTGGGGATGTGCGTGGCGGCGGCGAGTCTCTGGCTTCTGGTCCGCTGGCTCGACTCCGGCAGATGGCCGGATGGCATTCTGTTTCTGGCAGCGGCCGCCCTGCTGTGGCGCGTGCAGCTGATTTACTGGCCGTTCTATTCTATTTACGCGATCTACTTCCTCGCGCGATCGGACAAGCGCGTTTCGTGGATACAATCAGCATCAATTTGCGTCGGTCTGGTCGTGGCAGTGCTGCCGGTCATTCCCACGGCGCTCGCGGTGAACCGGGAAGCTGCGCTGCACGCCTTCGCGCCGCAGCCTTCCTGGCTCGATCTGGGTGGCGCCTTCAAGTTTCGCTTGGTCGTGGGCGTTGCCATGGCCGCGTGGATACTGGCCCGGTGGCGTCGCTGGGTACGGCCCGAATCTCTGGCGTCATCATCGGCGATCGCTCTGATCGCCGCATGGTGGGTCGTGCAGCCGGTCGGTTTATTCGCGTATTCCCACATCGGCGGCATCAGCGTGTTTTCGACGCGCTACTTGTCGATCGCGCTTCCGGGTGCGGCTCTGGCTGCCACCGCCGCTGCGGCGTGGTTTATTCCCAAGTCCCGCTGGCAGCCGCTGGCGCTGGCGATGGGAGTCGCGGCTTTGCTTTTCTCCGGACAATGGGAGCAGCTCTCGCCGCCGCATCACAATTCCGACTGGCGCGCGGCTTCCCGCGCCGCGAACGCCCTAAAGCTCGATCCGACCACGCCGGTGCTGGTTGTCAGCCCGTTTGTTGAAGCCAAGCCGCCGGTCTGGAGGCCGGATTATCCGTTGCCGGGGTTCCTATACTGCCACCTGGATGTGTATCCGGTCGTCGGGACGCCCTACCTGCTTCCCTATGACGATTCGCCTGCGGCCAAGCAATACGCTGAGACTCTCGCGAAGGGAACTCTGCCCGCGGCTGGACGCTTCCTGATCTACGCCGGCGCGCGCGACGTGCGGTTTTGGCGCGATTGGTTTGCCGCGCGGCCCCAGCTCGCGGGCTGGCGCAGCCGCCTGCTGGGCCCGTTTCTGGATGTCGACGTGGCGCTATTTGAGGCGCCGTGAAGTCCCTTTTACGTCTAACGCGCGATAATTCACGCCCTGCCGTTTGAGCCGTGCGAGCTGCGGCGGAACACGATCCAGAAAATCGCGATAGTTCCGGGCCTCTTTCCCTGGGTCCGGCGGCGACCACACCACCTCGGCCAGCGCGAACAATCTCGGAAACAGCATATACTCCACCTGGCGCGTATCCGCCATGTATTCTGTCCAGACATTGGCCTGCGCTCCCAGGATGTGTTTGTTCTCCTCCGCATTCAGCGCCGCGGGCGTGGGATTGTAGCTGTACACCTTTTCGAGCGTCAACATTCCACCAATGGCCAGAGGCTCCTGGTTCCGATCGCCCTGGTAGTGGTCGAAATAAAGATACGCGCCCGGGGTCATGATGACATCGTGGCCCTGCCGGGCGGCCGCGACGCCGCCCTCTTCACCTCGCCAGCTCATGACCGTGGCGTCCGGCGCCAGACCACCTTCCAGGATCTCGTCCCATCCGATCATCCGGCGCCCTTCGGAATTGATAAACCGCTCGATGCGGCGGATGAAGTAGCTCTGCAACTCGCTTTCATCCTTCAATCCTTCCCGCCGGATCACCTGCTGCGCGTCCGGGCTCTCTTTCCAGCGGTCCTTTTGAACTTCATCGCCGCCGATGTGGATGTATCGCGAAGGGAACAGCGCCATAACCTCGGACAACACGTTTTCCAAGAACTGGAACGTGTTCTCCTTGGGACAAAACACATCTTTGAACACGCCCCACGTAGTGGCGGTCTCAAACGGGCCCGACGTGCACGCCAGTTCCGGATACGCCGCCAGCGCGGCGAGGGAGTGGCCTGGCATCTCGATCTCCGGAATCACGGTGATGAACCGTTCGCGCGCGTAAGCCACCACATCTCGGATCTGCTCCTGCGTGTAGAATCCGCCGTATGGCTTGCCATCGTATTTGGTCGACTGCGGTGAGTGGCCGACCAGCGTCTCCTTCCGTACGGAGGCGATCTCCGCCAGCGGCGGGTATCGCTTGATCTCTATTCGCCAGCCTTGATCGTCGGTGAGGTGCCAGTGGAACCGGTTCAGCTTGTAACGCGCCATCCAATCCAGATAGAGCTTCAAAAACTCCACTGGAAACATGTGGCGCGACGTGTCCAGGTGCAGGCCGCGATAGCCGAATCGTGGCCGATCTTCGATCTCTGCCGCAGGCAGAGTTAATGTGGTCCCGCCGCGCGCATTCGCGAGCTGGAGCAGCGATTGCGCTCCGTAGAACAACCCGGCCGGAGGCCCAACGATGGTGACACCGCGCGGGTCAATTCGAAGGCGGTAACCTTCTTCCGGGAGGTTTGTGTCAAGAAGGAAACGGACTGCGTTTTCACCCGGAGCTTCCGTTGCTGAGTCCATCGCGATTCCGAATTCGGACCGCATCTGCCCTCGGAACCATTCGGCGACAGGACGCGCCTCCGGGTCGGCATAGACAGCGGTCGATCGGCCCAGCAGAAAATTTCCGTTCAAGTGCCGCACCAGGGCGGGGCGGGGAACAATAGGCAGAGACTGGGCGGCTCCGTGCGCGGTAGTGATGACCCACAGAGCGAGCGGGACGCCGCGCGTCATTCTCCTCAGTCTAGCAGGGCGTGAGTGAACCATTTCGCGAAAATCAGCTCGAACATTGGTTAGAACTCAGGTGTTTCACCGAGAAGCCGGAGGCCGAATCGCTGTTAGGCTGGCCGAAGGAGGGTGTATGGCCGTATCCACGTGGCAACGTAAGCCCCATCTCGGTCTCCCAGACCGTCGAAGTGATGACCGCATCGGTTGCGAAGGGGCCACGGTCATCGATGTGCTGAGTCCGCAGCCGCGAAGTTCGGTGCCGGCGCGCATTCTTGATGTCGGAACCTCGAGTTTGAAGTTGAGTCTTCCATTCTTTCTGTCCCCGGGCGCGCTCATCCGCATACACATGACCGACTCCATAGCCAACGCCGAAGTTCGGTATTGCACCTCTGAAGGCACCGAATACCATGTTGGCGTCAAGGTGGAAGACGTTGCTCCCAAGAGCGCCTAAGTAAATGTTGAAAAATCCCCCGAGCCTCTGACTACAAATCCTCCACGCGCTCGGACGGTCGCGCCACATTCCACTCCCGGTTCATTTTCTCGAGTTCGATGTCCTGGAGATCGATATAATCGAAGAGCGGGGATCAAAATGTCAGCAGCTAAAGCCCTTGGAGTGGTTTCGGTATTCGCACTTACCGTCTTTGCCCAGCCGAACCCAGTGACTCAGCCCGCGGGTCAATATGCCGGTTCGGCCGCCTGCAAGACCTGCCATCCCGCAACCTACGAGCGCTGGAGCAAGACCCGGATGGCAAACGTAGTCCGGGATCCGAAAACGCACCCAGACGCGATCATCCCGGACCTCTCGAAACCCGATCCATTGCTGAAATTCACCAAAGATGATATCGCCTTCGTTTACGGAAGCAAATGGAAGCAGCGCTATTTCACGAAGAGGGGCGATGACTATTATCCGCTCGGCGCGCAGTGGGATGTGACGCATCAGATCTGGCGCGCGTACATGGTCGCTCCGAACACCGACTGGTGGGTGCCGTTCTATCCCGCCGATAACATGCAGCGTCCCACCGGGCCACTCTGCGACGGCTGCCATTCAGTGAACTACAACATTCAGACCAAGACGGTGACGGAATGGAACGTAGGCTGCGAGAAGTGCCACGGACCCGGTGGCGCGCACGTCCGCCAGCCTTCTCGTGCCAACATCGTCAACCCCGCGCGTCTGGACAGTATTCAAGGAACGAATGTATGTATTCAGTGCCATTCCCAAGGACAGCCGCTGAGCAATCCGATCAACGGCAAGTATTACGACTGGCCGGTTGGTTTTCAAGTCGGCATGGATCTCAAGAATTTCTGGAAGCTCGAAGACCACAAGCTTGGAGAACAGACCTTCACTCATTTCGCGGACGGCACCGCGCATAAAAACCGGATGCAGGGGAATGATTTCGTGCAGAGCGCCATGTATACGCACGGAATCACGTGTTTCACTTGTCATGACGTGCACGGAACGGAGAACAACGCCGACCTATTAAAGCCGGCCAACGTGCTGTGCCTGCAGTGTCATGGCCCGAATTCGCCGAATGGCCCGCGGGCGCCTACCATCGAGGCGCACACTCATCATCCGGCGGCAAGCGCGGGCAATGACTGTGTGAACTGCCACATGCCGAAGATCGAGACCCAACTCGCTGACGTGAACGTGCGCGCTCACACCTTCAAGTTCATCACTCCCCGGGATACGGAATCGCTGAAAGTCCCCAATCCTTGCGCGGGCTGCCACGCCGACAAGCCTCCGAACTGGGCGGCGGATACTCTCAAGACTTGGTCCAACGTCTCGCCCTGGCGGGTGGCAAATTAGCAGAACTTCACATCTCCTCGGCACGAAGTGAATAGCCGACCCCGCGAACGGTCTGCAGGAGCTTGGACTCGCCGGGCAGCTCGATCTTGCCGCGCAGCAGACGCATGAAGGCGTCCAGCGTGTTGCTCTCGATGTCGGCGCCATGGCCCCAGACGCTTTCGATCACGCGGTCGCGCGGCAAGACGCGGCCCGCATGGCGCATCAGCAGTTCGAGGATGGCGAATTCGGTGCGGGTGAGATTTAGAGTGCGCGCGCCACGGCGGACTTCGCGCGTGCCGGGGTCGAGCGACAAATCGGCCGTCCGGAGGTGCGCGGGCTGCGGGATCGGCCCGCGCCGGGACACCGCGCGAATGCGGGCGAACAGGACATCGAAGGAAAATGGTTTGGTCAGATAATCGTCGGCTCCCAGATTCAGGCCCTCGACGATATCCTTGGCGCTGTCACGCGCGGTCAGGAGCAGAATCGGCGTGCGGTTATTTTCGTCGCGCAGGCGGCGGACAACCGTGAAGCCGTCGTTTCCCGGAAGCAGGACGTCGAGCAGGATCACGTCGAACTCGCCGCTTTGAGCCAGGGCCAGGCCGTCCCGGCCATCGAGCGCAACGGTGACGGAGTGCCCTTCCTCATGGAGAGCCTGGCGCAACAGCTCGGCCAGCCTGCTTTCGTCTTCGACGACCAGAATCCGCATCGCCTACCACCATCCTAGCGCCCACCGAAGCCGATTCTGGCAACATCTCAACCGCTAGTGTCAAAAATCTGTCAGGAGGGACGCTGGCGGTGTTAGGAAAGCCTTGATCCTCCGTGGCTGCACGGTGGTTCTCGAATTGCACTGGGGAAGCCCGGGAGTATCGGTGTCCACGCCCTCCACAGCTCGTACCGAACTAACGGCCCTCCTGGACGAGCCAGGCGGGCGAGCCCCGCTGGACGGCTGGATCCTGGCCGGAATTGGCATCGCCGTCATGACGACGATCGCGGGGATCGCGTCGACCGGAGTCAACCTTCGTTACTTTCTTCAGCCCACCGCGGCGTGGATTGTCCTCGGAGGAACACTGGGCGTCACGCTGGTGACGACGCCGCGAAAGTCCCTCCGTCACGCCATTCGCCGCGTGCTGGGACTGGTCCGGCAGCCCGCCACCGATCGGCAGGAGCTGATGGGCGAAATTATTTCTTACGTGAAGACCGCGCGTGTCCACGGATTACTGGCCCTGGAACCGAGGATCAACCAGGCCAGCAACAGCTTCCTGCGCGAGATGCTCGCGCTGGCGATTGATGTGCCGAGCCGCAGTGAATTCCAACGCGCTCTGGAAACCAAGCTTCGCTTGCGGGAGAGGCAGGGCGACGCGGACGCCAAGGTGCTGGAAGTGGCTGCGGGATTCGCGCCCGCTATCGGCGTAATTGGCACGGTTGTGGGGCTGATCGACGTGCTGCGGCAATTTTCCAATATGGGTTCGGTTGCTCTCGGAATCGGAACAGCGTTTATCTCGACCATGTACGGGCTGGCGCTGGCAAACCTGATTCTTCTTCCGGCATCGCACCGGATTCGGGCTAGCGTCGCGGAAACGTTCGAGATCGACGAAATGATTATCGAAGGCGGGCTGGGTATGTTCGACAACATCCATCCGTCGCTGGTCCGCGAACGCCTGAACTGTTTCCTGCGCCCGGAGTCCCGGCCGTGAAACCGGCCTATTTCCAGAGCCAAAACACCGGCAGGGACCGCTGGATGGTCAGCTACGTGGACGTGTTAACCATCATGCTGATTCTTTTCGTTGCGATGGCGGCACAGGCCCTGCGGAGCGCGCCCCAGTTACAAGCCGTGCCGCCGGTTCCAGTTTTATCGCCGGCGCCGGCGCCCGACGCGGCGCTGGCCGCCATCAAACAGGATCTGGAACAGGACCACCTGGATGTCCAACTCGATTCCCGTGGAGTCGTGGTCAGTCTTCCTCAGGCGCTGTTGTTCGCGCCGGGCGAGGATCGAATCAACGCGGCTGCACTCACCACGGTAAGCGCGATCGGAGACATACTCCGCAAGATCCCCAACAACGTGAGCCTGGTGGGGCATGCTGACGCGGTCCCCATTCATAACCGCCGCTTCAGCAACAACTGGGAACTAGCCGCGGCGCGCGGCCTGCGCCTCCTGGAGCTGCTCAGCGAAAGATATGGAATCGCGGAATCTCGACTCTCCGTCGAGAGTTATGGTTCGTACGACCCCAAAAGCTCCAACGACACGCCCGACGGCCGCGCGACGAATCGTCGCGTGGAAATCGTCATCTTGGACACTGCTCCGCGGAGCGCGGCAGAGATTCGTTAGCGGCCCACGACCACGATCTCGAAGCTGTCCGGTATGGGCGTCGGATTCTTACCCTGTTTACCGTCCTTGCCCACGGCCGGAGGACCAGTTTCGGTGGCCGGTAGATAGAGCTTGTGCGCCTTTTGATCGGCGGCAATCGTTCTAGCGCCGAACTGCGTTTGGATTGTTCCGACGACGTCGAACTTTCCAGGCGCGGTCTCGCCAACCATCGTAATCGTGCCGTCGCGGCCATTCGCGCTGAATGCGTAGGCGTCATCGAACGCCACGCCATCTGGCCCCGCACCGATAGCGGGCGTAGCGAGCACCTTGCCCGTGGCGGGATCGCTCACGATCATCATCTTGTTGTTGCAGACCGAAAACAGATGCGTCTTCTTGACATCAAAGGTAAGGCCGCTGGGGCTGTCGCAGGGAGCGATGGAGTAGCGCTTGGAGACCAGCGCGTTCTTCGCGTCGACTTCGATGATCTCGTTCTTGTCCTCAATGTTGACGTAGATGTGGCCTTTTCCGTCGACTTGCGCAAACTCGGGCTTGCCGCCGACCGGAATGGAGGATGTGATCACGTTACCTGTTTTGGCGTCAATCGCCGTCGAATCGCTGCTGCGTCCGTTGAACGTGAAGACGCGGTGCGAGACTGGTTCATAGATGATCGAATCCGGGTTTTGCCCGGTCTTGATTTTTCCGTTCACGCCGACACTCTCGATAATCTTCAACGTCTTGACATCGAACACGGTGACGTCGTTGTCGGTTCCATCGCTGGTAAAGCCGCGGCCGAGGTCGTCGGCGATGGCGATACCGTGCACGCCATTGGTGCCCGGAATGGTGCCTACCAGCTTATCGGTAGCGGTGTCGATAACTTCCGTCTGCGTTCCATGCGACACGTAGAGCCGATGATTCGCGCTATCGAGATAGGCATAGTCCCAACGGGCTCCTCCACCGATCTTTATCTTGGTTACGACTTTGTAGGTAGGCGCGGCCGCAAACGAGACGGCTGCGACGATCAGGATAAGGGACGATCTCATTCGTGATGGACTCCTTTCGTCCACCGATTAGGATACGCCAGAATTCTGAAGATTGCCTGAAAAACCAAGACTAGATCCGGGACGTTAACTCAGGCTTGTGGTCCCGGGCCGCGAAGATCACCCGAAAGACCGACCAGGCGTCTTCGCTGCTTTCCACTTCAATCGAGGCCCCATGCGCATGGGCGATGCTGCCGGCCAGCGCGAGACCGAGACCATGGCCTTCGCCGCTCCTGGCGCGATCCGCCCGGTAGAAGCGCTTAAAAATGTGCGGCAGATCGGTGTCCGGAATGCCAGTGCCAAAATCCTTGACTAGAACCGCAATTCGGGAATCAGTGCGCTCTAGCTTCAGGATCACCTCGCCACCGGCTCGCGAGTACTTTAGGGCATTATCCACCAGGGCCAGGAACAAGCGGTGCAGAGCAGGGCGGTTGCCTGAAACAATTGCCGGCTCATCACCCATGAAGGCATTCAGACGAATGTGGCGCAACTCGGCAAGGCTATACGCCTCCGAGCAGACGTCGCTAAGAACGTCCCGCAAATCGAGCGGCGACAGCGGCATTTCCAGGACCGCTGCGTCGCTACGAGCCAGTACCAGCAGATCTTCGACTAGCCGTGTCATCCTTTCCGCTTCGGCGGACACGTCCTCGAGAGACTGCCGATAGGACTCGGGCGTTCGAGTGCGGCGCAGAGCCAGATCAGCGGTTGTTCTGATTACGGCCAGGGGAGTGCGCAGCTCGTGAGAGGCGTCCGCTACAAATTGCGAGAGCGTTTTAACAGCGGACTCGAGTCTTGAGAACATCGTGTTCAGGACTTGCGCTAAACGCGCAAGCTCATCGCCCGTCGCGGGGACCGGCAGACGCTCCGAGAGATTCTCAATGCTGATGGTGAGGGCAGCGTCGGAAATATTCTGAACCGGTTTCAGGGCTCGCCCGCTCAGCCAGGCGCCGCCCGCGCAGGCGATCGCGATGACCACTGGCAACAGACTCCAGAGCAAAATCCGCAACAGGTCCAGCGTATGGATGGCCTCGGCTATCGAAGCGCTTACCTCCAGGTTGAACACCTCGCCGTTTGAGGTAAACTGGCGGCGCAGGGCTCGGACCTCAGACGGCCTTTCGGGCGTACTGGATACGAAGCGGAACGCAAATCCGCTGGCGCCGCGCAGATCCATGGAGCTGCCGGGAGGCAGGGCCTGGCAAAACTCTTCTAGCTCATCGCGCACCCCATTGGGCCGAGATCCCGAGGATTCGCTCCGAAAGTATTTTTCGAATCGACTGGCTCGTCCGGCCAGATCCTGGTCGACTTCGGCCATCATGCGGTGGCGAAGAGACACCCAGATCAGCGTGCCGAAGAGGCCCAGTCCGGCCGTCAGGACCGCCGCGTACCAGAGGGTCAGCCGAAACCGGATGGAATTGCGCCGCACAACACTCCCTTTGTAGCAAAGGAACCTGAAGGAAACCTGAAACGGATCTCTTTTCAGCGATTCTTCAGGATGATGTGGTGGACTGATATGTTGTAAACACAGAAAGGTACCTTGTGAACACGAGCATGCTAAGAGGGTTTCTCGCCGCCGCTTGCGGCGCGTTATTGGCCGGTTCGGCGGAGGCGCAGGTGACGAATCCCCCCGCCACAGCGCAGATCACATCCGCGCCGCTCACGTTGACTCTGAAGGACGCTCTGGCCCGAGCGGAAATGAACGCTCCACAGGTCCTTGCGGCCGTGAGTGATGCAGCCTCGGCCCATGAGGACCTTTTGCAAGCGCGCGCCGGGCTTCTGCCTTCGGCCAGCTTCAGGTCGGAATACCTGGGGACGCAAGGCAATGGATTGATCTCCAGCGGAAGATTCGTCACAAATGATGGTGTCCACGTCTACCGCGACTGGGGCATAGTGCATCAGGATTTCACCGCCGCCTTGACGCGCACCGGCCCCGAACGGGCTGCCGCGGCGGAAGCACTTGCCAAGGCAAAGACGGACATCGCGCGGCGAGGATTGAACCTTACCGTGACCCGGGCATACTACGGGCTCTTGACCGCTCAACGGAAGTACTCCACGGCTCAACAAGCGCTCGATCAAGCCAAGCGCTATCTCGATATAAGCCAGAGTCTTCAGCGTGGGGGTGAAGTTGCGAAAAGCGACGTGGTCAGAGCTGACCTCCAGTATGCGGCCCAGGAGCAAGTTTTTCGGGAAGCGAAACTCGCCATGGATACGGCGAGGCTGGACCTCGCGGTATTGTTGTTCCGCGATTTCGATCAAAACTTTACTCTGGTGGACGATCTGGATCTGTCGGCCGCGCTTCCTGATTTCGCGGAAATTCAGCAGCTGGCTGGGCGCGAAAACCCGGATATTCGAGCCGCAACGAGCGCCCTCCTGGGCGCCAAGCTGGACGTCAAGATCGCCCGGCAGGCGTACCTTCCGTCTCTTACCGCTGATATGGCTTACGGCATTGAGGCGAATGCATTCGCCCTGCACAGCACCGTCGCGGCCGCTCCCGAGAAGGGACCTCTGCCCAATCTTGGCTACTTTTTGACTGTTTCCCTAAATGTGCCCGTCTGGGATTGGGGATCGAGAGCCAGCAAGGTTCGCGCAGCGGAAGTCCGCCGTGACCAGGCAAATGTGGAGCTCAGCGCGACCCAGCGAACGCTACTGCGGAACCTGCAAGGGTTCTACCAGGAAGCACAAACCGCTCGTGAACAACTGGATTCGCTCCGGCGATCGGTAGATCTCTCCGCCGAGAATCTGCGCCTGAACGGATTGCGATACCAGGCCGGAGAAGCAACCATACTGGAAATCGTGGACGCCCAAACCGCTGTGACGCAGGCCCGCAACGCCTACGAAGACGGATTGGTACGATACCGTCTGGCTCTGGCGAATCTTCAAACCGTCACCGGGACGTTCTAGCCGGCTGCCCGTTGATGCAGGAAAACAATTATGAACAGAAATGACCAAGGCCGCTCGAAGAGGCGTCACGCTGCCCCCGGCGGATGGATCGCCCTTGCCGTGTTGTTGTCCGGCTGCAGTAAGAACGTAACGCCTGCTGCGGAGGAGCCAATAACTCATGTCATGGTCGAGACCGCCGTTCGTGGCGCGATCGACAATGTCGTAACGGCGGATGCGGTCCTTTATCCGGTGAATCAGTCCAGCGTCACCCCCAAAATCAGCGCTCCTGTCAAGCGCGTTCTGGTGAATCGTGGCGATCATGTGCGAGCGGGTCAATTGCTGGCCGAACTGGAGAGCACCGATCTCGCCGCTGCCGTGGAAGAAGCCAAGCAGCTGTACGAACAGGCGCAGTCGGCATATCAAACTACGACTGGCGCTACTGTTCCTGAAGATCGAACGAAAGCGGAGACGGACGTCAAGACGGCGCAACAGACCGCGGACGCCGCCAAGAAACTGTACGACAACCGCGTGGGCTTGGAACGTGAAGGGGCCCTGGCGTCAAAGCTCGTGGATGATGCAAGAGTCGCAATGGTTCAGGCGCAGAGTCAGCTGGAAACGGCGCAGCGTCATCTGCAGGCGCTGAGTCAGGTCAGCCAGCGCGAGTCCGTCCGAGGCTCCGAGGCCCAAATGAACGCCGCCAAGGCGCGCTACGATAACGCCGTCGCCCAGCTTTCTTATGCTCGGGTGGTTAGCCCCATCGCCGGAGTGATTGCCGACCGCCTGGTCTATCCCGGGGAAATGGCGAGCAGCGGCTCCCCTCTTGTTTCTGTTGTTGATATCTCGCAGGTAGTCGCGCGGGCCAACGTCCCGGTGAAAGAGGCGGCATCGATCACGGTCGGGCGGCCG
>Ga0210400_10001832_pt1 | contig 20671 bp, 17 predicted proteins | sample IncBWH26MmetaG_FD_155456 | JGI IMG/M metagenome (GOLD analysis project Ga0210400, IMG submission 155456) | Forest soil microbial communities from Barre Woods Harvard Forest LTER site, Petersham, Massachusetts, United States - Inc-BW-H-26-M | ecosystem: Environmental > Terrestrial > Soil >...
CGGGCGACGTGGGTTTCAGCTTCAACAACGAGGCGTTTCCGGGCGCCGCCACATCGGGAACGCAGTTCGCGCTGCCCAGTTTCACGGGCACGAATGACCCCGGCACGGCCGTGCGCTGGCAGACGATTTTCGGCACAAATCCCACTGCGGTCAGCATTATTTTGCAGGGAGCCATGGCCGATGTGGACGCGGAATACCAGCAACTTGATAGCAGCAGCGCCCTCACCGGCGAAGCGCGCACCGTCACCGGCGTGCAGGCGAAATTTCTGCGCATACGGTTTGTCTCTTCCACCGGCGGCACCGGCTTGACCGCAAAGATTCTCGTGTAAGCGCTAACGGTTTCGCGCTGCCGCGCCTCATCGATAGGGCATCTTGCTGGCGCGTGACACACGCTCGGGCCGCGCCGGCAGGATGCCAGCGCTACAAAATTAGTCATGAAACAGTGCATGGCGTATCGCGTTTCGCGACTTCACCGAAACGTTTGGGTGCGGTGTCGCCGGCCGCGTGCGCGAGGGCAGCGGCTCTGCCGTGCGCACGCCAATGCGCTGCAAGGCGCGGCGCTCGGCTTGTTCGTGCACGGTTTCGTTGAGCGCACAAAGCGGCAAGCCTCCACCGAGGTGCAGGCAACCTGAAGTTTTTGGAGTGCGGCGGTCTTGCCGCCGCTTTCACGGTCGACGCCGTGCTTAAGAAACTATTCGACGAGAGACTCGGTGGACGGCGACACCTGTGTGGGTTTGCGCCGTAAAAGCGGTAGCAAGCTACCGCACTCCAAAAAACACGGCGCGGACGTGGGCAAATGAGCTCGAAAAGTAAACCGAATGAAAAGGTTTCCGTCAGCATCGGCTGCGGCGCGATGATTTTGTAGCGCACCACTCAATTGCAAAAGCGGCGGCAAGACCGCCGCACTCCACAAAATGCGTGTAACCCGACTGGATTAGCAGCATGAACTCGAAGAATAAACCGAATGGACATGGCGCGCTGCTGGCAAAAGGCGGCGCGAACGGTCGCACGATTTCGTTGAGCGGGATGGGCAGGGCTGCGTCTGTCGACGCGAGCGAACTCTCCGTTGCGAATGCCGCGGCTTCCTCTGCCGCGGCGGGCGCGGACCGCGAGGCGTGCGCTGATGTGGCTCAGGCCCCGGGCAAAGGGAAGCGGCGCCAGACGGCGGGGGCCGCTTCCCGGCGCAAAGGAAAGAAAGCGCATAAGAAAGCTAGCGCGGCAGACGCGCCGCGAGAAATTGTTCCTGGTTCGGAACCACTTCCGATCGACGGAGAGGCCTTCGTGGACGCCGTGCACGCACAGGTCGACCTCGTTCAGCTCGAAGTCGACCTACTGAGTTCGCAGGACGACAAAATCGTGCAGCGCGAGCTGGCCTATCTGCGCGAGCTGCGCTTCGGGAAACGCGCTGCCCCTGCGGACGACGAGCCACTACCAATTATTTTCGACGCACCGCGACCGGAAAGGGACCTGCCGTGAACACATTGATCGCACCGCAAAGCTTGCTCGAAAAACTGACGCAGACCGTTTATCTCGATCGCGTGCTGAAGACCCTGGGCGTCGCGGGCTTCGCCGTCACGTATCTGAATGCGTGGCGCAGCATGGGATTTGGATTGAAGTTGGGTTTTGTCCTTAGCGCGGCGGCGTGGTTTGTGGGCGCGCGCTTCACAAAGATTTATCGCTAGCGCGAGTCACGTGCGCCGCAAATCCAAATCTCCGTCGCGTCTCAGCGATTGCTACCAGCCATTTCCGCGCCAGGAAGAGTTTCATCGCAGTCGCGCGAAATACCGGCTATTTGGCGGCGCCGCCGGTCCGGGCAAGACCAAAGCCCTGCTGTGGGAAGCGATCTACCAGGCGCAAGAGGTTGCAGGTTCGGATTCGCTGCTGCTGCGGCGGACATATCCGGAGCTGGAATCGTCGCTGCTTGCATATTTTCGGCGCGACGTTCCGCGCTCGATGTATCGGCGCTACAACGAATCGAAGCACATCGTTACTTGGCACAACGGCTCGACGACGCGCTTCGGCTACTGCCGCAACGAAAATGACGTCTACCAGTATCAGGGCGCGGAGTTTCTGTTCATCGGGCTCGACGAGCTGACGCATTTCACGCTGAAGCAGTGGCAGTTCCTGACTTCGCGCAATCGTTGTCCCGCGAAATTGTATTCGGATGGGCAAAGCGCGGGGAGGCGCATCGTGCCGTGCATGGCCGGCGCTAGCAATCCCGGCAACATTGGTCACGCGTGGGTGAAGGCGCTGTGGGTCGATCACGTGCCGCCGCCGGGATTCGAGCGGCCGGAGCTGTACGACGCGCGCGATTACGATTTCATCCGCGCGAAGCTGGCCGACAATCCGATTTACGCCCATGACGCGGCGTATCACCGCACGCTCGAGGCGTTGCCGGAACATTTGCGGCGCGCGTTTCTCGAAGGCGACTGGAACGTTTTCGCCGGCCAATACTTCGATGTCTTCGAGTTCGGCCGCCACACTGTCCGCGCCGAAGAGCTGCGTCTCGAGCCCTGGTGGCCGCGCTGGATCTCGATCGACTGGGGCTTTCAGCATCCGAGCGCTGTGTATTGGCACTGCGCAGTACCGCAAGCCGTGACCCGTGACTCGTGGTCCGTGACTCGTGCAAAACCACGTTTAGCGGATGCGGTTCACGAGTCACCAGTCACAAGTCACGAGTCACGCATCGTGACGTATCGCGAATTCGTGCAGCCCGGCCTTTCGCCGCGCATGCTGGCGCAAGGCATTGCCGAACGCAGCGGCCGCGAACGCATTAGCGACGTGTTCCTCTCGCCGGACGCGTTCGCGCATCGCACTTCGGAAGCGTCGATCGCCGAGCAACTCGGCGAAGTGCTCGCCGCGAGCGGCTTGCCGCGTCCCGCGCCTGCCGACGACGACCGTGTCGGCGGCTGGCAGCTGATGTATCGGTTGCTGGAATCCGACTCGTGGCTGATCACCGAAAATTGCGCAAAGCTGATCGATTGCTTGCCACAGCTCGTGCGCGATGATCGCCGCGTGGAAGACATTCGCAAAGTGGATGGCGACGATCCCGCGGATGCGGCGCGTTATGGATTGGTCTCCGGCGGAAGACTCGCCGGTGTTGGGGCAACGCTCTCTCGCTTTGGCGGAGACGCATCGCTCAGGGCGGGGCAACCCCCGCCCCTAAATTCGCCCGGCGCGCCGCGCTTCGTCACCGGCATGCCGCTCGGCGAGCAAATCGCGCGCCAGGTCAGCGCAACGGATCCGACGTCGCAAGCGATTCACTACCAGCGCCTCGAATCCGAAGCGCGCAAGCAGTTCAGGCCAAAGCCGCTACCGCGCCGCCGGTAGTTTCTGTCACGGGAAAGAACCTTGAGAGATTTCGTTCAACGATTGCTGCGCGGGCGCTACGTCGCCATGCTTGAGGAAGAAGTAGCGCGACTGCGTGCGGAGAACCGCGCGCTGACGAATTCGTTGCTGGGCACTGCGGGATTTCCGCCCGTCGATTACCCAGAGCAGGTGAAGCCGCAGCCGTTACCGCGGTTGCGCAAGCGTTCGTGGCACCAGATTCAGGCGTGGAAGGCAGCAGAAGCGGCAAGCAATGAACTAACGAAGTAAAGAAAAAGGGCAGCTCAAATGAGCTGCCCTAATACGCATACTGGACGCGTCTGAGAATCGCAAAGAAATTATAACCGATTGATGAATTTTGTCAATGAGGACTCGCGGAAGGGCTCGTGCGGGGAGTGGGAGACTCGAACTCCAGGGCTGCAAGCAGCCCTCCGCGATTCTCAAACGCGCCCAGTACCCCCACTGGGAGCACTCCCCGAAACGCGCCTGAGCAGCGAGACCCTATCATAAGTACTCAACGAGTTACAACTATCTGGTAATAAGTGAGAGGCGAATGGACCTGTATCCCACAACTGAGAGTTGGACCGGGACGCCGGGCGCGATTGCGCCAGCCGACGGAAATGCGCGCAGTGGTGAATCGAACGCCTCGGCGGTAGGGGCGCAGCATGCTGCGCCCCTACTCGGCACCGTCGATCTTGGGCCGAACAACGAGCGGCTCGAGGAGGCGAAGCCGAAGCTGGTGCATGCGCTGCGCGAGTTGGTCCGGCAATATCGCGAAGAAGGCGTGGTCGCGCGGCGGCATGAGATTCGGCGCATTCGCCAGGCGCGGCTTTTCTGGCAAGGTCTGCAGTACGCCTGGTGGAATCCCAACGATATGAACTGGCACCTGCCGTTCGAGCAGCGCTTCAGCGACGACCGCGCGCTCGAAGAGATGCCGCGCTACCAGTTCGTCACCAATTTCTATCAGGGCTTCGGCCTGTCGTTCATCGCCGTGCTGTCGCAGGACGTCCCGAGCGTGCGCTTCTACCCCCAGTCCGCGCAATCGCTCGAGGACATTTCCGCGGCGCGCGCGGCCAGCGACGTGGCCGCGCTGATCGAGCAGAACAATCACATCGAGCATCTGCTCACCTCCATCGGCTATTTTTTGTGGACCGACGGTAAGCTCGGCGCCTACGTGCGCTATGTTGCCGACGGCCAGCGCTTCGGCTTCCACGAAGAAAACGTGCTGGAAGCGCTGGAGATTCCACTCGGCGAAGACGTTTACGTCTGCCCGCAGTGCGGCAAGGAAACAGGATTAGCCACAGAGGCACAGAGCCACACAGAAGAGCAGGATGCGCCGCCCTCCAGCGGTGTCATCCTGAGCGATAGCGAAGGACCTCAACCACAGCAAGACCGAGGCATATCCGACGATGAGGTTCTTCGGGATGCAAACGGCGCATCCCTCAGAATGACACCGTCGAGCTGCGTACACTGCGGCGCCGAATTCTCCGACGCCAATCTCCGCAAAGCCGAGCGCGTCACCGTGCCGCGCATCGCCGGAACGCGCCGCGTCGCCAACGGCCAGGAAGTCATCTCCATCGCCGGCGGGCTCGAGCTGAACACGCCGGTGTGGGCCAACGAGATGCACGAATATCCGTACCTGCAGTGGCAAGCGGAAGTGCATCGCGCGAAATTGAAAGCGGCGTACCCGCACGCAGCCGACAAAATCGAAACCTCGCCGTCGCAAGGCGCCGAAGATGTGTACGCGCGCGTTTCGCGGCTCAGCGTCGAACAAGGCTTGCCGTCCATTCATCCTGGCGACGCGCTGATGAACCTGATCACCTTCGATCGCACCTGGCTGCGGCCGTGGGCGTTTTACTCCGTCGAAGACGCGGAAGTACGCGCCGAATTGCTCGCGCTGTTTCCCGACGGCTGCTATGTGGCGTTTGCCGGCGATGCCTATTGCGAATCGCGCAGCGAATCGATGGACGACCACTGGCGCGTCCTGCACGCGCTCCCCGGCGACGGCCAGAATCGCCCCAGCGTCGGCGATTCGCTGGTGCAAGTGCAGGAGCGCTACAACGTCCTCTCCAACATGCAAGCCGAGACGTATGAGTACGGGATTCCGCCGATTTACGCCGATCCGCAAGTGCTCGATTTCGATGCGCTGGCCAATCAGGTGGCCGAACCGGCCGCGCATTTTCCGGCGCGCGCACGCCCGGGCCAGCCGCTCGCGGCGGGATTTTTTCAGCCGGCGCCGGCGCAAGTGCCTCCGGACATGCTGCGTCATCAGCAGGATTTGATTGGCCCCGTCGCGCAATTTCTCACTGGGCTATTTCCAGCCGTTTTCGGCGGCAACATGGAGGACGTGAAGACCGCGTCGGGCTACGCGCTCGCACGCGATCAGGCGCTCGGGCGTCTCGGTCTGGTGTGGCGGCGCATGAAGCAGTTTTACGCAGACGTGCTGCTGCTGGCCGTGGATGTGTTTCGCAAGAATCGACCCGAAGACGCCGAGATTCCGCTGCTCGGACCCGACGGCGTTTTCGATTCGCACGTCATTCGCATCGCGGACCTGAAGGGCAACATCTGCGTGCATCCCGAAGCCGACGAGACATTCCCGCGGCTGAAGTCACAGCAACGCGGCGTGCTGCAGCAAATGTTCAGCATCAACGATCCGATGATCCAGCGCGCGCTCACCGAGCCGGCGAATCTCGGCTACATCAAAAATGTACTCGGGCTCACGGAACTCGTCATCCCCGGCGAAGAGTCTCGCAACAAACAGTTGCGCGAGATCCAGCAGCTCCTCGGATCCGCGCCTATTGTGGTAAACGTGCCCGTTAGTTCGAGCGTGACTCGTGACTCGTTGTCCGTGACTCGTGAAAACCAGGAGCAATCGTCTTCGCCAACGGATCCTCACGAGTCACAAGTCACGAATCACGAGTCACGAGCTCCCGGCGCGGCCGTCGGGCCGCGCGCAACCAACCAAGCGCGCCAGCAAGATGCTGGCGCTACTGTGCCGCAGGTCGGCGGAGCTTTTCACGAGTCACCAGTCACGAGTCACGAGTCACTTCCGCTCGTGCTGCCCTCCATCCCCGTCGATCAACTGCTCGACGATCACGCCGTCGAATTCGAGGAGTGCAAGCGCTGGGCCAACTCCGACGCCGGCCAAGCCGCCCGCATGACCAACCCCGCCGGCTTCGCCAACGTCCGCGCCCACGCCGAAGCCCACCTCCGCGCCATGGCCGCGGCGTCCGCACCAAACCCTGCTTCCGCGAGGGCCGAACTGATGGCGCAGCGAACGCCTAGGGAATACTCGCCGCGGGGCGGAACGGACCGAGATGCTCCAGGCGACCACTGGGTCACCATCGACGGACACCACGTCTTGATCCACGAGGCGCAAGGGGAGCAAAATCACACGACCCTGAATCTCAACGGAACTAAGGTTGACGTCACGTTCTACGCAGCAGCATTTAAGCACGGGCAGAAGGGTGTGGTCATCGACGCAAATCCGCAAGGAGCCTGCGACAGCTGTCGCTGGGCGCAGACCGTATCCAAAACAGGTGAAGATGCGCATGAGACTAGGACAGACCGCAATCCCGACCCGGCGTCCGGGACGCAACCTCTTTACCCAACTGGAGTGCACGCGGGCAACGACGCGGCAAACTTCAGCGACCAGCCGCGTTCAACCAATCCAGGCACCTTTACAGCTGTGACTACGCTTGGTGTGGCCGACAAGGCGAACAAGACTTTCAAAGTGATTGGGTCAATGACCTGGGGCTACAAAATCGACGAAAAAGGAAATGTTTCGGCCACAGCTCCCAGAGTGGCTACAAAAATCGAGCAAGCCCGTTCGATAGCCGTCCTCAGACGTGAAAGCCCTACTTGGACGATTGGTCCGTGAATCTAGAAGGAGACGTTCCTTATGATATCGAAACGTCTGAATTTGTGGGTGCTGATGCTTGTCGTCCTGCTAGTTGCGGCGGGCGAGTTGGCGCAATCGAACCAAAAGCACGACCAAGTGTCCGTCCTGAATTCTGCTGCCGATGAAAAAACAGTAGTCCGGTTTTTTTATTATCCGGCGGGAGACTACATCCGCATACCATTGCTCTTCCGTGTGGTTGAGGAGGGCAACCCGCTGCTCAATACTGCCCCGATGCGTGAGGAGGGACGAACCGCGTATATTTCTCTCTCGGACATGCACGAACTCGTACATGGACTGATACAGTCTGGCCTGGGTTGGCAAGAATCAAAGACGGTCGAAGTATTGGGATCGTATAAGGACCTTACACTTGTCGGTATCGGGCTAGATACTATGGACGTTCGGATTGTGTCATCACACGGAACGGCAAGAGCTGAGATCTCTCCAAAAGCCATCTGCATGATCCTAAAACCGCTGGATGGCGCGCTTAAGACACCTCGCGCCATCTGGGAATTGCAAATATTCCGATTGGACTATGGCTGCAAAGTTCCAGGGTTTAAGCCCGACGCGTATCCTGACCATTACTAGGGGGCTTCGATGATGTAGGGGCGCAGCAAGCTGCGCCTCAGCTTGGCACGATGCCGGAAAGCGGAGAGCCAAGCGCGGGCTCGGTTTCACAGTTAGCTTGCGCAGGTACGCCAGCAAGGTGCCGCCGACCAGGTAAACAAGACCTTTAAGGGGATTGGATCGATTACCTGGGGCTACAAGATCGACAAGGATGGAAACGTTTCGGGAATGGCTCCCAGAGTGGCTACGAAAACCGAGCAAGCCCGCTCGATAGCCGTCCTCAAGCGTGAAAGTCCCACGCGGACGATTGGTCCGTAAACGTTGCGAGGGAATTTCGATGGCCTCAGAGCGTGTGCGTTTCTGGGTTATGGCGTTTACGAAGGCTCAGATGAAACGATGCAGTCTCGTCTTGCTAGTGATGTTCGTGCTGGCCCGGACCCATACACCCCTCCTCGCGGCGCTGCAATCAAAAGCGGACCCGAAAGGAAATGACACGATTGATAGCTGGGCCAGGGACAACTACCATCGGGCCCTCGATTTGCTGCTTCCAGATCGTTGCGCGTCAGCCATTGACGCCCGATGGCTTGCTTGTGTCCGTATCGTTCCACCCTTCAGGAACGAAATCGAGTATTTGCTTTCCGTCCAAAGACAGTTGGATGGAACCATCTTTGCGCAGATTAGTCGACCAAAGGCGCACTCAATTTACGTACAGCTCCGGGAACGCAGGAAGGAGCATGCGCAGGCTCCTCTAACCGAACTCGCGAAGCTGATCGAGATCGAAACCCAGGCAGGCGACCAGCACCGGTTTCCGCAGTTAGCTGATTTGGCAAACGAGTTTGAAGGCTTGCGACTTTCCCCAGTTTTGTCGGACGAAATCATGATGGACCCGACCCAATATCGCTTTCACGTCAGATCGTTCGCCGGCGAGAGGATGGAGCTTACCTTGGACGGCCCCGGTTCCGGGGCTCCGGTTCAACCTCCAGGGCTGATCGGTTGGGCCGAATCTATAAAAGCGACATTGGTTGCCGCCTTCAAATAGACCGGCCAAGAAATCACTCACTTAGATCCGAAGCGAAGGAGATGCTGATGCCGGCCAAGCCGCCCGCATTACTAATCCCGCCGGCTTCGCCAACGTCCGCGCACACGCCGAAGCCCACCTCCGCGCCATGGTCGCGGTGGGGCGTCAGAATTGAAACTTCTTGCCTGGAGCATGCGTATTGTTCAGTAGAGGGCAGCGAAGACAGATGGATGGCGTCTGACGTATCGCGACGAGCGGCCCAGAGGCTTTGATCCGGTTAACGACCCCGTCGACCTACTTTCTGACGCGCTCGCCTACATCTGGCGCCGAGTGGGTGTCGATAATGCTCTAGATTTGCTGACTTGCTTTTTGGAGACTCTCTAGCTGGTAGCAGTTTCAGTCAAGGAAGACTTGCTGGAGATTGGCCCCGTGAATGGGGCTTTTTCTTTTTGGGGAAGAAATGAATCCGCAAACGACAGCGGCGGTGGCAAGCAGCGGCGAGAACTCGATTCAGGAGTTGTTCGCGCTGAGCGACGAACAGATTTTGGACATTGCGCCCGAAAAAGAAGCGGCGCGTCCTGATGCGGTCGCGAGCCAAGAGGCGCCACCTCGGCAGACTATCGCAGCTCGAGCTGAAGATGCGGCGCCAAGCGCAACGGCGCCTTCTTCCACGAGTCACGAGTCACGGGCCACCAGTCACGACACCGCCGAGCCGCCGCCCTGGCTTGCGGCGCAGATGCAGGATCCATGGGGCGGGGAAGAGGCGCGGGAGTTTTGGGATGGCGTGCAGCAGGCGAGGTCGCAGGCGGCGGCGTATCGCGCGGCGATTGCGTCGCCCGAGGATGCGCGTGCGTTGAAGGAATTGTATCCGGGCGGAGTGAGTGAGGCACTCGCCGCCGCGGAACGTGCGCGGCTGCTCGACGAAGTGGATCGCGCGTATTTTGGCGCGGCAGGGAATTCGCCGGAGCAACTCAGTGCGTCGCGCGCACAGCTTGCGCAGCGCATGCTGCATGAAGATCCCGCGGCATTCCGCGAAATGGTCGAGGCGGGAATAAGAGTTCTGCAGGAAGCCGGGACACAGAACTATGCCAGGAAAAGCATAGCGTCGGCCGTCTATGAGTCACAAGCCAGCAGGCATGATGCTGGTGAGAACTCCCTTGTAGCCGCGCAGCATGCTGCGCCACCGCAAGGAACCGCTGCACCCGCAGCGACGCCGGCCAGTCAGGCTCTTCACGGGTCACCGGTCACGAGTCACGAGTCACTTTCTGCCTACGCCGCTTTTGAGCGCGCCGCCAATGACGATTTGGAGCGCAGCGTGGGCAGCGCTATCGAACGCACCTTAGTTCAGGCTCTGCCCAGCTTTGAGCAGCACAATACGCCCGGACAAGCTGGGGCGCAGCCTGCTGCGCCCCTACGAGAGCGGCTTGCCGCATCGGTGCGCGCCGACGTGGAGAAGGCGCTGCAGGGCGATCGCCAGCTTGGCGAGCAAGTCGCTCAGATGCTTGCAGCCAGGCGCTTCGACAACGACGCGCGCGCGCAAATCGTGCGCGTAATCGCCGAACGCGCACAGCAGCTCGTCCCCATAGCCGCCAAGCGCGTATTGAACGAATGGACGCAGACCACCCTGGCCGCGCATCGCGGACGCACGCAACGCGCGGATTCGGCGTCATCAAAGGCAGACGTAGCGCAGGCTCGCCCTGAGGCCTACGGAAGGGCATCCGTGCCGGCGCGTTCCGCAGGCAACGAGCAGACCCACGGGCGCGGCCAAGATGCCCCACGCGCCTCGGGACAAGCCAGCACGACCAAGTCTCGGCAGATCAATTACCGCAAGCTCAGCGACGAACAAATCCTCGAGATGTAATCGGTCCCTGCGGGTGCTTTATCACTTCTGGACAAAAATGTTTTTGGCCGACTCAATGCAGACGGGCTGCATTTTGCCCTTTTTCTCCGGTATTAGCGGGCAAACGTTAAAATCGGCGAACACATCCGCCGGGTAGTACACGTGGTCGTCGATAGGAGGTTCCCAATTCCCCCGCTCCTCGTATATCCGAGCCAAATTTGCGGGGAGCTCCGGTAGAAAAAGCTGGCGATTATCGCGCGGGGGAAAACCCGATGGTCCGCTAAAGACGCCCAACAAGCGGTCCGCGCCGATCTTCCAAATACGCAGCGGCGGATAATCCTCATAGAAGGACAGCCGGCCGTGCGCCCAGTAGCACAGCGAGGCGTTTTCCGGCGTCTTGCAGGGAATCTTGCGGCGGCTGGCATTTGCATTGCCTGTCGCGGAGTTCTTCGGCTGGTCCTGCGAGGCTGGGCCAGCTATACCGGTTGCGGGCGCTGGCGGTCGTCTTGCAACGCTGGCCGTGAGCAATGTCACCATGACCAGGAGCATTAGCGTCCCACTGGGGATTCCGGTTCTCACATGCGTAATATAGCACGTACCGTTAACAAGTGTGGTTAGCGTGCGGGATGGGCAGTCCCGCCGCGCATGCCCGTGCGGGTCGCGCCAACGCGTCAATCCGCAAGCTCAGTGACAGATCCGTCGAGATGTAAGCAGGGCGGCGGAACAGGACGGCGCGCCGCATTTGGAGTGCGGGAGTCTTGCTCCCGCTTTTGAGGCATAGACCTCGATGACCCACCGCTCCGCTGTGCGCGGTCTACACCTGCGCTCGAGCTGATACAACAGGTTCAATGTTTACACCGTAAAAGCGGCGGCAAGTCCGCCGCACTCCCATACAACGACAATAATTCACAGCCACTTTTCGATTTCCGCTTTTCGAGTTTCGATTCCCCCAACACAGCAACCCTAAGGAGAAAAACAGATGCCAGCACAAGCAAACGCGAATGTCATCGCGTTGCAGCTCGAGAAGGTGCGCGACAAAGTGCCCCTGCTCTATGAGCGCGACGACATTCTGCTCACCATGATTCAGCAGCGCGGCGACGTGGAGAAAGTTTCCAGCCGCAACATGCGCCTGCCCCTGCAAGTGAATCCGGGAGGCAAAGCCGGCTCCTACAACGCGGACGGCGGCGACCTCGGCCGCGGCTCCGGCACGGCATATGACGTGGCGCAAGTCTCGCCGATGTTCTTCCGTTTCGCGATTGAAATCACGAAGCTGGTCGAATACGCGACCACCGGCCGCGAGCGCGCCATCGAAAACGCCGCGAAGCGCGAAGTGGCCAACGGCATGAAACAGTTCCGCGCGTTCCTGGACAAGCTGATGCAGACCGCCGGCAACGGCGTGCTCGGCACGATCAACTCCGTCGCGGGCAGCACCTTCACGATGGCTGTGCCCAATGGCGCTGCGCTGGTCTACGTCGGGCAGACCGTGCAGGTCTACGACACCACGCTGACCACTAATCGCGGCACGTGCAACGTGACCGCCGCCGATCCCATCAACGCGCAGACCATCACGGTCGACGTCGTTCCCGCCGGCACCGTGGCCACCGACGTGATCGTGCACGACGGCCTCAGCGGCGCGCAGCCGGTCTCGCTCTTCGGCATCAAGTATCACCAGAACGCCGCGACCACGGGCACCTGGCTCAACCTCAACCGCGCCACGTATCCCGTGCAGCTCGCAACGCCGCGCGTGAATGCGGGCAACGCAGCGCTGACTCCATCCAACGTGCGCCTGGCTATCAACAAGGTCCGGAAATCGCTGGGCATCAACCACGTCGCCAAGCTCATCGCTTACATGGCGGTGGAGCAGGAGCACGCGTGGGAAAATCTCGGCATCACCGTCAGCCAAATCATCAAGGAAGGCGGCAGCGGCGACGGAAACGATCTGGATCTGCTCTTCAGCGGTCGCAAGACGATGAGCGGAATCCCGATCAAATCCAGCGTCAACGCCGACCAGACGCGCGTGGACTTTCTCGACCTCTCGCACTGGGGACGCGCCGTGCTGAAGGACATCGACTTCTACGAAGTCAACGGCAACACCGTGTTCCCCATCTACGGCGCCAGCGGCGGCCTCGCGGCAAGCTACATCTTCTATTTCGACACCGCGTTTCAGGTGTGGGACGACTCGCCGCGTACCGGCGCGTTCATTGACACCTTAGCCCGCCCGCAGGGTTATTGATTGACGGAATTGTTCGGCTGTCTGAACGTTCTTTCGTTGATTGCAGCGGCGGCAAGCAGGCACCAGGTTGTCAAGGGTGTTTCCGCCGCCGCGCGTCAACGGAATCAAATGGTCCAAGCTGCGGTTCTTTTTTGTCAGTCTTTTTAGGCAGTAAGCGCATCGAAAGTTGAATCGACGAAGCAGGTCTTTCCACTGTTCAAGCGTCAGATAACATGACACACCGCTGCGCCTAGCACGGGCGACCCGTGACTGATGCCTCCTTTTTTCGAGATTGCGCCAGTATCGGGCACGATCAATAGCTCGAAAACGTTCCGGATTCGCCCGTCGCTGTTCTTTCACGAGATTCCGAATGCGTTCACGATTCTTCCAATAGTGCCTGCTTCTGCGCGCCAGCTGTTGCTCGAGGTTCGTGAGCCGTTCGCGTCGATAGGCCTGGCGGGACTGCGCGCGCCGGTTCTCCTTGCTTTGCTGGTACCACCCTTTTCCGCGTTTCGCATACCACTTGCGGTTATGCTTGCGCACCTTCTCCCTATTGCGCTTGCGCCATTGGCGTTGGATTTCCCGTTCTTTGGACCTGTTCTTAATCCGCCAGCGTGCTTTCCATTCACGCTGATATTTGCGCAATCGCTCTAGGTGCTTGCGCCGCCACGCCTTCGTGTATCGGCGCAAGTAGGCGTTAATCTTAGCGCGATAGGCAGCGTCTTTGCGTTTTCTCTTGAGACGCGCGCGGCGTTTGGCTGGGTCTTTGTAGGGCACGCGCTGATTACTATATGATTTCGGTACTTCGTGAGCAGCACGACACCCCGGAAAGGGTTGCGCAGAGTCTCGAGCTGGCTGGCGGCATCAACCGTTTTCGCGAGCCGAACTATCGGGCGATCTGGGGATGGAATCGGCTGGCATGGATTGGCGGAAAATTCGAGGAGCGCGATCCCGCCACGGGTTCGCTGCTTCGCGAAGTCGTCGAGCTGCGCCTCGAGCCGAAATATCCCGCGGTGAATCGCTGGCACATTGAGAAATGGCTGCCACCGGAAATATACGGTTCGCCGCGAGCGTGGTGGGCACAGACGATAGAGGTGGAAGGCGGCCGCAGCATCCCGGCGCTCGGGCCGTATCCGGCGCGCGGCGAATACGAGCACTGCTTCACGCTGGAGGGGCCGCGCGGTGAATTCGTGCAGCTCACGGCAACCGTAGCCGAGCACATCGCGCGCGCAATCGAATGGTCGCGCCGTCATCCGCGTTCAGCAGGGAAGCGCGCGCTCTACGATCGCGAGCAGCGCCAGGAGCGCGCCTACGATGCCTGGGGGTACGACTTGCTCGACGACGCCGTTCCGGCATTTCATCGGCAACCGTTCGTTAGCGTGGCCTAGGGATCTTTTTGGAGTGCGGGAGGCTTGCTCCCGCTTTTACAGCCGCAGCACGAAGGCGACGCTCCGGACAAAGCGCAACGCTCAAAAGCGGCGGCAAGTCCGCCGCACTCCAAAACTACCACCACCAGGGTGAATCGCGCTCTTCTTCCTTGTTGCGGCTGGTGAGGAACAGATAACCGAAGACGGCGATGAGCGTGGTTCCGTAATAGAGATGATTCGCCATGTCATTCTTGAGCATGCTTTGCGCGACCACCATCACCGAACTGAACAGCAGCGCCAGGCCGGATGCAATGCGCATCCAATTGTAACCGTACATACAACGACCCTCGTTTAGCAGCAGATCAGCTTTCAGCAATCAGGTCTTCGTCGGCCCCCCGGAGAACCTTTCTGACGGCTGAAGGCTGACAGCTCACGGCGCTTTCGCGCCGAACGCCAATAAATCGGTTTATTTAATTTTATTAAGAGTGGGCCGCGGAGTCCAGCGCCATGATGACGCGTGTTGAAATTTGGCTAAAGGGCCTGCTGGCCGCGGCGATTAGCGGCGCTGCGGGCGGAGTGCTCACGGGGCTCGCGGCGGTCGGAATCGACCCCCAGCATTTCAATCTGCAAGCGGGAATCGGCGCGACGTTTCGCATCGGCGCCGCCGCCGCGCTGATCAATGCTGTGATCGGCGTCGCCGCCTATCTGCAGAAGTCACCGCTGCCGACCGAATAGCCATGAGGTGTCAGGTGTCAGTTGTCAGCTTTCAGACTGTTTTTAGTTCTTAGTTCTTAGTTGTTAGTTTTTAGTGGGGAAGGAAGCAGGGTAGAAGTTGGGCTTCGGAACACTAGCTGGAGGCCCTCTCTGTGTTTTGCTGCCAGGGATAACGAAGAATCTTAAGGCTATGTCCGTGGGACGGGTCAGAGTGTGCATCCGGCCAACGAAAGTGGCCGACGGCGTCTACCCTTTGCCGACGAAGTGATTTAGCGTTGGGTTCTCAGGGGCGTTAGCGTGGAATCGCAAAAGAAAAGGGCGGCCAGCTCGGCCGCCCTTTAAAAACCTGCGTGTACTGGACACGCCTCTCAAGCACTTCGAGCATACGGCTGTGCCGGACCGATTGTCAATGAATCTTCGCGAGTCGATGTTGCAGAGATCGCGCTGAAGCGGAACGAAGAATGTGGGACTCGAACCCATAGGGCTGTCACCAGCCTTCAGCGCTTGAGAAGCGCGTCCAGTACCCCCACTGGTAGCATTCTCCGAGACGCGCCCCACGCGAGCCTCTTTCCCTCTCTTGGTAAATACCTGTCAAGGTAAATAGACCAAGGATAGCTAAATTTCTTTCTTCTAAGAACTTACAACTAAGAACTAAGAACAGTAATGCGTTAGAGAAAGCCCTCCTAAGGATCAAAAATGCCAGTTGTCGGATCCAGTGCGTACAACACCGCGGGGCAAATCACCTCACTGGTGCGAGCCCTGCTGAATGATTCGCAGGGAAACCTGTTCACCGACGCGGTGCTGCTGCCTTACGCGAACTCCGCGTACCGCAAAGCGCAGCGCGCGCTGGGCAATGCGGGCGCGGGCGGGTTCATCCAGGACGACGTGCTGCTCGTCGTGACTGCCGTCGCGCAGGTCGATACTTCGCTGCAAGTGTCGATCACCGACGCAACCGCGCCGCCGAATCAGCTCCCCACCGACCTGCTGGTGCCGGTAAAAATCTGGGAACGCCCGAACGGCTCGACGCAGGATTTCGTCGAGATGGTGGACCTCTCGCAGCACGGCGGCTTGCCCTCGCGCGCGCAGGGACTAACGCTCAGCGTGTGGGAGTGGCGCGCCGACGGAATCTATTTCCTCGGCGCCACGCAGGACACGCAGATTCGTTTGCGCTACCTGAAAGCGTATCCCGATTTTACCGACGCAACTTCGCCAGTGCTGGTGCGAAACGCGCAAGAAGCCATCGCGTACGCAACGGCCGCGCTTGCCGGCTGGGCCCGCGGCAGCCCGCTCGCGGAAAAATGGGACGAAGCCGCCGGCGACGCGCTCGAAGACCTCGTCGCCGCCGCGGTTCGCCGCGAGCAGCAATCCGCGCGCCGCCGCCGCCCGTTTTCCGCGCGCAGCGGCTACACCCAGTTTTAAGGACGCAGAGGAAGTTCAGGAGGTAGAGGAGGCCAAGGAAATAGGCCTCGATCGAGCAGCGTCGCAAGTTCCTCCTCTTCCTCTACTTCATGAACCTCCTTTACTTCATTTCTCTCAAGGAGCAGTCATGCCCATTACGATTTCGCTTTCGCCGCTGAACGTCGATTCTTCGGCGAACAATTTTGTCTACGCCATTGCCACGCTGTCGTTTTCGGGGAATTACCCGACCGGCGGCGACACCGTTGATTTCACCACCGTCGCCGACAAGCTGCCGTCGACGCAGATCATCCAGGCCTTTGCGGAAAGCCAGAACGGTAATAGCGGCTACTACGTGGCAATCGCCGGCGCGGCGCTCAACAACTGGAAGCTGAAAGCATTCAACGGCGGCGGCACGGAGATCAGCGCGGGCGCGTACCCGGCCAGCGTTACCTCCGACGTAGTGCAGCTCGCCATCACCGCCCGCAAGCTGCTGTAGCTGCTAGCTGCGCAGTTTGAGCTTTCCTTTGAAGTACCTGCGGAATAGATCTCGGAGCTGGCCTCTGTCATTGCCTCTGGACAAGTACGCCTTGGGAATGACGATCGCGAAGAACGGAGAGAGGTAAAGCAAAAACGATCTTCGGCTCTCGACGATCTTGAAAAAGGATCCCCATCGGCAATCGCAGGTCATAAGCTCTGCATCGAAACGAACGCCGTCGGCGGAGAATGAGTAACGGCGGAATTCTCGGAGAGTCGGTCCGTAGCGGGCCATTTGCCAAGCTCGAAATCGCGCTAAGAACAAGCCTCCCAGGAGCGCTCCTAACGCGACTATTCCGTTGCAGATGACGATAAGAGCCGTTCCAGCGGAGAACCGCTGGTTCACAATGTCCGCAAGGACGACGTATGTAAGGCAGATACCGATCGCGATCAGGAGCCAGCTCAAGTATCTGATCGGCGAACTCCTCCACAGATCGCTGAGATCGCCTGGAGCAAGCCGGAAACTCACTTCAATGGACGTGTTGTCTTCCATGGTGCACGCGAGGGTAGCATGCCGTGATGGCCTCTCGGGCGCGGAAAATTCATCCGAATCAAAAAGGGTAACCGAATGACACGACCGAAAATCGCGTCGCGCTTCAAGCGCGCCAAAATAATCACGTTTCTGTGGCTCCTCGTTACACTGGCGCTGCATGTGTGGCCGGGCGTCGTTGCGCCGGCGCATGCGCAGGGTTCGCGCAAGGACGACATCGTCTTCAATTCGCGCGGCATTCCGCTGGCCGGCGCGACGATTCGCATCTGCGCCATGCCGGCAAGCGGCCAGCCCTGCACGCCGCTGGCGCAAATCTTTTCTGACGCCGCATTAACGCAAGCGCTGGCCAATCCCACCACCACCGATGGCCTGGGCAACTATTCCTTCTACGCCGCGCCCGGAAAATACGAAATCGAAATCTCCGGTCCGGGCATCACCACGAAGCAGCTGCCCAACGTGATTTTGCCGAACGATCCCTCTTCGCCGACTTTCAGCAGCGTCAACAGCAGCGGCGCCATCAGCGCATTTTCGCTGAACCTCAGCGGCAATCTAACGGTAAACGGCAACACGACCGTGGTCGGCAATCTCGCCAGCGGCACGCTCAATCTCGCGAACCAATCCACACCACCGGGCGCCGCGGGCGCCGGCACCGTCAATCTCTACACAAAAACTGCCGACAAGCGCCTGTATTACAAAGACGACACCGGCACGGAGATCGGTCCCATCGCCAGCGGCAGCGGCGCGCAGACCAACGTGCCCAACACGTTTACCGCGCAGCAGAATTTCGACGCCAACTTCGAGGCCAAGGGGCCGAACCCCTACTTCAGTTTGTCGCGCTACGGCGGCTATGGCAGCGCGACCAACCCTCCGCCAACCATCACGTGCAGCATCAGTTCCGGGAGCACCACGTTGAGTTGCCCCGGCGGCAGCGGCGATTTTCAAAATGGACACAGCGTGGTGGTTCCCAAAGCGGGCGCGGCCACTTCGCTGACCACTCCCGGCCAGCCCACCGTCACGCCCACCAATTTGCTGAACGGCACAACCACCTACACCTATCAATTGATTGCCGAAGACCGCCAGGGCGGACTGACGGCAGCGAGCCCCTCCGGGCAAACTACGACGGGCGCATCGACGCTCGGCGCTAACAACATCACGTTCCTGAGTTGCGTGCGCACCAACGGCGTGGCCACGTACACGTCCAGCGTCGCCCACAATTTGCAATCCGGCGCGCAGGTCAATATTTCCGGATTCACCGGCGGCGTGTTCGACAGTTGCAACGGCGTCAAAACCATCGCGTCCACGCCCACGTCGACCACCTTCACCACCAACGACGGTCCCCTCGCGAACGAAACAAACAACACCGGGACACCGACAGTTACGGTGATTGCGTGCAACACGCTGACCTTTGCCTCCGGCAGCTTCAGCGGCGTCAACACCATCCACTACTGGGTCTATCGCAACAGCGCGGTTGTTGGCGTTGCGGTGGGCATGGATCCGTGGTTTCATCAAGAAATTTGAAAACAACCGCGATGCGGTTTTCTTTCGCGATAAGGAGAGCGGAAGAATAGTTATGGGCACGTTGGATGGAGTCTTCGACTACTTTGACGGATTGTGTCACGCATGTACTCCGTTTCCCGATGTCTATCTTCGCCTGGACGGCACAAACTTGATCGACATCAGCCCGGAGTTTGTGGCCCACTACGATGAAATCATCGCTGAAAATCGAAAGACACTAACTGCGGAGGAACGCCAGCGGCTGAGGGTTTTGAGCGAAAAACCGTCCGATGCCGTACCAGTACGAGAGACCGTTCAGAAGGTGTTGATGATCGTCCTGGCGTATCTCTATAGCGGACGAGAGGCGCAAGCCCGGCAGGCGCTTCAGGATGTGTGGCCGCCATTTGACCAAGAAAGAATCTGGAATTCGATCCTCGAGACACGGCGAAGCGGCATTTTATCTGACACGCGCAAGGATCCCGCTTGCGGCCCGAACGCCGAGTAAGTCTCGGAACTCCCATAAACACTTAGAAGGAGAACCCATGCCCAACACTACGCAGTCCGCTTCCTGGGACTTCAACCCAACTGACCCAGTACGACTCGCCGCAACGTTCAGCTTCGACACGCAGGACACGCAGGACTCCGCTCCGGTGGCAGCCGCGCTCGCGGCCATTCAAGCGCGGCTGGCCGCATTTCCATCACCGTAACCATCTGAAGAGGGAATCGCCACAGAGGCACAGAGCTCACAGACGGAATTCCGACTGCCCTCGCTTCACTCTCTGTGCTCTCCGTGCCTCTGTGGCAAATCCGGTTTTCTGCCAAAACTTAAAACTCACAACTAACAACTAAGAACATCTGAATTCGATTCTCCCTGTCTTTACGGCCGATCCGCTCTTCTTCTAACTGATAACTGACTACTGAAAACTGCTGTCCCTCCTCCAGTTCAAAAACTAACGACTAACAACTAATAACTTAAAACTGCATTTCCGAGGTGTCCCATGGGCCGTGGCGCTCAAGCACAAACGCAGCAACTCACCGACCAGCAACTCGCCGGCATCAACGCGCTGAACCGGCAACTGCTCGGCAATCAGCAGCAAATCGGCAACTTGCTGGTGCCGCAATTACAAAGCATCGCGAATAATCCCGGCTTGAGTCCCGCGGACAAAGCTGCGGTCACCGCGCAGTCGCAAGGCGCGCTGGGCAGCGCCTTCGATGCGCTGCAGCAGTCTGCCGCGAACCGCGCCGCGCGCACGCGCAACGCCGCCGGCTTCGCCGATCTCACCGACGAGCTCGCGCGCCAGAAGGGAATTGCGGAAGGGAATCAGGCGCAGCAGAATCAGCTCGCCTTCAGCAACACCGCATTTCAGCGTCAAATGGCCGCGCTGCAAGGTCTCTCCGGCCTCTTCGGCGTGGACACCAATCTCCTCGGCCGCACCCTTGGCATTCCCGCCGAGTTGCTCAACGCCCGGGCCAACGCCTCGCGCCCCAGCGGCTTCTTCAGCTCGCTGGGCTCGAGCCTGGGCGGCACGCTAGGCGGCATCCCCGGCTTATTCCTCTGATTTGGAACGCGGTAGCTTGCTACCGCTTTTGAGGCGTACCCGATTCACACAGGCGTACGCGACAAGCAAGGCGTGCAGCTGAGCGCGCTCGGCTCATTTGGAGTGCGGTAGCTTGCTACCGCTTTTGAGATGTAGCCAACTCGCGCAGCGGTGCGCTACGAGCAAGTTCGCAGCTTGGGCTCGATCGCAAAAGCGGGAGCAAGTCTCCCGCACTCCAAAAACTGCTGCTCAATGCAGCTCGCTCAAAAGGATT
>Ga0210400_10001833_pt1 | contig 20660 bp, 15 predicted proteins | sample IncBWH26MmetaG_FD_155456 | JGI IMG/M metagenome (GOLD analysis project Ga0210400, IMG submission 155456) | Forest soil microbial communities from Barre Woods Harvard Forest LTER site, Petersham, Massachusetts, United States - Inc-BW-H-26-M | ecosystem: Environmental > Terrestrial > Soil >...
TAAAATATTCCCGATCAACTACAAGGAAGTGGTAAGCGGGCGCAAGACTCAACAAAATATTCATTTGAAGGCTGGCGATACGATAGTCGTGCCGTAGGGGAAAAACATGGCTAAACTGGTTCGCATTCACAGTTGCATGCTCCTTCTGGTGATCTCATTTGTGCCCGCAGTCCAGGCACAACAATCCGACTCGGCCAAAAATGATACGCGCGAACAACCGGTCGCACCTTCTCCAGCACCCTTGCCGGCCGGGAGCACCGGCGTATTGGCTCTGATCCCCGCCCAAGCGCCGACTGAGGAAGTCCAGGCAGCGGGCAACAATCGGCCGCTCAGTGGCGTCCAGGAACCGACTCTGGGTCCGAATTTGGGCGCCCGCAACTTCCTTGTGCCAAGCATCAGCGTAACGTCGCAGATTGCCACGAATTCCTCCGGGTCAGGTTACACTCGGCCGACAGCTTTCAGCTATCTGCTGGGCACGCTGGATTTGAATCGAGTGTCAGATCGCTCCGAACTCCTTCTGCACTATGCGGGTGGCGGAATGTTCTCGTCGTATCTAAACTCCGCTATCCAAGACCTGGAGTTCTCTTACGGCTACAGATGGCGGCGCTGGTCGCTACTGGTGGGCGACCAAGTCAGCCTGCTCTCGGAATCGTCGTTTGGATTTGGAGGTGTCGGAGGCCTGGCATTCCTCAACGGCGGTTCTCTGTTCGGTTCTGGCGGAGTGCCTGGTTCCTTTCTGAATCCGTCTTTGACTCCCAATCAGTCCATTCCAACTATTTTGGCGCCACGATTGAGTAATACTGCGGTCGCGCAGATAGAATACGCGCTCAGCCCACGTTCTTCGTGGACCGCCTCTGGCTCTTACGGGATGCTGAATTTTCTGGGTGCGGGCTTCATCAACAGCGCCGACGGTGTATTTCAAACAGGTTACAACTACTCACTTAGTCCGCAGAGCTCGGTCGCGGTGATCTACCGCTTCGATGCTTTCCGGTTTACGCATGTTCCTCAGACGATCGAGGACCACCTGGTGCAGTTTGGGTATGCGCGCTATGTGACCGGAAGAATAAGCCTCCATCTCGCTGCTGGCCCGAGCATGGAGATGCTCCGGGGGGTTGTGACAGGTTCCGCGAACCGCCTTTCGTGGGCTCTGGATAGCTCACTGAATTATCAACTGGATCACACCATGCTCCAGCTTAGTTATGATCACCTGGTGACCGGGGGAAGCGGAGTGCTGGTGGGGGCGCAGACGGGTCAGCTAGAGGCGACTGTAGAGCGAAAACTGACTCCGAGATGGCAAGGTTCGGCCTCGCTGGGGTACGCAACCAATCGGAGCCTGTTCCCACCTACCACGACCTTGGGCAAGCAACAATACAACTCCTGGTATGCCGCGGTTCGATTCAATCATCAATTGCGGCCGGGAACCGCCCTTTTTGTGGGTTACGGCGCACGGCGGCAGGCCATGAATGCCGCCGCTTGCGCCACCCTGAATTGTGGAACCAGCTTGGTTGGCCACGAGGTTTCTTTAGGTTTCAATTTTGGCCTGCGTCCGGTCTTATTCCGGTAGCAGGAGCGATACGCAGGACAAGCACACGCGCCAGGAGCGATCGCATCTTTGTCGATAAACGATGGAGCCGGAAAAGATGCGCGACGATTTGGCTGGCCGCGATCCCGGGCCGTTCTACGAAAAACTTGATCCGATGGAGACAGAAAACCATGCCCTATAGGCCAAAAACAAGATGTCCACAGAGAGGCCAGCGATGCCTGACAAACTAGAGGAGCGGGTTCCACGCAGCTGGCAAGAGTATTTCGCCATCGCGGTGCGACGGCGCTGGTGGATATTGCTTCCCCTGTTTCTGTCCTGGCTGGCGGTATGGGGAGTGAGCTGGTTTTTGCCAACCACCTATCAGTCCGAGGCGCTAATCTCAGCGGAACAGCAGAAAGTGTCCGACTCATACGTTATGGAGAACGTCAACGTGAATCTCCAAAATCGTTTGCAGAGCACTACGCAACAGGTTCTGAGCCGCGGCAGCCTGCAGGGAATCATAGAGCGCTTCAAGCTTTATGCCACGCCTCCCCGGATGAGCGGGTTTTTCAAGCCCAAGGATCCAGTCGATTCAATGCGGGGCGACATCAAGATTGATCTCGTGGGGTCGCCAGGATATCGCGGAGAGTTTGTCACCTTTAAGATTCATTACACAGCCGATACGCCCGAGCTCGCACAGCAGGTTAATAGCGAGCTAACGTCTCTGTTCATCAACGAAAATGTTAAGGCTCAGCGGCAGCTTTCCGAAAATACGACGGCCTTTCTGGAGAACGAGCTGACCGACGCGCGTGCCAAAATGGAAGTGCAGGAAGCTGAAGTCTCCGCGTTCAAAGCCAGACACGCGGGGAACCTGCCCGGGCAGTTGCAAAGCAACGTCCAAATCCTGGCAGGCCTGCAAGCACAGTTGGCGAGCACGCAACACGCCTTGGACACTTCCAAGCAACAGAAAATCTATCTGGAATCACTGCTGCAGCAATATCAATCGGCGCAAGCGAGTCTAGGCGGGGACTCAACCGTAGTATCGACGCAAGTATTAGAAAAGGAGTTGCAGGACCTGCGCCTTCAAATGCAGACCTTGCGCACCCGCTATACTGACGATCATCCAGATATCGTCGCCCTCAAAGATAAGATCGCCAAAACCGAGGCGCAGAGGAAGCAAAACGAAGTGGAAAGCGCTTCCAATCGGCAGACCGGCGAAGCGACAAATCCAATTGACTTCTTCGCCGCAGAAGGAGTTCAGCGCGGCTCACCTACTGCCGTCATGCAGCTCCTGAGCCAGCTCAAGGCCAATCAAATGGAGATCAAGAACGAGCAACAGCACGCGAAGGATCTTGAGTTGCAGACTGCCGCGTACCAGGCTCGCCTGAATTTGACTCCGGGAACAGAACAAGAGCTGGCCGGCATCTCTCGCGGGTACGATGAAGCCAAATTCAACTACAACTCGCTTCTCCAGAAACAAACGCAATCGCAACTCGCCACCAGCCTCGGACAGCAGCAGCAGGGCCAGCAGTTCCATATCATCGATCCGCCCAAGTTGCCGGACAAACCTTCTGCCCCCAATCGTTTCCTGATCAGTCTTGTCGGTTTGGCTGTGGGAATCGTTCTCGGCGTGGGTTTCGCCATTTTTCTCGAATTGACCGACGTGCGCTTCCGCCAGGAGAAAGATCTGGAAGGAATTCTTCCGGCTCGTATGCTGGTCGGCATTCCCCGCTTGAGCACGCCCCAAGAGGACCGTTCTCTCCTCATCGCACGGTATATGGAATGTGGCGCAGTGGCGGTGGTGGCTTTAGTGATTTTCGTCGGCAACCTCTATACATATTACAACGGATAAGTGGCGGTGATGTTGAAGTGTCACGGCTTTGATGCGAAACCTTTCCCCGTGGAATGCCATAGTGAGGTGCTCACCAGCATGAGCTACGGTATTCCTTGCCGGAAAGGCAACTCAGACTCAGGAATGGAAACCAAATGAGCCGACTATTTGAAGGTTTGAGCAGAGCAAAAATTCAACAAAGCCAGTCGGACACGGTTCCGCCGGGCATGGTTCCTGCTGACCTGGTTCTACCTGGGCCCGCCGAAACAGCGGGGGTGTCGAGCAACGTAATGCCGAAGGCCAACGGGTCCAGAGGAACGGTTGAGCCCAAGATGGTGTTGGAAACCGAGAAGTCCCGGCCGGTTATGGTGCAGCCTCCGCCGAAATCTCGTTTGGTCGCGTGGACTGAGCCAAATAGTCTGGGTGCAGAGAAATTTCGAGCCCTTGCCGTTCGATTAGACGCCATGCGCAAGCAACACGAGCTGAACTCTTTGCAAGTGACCAGCAGCGTAATCAATGAGGGCAAGACGTTCGTGTCTGCGAATCTGGGGGTGACGCTCGCCAAGTACTCCGGATGTAAGACGCTGCTGATTGAAGGCGATTTGCATAGACCGACCCTGGCCTCGATGTTCGGGTTGAAGGGATTGTCAGGACTTAGCGACTGGTGGTCCGGACGAGACAAGGACATCGCACGTTTCCTGGTCAGGATCAATGGCGCGGCGTTATGGCTCCTCCCTGCCGGGAAGGCCTGCGACCGGCCCTCAGAAATCCTGCGTTCGGCACAACTTGCGGAAGTCTTCGCAGAATTGACAGGCCGATTTGATTGGATCGTCGTAGATTCCACACCCATGCTGCCGGTCATCGATGCCAACCTTTGGTCGCGATTGGTGGACGGCACACTGTTAGTCGTCCGTGAGGGTATGGCACCGCTCAAGGCTCTGAAGAACGGCTTGCAGTCTCTCGACAATCCGAAATTGATTGGTGTGGTAGTCAACGAGGCTTCCGAATTCGATCAAGTAGATTACGCCGGGCAGTATTATGGCGCCCGAAAGTACGGTGACAAGCGCTCGGAGAAATTAGGATAGCTCAGAGGGCATCGTGGGATTGCGCCCTCGCCCGGCAGGTCTATCCCCTCAGCGACGTTAGCTACTCCAGCGCATTTTAAACCGCCCAGATAAGGCCCGCAGAGGCGCGTCCCCAATTCCTGGGAGTAGATTTCTGCAGCGTTCGTTTCAGCTGCTCTATTTGAATCGAGTTGGATCCCGAACTCCATGTTGCCGTTCAGTGACGATATCCGGTGGTCGCGTGGGATGGGCCTCGCTCGCCCTCTCGCCCGAGAGAGTGCCGTCTCCGTCAAAAGGCTAGAAACCGGCTCGCGCACCCTTGGCAATAGAACTTCGGGGAAAAATCCATCCGCGGAAATGACAAAGACGGGTACATGGTTCCCCTTGCTGCTGCTATCGACATTGGTGGTGATTATGTACGCGCCGGTATTCAGTTCGTTGGCGCGGCAATGGTGGGATGATCCGAATTATGGTCACGGCGTCTTCGTTCCTGTGTTTGCGGCCTATGTTCTATGGTGCGAGCGCGACCGCTGGCGCGCACAGACTCTCCGCACAAACAATTTCGGTTTTGCGATCATGCTATTCGCCATCGGGCTGCGGGTTCTTGCGACCCTAGGTGCGGAGCTGTTCACGGCGCGACTGTCCTTGCTGATCTTGATTTCTGGAATCGTCATTTTCCTTGCCGGCAGCCAGGCATTGCGGTCGATTGCCTTTCCGATCGGCTATCTGGTCTTCATGATCCCATTGCCAGCAATCATCTATTACCAATTGACATTTCCTCTTCAATTGTGGGCTTCACGATTGGGCGCAAGCGGCCTGGTCGCCCTCGGTATTCACACCGTGCGTGAGGGAAACCTGCTGTTTCTCCCGAACTGCACGCTCAATGTCGTCGAAGCATGCAGCGGAATCCGCTCTCTGCTTTCTTTGCTGGCCGCAGTTGTCGCCTACGGGTACTTGGCCGAACCGAGTTCGTGGAAACGCGGGGCGCTGGCTGTCGCGAGCATTCCAATTGCGATCGGGACCAACGCCCTCCGTCTGGTCGCGACGGGCGTGCTAAGTTTCTACTTCGGACCGGCCGTGGATTCCGGTGCTGTCCACGTGGCACTGGGCCTGGGTTTTTTCGCGCTGGCTTTTCTTTCGATCCTGGGTGTCCATGAATTGCTTCACCTACTCTCGAGATATCAGAATCCCGCGCCGGTGCATCCATGACTTCTCTACGAACTTCCGTCGCCGCGCTGGTCCTCGTGGGAGGAATCTTCGCGACGCATAGCTTCAGACCGAAAGAGGCCGTTGGACCGCAGCGGCCGTTGCGTGAATTCCCCTCCGCCATCGGCTTTTCACACAGCGAGGATCGTCCGTACGAGAATCAGATCGTGAAGGCCATCGGTGCGGATGATTATATCAACCGCGTGTATCTCGGAAGCGCCCCTCCCATTGAACTCTATATTGGCTATTACAAAGATCAACGCTCCGGTGACAGGATTCACTCTCCAAAGAATTGTCTTCCGGGCTCCGGGTGGGAGCCAGTCCATTCCGCTCGTGTCCAGATCGGTTCCGTAGGCGGAGTTCCTGTTCTTGTGAACGGATATCTGGTGGCACAGGGGGCGAGGCAGGATATGGTCCTCTATTGGTACCAGTCACATGGACGGATCGTAGCGAGCGAATACTGGGCTAAGTTCTGGCTGATTGCCGATGCGTTGAAGCATAAGACAAGCGATGGCGCAATGATTCGCATCTGGACAACCGCAGCTGATGGAGAAGCGACCGCTCAAGCGCGAGCGGTGGACTTCGCGCGCCGCGTCTATCCGCAGGTCGCTGAATTCCTGCCAGATTGACCGGCTGGCTGGATGTGGCTGTGAGCCCAGATTTTACCCCGATCATCCGGTACAAAATCTTTCTTCCCCAGGTGTGGCGTCGCGCAATCTCTTCTCGACGCCGAGCGACAGATAAAGTTCAATCTCGATTCCCAGTTTTTTCAGATAAAGGATGGTAGGTCAATGAGAAACATAAATCGGTTCTTTAGTTCCTTTGTTCCCTGGAATGCATCAAGACAGGAATCAAGGATGCGTCCGAGGCATTGGATTCTTGGTCTTTCTCTTCTCGCAGCCTTATTGAGCTTCGGCTGCCCGAGTAATGATCCACTCCAAGCTTTCAACAACCCGGCCAATCCCAACGATCCAGCGCCAGCTCCTGTTCCGGAGCCGGTTACGGCGCTGTTATTCGGCACAGCGCTGTTGATCGGAGGAGCCATTGTTCGGCGCCGGCGCAACGGGAGCAAACGCTAAATTATTCTCATTAGCGATGCGCGGAAGCCTCTTCAATCGCAACTCCCGCAGAACCTGGAGTGTTCCTTGATCCGTTTCCTGCACGCCTATATCCCGAAACGCACGCTTCTCTTAGGAATTTCAGAAGCCTGCCTGATCTCGCTTGCTCTCGTGGCATCCGCTTTAGCGCGGTTGGGCGCCGGGGAAGCCAGCTTGATGATTACGTATCAGTATGGCTCTCTGAAAATTCTATTCGTAGCGGTTGCCTTTTTGACTTGCATGTACTATTTCGATCTTTATGATTCCGCGATTGTGGGCAATCGGCGCGAGGTGCCTGTTCGTCTAATCCAAGTGATGGGCGTCGCGTACATCGTTTTGGGTCTCCTCTATTACCTATACCCGCCGGTGAAATTGGGCCGGGGCATTTTTCACATCGGTTTCCTGTTCATTGGGCTGTTGCTTCTACTGTGGCGGAGAGTGTTTTCGGCCATCAATAGCACGCCATGGCTTGCGGAGCGCGTGGTAATTTTGGGCGATGGCCCGCTGGCCGAATCTCTCCTGCATGAAATCGAATCGCGGCCCGAGCTGGGAATTCGCGTCGCGGCCCGCGCGCAAATGCTCGGAAGCGCAAACAATCCTGGCAATCGCAAAGACGGTGAACTACCGATCGCTCTTTCGCAAACCAGCATCTGCGAGGAACTTGCAGTCGATCATCACGTCCGCGGTATAAACCGCATCGTCGTAGCGATGGAGGAACGCCGCGGGAAGCTGCCCGTCGACTTATTGCTATCGCTGAAGAATCGCGGCGTGCAAGTCCAAGACGGAAATGATGTCTACGAGTCGATTACTGGAAAAGTTCCCATCGAATCCATCCGCTTGAGCTGCCTGCTATTCTCGCCAGGCTATTATGCCTCGCGCCTATTTTTGATTTACAAGAGGTTGGCCTCCCTGGTGACTTCGATTATCGGATTGCTGCTCAGCCTGCCGCTGCTACCCTTCGTCGTTCTAGCCATCAAGCTCAGTTCGCCGGGGCAGGTTTTGTACCGGCAGAGTCGTGTGGGACGCAACGGGGTGGTCTTTCGTTGCTACAAATTTCGCACCATGCGCTCCGACGCCGAGGCGGATTCCGGGCCAACCTGGGCCAAAGACGACGATCCGCGAATCACTCCGGTAGGCAAATTCCTTCGCAAGACGCGCATGGACGAGATTCCGCAGTTATGGAACGTGTTGAAGGGCGACATGAGCCTTGTCGGTCCGCGTCCGGAGCGGCCTGAGTTTGTCGCAGCGCTCAATCAGAAGATTCCTTACTACCACTTGAGGCACTCTATTCGCCCGGGGATTACCGGGTGGGCTCAGACCCTCTACAAGTATGGAAGCTCGGTCGAGGACGCCAAGGAAAAACTCCGTTATGACCTCTATTACATCAAGAACATGTCGGCGGGGCTGGATCTATTGATCATCTTGAGCACATTCAAGATCATACTTCTGGGGCGCGGCGCCAAGTGAGGCCGGCTCTCCCCTCATTTCGATATTCGTTCTCGGTTCCCTCAGGAGGCCGTGCCACAAGCTCGGCGATCCGTTTGGCAAACCTGAACGGGCCGATGGAAGTTGCCGTGTGATCATGGGATTCGCGTTCACCATTCTTTACATCGTAGTTACGATCATTTCACCGGAGCAGTTCGGAAAGGAATGGGCCAGCTATCACGCCTTGACGTACCTCGCCGTGTTTACAGTTGTGGCTTCTTTGCCCAGCATGACGGCCTACAAGTACTGGAAATCGTCGGTGCAGACATTTCTGCTGCTCGGGCTGGTTGTCGCAATTGCTTTGTCGCAGGTGGCTAACGGATGGCTCGGTGGGGTCCTCGAAAGTTGGCGTATGTTCCTGCCGAGCGCGGCCGTCTTTTTTTTCCTGGTCGTAAACGTGACGACGATTCGAAGGCTGAAGATTGTCACGCTGGCCGCGGTGGCGTCCTGCCTGGTTGTTGCCGCGGAGGGATTATGCTCGTATTACGCGGGTTATCGAACCGAGATTTTCATCTTACAGAATAATATCTACTCTCCGCAGGACGAGGTGATTGGGCAATTGATGCGAGTCCGCGGCGCTGGCTTCCTGAGCGATCCTAACGATCTTGCTCAAATTCTCTTGATCGCTCTTCCGCTCGCCTTTGTCGCCTGGCGGCGAGGACACGTGGTTGCCAACTTCTTTGTCGTGCTCGTGCCCGCTACTCTGCTGCTGTGGACCACGTATCTGACACATTCCCGCGGTGGTTTGATCGCGCTGGCCGCGGTCGCGCTTATGGCCGCTCGAAAAAAACTAGGAACAACCGCGTCCATGGTTCTGGCCGGCGTATTCATCTTTGGAATGTTGGCGCTTGACTTCACGGGGGGCCGTGGAATTTCGGCAGCCGATGGCGCCGACCGGCTTGAAGCCTGGGCCAATGGACTGGAAATGTTCAAGAGCGCTCCGCTATTCGGAATCGGATTCAATGGCTTCACAGACTTCAATGAGATCACTGCGCACAATTCCTTCGTCCTCTGTCTTGCCGAGCTTGGAATATTGGGGAGCACGTTGTGGATGGCATTACTCGTCACAACGACGACGAATTTGAATCGTATCCTCGGGATGCAAAAGAAAAAGCCAGCCAGAAGATTCTACGGGCTACTGCGCCTTTTTGAACAGAAGTACATCGACAGCGCTGGTGCGCTCGTTCGAAATCCCGCGCTTTCGGAAGGAACCGTCGCTTTGAAAAATGCCTATGGGTGCGAACTTCTCCCCGCCATGGTCGCCGCCAACGCTACGGAGGCAGGAACAATAATTGAACCTACTCACTCGGCGATTGTTCCGCAGCACTGGGTTATAGCGATGCGCCTAGCCTTGGTGTCGTTTATGACCACCGCCTGGTTCTTATCGCGCAGCTACACGACAACGATGTACTTGGTTCTGGGACTGGCCACGGCTGCAATCGCCCTTCAACGAAGTGGCAGCAAATGGCACGATCGCGGTCATTGGATATTCTCCACCATGAGCATCGAGATTGTGATGATCATTGTGATATACGGCCTGGTTCGCCTTCGACACTGATCATCACGAATCGGTATTACACGGCCGCGCCGGCCACCGTGATGCTGACTCTGCGGCAGTTCATTCCGTTAACCGCGCTGACAATCAAGTCAAGCAGTCTCCGCCAGAATCCGGCGCCGTTCTGTCGCGGTAGCTCGCTGCCAACACAAAGAGGATGAGATGAGTAGTACACACGTTCTTGCGTATGCCTTCTGGTGCGCCGCATGCCTGATGCTGTACACCTACGCTGGATACCCGTTGTGGATCTACTTACGCAGCCGCCTGCATCCGCGGCCGCCGCGGCAAGGACCCATGCTTCCCACAGTTAGCGTCATCCTTGCTGTCCACAACGGTGCCGCGCTGCTGCGTCTGAAAGTCGATCACCTGCTGTCGTTGGATTATCCGCGAGATCGAATGGAAATCGTGATTGTTTCTGATGGGTCAACGGATGGCACGGACGATATTCTCAGGCAGTTCCCAGACCCGCCGGTCAGGTCCATCCGATGCTCCGAGCATTGTGGCAAGGCGGTGGCCTTGAACATGGGAATGCAGAGCGCCACCGGCGAAATCCTGCTATTCCTGGACATTCGTCCCATGATTGAAAGTAACGCTCTGCAATTATTGCTCAGTAATTTTGCCGATCCTCATGTGGGGTGTGTCGCCGGCGAATTAGTGTTGCGCGATGACGGCCAAGGCGCGGCCGCCAAAGCCGTTGGAGGTCTCTATTGGCGATACGAACAGTGGATTCGCAATTGCGAGGCAAAAGTCGATTCGCCCCTGGGAGTATACGGTGGGTTTTATGCGGTGCGTCGCAAACTGGCCAGGGCACTGCCGGAAGGAACTATTCTAGACGATATGCTGCAGCCGCTTAGTGTCATTCGCCAGGGTTATCGGTCAGTTTTGGACGTGCGTGCGCGTGTCTACGATATCTGGCCCAAGAGTTTGCGCGGCGAATTTCATCGCAAGGTCCGAACGCTAGCAGGCAACTTCCAACTGCTACAAATAGCGCCCTGGTTGCTGTTGCGGCAGAATCGGCTCCGATTCGAGTTGATTTCGCACAAGCTATTGCGCCTGCTTGTGCCGATCCTGCTGGTGATACTGCTAATCAGCAGCGCATTGCTGGCAAACCGTTCTCTGCTTTACGCGGGAGCGCTTGGGGCGCAGATTGTCCTCTACGTCCTCGCCGCTCTAGGCGCCGGGCGTGGCATTCCGGTCCTGATGCGGATAGCCGGCCCGGCGAGCGCCTTCTGTATGTTGAATGCCGCCGTGGTTGTGGGCTTCTACAAGTTCCTATTCACACCGGGGCCACTCTGGAAAATCTGGACCTCTGCGGCGCCTGCTTCGGTTGCAACCGATGGCCAACAGCGCACGGATTTGAACCCAACAATGGTCAACATGCGTTTGAATAACCAAGTACGAGACCGAGAGATGACGCCATGAGATTGAAAGTGACCGTTGTGACGCCGATTTTCCCCATTCCCGCCCAACCGTACCGCGGGCACTCGGAATATCAGATCCTTCTAGCCCTCTCAAAATACGCCGATGTAGACGTCATTTGTCCTTTTCCGCGTTACCCTAGATGGTTCCCGCCGAGGTTCGATTATCGCCATCCTGATTTGTCTTATTCTCCGCCCGGCCTGACTACTCGGTACTTTGAATATCCAGCGCTGCCTGGCTTGACGAGGTGCATAAACGGTTTAGTTTGTGCAAAGTACCTTGAGACATATTTCCGTGAGTGCCTGCCAGATGTAGCTTGCAACTTCTGGCTTTATCCTGAAGGCTACGCCACCGTTGCAGTGGCTCGCAAGCTTGGCATTCCCGCCTTAGTCTGCTCCATCGGCTCAGATTTGAATCGCATTGCCGACCCGATTTCCAGATGGTTGACGCGGCTCGTGATGAACCGGGCCACTTTCGTACTAACCAAGAGTGAGCACCTGCGCCAGCAAGCGATCCGGATGGGTATTAACGCCCGCAAAGTCCGGACTATCCGAAATGGCTGCGATCCCAGAGTGTTTCACTTGGCTGACCGGAGCGCAGCGCGCGCACAGCTGGCTATAGACGAGAAGGACGAACTAGTGCTGTTTGTAGGACGCTTGGACACCGCAAAGGGCATCATCGAATTGCTCGAGGCCTTTGCTTCGCTTGCGAGCCGGCGTCCCAATCTGCGTTTGGCGTATGTCGGAGATGGGCCGGGCCGCGAGCAGTTGCGATGCAAAGTCAAGGATCTTCGACTGGAAGAACGAGTCCGCCTAGCGGGTGCCTGTCCTTCGGAGAAAGTCCCCCAGTGGCTCGCCGCTACCAACGTGCTCGCTCTGCCCAGCTATGCTGAGGGATGCCCGAACGTCGTCATCGAAGCCCTCAGCTGCGGACGCCCAGTGATTGCGACGAATGTGGGCGGAATCCCTGAACTGGTCAGTGAAAAGTCCGGCATTTTAGTTGCTCCCCGGGATTCGCGAGCCCTTGCCCTCGCAATTGATACGGCGATGGAACGGAATTGGGATGAACGCTCAATTTCAGAACAATTTCACCGGGGTTGGGACGAAGCTGCCGGCGAAATGCTCAGTATCTGTGAGCTTGCAGTGCAACAACGAAGAGAGAAATGGCACCTTCCGGCTAAAGCGACTACCGTAATGAGCCGGTGAGTCGATACGCCTCAAAGTAACCACCCTGCCGTGCAACTAATCCGCAATTCGCAAATTTGGGGCCCAGATTACGTCAAGCAGCGGCTGCGGCAGATTACGCAGCGCGCCATGCCTGCACGCGAGCGTATCTGGGTGACCATTGCGGACCATTACGAACCAAGGTGGCGGGGCGCTGATTTGCACACCGCGCAGTCGCGCGTCGCTTTATGGCGGTCCGCATGGCCAGCGATTGCAAGACGATGTAAGCCCGACTCTGCTGGCAAGGCGCCTCGATATACGTTCTTCTTTCCGGAAGAAGAATATCATCCGACGTTGATTGAACCTCTGGCGGAAATGGTTCGTGAAGGGATAGCGGACGTAGAGGTTCATCTCCATCATGATGGCGAAGGTCGCCAGAACTTCATCGACCGCGTAACCGGCTTTTGCAGGGTGTTGGGCAGCGAGCATGGTCTGCTGCGTGAGCGCGATGGGAAGCTGACCTTTGGCTTCATCCACGGTAACTGGGCCCTGGACAATTCCCGGCCGGATGGCCGGTGGTGCGGCCTCAACGATGAAATCCAGGTGCTTAGAAACCTCGGTTGTTATGCCGATTTCACCATGCCGTCCGGCGATTCTCCCACCCAAGCCCGTTTGGTAAACACGATCTATCACTGCAAAGATGATCCCGATCGGCCGAAATCGTATGACGAGGGCATCCCTGTTACCCCCGGCGGGGGCGTCGAAGGCGACCTGCTCATCATTCCTGGGCCTCTCGGAATGCGTTGGAGAGACCGCTGGCTTCCCCGGCTCGAGACCGGCGAACTTCGCTATGGCAACGTGGCGACACCGTATCGCGTAAGGCGGTGGGTAGACTTAGCGCCGCGCATTGGAGCCGATACGTTCATCAAGTTATATACGCATGGAGCCCAAGAACGGAACTCCTCTGCCTTGTTGAGCGGCGTACTGGAATCGGCATTCAACCTGTTGGTGGAAGAAGCGAACCGGCGCGGCAGTTCCCTTTATTTCGTCTCTGCTTGGCAGATGTACCTCGCCATCGACGCCATCCGCCAGCGTCGCGATCCCGTGGTTGCAGCGTACACCTGCCAAATCGAAGGGGTAAGCGCAGATTGCGAAACGAAATCATGCTGAATATTGGCATAGTTGGCTGCGGGAAGATCGCTGACGGCCACATCGAGGAAATTCAAAAGCTCGGCTCTGCCCGCGTGCTCGCGGTTTGCGATCTCGAGCCGATCCTGGCCGAGCAGCTCGCCCTTCGCTACTCCGTTCCGCACTGGTATACGGATTTCGATCGCATGCTTTCCGAGCATCGGCTCGACGTAATTCATATTGCCACTCCACCGCACTCTCACTTGGCGCTGGCGCGGAAGTCGGCTGAGGCAGGTTGTCATGTTTTTCTCGAGAAGCCGCTCGCCTTGAACGCGGCAGATGGGAAAAGCCTGATCGATTGCCTCGAACATATGGGTCGAAAGATGACCATCAACTACTGGTATAACTTCGAAACTCACGCCCTGGCCCTGAAGGAATTCGTTACAAAAGGGAATTTAGGCGACCCAGTACATATCGAGAGTTATTACGGATATGACTTGGCAGGCGGATTTGGCCACGCTTTCCTCTCCGACGATCGTCACTGGGTCCATCAATTACCGGGCAAGTTGTTCCAGAACATCATCGATCACGCTATTAATAAGATCACTCCATTCCTTCCCGACGAAAACGTGGAAATTGTCGCCCGGGCATACCGTCGGCGGCGCTTGGACGAGGATCACACGGACGGCGTTCTCGACGAACTGCGGGTGATGATCCTGGGCAGTAGCATCTCCGCGTACGTTACTTTCTGCTCGCACGCGCGGCCAGTAGGCCATTTTATGCGCGTGTACGGCACCAAAAATACCGCTCACATCGATTACACGTTTCGCAACATGTCGGTCGAAGGAAACCAGACTGTTCCCAGTGCATTCGGCCGGTTGTTGCCCCCGTTTAAGTCCACCTGGCAGTCTCTGCGGCAGGCGACCCACAATGCTCGCGAGTTTGCCGGATCACGTTTTCAATTTTTTGCAGGAATGAACCGGTTATTGTCGCTGTTTTACGACAGCATCTTGCACGACACTCCCGTGCCGATCCCCTATCCGGAGATATTGCGCGTATCGCAGATCATGGATGAAATCTCCGCACAGGTTTACCCGGCGAGGTTGGTATGAAGGTACTGGTAACAGGCGCCGCTGGTTTTCTGGGAAGGGCCGTGGTCGAGCGTCTCCTGGCTCACGGCTATACCGACATTCGCTGCAACGTGCGTCAGCGGGCCGATATTCCCAAGCTACACGCGCTGTTGGGGCGGCATGCGCAAATTAGTCTTGAGTATTGCGTCGGAAACCTTAGGTATCGAGATGACGCCGCCCGAGCGGTGGATGATGTGCAACTTATTTTCCATCTCGCCGCTGGAAAGCAGGGAACCGCCGCCGATCTCTTCCTCGATTCCGTAGTAGCTTCCAGAAATCTGCTGGATGCCGTTGCGGATCGCAAGCCGATGCGCATCGTTCTGGTGAGTTCATTCGGTGTCTACGGAGTAGCTGGCCTCGGCCGTGGGACACGGGTGAACGAGCAAACTATGCTCGAACCCCATCCCGAATGGCGCGATCATTACTCCTACGCTAAACTGCGCCAAGAACAGCTTTTCTGGGAATACCAGCAGCGTAATGGTTTCGAACTAGTGGTCCTGCGTCCGGGCGTTATCTATGGTCCCGACGGCGGTCATTTTTCCAACCGCGTTGGCTTGACGATTGGCAAGTGGCACTTGCACTTCGGCGGAAACAATCCGCTTCCGTTGAGTTACGTCGGCAATTGCGCGCAAGCCGTGGTGGTCGCCGGTACCCATCAGCGCGCCGCGGGTCAAGTTTACAATGTGCATGATGATTATTTGCCGACGTGTCGCGAATACCTGCAGGCCTACAAAAGGCATGTCGAGAACATCTCGTCAATTTCCATACCCTACCTCGGTGTGCGGTTACTTTCTGCCATAGTCGCGAAATACCATCGCTTTTCAAAGGGCCAGTTGCCGGCAATCCTCACACCATATAAGGCGGCAAGTTTGTGGGCAGGAAATCGGTTCGACAACTCCAAGCTGCGTTCTATCGGGTGGAGGCAGTCGGTGCCGACGGCCGAAGGGCTGCGACGTTCGTTTGCGGCGTTCCGAACCGGATCGGACGTAGCTACCGTGAGCAAGCCAGTTCAGCCGCTCGCGACGGCGAAACCGGCAGTGGCCCCAACCAGGCAGCTGCAGCGCAGTTCAGAAGAGTTTGTGGTAGGCGCCGCGCTGGGCCCAGACTCCAACGGCAGCTTTGATCACCTGCTCGCTACGTTCTCAAAGCTGCGCAGGACTGGCCGACCCGCCAAACTGGTTATCTTTGCCGCACACGATATCCAACAACTCGCCAGTAAGGCTGCCATTCAGGAGCTACATCCGGACCTTCAATGGGTGCCTGATGAATTGAGTACACGCGACTTGCTTCTGGGATGCGATGTGCTCGTTTCACTTCAGGATGGAGTACCGCTCTTAGTACTGCGGGCCATGTCCTCGCGCATTCCCATAATTACGACGGCTGTCCGCGTTCCAGAGGCTCTTCGCAATCTGCGGACGGTAAAATTCATTCGCCATGGCGATAGGAACGGGTTACAGGAAGCGCTGCTGCGGCTGTCTGACCAGCCGAAACGAAAGCCCATTCTTGGTCTTGTCTCCGAAGAGCGCATTGCAAAATACTACAGCGACACCTACTTGTGGCGTGAAAATGGTTCGCACAGCGCGACAGGGCAAGAGCCGAAAGGGTACGCGCTGATTAAGAGAGCGTTGTTTGGCGCCGTTCCCGGCCGGCAATTACTTGAGCATGGGAATCGGAACCGGTCGCAGATCGCCTTAACAATCGATGACGGGCCGGATCCAGTCTATACGCCGCGGATACTGGACATTTTTCGGGATTTTGCGGTGAAGGCCACTTTTTTTGTAGTCGGAGGGGCCGCCGAGCAATATCCGGATATCGTGGTGCGCATGAAGAAAGAAGGGCACGACGTCGGCAACCATTCCTATAGCCACCCGTACTTCCATCGGCTTTCCTGGAAAGGCGCAATTCGCGAGATCAGGATGGCCCGATGGGTTCTGGATCGCATCCTGGGAGAGAAATGCAAGCTATTCCGCCCCCCCCACGGCAAACTGTCACTGCGCAGCCTTATCCCGGCTTGGGCGGCCGGCCAGCATGTGGTGATGTGGAATGTCGACTTAAAGGATTATCGTGCTTCGACGGGGCAGGTGGAAGCGCAATTGGATCGAACGCCCTTCTCCTCTGGAGATATCATTCTCTACCACGGCATTAACGAGGCTGCGTTAAAAGCTCTGCCGTGCGTAATCAAAGCGGCGCTAGATAAGGGGCGAGAGGCCGTCACTATTTCCGAGCTCATTCGGCAGTAAGATTCTGGTGCGCCGAAATTTCTAAAATCTTCTCAATGTGCTTCTGATGAAACCATTTCTTTGTGCCCCGGCCTCAAGTCGGCCGCATTCGAAGGTTGAGGCGTTTGAAACGGTACCTTTGGGAGATGAGAATAGGTTCCCTTTTTTGAAAACCGTCACTCGACTTCCACTATTCTTAAGATTGGCCAAAACCATGATCCGCTGGCGGATCCGAGGCGGTCACCGGCTTGTGGGAATCTTTGAGAAACTGGGGCTTCTCAATGTGGTCGCGCAATATCAATTGGGCCGCGGGGTGGGTTTCAGCGTGCCGCTGTTCCGCGCCGACACCTGCTGGGACCAGCGAGACATTGAAGGTTATGAAAAGCAACTGATAAGTTCGTTCTGTCACTTACTGGAACCGTTGCCTGATGTCGTCTTATTCGATTGCGGAGCGGATATTGGGACATTCTCGGCGCTCGTTTGTTCCCACACTTCCCGCGTCGCGCGAGTCATTGCCTTCGAGCCGAACCCTGACGTAGCGGGATTCATGAAGCGTAATTTGTCCCAACTGCAGGTTCCATCGGAAGCCATCTCCAAGGCTGTAAGTAGTTTCCAGGGCGCCGGCCGGTTGGAGGTTCCAAATTATGACAACTCTGATCATGCCCGTTTTCTGGTTCCTGGCGATGGACCGCTGGAAGTAGTCACCATCGATAGTTTTGGTGTGCGAGGCGGCAACGTAGCAATCAAGATTGACGTAGAGGGCGGCGAACTTGAGGTGCTCAAGGGTGCTGCAGAAACTATTTCATCGGCTCGAGAGTGTGTGATTACTGTTGAAGCTAACCCTCGAGTCGCAATGAGAACCAAGCGCGACCCGGTAGAATGTTTAAGATTCCTTCAGTCCTTAAGACTATTTAACTTTGTCGTTGCCGAAACCGCAGAATCTCCGTTGATGTCGTCTCCGCTTATCAAGGATGGGCAGAAGGCCGTCCGTAATGTTATCGGATGGACCAGTGAACCAGCTGCTTCCCTCGTAGAACGCCTTGGTAAAGGCGCCTAGTATTGTGGCGCTCCTGCAGGAACTGAACGTTCCATCTAGGCATGATTGGGCCTCCCAAACGCGGTCTGCTTCGGTCAGTTTCATCGCGATGCTGAACCGCTCACTCCGGGGTTCTGAGAACCTGGCGGTATTCTGATAGTTCCATCGAACCCTAAAATCGATTTGACGACGTTGACCAGCCCTTTTCCAATACCGGCCCCCAGCAATGCCAAGGTAATCGGGCGCAACTTCATCTTCATGGGCTTGGAAGTAGTGATTACGCTCGTTTGTACGTTGTTGACGACCGTAGTCATTGCGCGGGTCATCGGGCCGACGCGGCTTGGATACTTCAATCTTGTATTGTGGCTGACCACCATCACGTGCTCGGTCGGTTCGCTGGGCATTCCGCTCACAACATTCAAGTATATGGGCGAATTCCTCGGCGGAGGCCAAAAGGAGCTTGCGCGCGCCGTATTCTTTTACAACCTTTGGGCCCAGACGGTGATTGCATCGGTGTTAACGGCCATCAGTATGGTTGCCGTCTTCACCATTGTTGACCCCGAATATCGCTTCTGTTCCACTTTGCTGGTCTTGAGCATGGTGCCCAACATGATTACGTTTGTGCCCTCGCAAGCGAACTCTGCTGCTGAGGATGCCGCCCTCAATACGCGGGGTGCCTTGGTTGGAGCTATCGTCTATGTAATCGCGGTGGCTGTAAGTCTCCTCCTTGGATGGAACCTGGTCGGCATTGCCGCAGGCGTGTTGCTGTATCGGACTGCGGAGTTGGCCGTAAAGATCGTTCCGGTTCTTAGGTCAATGAAAACCGTACCCCGGGTCCCGCTTCCGCCGGGAATTCGCAAGCGGATGTTTTCATTCTCCGGTCTGAGCACCGGGCTGATGATTTTGCAGATCGTGATTTGGGATCGTTCCGACATCATTTTCTTAAAACTGCTGCAGCCCGATATTCGTCAACTGGCTTTCTTCTCGGTTTGCTTCAATGTGGCGGACCGGCTCATGCGGGTACCGCAAACATTTGCCAATGCACTCTCGGCCACGCAGATGGCCGAGTACGGGCGCGATAAGGATCGCCTGTTTAAGATGACCTCGCAGGCCTCCATGTATGTCCTTCTGGGAGCCCTCCCGATTTTGATTGGGGTCGCTTGCATCGGCGGTCCTTTTGTACGGGTTATGTATGGGTCGCAATACCTGCCGGCGATACCGGTTTTTATTGTAGTGGCTCTTCTCAGTATCCCGAAGGCAGTGCTGACGCCTGCGCTGACTCTGTTGTATTCCGCTGAGGACCTGGGGTTCATCCTGAAATGGGGCTGTGTAGCCGCGTTGATCAACGTGCTGATCGATGTCGCGTTGATTCCGGGTCATGGCGCAATTGGTGCGGCCTGGGCAAATGGCATCGCCCAAACGGTTGCCGCACTAACTATCTGGGGACGCGTGCTGGTTCGCTATCCCGTGCGGATCGATATGCCTGTTCTGCTCAGGCTGGCGGCCGCGACTCTTGCGATGGCGGTCGTTGTACTCGGCATCGTGGCGATGCCGTTGAGCTCCGTCATGAAGTTGAGCCTTGCGGTACCTATCGGGGCGATTGTTTTCGTGATCACCAGCCGGATGTTCATGGTGCTGCAGAAGGATGATCGCCGGCGCCTGCTGGTGCTTTCTGCTTTGCTGCCCAAGCCGGTCTCTTCCTCGTTTAAACGCTTGGTCGATTTCCTGGTCCCTCCATCGCCGGTCGTGGAAGTCTCAAGTTGAACTCAAGAAGGCTTCACTCCAATGGGTAGCCTCATGGAAGCACCGAGTTTCACGCCTGTCGCAACCGGGCTTGCTGAGCGCGCCTCCCCGCTGAGAATCGCCCATGTGGGTGATAGCATGGAAATGGGCGGAGCGGAAAAGCTGACCGCCACGCTGTGCCGATTGCAACGCGAACGGGGACACACGGCCTCAGTGCACTGCCTTTATCGGCTTGGCGTAATTGGCGAAGAGCTGCGGACCGAAGGCTTTGAGGTTATTCTTCATCCTCCTTGCTCTTTTTTTTATCTGATGCGCTCCTTATACCGAGCGTTCAGGCGCTCCACTCCCGATGTCGTGCATTGCCATAATGCCACGGCAGCAATCTTCGCCGCTCTTCCGGCCCGTCTCGCTGGCGTGAAGACGGTCATAGTAACCCGGCATGGCTTGGTTAAACCTCCTTACCAGTTGCCTCGTGAGTTGAAATTTGCGCTCGCTTCGCGTTGTTGTGATTGGATCGTTGGAGTCTGCGAGGGCACGCGGACCAATTTGCTGGCTGCCCCGTTCGCCGCACGCGACAGAATCATTCACATTTATAACGGCGCTTTGCCCGCCGATATCCGGGCCGTGCCGCGGCCGAAGAGCGGCTTTACTTTGCTCTATGTTGGCCGTTTGGCGCCGCTGAAGGACCTCGGCACCTTGTTGCGCGCGCTTGCACTCACACGCCTGCATCATCCTAACGTCCAGCTATGGATAGTTGGCGATGGGCCGCTTGAGGTCAGTCTGCAGAAGCTCAGCGATGAACTCGGGCTGAAGGAGTGCGTCACTTTTTTCGGTGAACAGGCTGATGTTTCGCCGTTCATGCTCGCGGCTGATCTATTTGTGAGTTCCTCGGTTACCGAAGGCTTGCCTGTGTCGCTGTTGGAAGCGATGTCGGTTGGGCTGCCGGCGCTGGTCACCGATGTCGGAGGTATGGGCGAGATCGCGCGTTTGTCGGGAGCAGTCACTCTCGTGCCATCGTCCGATCCCGAGGGCATGGCGGGGGCGTTGTGCGACGCGGTTGTC
>Ga0210400_10001834_pt1 | contig 20656 bp, 36 predicted proteins | sample IncBWH26MmetaG_FD_155456 | JGI IMG/M metagenome (GOLD analysis project Ga0210400, IMG submission 155456) | Forest soil microbial communities from Barre Woods Harvard Forest LTER site, Petersham, Massachusetts, United States - Inc-BW-H-26-M | ecosystem: Environmental > Terrestrial > Soil >...
CTGGGACTGGCGTCGCTCGCCGCTGCGCTTGGTCGCATGACAGCCGTGAGGCCCCAGACGCAGCTTGAAACACAGTGGCGCGCAGTCGCACCATGAGCCGTCCGACATCAGATGCCGAGCCGGACTCGTTTCATCCATCGGGGTTCTCCTCATGCCACAGCCAGAGCAGCGCGGCATTCGCCAATTGGAAACGCGCTTCGCCTTCGCGCGCATCGATCTCGCGGATCGACTTTCTAGTGCCAATGATTGGCTGCCGGTACGCGCGCCAAACTCGCGCTTTTTCGACCAGTGCAGCCTTGGCCGCTTCGGGCGTCCCCATCACGTCGCGATCGTCGGCGCTCATTTTGGCGTCACGTTGCATCTGAATTTCTCCCGATCGTGTCCACGATCTTGAACGGCCGCACGACTTCCTTTTCTTCGACGATCCAGCCCAGCGCCTCGCACGCTTTGTTCGCGCCGTCGCTCAAGTAGGTCTCGAACATGATCATGAAGCTCATCACGCGACAACCGGTGATCGTCTCGCCCTGGCCCGCGCAGATTTGCGCAGCGAGCGTTGCGGCGAGCTTGCGATCCGCATGCGATGATGTCATGCGCTCGGCCGGGCTCGCCTTACCACCAGCCATGATTGCCTCCCCAGGCCGCGAGCGCGAGCGCGCCCATGGCGGCTGCGACGCCCCACACTGCGATGAATGGGCTCAACTCCGCGCTCGTATTTGCCTCAGGCGGTTTCGGCATCTGAAGTCTCCATCTCCCTATCCAACGCGATCTGCTCCCGGTCTCGGGCAAGTTGCCAATCCACCCAGGCGTCAATGCTTTCCGGCGTGGCTTGCCAGAGATATCCTTCGGCGTCGGCATCGAATTCTCCGCCGGCTGCACCTGGGCACGACACGCAATCAGTATCGTAGCGATCTGGCTGGCACAGAACTTCCGCCGTTGCGACCGTAACTGCGCCGCAGCGCTCACACGCCGAGCGGATGTAAACAGCCTGCGGGCAGTCGCTCGTTTTGCTCACCATAAATCCTCCGAAAAGAGACCGTGTTGCGGCGCGGTCTCGCGCTTGATCTGGCCAGCGGTGCGCGCGATCTCCAGCGCTGCTTTCCTGCCGACGAACTCGCCGCTGTCCGTGATGAATCCCTGACGGTCACCCGAGACGAGTTGCTGTGCAACCAGAACGCCACCTTCCGATTTCGCCAAGCCGATTTGCGCGATGACGTGGTGGTGTCGCCCGGGTGCTGGCACGCTATGTACGACTCCATCATCGGTCCTGATCGCAGCGGCGACGATGCGTGGACTCATGTCGGCCTCCGCTCGCCGCGCTCAAAATACTCGCGCTTGTCCATGCTGTTGTGAACCATGATGCCGTCCCCGTCCGTAGTCGGGCCGCACCAGCATGCTTCGTCGGCGAGGTGTTCGCGAAGGTCGTTGATCGGGATGACGTGCAACAGCTCGGGCGGCAGGCCGACCACCTCCCAACCATTGGCCGGATCAGCCATCACAATCTCCCGACTTCGCGGAGGATCTTCTCGGCCACCGTCTTCATTGCGGCGACGGCAAAGGGCTGACCGTCCATGTACTCGAAGATGGCGACCTGAAGCGCAGTGGTCGAGCGCAGGATGTCCGCGACCACGATGTCCTTGAAGGCTTGATCGGTCGGCTTCATCGCAAGAACCTCTGCCCTCTCAGCGCTTCAATGTGCCCATTGATGATCTCCGCAGCGAGAGTGCGTGGGATCTGCGGCGATACCAAGCCGCCGATTGCCTTCTCCATCGTGATCTCGCCAGCGATCACCCTGGCCGCGAGGCGACGCGCCTGGCGCCCTGCCTCGCTCACGATCTCGCTCGTTTTCATGCCACGTCTCCTTTGGCCTTGGCGAGCGCGGCCATGTAGCGACTGATGTTCTCTCGCTGCTTCAGCCAGCCTTCGTGAGCTTCACCCTCTGGCGAGAATGAGGGGGACCCGCTCATCCATATGATCGTGTCGATCGCGTCGGAGAGCGCCGCGTAGAGATCAGGCGCGGCGGCGATTAAATGAGCCGTCGCCTCGAATGCGCGCTGCAGGTCACTATCCGCGTGACCGGCGTGGGCCATGAAGCAGATCGTGTGGCTGCCGTCGCCGAACACGATGTGGTTGTTCCACTCCATGTCTTCGCGATCGTCCGGGGAGACGGCCCACGGGCCTGGGATGTGCGCCGGGCTCGTTTTCTGTACCTTGGTCAAAGCAGGCCCTCCGTTGTGCCGGCCTTCTCGACCGGACCCTTGATGAATAGGTCGCCTTGGCGATAGGCATCCTCGATCCGCTTGCAGGCGATATCGAAGTAACGCGGCTCGATCTCGATGCCGACGAACTTTCGGCTGAGACCCGCGCAGGCGACGCCCGTCGTACCGGATCCCATGAACGGGTCTAAGATGGTCTCTCCAATGCGGCTGGCCCGCGAGACTGCCCAGCGCATCCAGGCGACCGGCTTGGGGCACGGGTGATCCACCTTCTCGTTGTTCGGCTGCTCATCCCGGTGAGAGTTTGGTCGACCACCCTTCCCATCCTGAAGATAGGGGTCCTTGCCGTAAAACAGAACCGGATGGGTGCATTGGAAGCCCCATGCGGTCCTGCCCGCCCCGTTGGGGGTGAACACAGATCCGATTGATGCCGGCTCGGGATACTCCCACAGCATCGCGGGGCCGCTGAACACGAGCGCGCGATCGGTGATCGCCAACGCGGCCGGGATCACCTCTCGGATCAGACCCCGGATGCGGTCCGGGTCGTCGTCGTAGAGTTTCGACGCCCTCAGACTCTCGCCCGCGTCGAAATGCTTGCTGCCTCTGAAGTCGCTTGTCTTCTTTTCGAGGCCGATGCCATACGGCGGGTCGGTAATCATTGCGTCTGCACGAAAGCACGCGGGAACGCTCGCGAGCCACTCTCGGCAGTCGGCCAGGATCAGCATGGCATCGCCAATGCGCTTGATCGCACGCGGTTTTGTGGTCGCGTTCACTGGCCCTCCACGCTCGTTATCGGCTCACGCGGCTTTGACATGCTTGGCACTCCTGGCGATCGAGAGAAGAAGGTCGCGGAAGGCGACCGGCGTCGCGTTCCTGATCTTGGTCTTGTCCTTGCCGCCGACCATCGCGACGACACCGATGCGGCGGGCCTTCTCGTAGCCGTAGCGCTCGATCATCCACTCGGGGATGCGCTGAGGCGCCGGCCCCCAAATCAATTCGGGAAGCTCAACGCGGGATGCGAGCAACCACGTCGGCTTGCGCGACATGTGGCCGTAGTGGCCCTGCTCGACGTGGCAGGTCCACCAGTGATTGCGCTGAACCCAACCGCCAGCGCGCGGCGGCGGCTCAATCCCGAAGTGCTCCCATGCGTGGCTGTGCGCAGGGTGCTCGATCACGCCGCCGAAATCGCGGACGACGCGTAGCGCTTCTGAGAAGCATCCGCCGTCGTCGCCCTTCTGGTACTGGTGTGGCTTTCGTGTCGAGCCATGCCAGAAGCGGCCCCAGCGTTGACAGGGCGGGTGCGCGACAACGGGATGCGGACCCCAGTAACGGCGAGCGTCGCGCGCTTCGTCCCACGGATCGACATCGGGCAAGCCGCAGTACACGCCGCCGGTCTCGACATAGAGCGCGGCGATCATCGCTTCGCCTTCTTCTTCCTGCGCCGCGGCTTGGGCGCCGGCTTCGGCCCGCTGCCGCGCTCGGGCCACGGCTCCCACCGCAGCTTGCCCTTGCTGTCCGGGTTGCCCATCGCCCAGCGCCAGACCGTGACGTAGCTGATCGGTCGCTTGATGAAGGCGGTCGCGCGCATCGCGACTTCATCCTTGGTCTTCGAGATCAGCCACGCCTGCCGGCACAGCTCAATCTCATCGGCGTTGAAGGACTTGCCGCGCCCGCCCGTCGCCTTCTTCAGCTTCTTGGCATCGTTCATCGCCTGGATGACCTTGCGCGACTGCTCGCGTCGCGCCAGGCGCATCGCCTCGATCAGCGGCGCGATGCTGTCGGTCGGCTTGATGTCGAGCTTGTGCGCCATCACCTTGACCGTGAGCCCGGCCTTGGCGATGGCCTGCAGCTTGGCGCCGATAGCCGCCTCGCTCTTGCCGAGCAGAGACAGGTCGTAGACGTAGACCGTATCGCCACGGCCGCTGTTTTTGATCAGCTTGTCCAGCCACTCGCCAGCATGTTGCCGATCGACGTAGACCCGGTGGTTGCCGAACTCGCTGGACATCTCGGCCGGCTTGAAGCCGTGCTCCAGGCCCGCGGCGATCTGCTTCGGCATTGGAACGGCCGACTTGGCGTTCAGGAGGTAAATTCGGTCCATGGTCCGCGATTTGAAATTTTTCTGTTGACGATTGAAACAGAGTTATGAAACAGTGTCAATCGTCGATTTTGAAACGCGCTTTGGAAAACCCCTAATAACGCCCAGAGGTCGAGATGTCGAACCTTCCACCCGGTGTCACCACGGGCATGCTGCCCGGCAACACGCGCGAGGATGCGATTGCCGAAGCCCGCATGGAACGCATCTATGAAGCCCTCGACGGGCTCGGGCTGACCGAGGATCAAATTGACGCCATCGCCGAGAAGGTCAATCCGCTCTTGGTTGATGCCTATCAGGTCGGCTTCAGCGACGGCACGGCCGAGGAAAAGATGATGGCCGGGATAGCCGCTGATAGCTACAAGCGCGCTGCGGTGGCCCAAGGTCGAGCTGCCCTCGGTGATGACCCCGACAAGGCTCAGACGCCTAGCGGCGAAGCCGTCGCCAAATTGTCCTGAAACGCCCATGCCCTATGCCGCCGTCCCGATGGGCCTGACGCTCGACTATCGCCGCCACGTCTTCAAGACGCGGAAGGCGGCGCAGAAATTCTGCGACAGGAAATATCTGACAGTGGGCGGCTACTACGTCGTGCGCCGCTGCAAATCGTGGAGGAGAACCATATGTCGACCAAAATGACAGTCACTGAATTCCAGGTCGCCGATGCGATTGCGCACGTCGTCGCGGACCCGGAGCTTTCGCCCAACGGAATTATTCGCGGCGTGCTGGTCCGTCTGGGTGTCACGATCGAGCCGACGCCCGACCTGCACGCCGCCGCCGAGAAGGTCACTGGTCCCGAGGGTATCAGCGACATGCTCAGCGGCTTCACCGACCTGGAGCTGGCGCAAGCCGGCATCGTCTGAAAACGCCGATGCCAAAACCGAAGCCCGGAGAGCACCAGTGGACGATGATGAGCAGCCTGCGTGTGTGCAAGGTCTGCGGCTTTGTCCGGCGCGCTGACGGGCGTAACAAGCCCTGCCGAGGCCCCATGAAGCTTCGGCCCATGGAGAAGATGAGGCCGCTATGAGCAAGCAGATTTTCGGCTACACGCCATCGCAACCGGCTGGTGACGCCTACGTGAAGTTCTGTGCCGTGCACGAGAACGATGACGGCGACACGGTGATCCAGGTCCGCAACGAGCGCGGCGTGATCAACGAGATCATTCTGCCGCGCAAGGTTGGCGCAGAGCTGTGCTACGCGCTGGCCGCACATACGAAGCCCGAGACCACCATCTGAGTGTCGATGGAGCCGCAATCCTCAACTGCGGTGGCGCCTGGAGAAAATTAGTGCCAGCGTTCGGCCGCAACGAATAGCGGCCACCTGATAGGAAACGCCCGAACCTGGAGGACAACGATGACCACAGCCCCGACCTGCGAGCAACTTCTGGACGAGGACGGCGTCAAATCCGTCAAGCGCGAAACCGAGAGCGGCTGGCGCCACGGCGTCGAGCATTGCGAGACGTTCCACCGCCCCGCCGACAACACGTACTGGCAGGTCAACTACCGGGTCTCGACCGATGGCGAGACGCACGAATTGCGTGACGGCGGTGTCCCGATCGTGCAGGTCGAGCCGGTCGAGAGCACGGTCATTCTGTACCGCCACGTCAAAGCCGCATAAACGCCCGAGGCTACGATGGCCCACAAAAAGACCAGCCCGACGATGCTCAAAGCGCTCCGTCTCGCCGCTGCGGATGGTGCGCTGCGCCGCCTTCCGGGTGGCTATTGGGTCAGCCGCACGTCGACACTGACGAAGCTTGATCGGGAGGCCTTCGACGCAGGCGATTGGGTCGGAACCACCACGGTGTATTCTTGCGTCGATCGCGGCTTCATGACCCAGAACGGCGACCGGATCGCTCACATCACCACGCTCGGGCACACGATGCTCGGCGAATTGTCCTGAAACGCCGCGGAGCCAGAGATCATGGATCTACAAGCCGGCCAGAAGCTTCGCGACAATGACCCGCGCATGGAAGGGAAGCGCATCATCGTGATCGAGTCGGTTGGCCAGTACATCGTGGTTTGCCGAAGCGGCGCGCGCTTCGTCCACGTGAGCAAGTCGCGCATCCACACCGACGGCAAGCCGCGCCGCACCGGCTTCGATCTCGTCACCGATCCCGCAACCGCATAAACGCCACGGAGCCGTCATGGCCGAAGAATCCGCGATCTCCTGGACCGACGCCACATTCAATCCATGGATCGGCTGCACCAAGGTGAGCCCGGCGTGTGACCACTGCTATGCAGAGCGCGACAATGGTCGCCGTGGCTGGGTAGATGGCTGGGGCGTGGGCGTGCCGCGGCGTCGCACGAAGACGTGGGGCGATCCGGTGAAGTGGAACCGCAAGGCGGCCGAGACCGGCTACCGGCCGCGCGTGTTCTGCGCATCACTCGCCGACGTGTTCGACAACGAGGTCGACCAAGCGTGGCGCGATGATCTGTGGAAGCTGGTCGCGGAGACGCCGCTACTGCGCTGGATCTTGTTGACCAAGCGCATCGGCAACGTCGACCACATGGTGCCGAAAGCCTGGATCGAGGCGTGGCCAGCGCACGTCGGCCTGATGGCGACGATCGCGACTCAGGCTGAATGGGACCGCGATTTCTGGAAGCTGGAGATGTGGCAGGGGCACGTCCCGTGGATCGGCGTCTCGGCCGAGCCGTTGCTGGGCCACATCGACATCGGCGACGCCAAGCCGGACTGGATCATCACGGGTGGCGAGAGTGGCGCCGGCTTCCGGCCGCTCGACATGGACGCCGTGCGCTCGCTACGCGACCAGTGCGCGCGCAATGGCGTCGCTTTCCACCACAAGCAGAATGGCGGGGTCCGCGGCAAGGACGCCGGATGCTTGATCGACGGCGTGGAGCACAAATTCTTCCCGCCAGCGCTTGCCGCATAAACGCCGAGGTCGAAGATGGTGAAAGATTGCTGGCGCTGTGGTGGGATCGGTCAGGTAGGCGTGCGCAACACGACCGCGCCCGGACTATCATCCATTCTGACCGCGAAGTGCCCTGAGTGCGACGGCACTGGCAAGGACTACAGCGAGAACCACGAGCGCTGCATGCACTGCGGCGAATACACCGACGAATGCCGCTGTAGCGGTGGATACTGAAAACGCCCCGGCTCCAGACACGAAAAAGGGCGCTGCGGTTTCCCGGGCGCCCTGAGTTCGCAATGGCAGTCGTGGATCAGCCGTTCGGATCCTCGCCGTCCTGTTTCCGCTCGCGCTTGTAAAACCACGAAAACAGCACGTTGAAGACGCGCCAGAACATCAGGCGTCCCGCATCACTCGAGCGTGAGGCACCATCAGACAGGCAGTCGGCGTAACAGCCGCTACCGGCTTGGCCGGGCTCACGGTGATGCCGCCTGCTGCCGCGCATGCAGCCGCAAGTACCGGGTCGGCAGTGTCGCTGATCGCCACCAGCGTTGCGCCGGCCGGTGGGTAGATCACGCTCGCGATCGAGGCGCCGGTCGCGATATACGGGACGACGGTACCGGCAATCTTGCAGAACGTGTTCGCGTCCTTGACGGCCGAAACCTCGATGGCATTGACGGTTGCGCTGGCTGCCGTGAGCTGCGCGGTAGTGCAGGCGCCCGCGCTCAGGGCGAGCAGGGCGGCAATGGCGACGGTAATGCGCTTCATGTGGTTTGCCCCTATCGGTTCATGATTTCGGTGATACGCTCTTTGCCGACCTTAAGGCCGGTGCGCCAAAGCGTCATCCGAGCTTTAGCACAGTCATTGCAGTGCTTTACCTTCGTCCCCGGATAGCGCGTCTCCAGCGCCACCAGAAATTCGGTCAGCGGCTTGATCGTCTTGCACGCCTTGCACAGACGCTCGGTCATTAGTCCGCCGACAACGCCGTCGCGATCGTCTTCGCGCGGCCGATCAGATCGGCGACATACTCCTCGACCGGCACGTCGCCGACATCCTTGCCGCCCTCGATGTCGGTCTTGATGACGCCGATCAGCGCCTCGATTTCGGAAATCGCGCTGGCGTTCTCGATGAGCAGCGGCACGAGCTTGAGGGCTAGGGACAGGTCCATGATGGTCTCCTACTTGATTCCGATGGTCTTACTGGCTTTGATGCGGCCATAGACCGCAATAGCGCCGCCCACGAGCCCGCCAGCGCCGGCCAGGAGGGCGGCAATCTGCTGGGTGTCAACATCGGTCACGTTGACGTGTAGCAGCGTGGCGGCGACGGGAACGGCAATGGCGAGGATGCCGCCCCAGACGGTGCGCGAGGCATACCACGATTTGGTGTCGTTGAGCGGCGCGGCGGCGGGGTCGGTCATGGCCAGGGATGGATTGCGTAAATCAGGGCGCCAGGCGTCTTTCTCAGGTCAGCGATAAGATCGAACATCGCCGCGTCGGGCTCCGCGTGGTGACCGTCACACCGACCGTTGCGCCAACCATGCCAGTAGGAACGCGAACGATTATTTCCAGGCTCGGGATCTCCCGCACGGCCATCGTGGTAACCCTCCAGAATCTGGGCTTCGTCCAGTGTCGCCAAATCAGCGGCAGTTCGCACCGGTTGAAATTCGCTCACGTCGGCCATTTCCCCGTTAGAAGCATTTTCGCGTCAACTTTAACACGTTCTGGCGCCTCTGTCGCCCACGTTGAGGATAGCATCTCGGCCGCAGCCGTATCCCATTGCCCGATCTGGATCGCGGCAATCATCCGCTCGAACTTGGACAAACCACCCTGTCCAAGCGTAAACGCGGCATCCACCAGCGCAGCCTGGCGCGGCGCGCTGAGCGCGGCGAATTCGGCGGCACCGAAGATCGCGATGCACTCGTTGCCGGCATCACGCAAGTCGTCCTGGAAGATCTGATCGACCGCAGTATCGGACAGCGGCTTGGCCTGGAGATTGTGTCCAACGCCGACGCTCCAGATGCCGCGCGAATCCTGATAGGCGAGATTTTTTCGGCCTTCGTGGAGCGTCACCAAGTCGGCAACCGATGCGATCATGTCGTCATCTTCCGCCGATCACTCTGCCCATCCCACATCCGCGTCGCAAGATCGCTGATCGCCTTATCCAACCGGTCGAACCCGCGATCAATCGTGCGCTCGATGCGGTCAACCTTGGCGTTGGCCTCGGCCTCGACGCGATCGACGTTGGCCTCGGTCCGTTCCTCGAGCGCGCGCATTTCCTGGCGGATCAATTTGCCGTCCTCCATGCAGCGATTCGCCTTAGCTTCTAGCCGAAATAGCCATGAAAAACCAGTCACGGCAGCGATGACTACGGCGACAAGAGTGGCTATCCATTCGGCGGTCATGGAGCTAAGTAACCTGGCCTCCAGTTTGCGGAAAGCCTGGCGGCATGTGCCCCCAGGATCCCGGCATGACACCAGCCCCTAGTTGACCGCCCGTCTCGATGACGCCGTTGTTGCGCGCCGCCGCCGTGAACGCGATCACGTTGGCCGCCGTCCACGTTGCCCCCAACTCGATCACCGCGCAATCGGCTTCGAAGATCGCGGCATAATACCCGCAATAACCCTGGAAAGTCACGGCGAACGGGGATGCCCCGAGATTGGTGTCATAGACCACCTGGCTTTCGGTGCTCGCGTCGATGTGGTTCTGGCCACCAGCCGCGAACACAACTGTCGCATTCGTCTGCGTACCTGTGGGTAGACCGTTGGCCAAGGTGACGGACTGCGTGGAACCGGACCCACTGACGCTGCCGACGACAGCATAGACGTTGCAGTTCGGGCCACCCATCACCATGCCGGGCAGGATTTGGCTACTGCATCCATTGATCGTGATCGTGCGTTGCCCCGCGGTGAAGCTCGCAGTCCCTTGGACCCACGGCTTCGTTACCGTGTACCCCGCGCCGAAACGCACGGTCGCCGCGCCGCCGAGCGTGGTCAGATCGTTGTTCGGGTTGGCATTAACACCAAATACGATGCCTGGCCCGAACGACAGTTGTCCGGCGCCGACCGACACTGTGTCATTGAGGAAGCTCGGCTGTGCCAACGTGAGGTTTTGAAGCAGGGCGTTGCCATAGCCAGCAAGGCCAAACGCGTAGCTACTCCCGACGCTCGATCCCTCCAGTGTGAGCCCGGCACTGTTACAGCCATCAATGATCTCAAATCCTCCACCGATAAGCTGGCTGCTCAGAAACGTGCCCGCGAGCGACAGAGTCGGAGAACTCAGGATCGGCGCATAGGTAACCGCGAAGCCAGCCGTGTTGAGGTTGGCCAGCGCGTAGGCACGGGCGCCGTTGATGGTCGCGAAGGGAGCGGCCAGCGTACCGGTGCCGGTCGAGTCCGAACCGCCGACCGCGAAATACAGCGTGAGCGGGGCCGTTAAATTGGTTAAAGACATTTTCTATAACGTCCATTCTGCAATAACGATCCCGATTGCACCCGTGCCGCCGGTCTGATTCGTCCCCGCTGCTGTGCCGCCGCCGCCACCACCACTGCCGTAAGGGTTCGCAGCGCCACCGCCAGCACTCGCCGTGCCGCCAGAGCCGCCGCTGCCCATGGTTGACGCGCCGCCCGTACCGCCACTCGCAATCATGGTCGATAAATATGGCTGGCCTGGTGAGGCATAACCGCCGGAGATGTTTATGGTGCCGTTCGTGGCAGTCCCGCCGGCGCCCGCCGCGCTCGCCACCGCAGATCCGGAAACAGTAGCGCCGGCCCCGCCGCCGCCCGTAACCGTGGTAGCGCCGAAGACGATCGTGCTGTTGCCGCCATTGCCGCCGCTGCTGCCTGCTGCTGCAGTGCCGCCTGCGCCAATGGTAACTGCCACCGTGCTGGTAGTGCCGAGCGAACTGCCGAAGAATACCGCCGTAGCTCCCGCGCCGCCGCCGCCGCCACTGCCGCCCGTCGCATTGGCCCCGGCGCCACCACCGCCGCCGCCCACGACCGTAAATTTGTAGAGCGTCCCCGGCAGCGTGGTGGAAACCGGACCGAACGTGCCCGACGTGGTGAAGACCTGTTGATGCGTCGTCGGATAGGCGAGCCCAGGCCATGCGGAGACAATCTGAAATTCGGTGCCGTCGTAGATGACCGTGACGACCTGGTTTGTCTGTATCTCCGTCCCGGTCAACGCCGCGGGGCCGCTCAGCGTGTTCTTGTAGATATTCTTGGTGCCGAGCCCGTTGACGTTGAGCGTCGCCGCGCCTGTGTTCGCGAAGTTCGCGATGAACGTGACTTCGAAAGGCGTCGCGTAGGACGTGATCTGCGGATTGGCGACCGCATAGGCGTTGGCGCTGCCCGTCGAGGCACCCGCGTAGAATTGAAAGGGCCCGGTGGCGGGAACGTTGTCGAGCGTCCAGACAGGCGTTCCGGTCGGGGTCTGGAGCTGGAACTTGTAGAACAGTCCCTGCGTCAGCCAGATGCCGCAGGTTACGAGCGCGCCGGTCTGCGGGTTGCCGTTGGAGTTCAGTACAATGGGGTTCGTGTTGGCTGTCGCGCCGGTGCTGTCGGTATAGGTCGCCTGATTCGTGGTGGTGCCGGCGATCCAGACCTGCAGCAGATAGCCGGATGCCGGCGCTCCGGCGCTGGTCATGAACTGCGGGATCAGTTGCGGCGTGATCGAGACAAGCGGATTTGCCATCGGTCCATCTCAGGGATGCGGCGTCTCACGACGCGGCGGAATTCGGTTACTCGAGCGTCAAGGCGTATCCTGCTTTGCGCATAGCGGGGAGGGCCTTCTCGACCTTCTCGCCGCCATCATTGCGATAGATCATGTTCGGAAAGCGGATCTGGTCGATAGTGCCATAGACGCGCTTGCGAGCCGCTGCGATCGTCTTTCCGAGACCGGTGACGACCATCACATATTCTCCCGCAGTCTGGAACTGCGCGGCTTCGACAACCTTATCGTCCTTCATCACGGGACCGCGGCCCATCATCACGCCGCAGCAATGCACGTCATCATACACGTTCTCCAGCCCCTGGATCGGATGACCGTCCACCATGTCTGGAGTCGAGCAATTATAGGGGAAGCGCGGTTGCCCGATGACGACAGCCATGCAGACATCTTGCGAGACCTTGAGCGTGTCGCGACCGTTGAGCAAGTCGACCATCCACTGTGCGGGGTCGCCACGGTGGGAAGCCATCTGGCCAAATAGCGCGGGATAGCCGCAGCGGGCGGTCGCCTCCAGGGGATATGCCTTGCCCTTCTTGTCGATCATCGCGCCGATGCAGAAGTCGCCGACATGTCCTGTTGCGGCGAGCGCTCCGGCCATGGGCGTGAGCAGTTCGTTGACTGCCTTATCGGTCTCGACGTACTTCGACACGCTGACCATCTCTCCCGTATTGGGACCGATATCTCCGGGCATGAGCGGTTTATGTTCGAACGAAATTTGGAACTTCTCTGGGAGGAAACCTTCAGGACCGAACCAACCGTTGACGCCGATCTCGAAATCCGCGTCAATCTTCTCCTGCAACATGCATCTACCACGCAGTTTTGTGCCGCGGCGAATTTTCGCTTCTATCCAGCCAACCATCTCGGCTGGTGAGCACGACACAAAAGTCAATGCTTTGTCATCCTCATCGCCGAGGGTCTTGAACACGAAGCACTTATCATTCTTGCGAGCAAACTTCGCCGCGCTCTGTAAATCATCGAAGACTTCGTATGGCAGCAAATCAATCCCAGCCGCTTCCATCGCTTTCATTCCGGCGCCGCGGTCGATCTCAAGCCGTGCGCTCGAAACCGTCGGGCTGAAAATCTTGAAGCCATGTGCGCGGTACTGATCGAGTTCGTAGACGTAGCGGAAATTTCCGGTATTGAGGATCAGGCCGTCTTTGGCTCGTTGCATGTACGGGCGCCAGTCGTCTATAATCGTGAATCCCTTGAACCCCTGTCCTTCGCGAGAGGGGGTCTTGTGGTAGCGGAACCAAAAGACCTCATGCCCGGCTGCCGCGCATCGAATTGCGAAGTCGAGTCCAAGGCACTCAGGGTCAATTATTAGGACGACCATCGATGCTCGCTACGAAAGATCCGAGGAAGATCGCCGCGCGGTTCTGGCAGAAAGTAGACCGCAGCGGGGAGTGTTGGGTTTGGCTATCTGGTGTGAATAACCAGGGTTATGGGAGATTCAGAGACCCACTTGCCTACGGGAAACAAAAGCGCATTTTTGCGCACCGGTTCTCGTGGCAGATGGCGAATGGCCTGATCCCTGACGGGATGTTGGTCTTGCACAAGTGCGACAATCGCAAATGCGTCCGCCCAGACCATCTATTCCTGGGCAATCACCGTGACAATGCGGTGGATGCGATATCTAAGGGTCGGCACCAATCGCAAACAAACCCCGATTGCTACCTTCGAGGGGATGCTCTTCGTGCTGTTCGACCGTATACTCCGCGCCCGCCAGCGCAGCGCGGCCCAAAGATCACGAGAGCGCAAGCAATCGAAATTCGATTATCCAAAGATCACGTGAAGGTGCTTTGCGACCGATATGGTTTGGACCAGTCAACCGTCTACAAAATCCGCAAGGGCGCAATGTGGCGATCGTCCTCTACCTGACTTCCCCATAACCCGTCATCCCAAGCTCATGCGCTACAAGATGCTCCACGAGGCACGCGAATCGATGCTCCTGCCGATACGGCGCCCGCGGATCATCACCCGGCTCGCCGTCACCATTAAACCGCGCGTCGAACGCGTCGACGCTCTGTTGACTGATGCCGCGATCGAGGCACAGGAATGCTTCGATCAACTCGTGCAGCGCGTAGAGAAAGCCCTCACGCGCGAGCACGTCGCCCGTGACCTTGATGACCAGCACGCCGTCGGATGCGATGTACCAGTCTCCCGCCAAGCCGGTTTCCATGTTATACGGCGGGCGCATCTCCTCCGGGGTCGCGGTTTCGATGATGATGCGGGATCTTGTCATTGAGTGACCTGAGGCTCCTGATCCAAGCGGCTGCAGTCGGCTTTATATCGGTCTTACTGGCCCGGCTGCGGAACTACGCTCATGCCCGCGGCGGCAGGGGCGAGATAGGGCGTCGACTGGCGTATGCCTTGGGCAAGCGCATTGCGCGTCGCGCCCGCCGGGGCCGCCCACGCATTTAGCGCGTTCATCCCAACCCGACTATAGGGCAGCGCGGCGGCTGCGCCACCCGCCACCGCACCAGGATGACCGCCAAGAATGCCCACTAAGCCGAGGGCGGCTTCGATCATGCTGACACGCTGGGCTGTCCCGCTATCCGGGATCTTGTTCGGCAAAACCTCCTGAGCGGCTTGCGCCAAATCCGCCATGGGGGCAGTGCCAGCGGCCCGCACGCGACGGGTCTCGCCTTTATTGGCGCCGCGCAGAAGATCGCCAGGTGAGAACACGCCCAGAGCCGTAGGTCGTGCCGCGGCAGCGTTCTCGACGTCGGCGAACCGTCCGTAGGCGCTATTGATGGCGCGCAACTCGGCACGCTGAGCCGGGTTCTGGCGCTCAAGCGTCTCGCGGATCGCGTCGTTGACGTCATGGAGCCGTTGACCCAAATCGCGCTCCCCAGCCATCTGCGATCCACGGAATCCGCTCGATAGCTGCGACAGTTCGCTCTCGATATCCTTGAGCATCTTGCCGTCGAGCACGCCACCGGTCTGCGCCGTGCGACCGGCAACGCGGTTTTGCAGGATGTTTTCGAACTGGCGCGCGTTGTCGGCCGGTAGTTCGCTCGCGAGTTGTCTGATCTGCCCGATGCGTTGCATAAACGGCTGATCGAGGGTCAAGCTGACATTCGGCAGAAGGCGCCCATAGGCATCGCCCAACGCATCCTGGCCCGCTCGGATAGCCTCATATCCCGCCTGCGTCCCACGCGGCAGCGCCACACCGATCGGCGCCAGAGCTTCGTTGATCGCGGCAATGTTGAACGATTCGATGCTTCGCCGATTGGCGGCATCCATGACGTGTCCGAGGATCGGGAGGCTGTTCAACGTGTCTTCTGATCGCTTCGCAAGGCCGCCCGCCATCTGACCCGGCGTCAGGCTTACGCCTGCGTCGAGCAAGCGGCGGACCGCGCCCTGGAAGGTCGGCGCCAGAGCATTGGCGACGCGCTCACCAACCTCGCCGCCGACATAACCCATGGCCGCTCCCTCGGCGGTCTGCTTGCCCTTCTCGGCCCAGTAGTTGCCGGGCTCGGCGACCGGGTTGAGCGCCGCCATGGTACCGCTGGCCAGTGCCGCACCGCCAAGCCGTGCCGCCGCCGATGCGCCGCCCATGACGCCTGGGGCGAGATAGTTGACCGGACTCGCGATATTGCCCGTCAGCCGCGCCCAGTCCATCGAGCCCGCATCGGCGCCCCTGGATGCCTGGATGGCCGCTTCGCGTTGCGCCGTCTGCACATCCATCGCGGTCTGCCCAGGCGCCTGGCCGAGCGCGGTTCCGCGCACGAGGCCGGTCATCGTGTTCGTGCCCTCGGGCAGCTTGGCTACTAGCCCCGTCTTGTCGGCCAGCCAGTTGTTGGCGTGGTTGACCGCTTGTTCGACTGGCGCCGGCACGATATGCGAAAGAAGCTGGGCGCCGCCCTGCACCGGATCCCACATGCCGGTGCCGATACCTTCAAGCGTCGATCGGGTTGCCGGCTTCTCTATAGTCGGCGTGCTCGGCTTTGGTGCCGGCTGGTCAAGCTGCGACGCCATCATTCGCGACGTCGGCGTGATCAGCTTGTCGTTGCCCCAATCGTCATGGCTATCCGCCGCCGCTTTCTTCGGCTTGTCCGGCGTCACCAGAGGATCGTTGCCCCAGTCGTCGGCCATCAGGGCTTCACCCGATAGGAGCCCTCAGGGTCGCTGGGCTTGCGATAACGCGCGCCCGATGGAAGCGCGTCGTAATCGGCTTTGCTCGACGGTGTCGCTACGGAACTTCCGGATGCGGACTTGGGCGCAGCTTCGTCCGATTTTGGGGCGGTCGGGCGATCGCCCGCACTCGGCAGCTTGACCCCCTGAATTCTGGCCTTGATGGCATCACGCTGGTTTCCGTACTCGTCTTTCTTGTTCTCGGCGTCCTTGATCATGACGTCTTCATAGAATTTCTTGATGGCGCGCGGCGAGTCCGCGATGCTGAGCATGCGCATGGCCTCTTGTCGTGCGCCTTCGGTAATCGCGGCGGACGACATTGCGCCGCCGCCGACCACCTTCGCAAATTCGGTCATGCCGGCCATTAGCGCGCCACCAGCGGCCTTGGTGTCGGGGTCGCCTTCGTTGGTCAGAATGTAATTCCTGAGCTTGTTGACGAACGGGCCCCACTCGGACGTGCCTGCCTTCGGCAGCAATTCCAGGGCATTTTGCATATTGCGCTTCATGGTGTTTTCAAACGCAACAGTGCCGTCGTACATCTTCGTCAACTGGTTGAGAGAGATAAAATCAGACTTGACCTCTGCGCGCCCGCTGGCAACCTGTAGGGCAAAATCGCCAGGACTTAGGCCGCTTTCGCGCTGGAGTCGGGCGCGTTCGGCTTGGTAGGCTGCGCGATTCTTGGCGCCCGCATTGCCGCCGCCAAATTGCGGATTGGTGCCAGATACGATGTTCTCTTGAACCGCAAGCGAGACCGCATCGGGATCCCATTCGGACCCCTCGCCGTACACGGACGGATGAATGACGCGCGTCGGCGCGGGCAACGGCGTGCGGTTCTGATCGGCTGAATACCATTGGCCGGTGCGCTTGTCCTCGACCGCCGGCACTTCCTGGACCTTGCCGTCTGGCCCCTTGATTTCGACGTTCTGGACCGTGCCAAGCTCGGGCTTGTTCTTTTCCCAATTGAACCGATCGCGCGCCAGATTCACATTGGCCGCCTGGATGCCGAGCGACGCCCTTTGATAGCCGGCCTCGCGGTCCTCACGCTTCTCCGCAAGCGCATCCTTGCGCTTCTGCTCCTCCATCGTCAAATAGCGCTGCGAATTCGCCGACACGCGCTGGAAGTCGAAGTTCGGCGGAAACTGCGCGATCTGCTCCTCTGAGAACAAGCCCGACTGCTTGGCCGACGAAATGCCGTCCGTGTAGACCTTCTGCGCGATTTCCTGCGCTTGTGCCGGCGACAAGCCGCGATCAATGGCGCGCTGGTAAGCGATAGCGGACGGCGTGCGGACCTCATCCTCGATCATCTTGTGACCGGCGATGGTCAGATCGGCATTGGCGCCTTTGACCTGGGCCTGCGCGAGCTGATTGGCCGTGCTCATCTTCTGCATCTGCATCCCGTACTCGGGCGAGATGGCCATGATCTGTTGCAACGCTTCGGGCTTGAGCGTGCCTTCGGGCGTCAGGTTGTTCTTGTCGGCAAACACGTTCTTCATGGCGTTCTGCGCCTGCATGGCCGTCTGGTTGGCCTGGAATTTCTGCTGCAGGTTGGCGAGCGTCATCAGTCCCTGCTGGTTCTGTAACCAGTCGGGCGGCGGGTTTACCGCGAGAGGGATCCGCGCGTCGATCGCCATGTCCGTCCCCTACGCGGTACCGCCAGTATCCGCCTGTCCGGGCGGCGCGTATCCAGCTTGGTTCAAGTACGTGTTCGCCAGTTGCTGATACATCTGTTGATTCGAATAATTGTTGAGGCCGCCCGTCAGCGCGTTGGTCGCGCCCGCGATGCCGGCGGCCTGCGCATTACCTTGCTGCGTGAGGAAATTACCGGCGTTGTTGGCGATCTGCGCACCCGTGTTGCCCATGTTGACGGCCGCGTTCTCGCCGAGCTGCGCCTGGCCAGTCAGCATATTATACACCTGTTGCTGATACTGGGCTGTCTGATTGACATTGGCCTGCCATCCTTGGAGTGCCTGGTTGAAGAACTGCGGCTCGTACTGAGCGGCGAGACCCTGGCCATACCCCGTCAAGGCCTGGAGCGCATTGCCGCCGACGCCGCCGAGTTGCGAGATGTTGTTCATCACGGCCTGTGTGCCCTGGCCGAGTTGCCACTGATAGCCGGGGTTCTGCGAAATCTGGTTGGGGTTGAAGCTGAATGCGCCCGGCCCGCTGGTCGCTTGACCGATGTTGAATCCCGAGCCCATCGCCGGATTGGCAGTCAGGAACCCGCTGCTGATGAGATTCTGGATGGTGCCCGCAGCGGTGCCGCCGTAGTTGATGAACGGCGTCAGGTTGCCCTGTTCCTGGTTGAACATGCTGAGTTGCAAGCCGGCCGCGTTCCCGGCCGAACCGCTCTGAGCCAGCGAACTACCGATGCTGCCCGCCGCCGATGCTACGCCCGCAGCGAGACCCGCCCAACCACCCGGCATCTCAGTTACTCCGTTCGTGAAAGTCGTTGAACTTGTCGGTATGGATGCACACGATCAGCATGAGCCGATCGCGCGCGCTGTCATTCCGGACCCAGTGCGGGTGGCGATTATCCATCAGCCAGACCTCGCCGGGTCGCGTCTCGATTTCCTCCGTCACGCCGTGGCGCTCACAGCCGAATATGGCATTAGCGTCGGCCTGTAACGGGATGTAGAATTTGTCGTGATATTGGCAGTGCCATCCTTGATCTATGTGGCGGTCGATACCGAACCCCGGTTTGATCTTTGTCGCCATGACGAGGCCGATCGTCTCGCCCTCAACCTCGCACATGAGATCGAACACGATCTTGCGCACGCTCGGTATAGCCTTGATCGACGGATACCAAACCGGGATGTGCTCGTAAGTCATCGCATGCAGATCTCCTGGCGCATAGCGGCGCGGATCGGCATAATGGAACCAAATGTCCTGCATCCCGGCATGCGGCGTGCCCTTCAATGTCGCTCGGTAGGGGATCTTGCCCCACAATTCGGGATGGGCGTCGAGTTCCCCAAGAACCGCTTTAGTATCAACCGCGACGTGGATCGGTACGAAGTTCTTGAGGCTGGCCATGTCCATCGCGCGAGCGAGCTGATATGCGACACCGCCGCCGACCGCGATCCCGATCATCAGACACACGCCTCCGGCTGCTGTAATGCCGCGATAACGTCCATGCCCATCATCGCCGGTAGATCTGCGGCCCGCTCTGCGATGATCTTGCGCACGCGTCGCATGTCGGACTGCACGTTGAGATTTTGAAACAGTGCCACTTTGTCGAGGTCGAACTGTATGCCCGGCATAAGGTGCCACAGCGAAGCGCGCACGACGTCGGGGCGCGAGAGACCATGGAACGGCACGACGCGGATCAGGGGGTTGCAGCGAAACGGCGCAATGCGCTCAAGCAGCAAGCGGCAAAACCTGGGGACCTGCGCAAACCCGATGTCGTCTATGGATCGCTCGACTTCGTGGGTCGGGCGATCGATCACCAGAACGCGCGGCTTATACTCGGCCATGATCTCGGCGAGATGAAAACCGAGGCCGCTATCCGATATGCCGACATACTCGTATTTCGTGGACGCCCAGACCGCGAGAGAGTCACGCCACGTCTTGGCTTCCAGGAACGGCTCGTGATAACAGGTAACGCGATGGTCCAGATTGGCGACTGCCGCCAACCAAGCGGTGCGCGAGCGCGGGAGACCGACGATCAGGAAGGGCTTGGCCATCATCATTTGATCCGAAACGCAGTGATCGTGCTGTCCATATTCAGACCGGTAAAGCTGTAGCCGATGACGCCGCTGGTGCTGGTCGCGTCGCGAACGGAGATGCGGAGGTTTCCTGCCGGCGATGCGATGAACCCTGACAGAGCGATGTTTGCGCCGCCGCTGAGAACCGACTGTTCAACATAGCCCGATGCAATCAATGTCGTCCCGTCCCAGAGCTTGGCGTAAAATGCGGCGGTCGCCGAACTTGTGTCGGCAACTACGACAGAACCGGACACGAACCATGTCCCTGTCGACCCCTGGGCCACGCTAGGTCCATCGAAGAAAGTTGATGTGCTGTTAAGCGTGACATTGGTCGTTAGAGAGTTTGTGATCGGCGCCGACAGGATCGAGGCCGGCGAGATATTCGAGAACGTATTCGCCGCGCCGCTCATCGTCTTGTTGGTAAGCGTGTCCGTCGTAGCCCGCGCCACCAGCGTATCTGTCGCGGCAGGCAGAGTCAGTGTGCCGCTGGCCGTTGTCGCCGGCTCCAGTAGCGTATTGCCACTGCTTGAGCCGGAGAAGGACACGCTGCCATTGCTGAACGTCTGAACACCTGACCAGGTGTTGTCTGCGTTCAAGAGCGGGATGGCTGATCCGCTGGTGCCGATCCCTGATCCGGCATCCGAGATTGTGCCGTTCGTATCCGCGAACTTGGCCAGATGGCCGGACACGATCGGCGGCGTGACAGACGCTACGTTAGCATCACCGCTGTTCGTCGCGTTTTTTGTCGCTGCGGTGCCGAGCCGGATTCCCTGACCTGTGCCAGTCCATAGCGCGTAGAGAAAGCGCCACCAAGGCGATTGGAATCTACCGCTGCTGTCTAGAACCGTCGTAAGCTGATTGGGGATCGTGTAGTTCGGCGCAGTCATTCTAGCCGTCCGTCAGATCCGCGCCCGTCAATCCGACGCGAA
>Ga0210400_10001835_pt1 | contig 20644 bp, 22 predicted proteins | sample IncBWH26MmetaG_FD_155456 | JGI IMG/M metagenome (GOLD analysis project Ga0210400, IMG submission 155456) | Forest soil microbial communities from Barre Woods Harvard Forest LTER site, Petersham, Massachusetts, United States - Inc-BW-H-26-M | ecosystem: Environmental > Terrestrial > Soil >...
ACGCTGATGTTTCTCTTGGGCCGCTACACCGGCTGGTGGCTGCTCGGGTTGCTCTGCCGTATTTCGCTCAATCCCGAGGCGTGCATTTTGCGATCGGCGGATTCCTTCTATCGTCGCGGCCGCACGTTGTTGGTCGTTGCCAAGTTCATTCCCGGGATCAACACCATGGCGCCCCCGCTCGCGGGCAGCATGAACATGCGTCCCCTCACGTTTCTGCGCTTGGACCTGGCCGGCGCGCTGCTCTACGCCGGTTCCTATCTCGTGGTCGGTTACCTATTCAGCGGCGCGTTGGACGCGGTAACGCGCGGCTACGATTCCGCGGGGCGCATCGTCGGTTGGATCGTGCTCGCGCTCGTGATCGGCTACGTATTGTTTCGCGCGTGGCTGTGGGCGAAGGGGCGGGCTTTGAGCGCCGTGCCGTTCGCGAATCCCGAAGAAGCGGCGCGCGAGTTGGCGTCGGGCGCGCCTGTGTACGATGTCCGCAGCCACGGCTACTTCGACCCCAAGGCGACGCGCATTCAAGGGTCCCGGCGCTTGGATCCCAACGCGCTACACCAGTCGGGCGCGCAATTGCCGGCAGACGGAATTGTGCTCGTCTATTGCACCTGCGTGAGGCAGGCAACCAGCACCCGAGTCGCGCGGGAGCTGCAGAAAATGCTCCTGGGGAAAACGGTGCGGGTGACGGTGATTCAGGGTGGGCTGCGCGCGTGGGTGAAGGCGGGACTGCCCGTGGAAGACGTGCCGCCGGAAGAAGTGGCAAGCCTGCCGGTATTCGACTAGCAGCGCTCGCGACGAGGTGGGTTTGGCCGGCGCTAAAAGGTGTAGCTGGCGCCGGCGGCCAGGATGCTGGCGTTGTACCTGCCGGTGGTGTTGCTATCGCCGGCATGCTCGATCCGCAGATAGTCGAGGCGCGCCGACCAATGCCCCAGGAAGACATACGAAACGCCCAGCCCCGCGAGCAGGGTTGATCGATTCGACGTTTGGATCGTCGTTGAATACGAGGCCGCGTTCAAAATATTGGTCAAGGTGCTGCGAGCGTAATAGTCCGCAACGCGCAAGTTGATATCCAGGCTCTCGGCCAGGGGTAGCCGGAACAGCAATCCCAATGCGGGTCCCTTGGAGGACACGCGGGTCGCGGCACCCACCGAGGTGGTCGTTCCGCCGTTGCCCGTAAAAGAACCGTCGACCTGGTTGTACAACTCGCCCAGATGCAGATACGAGGCGTCAATGCCGACGTAGGGCCATGCCATATACCCCACGTTGGCCCACCATGCGGTCTTGCGATCGTGCAAGGACGCCGATGTGAAATCCAGGGTTCCAAATCCGGTCACCGCGTTTTGCAGTTGCGTTTGGTAGGCCGAATTGTCGTAGTCGATCTTCGCCAAGCCGCCGCTGCCGCCCAGATAGAGGCCGCTGATTCCGTCGGCGAGCGCCGGCTGAGCGAGGCCACCGAGCAATATTGAAATCAGAATCCCAAGATGGACTCGGCGCAGCGACATGCAACTTCCCCATGAGTACGGCAGCGGACTTTAGTCATGTCATTTGATAGCAATGTCATGATGTTTTTATGACTCGCGACATGCGATTGTCATGTCGCTCGGTCATCGTGTTGGGCTTTAAACCAATCAGCCAAAAGCCATGTACAAAATCAACTTAAAGCCGGCGCGGATTACGGTCGTTTTGATAGCTCTTGCCTGCGCCGCATGCCACACCCAGCGCGCGACCTATGCGCCGGACGGACGCCGAGGTTATGTCATCACCTGCGGGGGTTTCTTGAACAGCTACGCGACCTGCCTGGTCAAGGCCGGCCGCGCCTGCGGCAGCAATGGTTACGAGACCCTCAAGGGCAATGAGGATGATCGGGAGATGCTGGTTGCGTGCAAGGTGCCGCACTAGGGAATCGCCGTCCAACGGCGGCGCGTTTTCTTCGCGCAAGCGCGCCGAGGCCACCCAATCCGCTCAGCATCAGCCATGCGGCAGCGGGGAGCGGGACCGGCGCCAAAGATGTCCCCTCTACGATGAACCCGCTCACGACTTGCCTTTGCGTCGTCACGCAATTGGACAAGCAGTTGGTCGTGAAGGTCTCGGAACCGCCCGTAATCAGCTGCTGGGCACCTCCGCCCGGGCTGTTTAGTGCGTTATTCCAGTTGAGCACCAAATTCCAAAATTGAAAAGCGCCGCCGCCGCCCGTAATGCTGAGTTCTCTCGGTGTCGAACCACCGTCGTCGTAACCGCCGGAAGAGGGAGGGCCGGGTGTGTTATAGAAATTCGCGAGTCCTTGAGTTCCTATCCCAGTTGTAACGTCAAACTGGCCATATAGGATTGCCGGCGGCACCGCATTGATCGCGTCTACGTAAGCGTTGGCGATAGGATCATAGCCGAAGGTACCTGAGAACGTTCCACCGTCAGCGAATGCACCTTGGACCGTGTATGTCACCGGTACTATGTTGCCCGCGGCAGGGGCAGCGACCGCGCAGCCAATCAATGCGATCAGATAAGGTTTCATCATGTGTCCTTGAGCGAGGGTCCGCATTCGACACTCAAAGTGGCAAAAGCGGCAGTAGCGCCACTGCCTCTGGTCTAGACTAGTGCCGTCACGGGCGCGTTGCAGCGCCGTGACGGATTCGTAACACAGCGTGCGAATCAGCGGTGGTGCAGGGCTTTAGCTGCTGATCGGCTGGCCGAACCCGCGAAACCGATGGCTAACGCGCCCAAGGCCAGCGCCAAAACGCAGTTGCCCCCGCCCTCGAGGAACTTGTCCCAAATAAACAGCGGCTGCAGCGGATGGGGATCGACATCGGCCAGCACCACGTGATGGAAATTGCCCAATAATTCCAGTGGCGCATCGACGGCCAGCAGCAGCGCCGCCAACGGAAACGCCAGCCCCAAGCGCAGCGCAAATTCACCGAGCGATCGGTGCGGCCAGCTCAAAATCACGATCAGAAAGAGAAGCGAGGCCTGCAGCACGCCGCCGGTGTTGAGATGGACTTGATACCAGCCTTGGGGGCGGCCATTCGATCCCAGCGGATAGACTACAGACCGGTTGATGTGGACGGGTCGCCACAGGTTGGCGCGCATTCGCACGCGGGTACTTGGGCCGTCTTGGACGACATCGAGGCTGGCGATCGAGATATTATCTTCAAGCGCATATATTTCCGCTCGGAACGCGGGCAGCAGCCGTTCGACCATCCGGACTGACAATGCTTGGGCGAGCAGCAACACCGCGACGCTCATGATGGTGAGCCGAATCAGGACAGGAACAGGTCCGAGTTTTCGCGGCGCAGTAGCCGGTGCGGCTTCTGCTGCGGGGGCTGCGCCGGCGATATTCATGTTCTATTTTATCGACGCGGACTGTCGATCAGGGCGGCATCGACACGCTGTGCGCGGAAAAGCCAGACATAAAAGTAAGCCGCAATCAGCAGGACCATGACGAGCGGGGCGACAAAGCCGTGCAGCGCATCGAACAAGTCCGGGTCATTTCGATTCGAGTAAAACAGCGCCAAAATGCGGGCCTGGTTCAAGACATAGATCAGCGGGATTCCCGCCAATACGCCGAGAATTCGTGAACGCCAGGCAAGCGGTACCACCGTGAATCCGGCAATCAATAGGAACAGCAATTCCATGCCGTCGCATCCGTTGATGATGTTGATGCCGCCGCCGGGGGAACGAAGGTGCGATCCTGACGCGTAGGCCTTCACGGCAGGCGTTGAGAGATTGATGGCGAAGGCGGCCGGCGCAACGATCGTTTTTTCGATGAACATGCGCGCGGCGTTGGATTCCGTACCGGCCTGCCAGGCAAGCTGAAGCACTGAAAACACGGCCACAAAAATAATGACTCTGCGGATCATGGCCGTGATTTCAATTCCCTCTGGATAGTCATGCGGTTCAGGGCAGTGTGAATTCGTTCCGAGGAATTCACAAGGCGCATGCTTTGGCAACACATTTCCAATCGCCCATTTGACTTACTTCGGAAGACTTTCGCCGTGTAGCCGAATTTCGTCAAATTGCTGCAACAAATGAGGGGGAGTGTCTCATTGCGGTTGTCGCCAAATTAACCATCGTGTCCAGGTGTCAGCATGTATGGCCGATCGAGCAATTGCGTAATCGCCGGGAGCTTGATTGGCGCAATGCTGCTCCTGGTGCCTCGTGTGGCCGCGCCCGCCGGCAGCCCGGCGCAGGCACTGCCCGTTGCAAGGATTACCACGCCGATCGATGAATCGCGGCGCGCGGAACTCAAGGGTCAGATTCATCGCGCACTGCGCGACAGCGAGGACTTGGGCGCTGCGGATTCCCGGCTGCGTGCGGAAAGAATCATCCTGCTGCTGCGCGCAAGCGCGGCGCAGGAGGCGGATCTTGCGCAATTTCTCAAGGACCTGCAGACGCGCGGTCGTCCTGATTATCATCGCTGGTTGACGCCCGGAACCTTCGCGCAGCGGTTCGGCCTGGCGGCCGCGGACCTGGCGGCCGTTCGGGCGTGGCTCGAATCCAAGGGCTTTAGCATTGACGAAGAGCCGGCCGGGTCGCGGGCCTTGATCTTCAGCGGGACCATCGGTCAAGTGAACGATGCCTTTGCGACCCGTATCCATCGCTATCGATGGCACGGGGAACTGCACACGGCGAACGGGACCAATCCCAGTGTTCCAAGCGCGTTGGCCGGCGTCATCGTCGGCTTCGCCTCACTGAACGATTTCCGCCACCGGCCGCAGTGGATTCAAACCCAGCGCACGCCGCAGTACACCGATGGGTCCGGCAAACATTATTTGGCGCCCGGCGACTTCGCAACAATTTACGATCTCACTTCACCTTACGCGCAGGGCATCACCGGGACGGGCCGGAGCATCGCCGTCATCGGCCGCAGCAGCGTACAGTCCACCGACCTCGGCAATTTTCGTTCGGCATTTGGCTTGTCGAGCACGCTGCCGTCGGTGGTGATCGCGAACAGCAAAAACGCAGCCCCTCCGGTGGTGCCAGGCGACGAAACGGAGTCCGACCTGGATCTGGAGTGGTCGGCGGCGATCGCCCCGTCCGCGGCGGTCAAATTCGTGACCACGGCCTCGACCATGTTCAGCGACGGCGTGGATCTCGCGTCGCAGTGGGCGGTCAGCAACGACCTCGCGGACGTGATCACGGTGAGTTACGGCAGTTGCGAAAGCCCAGGCAATGTTTCCGGTGGCACGACGTTCTATCACCAGCTCTGGCAACAGGCGGCGGCGCAGGGCACGAGCGTCTTCGTCTCGTCGGGAGATTCCGGCGCGGCCGGCTGCGATCCGGCGTCCGCCTCCAGCGCAACCCACGGATTGGGCGTCAACTTGATCTGCACTTCACCGTACAGCACCTGCGTCGGCGGCACGCAATTGAGCGCCGACGTTGCCAATCCCGGCACCTACTGGAACTCGAGCAATACGGCCGCCCACGCCTCGGCGCGCAGCTACATACCGGAAGTCGTCTGGAATGAAAGCGGGACAAACCTCGACGCCTCCGGCGGCGGTGCCAGCATTTACTTTGCGAAACCGGAGTGGCAGCTGGCGACGGGTGTTCCCAGCGATGGGTTGCGCGATGTTCCGGACATGGCATTGAATGCGGCGGCTCAGCACGACCCGTACTTGATATATAGCAGCGACAACGCCCAAAAAACCAGCAACTTGGAAGCGATCGGGGGTACGTCGGCTTCGGCACCCTCGATGGCCGGAATCGCTGCACTGCTCGCGCAGAAAGAGAACGGGCGGGTCGGAAACTTCAATCCGGTCATCTACGGGCTTGCGCAGCTGCAGGCCAACGGCGGCGCGCCCGTGTTTCACCTCATCACGAGCGGCAACAATTCGGTTCCCGGCCAGACCGGATTCGCCGCGAGTGCGGCGGACCCCGCTTACGATCAAGCCTCGGGGCTCGGATCCGTCGACGGGGCGATGCTGATCGCGCATTGGAATGACTTCGTTGCAACCACGGCGGGACTGTCGCCCACGACGGCGGTGATCCCTGCGACCGAGACCATCGGCAGCGCGACCCTGACGCTGCCATCGACCACGTCCTGGAGCGCCGTCGTCGCGGGTGCCTCCGGCGGCTGGCTCAGCGTTTCCCCCGCCGGCGGCACCGGCAGCGCGGCGTTGAGCTTTGCCGCGGCGGCGAATCCAACCCCGAGCGCGCGCAGCGCAACGATTACCATCGACGGCCAGGTGCTCACGGTGACCCAGGCGGCGGCGCACGCCGGCAGCGGCAACGCGCCCGCGATCAGTCTCTCCTCGTCCTCCGTCAACTTTGGTGCGGATCCAATTTCCACGGCGGTGTCGAGCCAGCGCCTGCTGGTGAGCGATGACGGCAACGCTGCCCTCACCCTCGGCGCCATCAGTTTGAGCGGCGCCGCGGCCGGGGATTTTTCGGATTCAGGGACCTGCACTGCGGGCCTGGTGCTCAATCCCGGCGCCAGCTGCTATCTGATCATCACCTTCGATCCCAGCGCGGTTGGAGCGCGGACGGCGGACCTGCTCATCGGCATCGCCGGCGGGGGATCCGCGAGCGTCAGCCTGTCGGGAACGGGTAGTCCGGGCGCAGGCGATAGCGACGGTCCTTTGCCGCTGTGGTCATACGCCCTATTGGCGAGCCTGCTGCTGGTGATGTCAGTCCGACAGCGCCGCCTCGCGAGGTGATCGTATCGCGCGAGTCCCTGTCCCGCAGCGACGCGCACCGCGGTTGCTGCAATGCGTTTATCACAATACCTACACACGGCTGAGAGGGAACTGCGCGACCATCCACGCAACGAAACCCCGCAATGACCAATACCAACTCGAGGGATCCGCGCGTGAATATGCATATCAGACGAGCCGTTCGATTCGCCTTGTTGCCGATCGCATTGAGCGCTTCGATGGGCGTGCATGCGGCCAATGCGCCGGCCACGCCGATCACGAATGTGATCGTGTTGTTTCAGGAAAATGTGTCGTTCGACCACTACTTCGGCACCTACCCGAAAGCCTTGAACAACTCCGGCGAGACGCAGTTCTCTGCCTATCCCGGCACACCGTCGGTGAATGGCTTGTCGCCGGCGCTCTTGATCAACAACCCGAACAAGGCCTCGGCGCCGACAAATCAGACCACGACGTTCGGCGCGCAGGCGAACCCGCCGCGTCTGACACCCGCGCAGGCCTTTACCTGCAGCGTGAACCATAGCTACGGCCCGGAACAGCAGGCGGTGGATAGCGGCTTGATGGACAAGTTCCCCCAGTTCACCGGGCGCGTGTCGAGCGTGGGCTGCACCAACGACGGCACCACGGTGCTCGGTTATTTCGACGGCAACACCGTGACGGCGTACTGGAACTACGCGCAGAACTTTGCGTTGAACGACAATTCGTTCGGCTCGAACTTCGGTCCCTCGACGCCCGGCGCACTCAACTTGATCGCGGGCCAGACCGCCGGCGGTACGACGCACTTCGGCTCCGGTTCCACCAACTCCTATCCGAACACGGTCACGACGCCGGTCACGGATATCGGTGATTTCGATGCCTACCTCGACGATTGCGGTGTCGACCAGGGCGGCAAGATCCAGACGGCGACGACGTTGGAGATGAACAGCGACGCTACGGCCGCGACCGGCAACCGCAACATCGGCGATCTGCTGAACGCCGCCGGCGTCACCTGGGGCTGGTTCCAAGGCGGTTTCGCGCCAACCGTGGCGGCCACGGCGACAAGCCCGGCGGTCTGCGGCGCCGCCCGCATCGGCCATCAATATCCGAGCAGCAACACCAGCACCAATCCGGCCTTTTCGGTACCGGAGCCGGCCGCGCCGTTCATTACGCAAGCCACGACGACCCACACCAACGGCGCCGACTACGTCTCGCACCATGCACCGTTCATGTTCTACGCCTCGACGCGCAACCCGCATCACCTGCCGCCGACTTCCATCGCGGCCATTGGCACCACCGACCAGGCCAACCACCAGTACGACACCATCAACTTCTTCCAGGCGCTGAACGCGGGCAACCTGCCCGCGGTGTCGTTCATCAAGGCGCCGTCCGCGTACAACGGTCATCCCGGCAATTCGGATCCGGTGACGGAACAGTACTGGGTCACCCAGACCATCAACGCCATCATGCAGTCGAGCTACTGGCAGAATGGCGGCGTCGCGATCGTGATCGCGTACGACGATTCGGACGGCTGGTATGACCATGTGACGGGCCCGATCGTGAGCCCATCGGCGATCAGCAACACGAGTCCCGGACTATCCGGTTCAGTTGGCGCCAACGTTTACGATAATTTCGCCGGCGTCGGCAACTGCGGCACGCCGCTCTCGGGTGCCCAACCCGCACGCTGCGGCTACGGGCCGCGCCTGCCGATGCTGGTGATCTCGCCCTACTCGGTGTCGAACTACGTCGATCACTCGCTCACCAATCAGTCTTCGGTCATCCGCTTCGTCGAGGACAACTGGAACCTGGGACGCATCGATGCGACGTCCCCCGCGAACGGCGTGGGTTCCTACGATCGGCAGTCGAATTCGATCGCCAGCATGATGAACTTCAACAACCCGCCGAACACAGCGCCGTTGTTGCTCGCCTGCAATGGAGATTACGCGGCCTCTCCGTCGGCAGCCTGCCAGGTTGATCCGAACCCATAACGACACCGGGAAAATGGCCTCGCGGCCCGCGTCGGACAGCCGATGCGGGCCGCTCAAGAAAACAGATAGGGGTAAGACATGCGACAACAAATTCTCGGCACCTCGCTCGCGCTGGTTCTGGCCTTGAGCGCAGCACAGGCGGGCGCAGCCACGGTCGAGCTGCCGCTCACCGGTCTGCGCTCGGGTGCGTTCATCCAGAACTATTTCAACGGCGGCACCGACTCGGTTCCCACGGATGGTATCGGGCCCAGTCTCGGGTTCACATTTTCCGCCAATGCGACCGCCCAGTCCGCTGCCGCCGGCGGCACCGGCAAAGTGGAGAACAATCCGGTGCCGAGCCTTGGCGATGTGCTGTACTTTGCCTCATCGGCTTCCACGCCCGCGTTCATGAACTACGCGGGCGGCTTCAACAGCTTGTCGTTCGATTATTCCTATTCGAACAACGCCGGCGCGACCGGGTTTGCCTATTTGTATTCAGGCCTGAACGGCACCGGCACGCTGCTCGACACCATCACGCTTGGTCCCGCCACCTCGGGCATCAGCGCCTGCAGCAGCCGTTTGGATGCCTACTGCACCTGGCAGGCGGTCTCGACGGGAACGTTCAGCGGAGTTGCGGAGTCGGTGGTGTTTTCCGGTGTTGTCGGCGGCCACGGGGCCACGACGGCCACACCCACGACCATAACGGAATTCACCGGCGTCACGATTGCGCCCGTGCCCCTCCCGGCTGCCGTGTGGTTGATGCTGAGCGGTGTATCGGGCCTGGCGGCCTTCAGGCGCCGGCGCACGGCTGTCGCCTGACATTGGTCCATCTCGATTGACCGAGTGCTCCGGCTGTTGAGTGGCCGCTGGATCCTCGGGCTCAGCCTGTTGTCGCTGGGAATTGCCGGCTCGAGCGCCGCCGTCGCGCGCAATGGCGTGGCAGTTCCCGAGATCTGCCCGCGGCCGGCCGTCGGTGCCAATGTGTCGGAGCCCGCTGATTTGCGTGCGGTCAACGGCGTGCTCAAGGTCGACCTGACGATTCGCGGCGATCGAGGCGTCACCGGCGAATCACGCTATTGCTACCGCACGCCGGCCGGACAGGAAGCCCCGACCTTGCGGGTGCATCCGGGCGACCAGGTGATTTTGCGGCTGACCAACCGTCTCGCCCCGTCACGCGAGCCGGGCGCTGCGCCGCACGCTGATCCCTGCCAAAGCGGCGCGATGACGCCGACCTCGACGAATCTGCACTTTCACGGCTTGACGTTGCCGCCGGTGTGCCATCAGGACGAAGTGCTGAAGACTTCGATTCAGCCTGAGGATCCGCCGTTCGAGTATCGTTTCGTGGTGCCGGCAGGCGAAGCGCCCGGCCTGTATTGGTATCACCCGCACATTCACGGTTTCAGCTCGCGACAGGTCACCGGCGGGGCATCGGGGGCGTTGATCGTCGAGGGTTTGGAGCGCGCGATACCGGAAGTCGCCGGCCTGCCCGAACGCGTCCTCGTGATCCGCGACCTGAATCTAATGAATCCAAACTCGCCGCCATCGGCGGCCGAGCCGGTGGTTCCTGCGCCGATTCTGGACGCCGACGGCGACGTGGCCAACAACAACACCGGATACGGCAAACCCGCGCGCGATCTATCGGTGAATTTCGTGCCCGTACCCTATCCGGACTACACGCCGGCCAAAATCATGCTCAAGCCCCATGAGCGGCAGCTGTGGCGCGTGCTCAACGCGGCGGCCATCACGTATGTCCATCTCACGCTGCTTTACGACAAGGTCGCTCAAGATCTGGGCGTCGTCGCGATCGACGGCGTGCCGGTCAACGCGGGCGACCCGAGAGCGGCGCACATAAAAACCGTGGATCACTTGGTTATTCCGCCCGGCGGCCGCGCCGAATTCATCGTGCAGGGCCCCGCGGCGGGAACCCGCGGGCTCTTGATCACCCGCGCGGTCAACACGGGTCAGGACGGTGAGAACGATCCGAACCGGGCGCTCGCCACGGTCGAGGGGTCCACGAGCGCGCCGGAGCCGCAATCGCGATTGCCGGCGCACGCCGTGCCCCTGCCGCCCGCGACGCGGCCCTGGGTCGGCGATCTGATCCCGGTGCGCACGCGCAAATTGTTTTTCTCGGAACGCCGTTCGGATCCGTCGAATCCGCAGAGTCCGACGCTTTTTTTCCTGACCCTGGACGGTGAGACGCCGGCCGAGTTCGACCCCGCGGCGCCGCAGCCCAACATCGTCGTTCACCAGGGCGACGTCGAGGACTGGGTCATCGAGAATCGTTCGCTGGAGTTGCATGACTTCCACATTCATCAGCTGCACTTCCAGCTGCGCGAATGGTACGGCTATCCCGTCGACGAGCCTTTCCTGCGGGACACGGTCAGCGTGCCTTTCTTCGACAACCATATGAGCGCCTACCCCAGCATCCGGGTGCGCATGGATTTTCGCGATCCGAACACGCTCGGCACGTTCCTGTATCACTGTCACCTGCTCGAACACGAGGACGGCGGCATGATGGGGACGATCCGGGTCGATCCGGGTCGATCCGGCCGAGCGGCCGCGCTAGCAATTGCAATCCGAGTTAGGCTATGTTCGGCGCGATGAAAAAAAATGATCTGAGCGCGCTGCGGATCCGCGCCCACAGCCTCGTGGTCTTGAGCTTGATTTCCTTCTGCGCGGGCGCGCAGACCGCCGCGCCGCCGGCGTCGGAAGAGGATGCCCTGTATACGATGGGTCTCAATCTCGGGCAGCAACTGCATCAAAACGGTGTGACGAGCGCCGTGTCCATGAATCGCATCGAGCGGGGCATCAAGGACGGTATCGCGGGAAAAAAGGCGCTGCCGGCGGATCAAATGCGCCTGCAGAGTTTTTTGCAATCGGCCGCGGCGGCCGCGGCCGTGCGCAATGCCGCGGCGGCACACGCATTTCTCGAGCGCAATGCGAAAGCGGCGGGGGTGACGACGACACCGTCCGGGCTGCAATACAAGATCATCGATGCGGGGAATGCCGCGGCGCCATCGCCGCAGCCCACCGATCTTGTGACCCTGAATTTTCGCGGCACCTTACTCGACGGCACGGAATTCGACAGTTCCTCGAAGCCGGGAACCGCCTCGACGGTTCAGGCGAACGGCGTGATGAAGGCGTGGACGGAAGCCCTTCCTCTCATGAAGCCGGGCGCCAAATGGCAGTTGTTCGTGCCGCCGGAATTGGGCTATGGGCCGGCCACGCGCCTCAGCGTCCCCGGCGGATCCTTGCTGATCTACGATCTGCAATTGGCAGGCGTCGCGCCGCCGCTCCTGCCCCCAAACGGCGTCGCCTCGACGCGTTAGACGAATAGCCGCAGATCGGCGGGTGAAGCGCTTGACAATACGACATTAGTCGAAATATCGTATTGTCATGAAAACTCCCCAGGCCATCGACGCGTTAGGAGCATTGGCACACGAGCATCGCCTCGCCATCTTCCGTCTGCTGGTGGAGCGCGGGCCCGCCGGGCTACCGGCTGGCCGGATCGCCGAGCGGGTGGGGCTCGTTCCCTCATCCCTGACCTTCCATCTGCAGAATTTGCAGCGCGCGGGGCTGATCGCCCAGCGGCGCGACAGCCGCCAGCTCATCTATTCGGCCGACTTCACCGCCATGACCGCACTCGTCGGCTACCTGACCGATAACTGCTGTGCAGAGAGTGCGGGCGAATGCTGTCCGCCGGCAAGGCAGCCGAAGGGTGCGAAGCGCGCGGCGAAAGCTGCTTAAAAGAACGTATGCCTGAGCCCGCGACCGCATGACTGCTCAGCGAACCTACAACGTCCTCTTCTTATGCACGGGTAATTCCGCGCGCAGCATCTTGGCCGAATCGCTGCTGACTCACTGGGGCGGTGACCGGTTCCACGCGTTCAGCGCGGGTAGCTTTCCCAAGGGCCAGGTGCATCCGCTGGCGATCGAGCTCTTGAAGCGCATGAACCTGCCCTCTGAGGGATTCCGCAGTAAGAGCTGGGATGAGTTTGCGGCGCCGGAGGCGCCGCCGCTCGACTTCATCTTCACGGTCTGCGACAACGCCGCCGGCGAAGTGTGTCCGATATGGCCCGGAAAACCGATGACGGCGCACTGGGGAATCGCGGATCCGGCCGCAGTGGAAGGCTCCGATGCGGACAAGGCTCTCGCGTTCCGCAAGGCACTTAAGGAACTCGAGACTCGGATCAAGCTCTTCACCGAACTGCCGATCACATCCCTGGACCCGATGACGCTGCGCGAGAAATTGCGCGCCATCGGTCAGCGGCCGGCGACGGAAGCTTAGAGTGCTTCGGCGGATCGCCGCGGAAGGCTTGGGCTCACTCCTGCTCGCCGCGACCGTGATCGGTTCCGGCATCATGGCCGAGCGGCTGGCCGCGGGAAACCTGGCGGTCGCGCTCATCGCCAACACCGGTGCGACTGTGGCGGTTCTCGCCACCCTGATCGCCTTGTTGGGACCGGTGAGCGGCGCCCACTTCAATCCCGCCGTGTCCTTGGTCCAATCGCTTCGCGGCGCGCTTCCGTGGCGCGACGCCGGCGCTTACACTGCAATCCAGATCGGCGGCTGCTGCGCCGGCGCGATCCTGGCGCACGCGATGTTTTCGTTGCCGCTCATCCAATCGTCGCTTCACGAGCGCACCGGCATCGCGCAATGGCTGGCCGAGTGCGTGGCAACCTTCGGTCTCTTGCTGGTGGTGTTGGGCCATCGGCGAGCCGAGGATGCACCCTGGATGGTCGCCGCCTGGATCGGGGCTGCCTACTGGTTCACCTCGTCCACCTCGTTCGCGAATCCCGCCATCACCATCGCCCGTGCCTTGTCGAACACCTTTGCCGGGATCTCGCCATCCCACGTTCCGGCGTTCATTCTCGCTCAGGTGCTCGGCGCGGTGGCTGCGATCCCCGTTGCTCGCTTGCTAGGCTTCGCGCCTCTTGCGCGCGAATGCTCCCAGCCCACCCAGTCCCGCCACCAGTAACCCGGCAGCTGCCGGAAGAGGTACGGGGGCGACCCAGCCGCTTCCACCAGTGCCCGCGCCAGTCGTATTTTGAACCTGCGCGGCCGCATCGAACGGACCGTGTCCACCGGCGGGTGTCGAGAGTGCGAAGAAGGAAGCGGCACTCAGCGCGGGACCCGAGCTCAGATCGGTGATGTCGAAGGTTGAGGTCATGGCGGCTTTGAATCCGCTATTCCCCGCGCCGTATGAGAATTTGATGTCGTACAGCCCGTCCCCGTCCGCCATGAACCCGTCTTCGGCGGCACTCACGGTTGCGGCTACACCGCTGTCGTGAGTGAAAGTCAGGTTAGGCAGTACCGATGAGAGCGCAGGAACAATATTAAAATAGGACGCCTTGATGTCCTCGTTGCCCGTGAGGCCGGCGGTGCTGATGACCAGCCGCACGTCATGCGAGTTGATCTGCGTGAAGGTCGCGGTGATCCACGGGGCCGGCCCGGCCGGAGCTTGCCCGCCACTGAACTCGACATTGAAGTCGTAGGTCACGGTGTCCGCACGCGCGGCACCGCTCGCACAAAATAGCGCACCTAATACCCACAGGCCTGTTTTGGCGCTTCCGTGCATGTTCCTTCCGCCATCATCGTTTTATAGCGACTGCATTAGGCCACGTTCTTGTTGCCCCACTATGACCCCTTTATGACAGTGGCGTATCGCCGTATGACACGAACCCACTGGCGAAGGGCATCATGAACATTGGTCCGCGGCTTAAGCGGGAACGTAAGTCAACCTGATCGCGTCCTCGCCAATCATATCGCTGGCCACGAGGCGGAGCGGCGGCCGGGGGCCGGCGAAGAATGGCGTGCCGCGACCAAGCACAACGGGGCGGAAATAGAGTCGATACTCATCGATAAGTCCAAGGTCGGTCAGGCTTCGTGCCAAGTCTGGTCCGGCAACATCAATTTCCCCGGCGAGTTGAGCCTTCAGCCCTACCACTGCCTCGATGCCATCCTCGACAAGTGTGGCGTTGGGGCCGACCGACTTCAACGAGCGCGACACCACCCACTTCCGTTGGCTGCGCCACACCACCGCGAAGTCGCGTTCCTCGGCGCCCCAATCAGTCCGGTCTTCGTCCCAATAACGCATTATCTCGTACGTGCGGCGACCATACACAACGCCCGTGAGGCCGCGCGCATGCTCTATGAAGTGATGCGAGAGCGCGGGCCCAGGCGGCCCTAGTTCCATGTGGTCGACGTAGCCGTCCAAGGACTGCTGCAAACCGAAGACGAGCTTCGCCATACGCAAAATCTCCCCGCCCGCCCCGATTCAACTCCAGATTTTACACAAGTCCACGTTCCGCCATCGACACGCACGCACCGTCTCCAACGATGATGTGATCGAGCAGGCGGATGTCGACCAGGGCCAATGCCTCTTTGACTCGCTGCGTGATGAACTCGTCCGCCTGCGACGGCTCGGCGACGCCGCTCGGGTGATTGTGCGCGATGATCACCGCGGCCGAATTGCGCTGCAGGGCCAGCTTCACGATCTCGCGCGGATGCACGCTGGCGCCATCGATGGTGCCGCGAAACAACTCCTCGAATTGAATCAGCCGATGGCGCTTGTCCAGGTACAGACAGCAAAACACCTCGTGCTCCAAATCGCGCAAGCGCGCGGTGAGAAAATCCCGAGTGGCCCGCGGGCTCGATAAAGAAGGGCCGGCGCGCAAGGTCTCCGACAGTTGCCTCCTGGCGATCTCGACCGACGCCTGCAATTCCGCATAGCGAGCCGGTCCCAAGCCCGGCTCGGCGCAAAACCGCTGCCGGTCGGAGGCGATCAGCTTGCGCAGTGAATGAAAACTCTTGAGTACATCGCGCGCCAGATCGAGCGCGGAATGGCCGGGGGTGCCCGTGCGCAACAGAATCGCGAGCAGCTCGGCATCGGAAAGCGCCGCCGCACCCTTCTCGAGCAGTTTTTCCCGCGGGCGTTCGTCGGCGGGCCAGTCCCGAATTGCCATGGGATCAGCATGCTCATCGGCGCCGCAACTCACTAGCGCCATTTCGGTGGTGAGCAGCGAGATTAGCTGTGTCCCGAACTCCCGAACCCGCCGCTGCCGCGCGCCGTGGCCGAAAAATCCTCCACCACTTCGAATGCAACCTGCACGACCGGGACGATCACCATCTGCGCGATCCGATCGCCGGGGTTGATGGTGAAGGGCTGCGTGCCCCGGTTCCAGACCGACACCATCAGGGGCCCCTGATAATCGGAGTCGATCAAGCCGACGAGATTCCCTAGCACGATGCCGTTCTTATGACCCAGGCCCGAACGCGGCAGCAGCATGGCGGCAAGCGCGGGGTCCGCGATGTAAATCGATACCCCCGTTGGAATCAGTTCCGCGGCGCCCGGTTGCAGGAGCAGCGGCGCCGCGACGCAGGCGCGCAGGTCCATGCCCGCGGAGCCCGCGGTGGCGTGCTGCGGCAGGGGAAATTCGCGCCCGATGCGCGGATCCAAGATCCGCAGCTTGACGGTTTGCATGAGGAGCGGCCCCCGGCCTGGCCTAGACCCGCCGCGGACGGCGGCCGCGCACCCGGTCGCGGGGTGCGGCGGCAGCGGTTCGGCGTTTTCTGGCGCCGCGCCGCGGGCTGCCGTCGCGCGGCGGCAGGCGCTTGGCGATGAGCGCGATGAGTTCGCGCGCCACGTCGATTTTGGGTCCGCGCGCGACTTCCAGTTTGCCGCCCGGCCAGATCACGGTCAGCGCGTTGTCCTCGCAATCGAAGGCGATCCCATCGCCGACTTCGTTGGCGGCGATCATGTCCAAGCGTTTGCGCTTGAGCTTGATGCGCGCGTTTTCTTCCACATCGTTGGTCTCGGCGGCAAAGCCGACGACGAAAGGGCGCTTGGCCATGTCGGCGACCGACTTGATGATGTCCGGCGCCGGTTCCAGTTCCAGCTTCACCGAGCCGCCTTGCTTCTTGATTTTCTGCTTGGCCACGGTCACGGGCTGAAAGTCGGCGACCGCCGCCGCCGCGATGAAGATGTCGGCATCGCCGACCTGCCGGTGAACCGCGGCATACATGTCGCGCGCGCTTTCCACGTTGATTCGCGTCACGCCGGTCGGTGTTGGCAGTTGCACAGGTCCGGTTACCACCGTGACGTGCGCTCCGGCTTCGCGTGCCGCTTCCGCCACGGCAAAACCCATTTTTCCGGAGCTGCGGTTGGTCAGATAGCGCACCGGATCGAGGCGCTCGCGCGTGGGCCCCGCCGTGATCAGGACATTCATGCCCGCCAGCAGTCCCGCATTGGGGGGCGCGGCGAGCAGCGTTTCCGCCAGCTGAATGGGCTCCCACATGCGCCCGGCGCCGACCTCTCCGCATGCCTGATTGCCGGACGCCGGTCCCAAGATGCGGATGCCGCGCGACACCAGCGTGGCCACATTGGCCTGCGTCGCCTTGTTGGCCCACATGACGCGGTTCATGGCGGGCGCCAGCATGATGGGGGCTTCGGTCGCCATGCAAACAGTACAGAGAAGGTCGTCGGCTCGGCCGGCCGCCAGGCGCGCGATGCAATCCGCGCTTGCCGGCGCGATCAACACGACCTGCGCCCAGCGCGCCAGCTCGATATGTCCCATGGCCGCTTCCGCAGCGCTGTCCCACAGGTCGCTGCGTGTCGGGTGGCCGGACACCGCTTGGAAGGTCATGGGAGAGACGAATCGTTGCGCGGCGGAAGTCATCACGACCTGCACGTCGGCGCCGCGTTCCATCAGCCGCCGTACCAGATCCGGGCTCTTATAGGCGGCAATGCCGCCGGTGACGCCCAGCAGAACGCGAGTTTTCGGCGTCATTGAATGTGCTTCAACTCTTTGAAGCGGTCGATGTCGCTCTCGAATTGAATGCTCATCGTCGACTCTTCGCTGCGCTTCTGCTTCAGGTTCTGCTCCTGCGTGCGCATGTCCGTGCTGAGCCGCACCAGATCCTCCGCCACCTGGTCCGGCATGCTGGGGGCCTTGGGATCGCTGTTGTAGGGGCGGAAGCGCATGCTGTCCGCGCGCATTTTTTTCATGCGGCCGTTGAGCGTATCGAGAAACTGGTTGGTCACCTTGATCTGGTCCGCCAGCAAGGTGAGGCGTTGATCGCGCAGGCGTTCGATCTCTTGCACCGAGGCATAGGTACTCAGCAAATTCTTGTCTCGCAGCTGGCGCTGTTCCGCGTCCAGCCTCTTTTGCTCCTCGGCGGTCGCTTGCTCGGCGGTCTTCTGCGCATCGAGACGCTTGATCTCGTAACCGCGGGAGTTGAGGACGTGTTGTTCCTGGCTGGAGTATTCCGGCGGTACGTGATCGCCGTAGTGCGTCACGCCGTCCTTGTCCACCCACTTATAAAGTACGCGGCCGTCGGAACGGTCGGGGGCGCCTGCCGCAAGCCCGAACGCCAGCAGCCCGCATAAACAGAGGATCCAAGCGACATTCTTCAAAAACCTATCCTCGAGTGAAGCGGACGCCATTGTGAGGGGAGGCGGCTGCGTTTTCTAGGGGTAATTCCTCAGTCTGCGAGCCCATAACGCTCGCGGTACAGCCGCATGCTCGAAAGCTCGCCCGCCTGGCCGGTTCGGGATACATGCTGCATGAGGTCGGACAAATTGATCACCGCCACCACCGGGATCTGATACTGGCTGCGCACTTCCTGCACCGCCGAAAAATCCCGGTCGGCAGCCCGCTCCTGCCGGTCCAGCGCCAGCAGCACCCCGGCGGGCACCGCACCACCGGAGCGGATGATTTCAATGGACTCGCGGATCGCCGTGCCCGCGGTGATGACATCGTCGACGATGAGGACGCGGCCCTTCAAGGGGCTGCCGACGATCTGGCCGCCTTCCCCGTGATCCTTGGTTTCCTTGCGGTTGAAGGCAAAAGGCACGTTGCGCTGGTGCCGCTCCGCCAACGCCGCCGCGGTGATGGTCACGAGCGGGATGCCCTTGTAGGCAGGTCCGAACAGCATGTCGAATTTCAAGTCCGAGGCGGCGAGGGCGGCCGCGTAGGCACGCCCCACCGCGCCGATGGCAGCGCCGGTGTTGAACAAACCCGCATTGAAAAAATAAGGGCTTTCGCGGCCTGATTTCAGCGTAAAGCTGCCGAATCGCAGCACGCCGAGCTGCATGCACAGCTCGATGAATTCACTTTGATACGCCGCGGTCATAGGCTGATATTATCGTGCGCGATGCGCATCGTCACGACCACTGCCTCGCTTTGACCGAACCAGCCAAGCCCACACTCCGCCAGGCACTGGGCGACAAACGCATCATGGCCGTGCTGTTGATGAGCTTCGCCTCGGGGTTGCCGTTCAACTTGTCCGGATCCGGATTTGCCTTTCAGGCTTGGCTTGCGTCCGCAGGCGTCAACTTGAAGGCCATCGGCTTCTACTCGCTGGTGGGTCTGCCCTACATCTTCAAGTTCTTGTGGGCACCCCTGCTCGATCGCTACCTGCCCCCCCTTCTTGGCCGGCGTCGCGGTTGGATCGTGGTCTTTCAGGCCTGCTTGGCAGTGGCCATCGGCGTGATGGGCTTCAGTTCGCCGACCCAGGCCCCGTATTTGTTGGCCGCCGTTGCGCTGCTGGTCGTGTTCCTCTCTTCCTCGCAGGATATCGTCATCGATGCCTATCGCGTCGACACGATTCCCGCGAGCGAACGCGGCATCGCCGCTGCCGCTTCGGCCTTCGGCTACCGCACGGCATCGATCCTCGCGAGCACCGTGCTCGTCCTCATTGCTGCACACACCAGTTGGCACCTGGCCTTTCTGGTCATCGCCGTGATCATGGCGGCGACCATGCTGTCCACGTTCTGGGCGCCCGAGCCCCTGACGCCGGGCCAGCCTCCGAAAACCTTGGCCAATGCGGTATGGCATCCGCTCAAGAACCTGATCAGTCAAAAGGGCGCGTGGGGATTTCTCTTGCTGGTGCTGCTCTACAAAGCCGGGGATGCCTTCGCCTTGAGCCTGTACAGCGCCTTCATGATCAAGGGCGTCGGCTTCTCGCTGGATGAACTGAGCATCGCGGGCAAGGCCAACATGACCGTCTCCACCATCACCGGCGTGACCCTGGGCGGCTGGATCTACATGCGCTGGGGCATGTTCCGCTCGCTGCTGGTCTTCGGCATCGGTCAGTCGCTCACGAACTTGCTGTACACGGTGCTGGCGTTGTCCGGCAAGAAGCTCTGGCTGATGGCGCTCGCCACCACACTCGACACCGGCGTCGGCGGCATGGGGCAGGCCGCCTTCGTGGGCTTTCTCATGTCGCTGTGCAACTCGAGTTTCAGCGCCACGCAGTACGCGCTGCTCTCCGCCATAGCGACCCTTCCACGCGTTACCACCGGCGCGATTGCCGGCACCTTGGTCACCGCGATTGGCTGGCCGAAATTTTTTGTGGTGACCTGCCTCACGGCGGTACCCGGGCTCATTTTATTGGTGATTTTGCGCCGCCCGTTGCAAGATCTCGCGGCGCGCGACGCTGCCGACGCGAAGCGCTGAGTCGAATGAGTGTTTTGGCGGCGCGCGCCGCGCGCGAGCGGCTCAGCGGTGCGAGCCGGTCAGGGTGTGCGGGCCCTCAGCGGCGCAGCGATCGATCGTGCGGGCTAGACCAGGCCGTTCTCGCGTTGTCCTCGAACTCGCGGCCCAGGTCTTCGGTCTCGACATCGATGGCGCCCGACCAATCTTCCGGCGCATCGGCGGCCTCGATCAAATCGTCCCACAGATGTTCGTTCCAAGAATCGAAATCCATTTCAGCAACGGTACCGTCGAAGTATTGGATCTCGATTGTCTGATCGCCATCATCGATCGCCACTACTTCAAAGAGCTCGTTGGTACCACCCCGATACCATTCGCCTACGATCGGCCTGATAACATTCATCGGCGTCTCCGTCTGCTATGCTCGCTGCCATTCAACTCCCAATGAGCCCTTCGCGCAATATGTAAATTTTGCGCGCAGCAACAATACATGGTCGAACAGCTCATCAAGTTCTTCGTGGTTTTCTTCGTCGTAGTGGAGCCGATTTCTTTGATCCCGTTGTTCGCCGGCCTGACTCAAGGCTCGAGCGCCCGCTACAAAAAAATGATGGCCGGCAAATCCGCCGCGAT
>Ga0210400_10001836_pt1 | contig 20640 bp, 18 predicted proteins | sample IncBWH26MmetaG_FD_155456 | JGI IMG/M metagenome (GOLD analysis project Ga0210400, IMG submission 155456) | Forest soil microbial communities from Barre Woods Harvard Forest LTER site, Petersham, Massachusetts, United States - Inc-BW-H-26-M | ecosystem: Environmental > Terrestrial > Soil >...
ATCAGGGGCCCGTATTGCGCGACGTGACCGTTACCGTCGATGGGCGAGTGATTGCCCCGGTTGTCATCAAAGGTCCCGGCCTGGGCTTGGAAGAAAAAGCGCTCGCGCAAGTGAAAAATTGGAAGATGCGCCCGTCCATCGGTCCCAACGGCAAACCCGTGAATTGCCGCGTGCAAATCGAAGTAACGTTCCACCTCTATTAGCGCCGAATTTCAAAATTGACCTGGAACAGCTTGTTGAGCTTTGGACCTCTGTGTCCTCCGTGCCCTTTGCGTTGAGTATTCCTTCACCGACTCCTTACAAAGGCACTTTCTGCGGGCAACCATTCTGCCAGGCTCCGCTTCTCATCACGCGTTCGCCGCCCGTCTCGTCGAGGAGTCTGGCAAAATTTGAGGCGGGCGCGGAGGCCTGCCCATGCGCGACCCGCTTTCGCGTGCTTTCTCCTTCCTTCAAGCATCGCAAGATTCCTGGCTTCACCGTGTGCGCGATAACTTTCACCAACTTCTCGCTCCCGAGCGCATATTTCCATCTTCCGCCAACGGCGCACCGTTGCATTTCTTGAATCTTAAACACTCCGCGAGTACGGGCGGTGCGCGAACCGTCTCCCTGCTCACACACGGTGCATTGCTTGCGGGAATACTGCTCTTGAGTTTTCCCTCTCATGGACCGGCGGTCTCAAAGGCGGGGCCGGGGCTTCCACCGCATAGCGGTCTCACTTTTTTCACTGTTCCCGAAGATAGCCAATATGGACACCCTTCACTGGGCAAGAAGAGTGGCGGCGGTGAAGATGATCCGAGACCGGCGAGACATGGGGACCTCGCGCCAGCTTCCTCCATACCTCTCATTCCTCCGCGGCGGATCATAAACGCAGAGCCGGTGCTTCCCGTTGCGGCATCGGTGTTCGATTCGAGCGCGCCTCAATTTCCGGCGCCGGTCAACAACCTGGGGATTCCATGGATGAAGAGCGATTCGGACTCAGCAGGCCCCGGTAAAAAGCACGGATTCGGCGCAGGCAAAGATGGTGGCATGGGCGATGACGTAGGACCCGGCGCCGGGCAGGGTGAAGCTTATGATGGCCCTTACGCAAACGTCGTCTCACGGCCGAGATGCGCGTATTGCCCGGATCCGCAGTACACGGACGAAGCGCGGGAAGCCAAACTGCAGGGAAAGGTGACGCTGCGGGTATTGGTTGGCGCCGACGGGCGCGCGGCGCAAATCCGAATTGTGCAAGGAATCGGGCTGGGGCTTGATGAGCGCGCGGAGCAGGCCATTCGCGGCTGGAAATTTGTGCCGGCGCATGATGCCGCGCACCGTGCCGTTGCGGATTGGGTCACCGTCGAAGCGGTCTTCCGGCTTTTCTAGACAGTTCTTTGGGAACGGAGTAGCATTTTCTAACCGTGCCCTACGAGTTCGCCGAATACGAAGATGAACCTGAGCCGGAGGCCGCTTCCGCCCGCGGTGGCGGGCCGCCGCGCAAATTGACCGGAGCCGGTGTACTTGATCCGCCCTTTCCTCCCAGGAAGCCGCCCGGCCCCATCCCCGCGGCTCCCACTTCCCTGCTCTTTCGCATCTTTGCGGGATTGCTTCTCGTGGCTCTCGCCGCCGCGACTCTTTTCCTGCTGTTCGCCAGGCACTGACAGCTTGATGAAGACAGCAAAAACCGCTCTGGCGTTGCTCTTTTTGCTGGCAGCTCCCACCTCATCCGAAGAATTGAATTCGTTTCGAGACATGCAATGGAAATACCCGCGCGTCCGCACGGCGTCGAAAGAAAAGGACGAAGTCCTGCGGCAACGATTCAAGGAAAAAGGCCTCGCCTACCCGCCGCGCGCGATTTTACTGCGAGCCTTCAAACAGGAAGCCTCGCTCGAGCTTTGGGCGGCGGACGCGGAGGATAAGCCTTTCGTGCTCGTACATGAATACCGGATTTGCACTTCGTCAGGAACTCTGGGCCCCAAGCGCCGTTTTGGGGACGAACAAGTGCCGGAGGGCTTCTACGAATTGGATTGGTTCAATCCGCAGAGCAATTTCTTCCTGAGCCTGCACATCAGTTATCCAAATGCTTCCGACCGCATCCTCGGCTCACATCAGAATCCCGGTGGCGACATTTTTCTTCATGGCAATTGCGCCTCGATCGGCTGCATTCCCATCACAGACGATGGGATCAAAGAGATTTATTGGCTTGCTGTTCTGGTGCACAGCCAGGGCCAGAAACATTTGCCGATTCAGATTTTCCCGGCGCGGCTTACGGATGACGGCTTGAAAGGCTTGGCAGCAATGCACCGCAATCAGACGGCGCTGCTGGCTTTCTGGACGAACCTGAAGCGAGGCTACGATCTCTTCGAAACCAGTCATCGGCTCGCAACCATCAAGACGCGGCAGGATGGCGCCTACGAATTCATTACCGAAATCGCGTCAAGACACAAGCGTTGATTCTGCTACGATGGTTGGCATGATCACGATTCGACGAAAAATAAGGTTCTTTGCTCTTTTCTGCGTACTTGTTATCTCGGCCGGAGCGCACGCGCAGAGCGATTCTGGGGCGCTGGAAATCGCCGCACGCATCACGCCAACGGGAGCGCGGCCGGAACCCGTACGGCAATTCACGTTTTACATTCTTACCAAAAGCTATTCGGAAATCGTCAAGGAAGTCGAGGAGAAAGACCCGATCCCGCCGCGCGAACAGTTTATTGACGGCCTCAAGGTTTCTCCCGAGCTGCGCGCCTGGCTCAAGGGCCACGACACGATGGATCTCACTGAACCGGACATTGACAAGCTGCTGACGCCAGAGGACGTCCTCAGCGTTCCGGAATTCCTTCTGGCTTACCAGCGCTCCAACAGGGGCGGGGTGACCCAGGGCCTGCCGAAGCCAAAATATACGGAGGCCGACAAGACGGACCATCCGGAGAAATACGAGAAACTGAAGCAGGATTATATGGCCGCGCTGAAGAAATTCATCCGCGCGCGTCCGGAAACCATCTCGGGTGTCGAACTCGAACTGGATGGCGTCAATCCGCAGCACAAGTGGGCCGCGCTGCAGAGCGATCGCCGCAAGCGCGTGCTGCGTGTCGCGCCCGATGAGGCCCAGCTCAAATTTCTCGCCGCCAAGGCAGACACCGATCTCGAAGGACGCGCCGCGCTTTCGGGCCTTGCTTCGGGCGAATATTGGATCAGTTCACTCAATTCGGACGCCAACGCGGGAGATATGCGCGTGCGCTGGGATGTTCCGGTAAGAATTGAACGCGGCAAGACCTCCCGCGTCGAACTGTCCAACTTGAACTCTCTCGACGCGCGCGCTTCCGCTCCCTAGCGCCCTCGAGCGCCGCCATGGGGACGCCCCTTCACTGGATTGCGTTCAATCTCTTCATCGTGACAGCGATTGCGCTGGACTTGCGCGTTTTCCACCGCCGCCCGCATAGGATCGGGATGCGCGAGGCGGCCATCGCCAGTTTCGGCTGGATTGCGGTCTCCGTTCTCTTTGGGTTCGGAGTGCTCTATTTCCGCGGGCCCCAGCTGGGCCTGGAATTCTTTACCGGCTACCTGATCGAAAAAGCTCTCAGCGTCGATAATCTGTTTCTTTTCCTGGTGATCTTCCGCGCCTTTGCGGTGGATGAGCGCCTGCAGCACCGGCTCCTGGAATGGGGCGTCGTGGGGGCGCTGGTCATGCGCGGGGCGATGATCGCGCTGGGCGCGGAATTGATCGGACATTTTTCCTGGGTGTTGTACGTGCTGGGTGCGTTTCTCGTCTACGCCGGGATGCGCATGCTTTTCTTTAACAAGGGAGAGATTCACCCGGAGCAGAGCAGGATCTTTCGCTTCGCCAGCGGCAAACTTCGCGTCAGCCACGACTATCAGGGGGAGCATTTTTTTGTTCGTAAGGCGGGCCGGTGGTATGCCACGCCGCTGTTTCTCGTGCTGCTGGTCGTGGAAATTACCGACGTCACGCTGGCCACCGACTCCATTCCCGCGGTGTTCGGAATTACGCGCGATCCTTATATTGTGTACACGTCCAACGTGCTGGCGATTCTCGGGCTTCGGGCGCTGTACTTTCTGCTGGCGGGGGTCATCGACCGGTTGCGTTTTCTAGATGAGGGGCTGGCGATCGTGCTGGTATTTATCGGAGGGAAAATGGTCGGCGAGCGGTGGCTGCACATCCCGGAGGTTTTGTCGCTTGGGGTCGTCGGAGGCGTGCTGCTGATCGCGCTGCTGGCTTCCGTCTTGCTCCCCGCGAAGAAAAAGAGCTGATGCTCACTCTTGTTCAAACATCAGTTCATCGACGTAACACCACATCCAGTTTTCGCCCGGCTCCTGCGACCGCACAATCGGGTGCTTGGTGGCGTGAAAATGCTTCGTGGCGTGTTTGTTCTTCGAGGAATCGCAGCAACCCACGTGCCCGCAGCTCAGGCAAAGGCGCAGATGAACCCAACTGTCGCCCATCTTCAGGCATTCTTCGCAGCCCTTGGTCTTGGGCTTCACGCGCTTGATTTGATCGAGGTGCGTGCATTCATCGGGCATCGGAGTTCTCCTGAGCGGAGCTCGGCGCCTGGACCGGCGCTTGAATGGGGATGCGGACCTGGAAACGGGTGTCGCCGGGAACAGAGATCACGTTAATCTGGCCGCGGACGTTCTTGATGATGCGGTTGACGACATCAAGGCCGAGACCGGTGCCCTCGCCAACGCCCTTCGTGGTGAAAAAAGGATCGAAGATTCGGGATTTGACTTCGGGAGGAATGCCCGGGCCGTTGTCAGCAATCTCCACAAGCATGAAATCGTTTTCGCGCGCGACGCGAATCCCCAGTTTGCCGTTGCCGTTCATGGCGTCAGCGGCGTTGTCGATCAAGTTGGTCCAGACCTGATTCAGTTCGCTGCCGCTGGCCATGACTTTAGGGAGGCCGGGAGCGTAATCGCGAGTAACGGTGATCCCGCGCTTCAGTTTGTGATGCATGATCGTGAGTGTGTTTTCGATACTGTGCTGGATGTCCACCTCCTGCACGGAGCCTTGATCCATGTAGGAGTATTCCTTGATGGCGCGGATAAGATCGGAGATGCGTGCGGAGCTGTTCTCAAGCTCCTCGGCAATGCGATCCATTTCCAGGAGCGTTGCAAAGCGGCTGAGTTCGGAACCGACCGAAGCACCCGCAGCCGCCGCGAAACGCGCCAGTTGATCGTCAGTGAGATTGGCATCTGCGAGGTGCGGAGCGAGCTTCCAGGCTTCGGGTACGTTGTGCGATTCGAGCCAGGATTGGATGGCCTCTTCACGCTCGACGCGAGCGAATTCGTCCTTGAATTGAGCGGGCTTCAGTGAAGAACGGATCTCCTCCTCGGTTTGCGCGAGCCTCGCGCAATCGTTGGGGCCGATTATTGTGCTACGAGCGGCAGCGCGGAGACGGGCCAGGCAGTCGCGCAGGGCGGCGGCGGAACGGCGTGCCGCCGCGGACGGATTATTCAGCTCATGAGCTAGTCCCGCGGAAAGTTTGCCCAGAGAGGCGAGTTTTTCGCGTTGCTGCTCGGTTCGGGTGACCTCCCGAATGCGGTCAGCCAGCAGTCCGACCAAGCGGCGGGTCAGCTCCGGCATTCTGTGGAAGAGCTCGGGGAAATTGGAGGCGGGAAACAGCAGGAAATGAGTAGGCAGAACGGCGCGGCCGGTAACGCTCACAATTTTCAGGCGCGAGAAAGGAAGCATACCGGTAACTTCTCCCCCGCGCACGGTAAAAACGGGGCCGTCGGGGTCGCCGTGTTCACTGCGGGCGCGCATCTCACCTTCGAGTAGGATGAACATGCTGTCGGCCGGCGCACCTTCGCGAACGATAATGTCGCCCACGGCAGCACGGTGTTCCGTGCATTGGGCGACAAACCAGAGTACATCGTCCTGGGGCAGGTCTCCGAAGACTTGTATTGCCCGCAGCTTTCTTACCAGTTCTTCGGGTGCGGATTGCGCAGAGTTTTCGGTCATGCGCGTTGTGCTCTCTGGATGAAGTGCGTCATTGGACCTTCGCCAAATATTGATGCATGAATTGCACCACCACCGCTCCTTCGCCGACCCCGGAAGCCACGCGCTTCACGGAACCGTGCCGCACGTCTCCCACCACAAAAATTCCAGGCACATTTGTCTCCAGCAATCCAGGGTCGCGGTCCAGCGTCCACGAAGCGGGCCTCTTCCCTGCGTGCAACAGATCCGGGCCGGAGAGGATGAACCCGCGCTCGTCACGTTCAATGGCATCGCCGAGCCATTCCGTCCGCGGCTGCGCCCCGATAAAAATGAACAGGCTCGTGGCGGGGAGCTTCTTTCTTTCCCCCGAAGGAGAGCACTCGACGGTAATTCCGGTGAGCCGCGTTTCTCCCTCCACCTCGACCACGCTCGTTCGGGCCCACACTTCAATGTTCGGCGTCTTTTCAATTTGCTCGATCAAATAGTGCGACATCGTGGCGGCCAGCGATACCCCGCGCACCAGCATCACCACCTTTCCCGCGAACTTCGAAAAGTGCATCGCGGCTTGCCCGGCGGAATTTGCCCCGCCAATGATGTACACCGTTTCGCCCTTGCAAGCCAGCGCTTCTGAAGTTCCACCGCCGTAGTACACCCCCGCGCCTTGCAAATGCTGAATGCCCGGAACGTCCAGGGTCCTCCACTGAACGCCCATGGCCAGCAGCAACGCGTGGCACGAAATCTCCGAACCGTCCGACAGCTTCAGGTACCGGTAGGGGCCGTCCGCGCGCATCCCGACCGCTTCCTGCGGCGAGAGGATCTCCACGCCAAAGCGCCGCGCCTGCGCCACGGCGCGCCGCGCCAGGTCCATGCCGGTGAGTCCGGAAGGAAAGCCGAGATAGTTCTCAATTCGCGAACTCAGTCCCGCTTGGCCTCCGGGCGCTTCGCGCTCGATGATCACCGTGCGCAATCCTTCGCTCGCGCCATACACCGCGGCGGCAAGCCCCGCAGGTCCTCCGCCGACGATGGCGAGATCGTAGAAGTTGGTTTGCGCATGTGTGCGCAATCCGATTTTATCGGCCACCGCGGGCAAGGGTGGCTCCGGGAGGCGCGTGCCATCGGGAAACAAAATCAAGGGAAGTTTATCCGCCTCGGGACCGAGCGAGTCAATCAGCCCTCGCACTTCGGCATCGCTCTGCGCGAGCTCCACGTCAATCCACTGATAGGGCACCTGATTGCGCGCCAGGAATTCGCGCAGTTCGTAGGAACGGTTCGACCAGCGCGTGCCCAGCACGCGAATCCCTTCATAGGGCGGGCGAAACGTCGCCGTCCAGTCGTGCAGCAGGTCATCGAGCGCGGGATAAAGCTTTTCCTCGGGAGGATCCCACGGCTTCATCAGGTAGTAGTGGACGCGCGCCTCATTAATGGCGTCGATGGCCGCGTTCGTGTCGGCGTAGGCCGTCAGCAGGGCACGCTTGGCGAGCGGGTGCATCTCCATGGCTTCGGAGAGGAAGTTCACTCCGTCCATCAGCGGCATACGTTGATCCGCCAGCAGCAGCGCCACGGGGTTGTTCCGCGCCTTCAGCTCGCGCAGCGTGGCCAGGCCCGCGCTTCCGGAATTTGCGCGCATCACGCGGTAGCGGTTCGAATAGCGGCTGCGCAAATCGCGCTCAATGGCCCGCAGGACTTCCGGGTCGTCATCCACGGTTAATAAAACTGGTTTTGGCATATCCCTCAGATGCGGCGCACCTCAATTTCGATGCGTCTTAAGCGCATGGCTGTAGCGCTTTCGCTTTTTTTCCTGCCGCCCTCAAGCTACAATTTTGACGCATCCATGTCCAGCCCCCTCACTCTTTCCATTGCAGACCTCTCGTCCGCGGATGCTTCCAAGAGGCTCGGCGCCGCCGCCGAAATCTACCGTTTCGGCCGGGCCTCGGCGGGATCGGCGATTGCTGAATGGTGGGCGGAGAGTGAACTCTCGACGCTTCTCCTTGCTCCAGCACCCGTCATAACAGTGGGACTCGCCGTGCAACGCGACACTTTTGGACGCATTCGAATCGCCAATGGCACTCCCAGACTTGCCCAGGTTCCCCCGGACCAGGATGCCGAAGAATTCGAGCTTCATTTCGCCGACGGTGTTTCCCTGGACATTCTGACCACCCGCGAACCTGGCGGCTCGGGAGCCATCGCAAAATACCTTGCCAAGTTGGGAGAGGGCATCCAACAGGTGGAATATCGCTGCGCGAGCGTCGATCGCGCAGCGCAAATCCTGAAGGAAAAATTTGGCGTTTCCCCTGTTTATCCCGCCACCCGCCACGGCGCGGACGGCACGCGAGTCAATTTTTTCCTCGTCGCCTCTCCCGATGGAGGAAAGGTGCTCATCGAACTGTACGAGTCGCAGTCTCGCGGATAGAGGTTCGAATTCGGCGATCTCAAATATTTCTATGCGGATTCCAGTTTCTTCCCGTTCGCTATTTCTTTCCACGCTCGCAAAACTTCGCCAACGGTCCAAGCCTGCGCGATGCTGCCCCGCGCTTTAAAAGGAGCATCGCCATCGAAAATTTCGCTTAACGTGCCGAGGCCGCTCGCATAAATCTCCCGGCCGAGCGGCTCGAGGAAACGCAATGCCGCTTCGCGGTTGTGGTACACGCGGTAGTGCGCGAGCGCGAAGGGACCGAGCAGCCAGCCCCACACCGTGCCTTGATGATAAGCGGCGTCGCGGTCGCGCGGGCTGCCGCCGTAATGGCCGATATACCCAGTCTCGCCCGGCGCGAGGCTCCTCAGTCCACGTGAAGTCAAGAGCCGCCGCGCGCAAATATCGACAACGGCTTTTTGCTGCTCGGGCGCCAGCGGGCTGACCGGCAAAGACGCCGCAAGAATCTGATTCGGTCTAAGCAATGCATCATTTCCGACGCCGGGCGAATCGATAGCATCGAAACAGCAATTTCGTTCCGCGTTCCAAAATCTCTGAAAACTTTTTTTCGCTTTAGCTGCGAGTTTCTCGTAAGCCTCACCGGGCTTCGCAAGCAACCGCGCAAATCCGGCTAATGTTTCGAGCGCGTTGATCCACAGCGCGTTGATCTCCACGGGCTTTCCCGTCCGCGGCGTCACCACCCAGTCGCCGATTTTGGCGTCCATCCACGTGAGCTGCACGCCGGGACCGCCGGCATAGAGCAGCCCATCAGCCGGGTCGACGTGGATGTTGTAGCGCGTGCCCGCGACGTGCGCATCGATCATCGCCGCGAGAATCGGGAAGAGTTTTTGCAGCGTCACGTCATCTTGCGTCGCCTCGAAATACTGCCGGATGGCTTCGAAATACCAGAGCCCGGCGTCGACCGCGTTGTATTCCGGCTTGCCGCTTGCCCCGACGGAGGAGGGGCCGGCGTCGGGGAAATTGTTGGGGAGCATGCCGCCATCCACATAGCGCGAAAAAGCAAGCAGGATTTGCCTGGCGACTTCGGCGCGCCCGGTCGCCAGCGTCAATCCCGGGAGTGCAATCATCGTGTCGCGCCCCCAATCACCGAACCAGTGATAACCGGCGATGATGCTCCGGCCCTCCGGCTCTTCCGGAAGGCTGCGCTTCACGATGAATTGATCGGCGGCCAGGATGAGCTGCCACAACCACGACGGCGCTTCTCCCGCAAGTGTCTCGTTTTTCGCCTGCCAATCGTGAAACAGCATCACTTCGTAATTCGCCCGCTCTGCCCGCGCTGTTTCCACATCCAGCGACGCCGCTGCCTCGGTCGAAACCACCAGCGTGACGCTGGCGCCTGCTTCCAGCCTGCCTCGGAACAGCGCCGCAAACAGGTGGTCTTCACGATCGCTCAGGCCGCGCTCGGTTTCTTCTGCGAAATAGCAGCCGAGGAACCACTCGTGGCGCGGCTCGCAGGTTGCCGAAGAACTTTTCAGGTAAAAAGGGACTGCACCATCAAAAGCCAGTACCCTTACCCCATTCTCGACTGGCGCAATATTCATGCGCCAGCCGCCCGCATGCGTCAGCGAATGGAAGTCGCGATAATTCACCAGCGCTTTCCATTCCATTTCCAGGGCGCTGCTTCCGCGCACGAACGTATACTGAATGTAGGTGGTATTTTCGCCCTGGCGCATCCATACGCGCTTTTCCAAAAGCGCATCGTCCAGCGCGTAAGTCCACACCGCCGTCGAGCCTTCCAGGTGAAAATCTTCGAGGAGCAGATAGCCTTGAGGATCGACCGCGCCGCTGGCCCAGCGATGAGTGGCGAGAGAGAAATCCTCCCCGGCATAGTGAACGATTTCGTCGATGCCCGAAACAAGCTGCGTGCGGCCCAGCGGCGGCTGCAAAGCTGCCACCAGCAATCCGTGATAACGCCGAGTCTGGCTCCCCGCAACAGTGCCGGAAGCGTATCCTCCAATTCCGTTGGTGACCAGCCACTCGCGCGACTCGGCAGCCGAGAGGTCACCGCAAATCTCGCGCCCAAATTGTATTTCCGCTTGTTCCGGCACCCGCCGCTCCTTGGTCGTCGATCATTGCGCCCAGCCGGGAAATCCAGGCCGGCCCAATGTCAATTCATTTCTGGAGTGAAAGTTTCAGCTGTCTCCATAGACCGGGATGGCGGCGCCGTGAATGACTTTGGCATCGTCGCTACACAAAAACACGATGACGCGCGCGATCTCCTCGGGCTTTGGCCACTTCGCAAAATCCGCTTTCGGCATGGCCTTGCGGTTGGTCTCCGTATCGATGATGCTCGGCAGTATCGTATTTATGCGCACGCCGCTGCCCCTCAAATCCGCGGCCAGCGAATCCAGCAGCGCCACGGCCGCGGACTTGGAAGCGGCATAAGCCGCGGCGCCGGCAGCGTGGTCCACTGCCGCCTTTGCAGCCACGTTTACGATGGCTCCATGGCCTTCCTTCAACATCACTCTTACCGCCGCGCGCGCCAGCGCATACCCCGAGCGCAAATTCAGCGCCAGCATCTGATCGAAAACTTTCGTCTCCAGTTCCCACAACTTCGTCCCGCCCGCGTAACCACCCACGGTATTCACCATGCCATCCAACCGCCGATGCTTCCCCACGATTTTCTCGACGAGCTGGCGCACGGCAGCCTCATCCGTCGCATCGATCGTGTACCCTTCCAATCTCGATCCGTTCGTCCCAGCCGCTCTCTTCAAGGCATCGAATTCTTCCTGTTTTCGATACGTGGCAACGACTTTCGCCCCTTCTTCCAGAAATGCCAGAGTCACGGCGTGCCCCAAGCCACCGGTGCCGCCCGCCACCAGAACCACTTTCCCTTCGAATCTCGCACTCATCGGCATACCTCTGCGTTTAATGCTGCTCGCGCTTCAGCCATTTGGTCATCAAGAATCGATCGTGATCCGCATAACCCGTTCGCCGGTAAAGTTCGAATGCGGCATCGTTTCCCTTGTCAACTTCGAGATGGATGGCATTTACCTCCATCTCACGCGCTTTCTCTTCAATAAAGGTAACCGCCTTCCGGCCGTGCCCGCGCCGCCGGTAAGCCGCGTCCACATACAGCTCGTCGATAAACGCATCGCGGCCGTGAAATTCAAAGCTGAATCCCACCGTCAAGACAATGTACCCCACCGCTTTATTTCCTTCGCAGAGCATCCATACGCTGCCGAACGCCGGAAGCGAACGGAATTTCCCCAAGGAAGCGCGCGCCGCGGTTTCGTCAAATTTGATTTTACCCGGCTCCTGCTCCGCCAACTGGCGCATCATGCGAAGCAGCTCCGCATCGTCCCTGGGAGTTGCAGCCCGGATCTTCAGTTCGGGCACGTTACCCACCGCTTTGTTCGATTAATTTTGCGACCAGCCCGGTCCACCCGGTTTGATGGCTCGCGCCAATCCCCGCGCCGTTGTCGCCGTGAAAGTATTCGTAGAAAAGAATCAGGTCGCGCCAGTGCGGATCGCTCTGAAAAAGTTCCGTGCCGCCATCTACGGGTCGGCGGCCGTTCGCATCGCGGAGAAAAATGCGAATGAGCCGCCGGGAAATCTCCGCCGCCACCTGCCAAAGATCGGATTCCGTGCGCGAATGCGTGGGGCATTCGACTTTGAAATCTTCCCCGTAGTAGTGGTGAAATTTCTGCAGCGATTCCACCAGCAGGTAGTTGACCGGAAACCAGATCGGTCCGCGCCAGTTCGAATTCCCGCCAAAGAGCCCGGTGGCCGATTCGGCCGGCTCGTACTCGACGCGGCTGGTGTTTCCGTTCACGTGCACTTCGTAAGGATGGTCCTTGTGAAAGCGCGAAAGGGCGCGCACACCGTAAGGCGAAAGAAATTCCGTCTCATCCAGCATGCGGCAGAGCACGCGTTTGAGCTGCTTGCGGCTCACCAGCGAAAGCAACCGGCGCACCCCGCGAGCGGAACGCTGCGTCATTTCGATGTGTTCCGGCACGTCCGGATGGTTGTCGATGAACCACTGCATGCGGCGCTTGAAGCCGGGCAGGCAATCGACGATCTCCGGCTCCAGCGTTTCCACCGCAAATAGCGGGATCAGCCCGACCATCGAACGAATTTTCAGGAAATGTTCTTCCCCGTTCGGGAGTTTCAATACGTCGTAAAAAAAACCGTCCGCCTCATCCCAGAGCGATTGTCCGCCGGCGCCGAAATCGTTCATCGCGCGCGCGATGTACACGAAATGCTCGAAAAATTTGCTGGCCACGTCCTCATAGGCGGGATCTTCCTTGGCCAGCTCCAGCGCGATCGCCAGCATGTTCAGGCAATACATGCCCATCCAGCTCGTGCCGTCGGACTGCTCGAGCTTCCCTCCGGTGGGGAGAGGCGCCGAGCGGTCAAAAACTCCGATGTTGTCGAGCCCCAGGAATCCGCCCTGAAAGATATTCGCGCCGTCGGGATCCTTGCGGTTTACCCACCAGGTAAAATTCAGCAGCAGCTTGTGAAAGACTTTTTCGAGAAATCCGCGATCCGCAACGCCACGCATGCGCCGTTCGATTTTGTACACTCGCCACGCGGCCCAGGCATGAACGGGCGGATTCACGTCGCTGAAGGACCACTCGTAAGCAGGCAGTTGGCCGTTGGGGTGCATGTACCATTCCCGCAAAAGAAGGATCAGTTGCTCCTTGGCAAAATCCGGATCGACCAGCGCCAGCGGAATGCAGTGAAACGCCAGGTCCCATGCCGCATACCACGGATACTCCCACTTATCCGGCATGGAAATCACGTCGTCGTTGTAGAGATGCGTCCATTCCTTGTTGCGGCCGTGCCAGCGTTCCTCCGGCGGCTTCGGCCCGCCGGGATCGCCTTCGAGCCACGTTCGAACGTCGTAGTGATAAAACTGCTTGGACCACAGCATGCCGGAAAACGATTGCCGCATCACCGCCTTGGCATCCTCTGACAGTTCTTTCGGTATGCGCGAGGCGTAAAACTCTTCGGCCTCTTTCTGGCGCGTCACGAATAGGTCGTCGTATCCTCCGCCAAAATCGTTCGTGCCGGGGACGCCCTCGGCGCGCTCTTGCGCGCCGGGAGAAACGAATCCCCCTACTGTGCCTGCGCCCGTTTGCATACCTTCGAGCGGCTCGAGGTCGGTGAGCCGCAGCTTGAGCGTCACGGACTGGCCGGCATCAATCTTCAACGGATAATACGCCGCCATTTTCGTCCCCATCTGCTCCGGATTGACGGCCGCCTTGTTGCCGTCAATCACGTATTCGTGGAAGGCGTCTTTCACGTAGGGCGAGCGATTTTTCCCGCCGAAGATGCGCGCGTTGTTCGTCTCGTTCTCCGTGAACAGCAACTCCGGTTGTCCGGCGCACTGCAGCCAGCGCTTCCCGTACTGCCAGTGCTGCAATTCCGCGCAGTTGCTTCCCGGTGCTGAGGTAGCCTTTCGCGCCACCGGGCGGCGTAGGTCCTTGCCCCAGGACCACGTGTTTCGAAACCAGAGTTGCGGAAGAATGTGCAAAGCGGCGGCTTCCGGCCCGCGATTCACCGCCGTGATTCGAATGAGCATGTCCTCGACGTCCGCCTTGGCGTACTCCACGAAAACGTCGAAATAGCGGTTCTCGGAAAAGACTCCCGTGTCCAGCAATTCGAATTCCGGCTGGCCTCGGCCCCGCCGCTGGCTCTCTTCCATCAGTCTTTCGTACGGAAACCCAGCTTGCGGATACTTGTAAAGCATGCGCATGTAACTGTGCGTCGGCGTCGAATCCAGGTAAAAGTAATACTCCTTCACGTCCTCGCCGTGGTTGCCCTGGTTTCCCGTGAGCCCAAAAAGCCGCTCCTTCAAAATCGCGTCGCGTCCATTCCATAACGCCAGCCCGAAACACATCATCTGGTGACGGTCGCTGATCCCCCCGATTCCGTCCTCTCCCCAGCGATACGTGCGCGAACGCGCGTGGTCGTGCGGAAAAAATTCCCACGCCGTGCCCCCCGGGCTGTAATCCTCGCGCACCGTTCCCCACTGCCGCTCGGAAAGATATGGCCCCCAGCGCTTCCAGTGCTTCTTTCGCAGGCGCGCTTCCTCGAGGCGCTTGTCCTCGATCGTTTGAATTCTTGGCATGTCTGGATGGCCCTCGGCTAAAAGTTTCAGGCTATGGTCGCACTTTATGTCAACGGCGCCATGGTTCGAATCGCGGGGGCGTGTCCGTTCCGGCAAGCCCCGCGTGCGCTTCTGCATCGGATGCACGAGACTATATTTTGATGCAGACTCATTACAAGAAGATTATCGTCGAAATGGACTTTTCAGATGGTGTTACGGGGCAAACCGGCAACGCCGGAGAATTCGTTGTACTCTAAGGTACTCCGAAGCATGCATTCGAATGAGGACGGTTTTGAGGAGACGAAACATGTTGCAGTCCAGCAACCACTCCACTTTCGGCCGGCGCCCCGCGCTGCGCCTTGTCAGAACGCTTTGCAGTTGCCTGGTGATTTTGCTCGCTTATTCGCTGCCCGCGCACGCGCAACCGCAAGATCATTCCACGGACGCGCTTCGAAAGCTCAACGAATCCGTGGACGCCATCATCAAAAAAGTCTCGCCCAGCGTCGTCCAGATTCTGGTAACTGGTTATGGTCCGCTCGAACAAGGCGAACACGGAAATGCGACCGCGGTGATCGGCAGGCAACGCGCGATTGGCTCTGGATTCATAATTGATCCCACCGGATACATCGTCACCAACGCCCACGTGGTGAACGGGGCGCAGCGCGTACAGGTGGTGCTGCCATCGGACAAACCCGAAGGCACGCTGGAAGCCGCTCTTTCGACTCGCACCACTGTCGTCCCAGCGCGCATCGTTGGCGTGGCTCGCGATATCGATCTCGCCGTCATCAAAGTTGACGCCGGAACGCTTCCCGCGCTGGCTCTGGCTCCGTACCGAAAACTAGGCCAGGGGGAAATCGTTTTTGCTTTTGGGAGTCCCGAAGGATTGCGCAATTCCGTCACGATGGGAGTTGTTTCGGCGGTGGCGCGGCAGACGGAACTGGATTCGCCGTCGGTGTACGTACAAACGGACGCGCCCATCAATCCCGGAAATTCCGGTGGTCCACTGGTGAACGTGAATGGAGAAGTGGTGGGAGTGAACACTTTTATTCTGTCGCAATCAGGCGGGAACGAAGGACTGGGATTCGCGATCCCGAGCAGTGTGGTGAACATCGCTTTTCGGCAATTGAAAAAATTCGGCCACTTGCACCGCGCCGAAATCGGAATCGGAATCCAAACCATTACGCCGACCATGGCGGCGGCACTGGGCCTGCCGCGCCAATATGGGGTGGTCATTTCGGACGTCCTGCCGGGCAGCACGGCGGAAGCGGTGGGTGTGCGAGTGGGCGACGTTTTGCTGGGAGTCGACGGGAGAGCCGCGGACAATCTGCCGCTGGTGGCGTTTCACTTCCTGGTGGTCGAAACCGGAGACAAGGTTCATCTCGACATTTTGCGCGGAAAAGATTTACTCGCCTTTGATGTCAAGGTGATGGATCCGCCGCACGATATGGACCAAATCACCGCGCTGGCCGATCCGGAAAAAAATCTCGTGCCCACGCTGGGAATTCTCGGCGTCGAGATTGATAAAAGAATCGCCGCGATGGCGCCGGACTTGCGCGATCCGTTTGGGATCATCGTCGCCGCTCGCTCAGCGGGAGCTGGCGTGGAAGTGGCGCTGAACGCCGGAGACGTGATTCGCACTCTGAATGGCCAGCCCATGACGACGCTGGACCGGTTGCGCGCGGCGCTCAAGGTGCTGCCACCGGGGGCGCCCGTCGCGCTGCAAATTCAGCGCGACCAGAAGCTGCTCTTCCTTTCTTTCACGCTGGACCAGCCATAACAAGCTGACGGTTCTCCGCGGCAGATTTCTAGTTTGCAATTAGCGGCGTTTCAAGTCCTGAAGAGGGGGGATGGAGACGGGGACGGTTAGGGCGCGCTCGGGGGCCTTTTTGCCGCGGTTGATGGCGTCGAAGATCATTTCGATGGCCTGGCCGGCGTTGGGGGGAACAAAGACGGTGGCGGCCAAGAGGCCGCTGCGGACCCATGCTTCGCCGGTTTTTGGCAGGCCGTCGCAGCCGGTAAAGGGCAATTTCAGCCAGCGCTCCTGGTCGGATTCGTTGGGCAATTCCTCGAAAGCCTTCCTCGCGCCGATGGCCATGGAATCGTCTTGGGCGCCAATCAGGTCGATGGCGGCCCTTTGTGAGGTGCTTAATTTAAGCCAGGAACGCACGGCGCGCTGCGAGCTTTCCTCAGTCCACTGGGCGCGGAGCACCGTGACGTGAATATTGGGCGGCTTGGTCTCCTGCATGCCGGCGGTGCGCTCTTTGGCGGCAGGATTTTCCGCCGGTCCTTGGATATAGAGGATGGAGCCGCCATGCGGGAGCAGGGCAGCAAACTGACGGCCCTGAATGCGGCCAATTTCCAGATGGTCGGAGGTGACGCCGAAAAAGGGAGCGGAGGAGACTTTGCGCAGTTCCGGAACGTAGCTGGCGTCGCGGTTGAGGACCGCCCATCCGATACCGGCAGAAGCGGCAGCGCGGGCAACCTGGGGCAAGGCGGTACCACCGACAGGCTCAAAGACGACGGCGTCCGGGCGGTTGTCGTCGGCAGACTGGATGGCTTTGAGGATCTGGGTGCTCTGGGTGATGGCGTCATTGTCGGCATAGAGGATTTGGATTTCCGCGCCCAGATTGCGGGCCATCAGCTCGGCGGACTTGGCCTGTTCGATCTGGTAATCGTTGTCGTCGGTGGTAAGAGAAACGAGAATGCGCAACTTTTTCATGGCGGTTCGAGCGGCCCACCGTGGGCCGAAGGATAACGATACATCGCGCGAGGGGCGTTTCGGAAGGAAACTGTAACGAGCGTTTCATGGGAGGAAATGGCGGGCGGGAGAATTTCGCCGGAGGCAAGAGGGAGTGGCGCGACATCCGGTTCTCGGAATGGCCGGCGGTAACCGGCGAAAGGGTGGCGTTGTCTCCGCAAAAATGAAGGGGCAGGCAAGGTCGAGAGCGAAATTTCACGCCGGTTTGGTGCGTAGAAAACTCAGATTGCAGGGCGCAAGTTGAGCTAGAATCTTGACTTGCGGGACGCAGGGTGAACCTGGCTGGACGCGGGTTTAGGCTTGGGAACACCATTTCCCATATCCAAATTCTGGAAGATGCGCGGAGAACCTGTAAATGACGCCGCCAGTGAGAAAGAAACCGGGCTTGCGCAGCGAGAACAAGGTCACCCTAAGAACCATTGCGAAACATCTGGGGCTGACCCCGGGGACGGTATCAGCGGCCCTGAATAACTCTCCTGCGGCCCGTTCCCTTCCTGCACACACCAAGAATCGCATTATCGAGGCGGCGCAAGCGCTTGATTACCGGCCTAACTTTTTTGCCCGCTCACTGCGTTTGAAGAGAACTTACACCATTGGGGTAATCGCCGAAGAAATTGGAGACGCCTATGGCGCAATGGTGATCAGCGGCATCGAAGAATACCTGCGCAAAAACAATTATTTCTTTCTCACGGTGATCCACCGGCATGATCCGAAGCTGCTGCAAACCTACGCGCAAATGCTTTTGACCCGCGGAGTGGAGGGCTTCATTACTACCGATACCTCGCTGACGGAGAAGCTGGCGCTGCCTACCGTGGCGGTGGCCGGGCACCAGCCGGTCGAGGGCGTAACCAACATCGTGCTGGATCACACGCGTGCCGCGAGGCTGGCGCTCCAACATCTTCGCGACCTCGGTCATGAGGACATCGCCTTCATTAGAGGACAGACCTTGAGTTCGGATTCCGCCGTTCGTTGGAACGCGATCTGCGAAGTGGCCCGGCAACTTGGCCTCCGAATCCGTCCAGAGCTGACCATCCAACTTGAGGGCTACGATTCGACGCCGGGCCTTGGATATTCCTTCACCAAGCAACTCCTGGCCAGGAAGCATCCTTTCACAGCGCTTTTTGCTTACAACGACATTGCGGCCATCGGTTCGATCTGGGCGTTCCACGAAGCAGGCCTGCGCGTGCCGGAAGATATTTCTATTGTCGGCTTCGATGATATTCCCGGAGCAGCGTACGCCAATCCAGGACTGACCACCGTTAGGCAACCCCTTGTGAAGATGGGCCAAATCGCCGCGCAAACTGTCGTCGATCTAATTGAAGGACGCGGCGAATACGTGCCGGAAATCGCTATCGAGCCGGAGTTTGTCATTCGCCAGTCCACCGGGCCCGCCCCCGACCGTCAGCTCCAGGGCATTGCAACTGGCGCGTCCCAGTTGCAGGAAGGCCTCCCAGCCAAGTAAACCCAGTTGGCGGTCAACCGTTTCCGCAACCGCTTGGCGCACAAGTCGCTAGTCTCCTGTCCCAGAAAGAAATGAACTAAATAGAGCCGGGTTGCGCCTAAGATATAGGAGGCTTAGATGCGAACGGGACGACCCAAGCAGCCGCTGACGTTGACCGAGGAAGAGCGCAGTCGGCTTCAATCGTTGGCGCACCGGGCGCGCAGCCAGTCTGTGCTGGCGAGGCGAGCGCGTGTGGTGCTGGCCTGCGCCGAAGGATGCGATAACAAGACGGTGGCGAAAAAACTGCGCTGCTCGACGGGGATGGTAGACAAGTGGCACGCGCGGTTTCTACAAGCTCGGCTGGAAGGGCTTTACGATAAACCGCGACCTGGTGTCTTGCCTCAGCGCATCAGCATGGTTGATCCCTTTCGTTATGCTACTGCCGATGTGATTTTGGCGAAGGACCGGTTGCCGGTCCTTCGCCGCTTCAGCAAGCATCAAGGGAAAGCCAAGCCGTCCCGTTCGCCCTCGCTCATTTGGAATGTCAAGGCGCGCAGGTCTTCATTCAGGTGATGGAGTTTTGACGTTCCCACGACCGCGTGAAAATTCGGCGCGGTTTGTAATATGTAATTAAGTGCGATAACCGACAGCGGAACGCTATACTTTTGGCCGAGAGATATGAGCCGACTTATCCTTCGCTCGTCCTCCGGCTTGCGTTCAGCCAAGCGGCGGCCGATACATCTCTTTAGGCCGCCGCGCCCCAGTGGTGAGTAGGCAAGGAAAGGAAGACCGTTTTCCCGAAGATAGTCCACATATGTCCCGTCGCGGGAAATGTTCTGCGCACCCTTCCACCGCTCCCCATCTTTGGCCGGGAGAGCGTTAAATTCATTGCTCACCCACGGCACGACGTTTGCCTCCCGCAAGTAGGCCCGAAACTCCTTGAGCCTGGCAAGAGAGACGTTGGAATATCCGACATTATGGACCTTCCCGGATCTCAAGAGTTCAACGCTCCATTCGGCAATCGCCTGCGCAGGAACTTTCGGATCATCATAGTGCAATAGATAGACGTCGATGTAATCGGTGCCAAGGGCTCGCAACGAATCGTCCAGTTGGCGCAATAGCTTTTTCCGCGTCAGCGGCGTTCTCCAGAAAAGGCTCGGGTGTCCGCCCTTCGAGATGATCCGAAAAGCGCCGCGACCCAACGGATGTTTATTGACGAAGCGCCCGACAACCCCTTCGCTCCGGTACGACCTGGCCGTATCGAACGAGTTGATGCCCATCTCAACGGCGCCGTTCAGGATGGCATCCGCGCGCTTTGTCGGAGCGATATTCCAAGACGCAAGATTCGGCAAGGCAATCATCCAATCGGTGCCGAGAACTATTCTTGACATTTTGGATTTCATGTCGCTGCCTTAGATGTAGGTCTCGATCAAGCGCTCCGCCAAGCGATGGGCGAGCGCCATGATCGTAAGCGTGGGGTGCTTCTCGCTGAGAACCGGTATCACGCTGCCGTCACAGACATAAAGGTTCTTACTCTTGAAGTATTTCAGGTCCTTGTCGACCACGCCGCCTTTGGGGTCAGCGGCCATTCGGCAGGTGCCCACGTAATGAATGCCTGATCCCGGAGGAGACCCGACGTCATCCGTGATGTAACCGCTGGCTCTCCTTAGCATTCGTCGGCCCAGCGCGGCGAGCCGCCGGCCGTGGTCGGCCTCGATCTCTGACGTTTCGTAATCAATACGCACCTGACGTTGTCCAAAATGATCTACCCCATCGGCCAAAACGACCTTGTTCTTTCGCTGCGGAACGGCCGGGCTGAACAACACCAACGTCGCCGTGCTCTTAAAGACTTGCCGGGAAATGGTTTCCAACAAGAATCGGGGCAACCGGGGCACTTCGGCCAGATAATAGGGAACCTTCAGGAAATCCGACCAGAATTGGCCCACGAATGGAAAGCGTTTCCCTTGGGAATCCTTGATCTGACCGCCCAGCAATATGTGATCGCCATAACCGCGGTCTTCGTTCGCCG